>Ga0209370_1000456_pt1 | contig 56153 bp, 45 predicted proteins | sample AgamicAtPrz_FD_187164 | JGI IMG/M metagenome (GOLD analysis project Ga0209370, IMG submission 187164) | Agave microbial communities from Guanajuato, Mexico - At.P.rz (SPAdes) (version 2) | ecosystem: Host-associated > Plants > Phyllosphere > Phylloplane/Leaf | place: Guanajuato, Mexico...
TGATGCCGTAGCTGTCCTGCGCGGAAAGCGTGACCGAGAGCACCGTCACGTTGACGAGCACCTGCCGCGCGAGCACGCGGTTTTGCTGCTCCATGAACTCGCCCACGCGCTCGAGCACATCGGGCGTATCGGTGACCGAGATCGAGCCCGTGGCGGGCGAGGTGATGACCGAGCCTGCCGGAGAGAGCATCGCCTTGATCGCCGTCTGCAAGCCGTTGTACACCGAGAGCTGCGCGTTCATCGTGATGTTCGCGGTGTTGTCCGACGACACGGAGGGCGAACCGGACGTCCCGCCGCCTCCGCCGCCGATGCCCGCGCCACCGGCGCCCGATCCGCCCGCGGCCCCCGCGCCGTTGCCCGAGGCGCCGCCGCTGTTGCTCGCCCCGCTCACGACGTTCGTATCCAGCTTCGAGTCGCCCGGAATGGCGACCACCTGATAGACGCGCGTGGCCGTGTAGAAGAAGACGATCGCGCCGTCCTCGTACTTCCAGTAGACGCCGAAGCGAGCCGACGCCGTGTCGAGCAGCCCGCGCAGCGTGCCGCGCGAATACGCGATGCGCACGGGCGAGGATACGTTCGGCACGCGCGCGGCCACCGTCGCGGCGCTCGTGCTCGGCGCGGGCCCCTGCAGCAGGCCGGCGGGCAGCGGCGGCAGGCCGGGATAGGCTCCGGCGCCGCCCGTATCGACCGCGGTCTGCGTCGCGCGCGCGGCCGCTTCGCTCGTGCCCGGCGCAACCTTGGCCGGCAGGTGCGCGAGGCGCGAAATGCGATCGGCGAACATGCGCAGCGAATCGACCGTGCCGTCGAAGCTCGCCGGCTCGTCGAAGAGCTTCGGCAGCGTCGATTTCGCCGCGATCTTGATCGTCTTGCCCGACAGCCAGAGTTCGTCCTTGACGATGACGTCGTCACTGCCCGGCACCGCGCGGTTGTCGCCGTTCGACAGCTTGCCGAGCAGTTGCCCCGCACGCGCGGTATCGGCCTGCGAGCTGCGCTCGATCTTGTCCAGGAGGCCGGTGCACCCCGCGAGCAGCGAGAGGCAGGCGGCAAGGATGACGAAAGGACCACGGAGGACGCTCATCAACTTGCTCCTTTGGGAACGACGCGCATGACCCGGTTGCGCTGGTACAAGACCACCTGAATCGGCACCTGCGCGCCGGCGAGCGCATTGGTCACCTGACGCAGCGCTTCGGCGAGCGTGCCGTGTATCGTGGCCGCCGCGTCGATCTGAAAATCGGTCGGCACGTCCCAAATGAATTGCCAGCCGGCTTCGCTCGCCCAGCGCGCGAGCGCATTGCGCACGGAGCCGTCCGACAGGCGCATCTGCCACGCCGTGCGCTCGGGCGCCGCCGCGGGTACGAACGCCGGCGTCGCGGCGGGCGCCGACGATGGCGCCGGCGAGTCCGAGCCGGACGCCGGTCGCATGGCGGCGAGCAATGGGGGCTCTATGGCGTCACGTTTTGCGGGCGCGGGTACCTGCGCGCGCGGTGGTGCTGAAACACGTGCCGGTACCGATGCCGGCATGGCCGGCCCGGCTGCCGGTGCGGGCGCCGTCACCGGAGCGGGCGCGGGCGCAGGCGCAGGCGCGGGAGCGGGTGCCGGTGCTGGTGCCGATGCCGATGCTGGTGCCGATGCCGGTGCTAGTGCCGATGCCGCCACGGGCAAGACCGCCGGTGCTGCCGCCGGTGTGCGAGCCGATGCCGGTGTTGCGGGCATCGACGTCGAAACGCGCGCCTGCGCCACGGTCTGCGCCTGTGCAATGGCAGGTCCCGCCGCGGGCGCCATCGCCGCCGCGCCCGGGGGCAAGGTGGAAGACGCACGCATGGCGGCACTGTTCATGCGCGACGCCGCGCCGGCCGCCGGCGAGGCAGGCTGCGGGGCGTCAACGTTTGCGCGCCGCGCATGCGCAGTCACCGTGAGCAAGCGCATATCCGTATCGATGCGCGCCTGCAGCGCGGGATCGACCGACAGCACCTCGCCGAGCGCGTGCGCGACCGACGAGCCGGCGCGCCAGCTCACGGGCGCGTCGGCCCATGCGCCCGCGTTCGGCACATTGATGCTGTAACTCGTCGGCATGATCTGCTCGAGCGCGCGCAGCAACGGAACGTCGTGGCCGCCCGTGCGCACGACGCCGCCCAGGCGCTGCCCGCCGTCGACGATTACTTGCTGATCGGAAGCGTGCGCGGCCGTGCAGGCGAACCAGACGCCGCACAGCAGCACCCGAATTGCCGGCGGCATCGCCGCTATCCAGACATTCGCCCTCGCCCGGTTCCGCCTCTTGTCGCTCATGCACCTCGGATGCACCGGAAGCTCTATTTTTCTTGTTGCCACGTTCTTTTCAATCTGCTCGAACCATGCCAATAGCTGCCCCAAAAGCAGTACAGAAAGGCGTCAGGAATTCGAAAGAAATTATGTAAGAAAACAGTAACGACGCGTAAGGATAGCACTACATCTCAATGGATGTTTACGGAAAAGTACACCGTACCTTTAAGTAAAAAATAATCCTCGAAAATCATTCTGTCTCGGCCGGCATGGATGATACAGGCACCGGCGCGAGAACGTCGTCTTCGCGGCGCAATCCCCGCCCAGCATGGCGCCGTGGCAGCCGCCACATTTCTTTTGGACGTTTCGGCGCGAATCGCGGAATGGCCACCCTGGAAATATGGCAGATACAAACATGTGCTATGGCGCCGTTCGCGGGCAAGCCGCCAATTGGGTGCCGTACAGGAGGCATTCGGAATACCGTGTGTCAGGCGGATTGATATTCAGATTCTATTGTTTAATCTTTCTGAATAAACAAGCGCGAACTGATTCACGGCGCGCTCCAATCGTGCGGGGAACCGGTCCACTTGACCGAGACGTTGCGCAGCGCCAGCCAGATCAGCTTGAGCGCCGCGTCATCCGACGGGAAGTGGCCGCGCCGTGATCATCTTCCGAAGCTGCATGTGCAGCGACTCGAGTTTGCGTGGCATGAAGCGGCTCCCTGGCCGTCGGTTCATGCGTCACACACGAAGATCCGGATAGGCTCGCCGTGCACCGCGCCAAACGGCGCACGGCGGCGGCAAACGTAACAAATCATCAAAAAGCCGCGACACAGGACTCCCGCTCGTGCGTGAAAGTCCACCGCGGCACCGCCCTATCCGGCCAATGCCGACGCCAAACCGAAGGTAACAAACCATCACAAACACGAGCCTGAATCGGCCCGCGATGAAAACATGCGCTCACTGCTTCACGAATCGTTTCACGCCGCTTAACGCATCGCTCATTGAGTCAGGAGCACGACATGTTCTCAACGATCTACTTCGCCGCCGCCTCGGCCCTCGCTTTCGACGACACCCCCGCGGACGTCGCCTCGAAAATGCTCCACGGCCAGTTTCTCGACGCTGTCCGCCACGCCGCACGCCATGCCGATACCGACACGGCGCAAGCTCAACCCGGCTACGCCCAGCTGCAAGTCTGCGCCGACCTCGAGCTGATGCTCGGCCGCCATGAAGAAGCGGAGGAAACGTATCGCCGCGCGCAAAAAGCCATTCGCGCCCATCGCGACGGTCTGCGTATCGCGTCGTGCCGCAACACCGGCTGGCAAGCCTTGTTCCGCAACCAGTTCAACGTCGCGCTCAGTTGCTTCAAGCGCGTCGGCGAGGAAAAGGCGGCCACGCCGCGCCAACGTCTCGACAGCCTCCTCGGTGCGACACTCGTTTCGTTTCATCTGGGCTTGATCCAGGCGGCGTGCCATCGCCTCGGCGAGCTGGCCGCGCTGGCGGCAACGCATGGCGATCGCCGCTGGAGCTACCTCGTGGAGGCACTGCGGCGGGACCTCTTCGCACAGCATGAACTGCACGGTGCCGAGCGACTCGCCGACCACATCTACTGGCGCTCGGCCATCGCGGAGTTCGAGCCGAGCGAGGCACCGGTACCCGGCTCGCAGCCCGCCGGGACCGTGCTGCCGCTGCTGGCCGAACGACTCTCGCACCTGAGCCGGCTCGTTTCGCTGGCCGACGGCCGGACGAGCGCAGGCGAAACGCTCAAGCAATACGTGAGCTGGAGCCGCCAGGCCGGCCTCAACGATTATCACCGCACCCTGTGCCTCGAAATCACGCTGGCCGCGATCGCCGGCCACGCGACGCCGTTGGCCGAAGCGATGCTCGATGCGTCCGGCGCGGCGAATTCGCAAGGCAGCCAGCATGCGCGCTGGTACCTCGACTACCTCTACTGCCGCGCGAAGATCATGCAGCAGCAGATGCGCACGCAGGAATTCGCGCAGTTCTACGGCCGCTACGCGCTCGCCTCGATTCAGCACGTGCGCGCGGACAGCATGTCGATGCCCGCCGCCGCGGCCGATCACATGCAGGCATCGCGCACGGCGCAGCGCTCCGACGACGTGAGCGCCCGCCTGCCGGCGAAATACCGCCGCGCCTATCGCTACCTGATGGACAACCTCGACCAAAAGGACCTGTCGGTGCGCGAAGTGGCATCGCATGTGGGCGTGACCGAGCGCGCGATGCAGGCAGCGTTCAAGAACCACCTCGGGCTGTCGCCGAGCGAGCTGATCCGGCGCCAGCGGATGGAGCGCATTCGCGGCGATCTGCTCGACGACGGCGCCCCGGCCACGCGCGTGCTCGACGTCGCGAACAAGTGGGGCGTACGCCATCGTTCGACGCTGGTCAACGGCTACCGGCGCGTGTTCCAGGAAGCGCCGTCGGAGACGATGGGCCGCTGAGGGCAGCGGTGTGCGGCGCCCAAGCGCCTGCACCGCCGATCGGTAACACGGCCGGCCCGCGGCTTTTTCCGCCAACGCCGTCCGACGAAACGCAAACGCGTGGGTCGGACGGCGTTTTCATTCGCACGTCGGTGCGAAGCGATTCCCGCACCGCTTCTCTTACCGGATGATCCATGATGCGACTATTCACACCCAAGCCGGCGCTCGCGCTGGCGCTTGCCGTTCTGTCCGCGCGGCCCGCCGAAGTGCGCGCGCAGACGCCCGACTGCTTTGCGGCGGCCGCAGCCTATCAGCAGGTGAGCCCCGTCGTGCTGCGCGCGATCGCGTGGCAAGAATCGCATGGCAACGCGAACGCGCTCCACCGCAACCGGAACGGTTCGACCGATTACGGCATGATGCAGATCAACTCGATTCACCTTCCGCTGCTGTCGCGCTACGGCGTCTCGGCGGACGATCTCATGAACCCATGCTCGAGCGTCTACGTGGCTGCGTGGCACCTGCACAAGATGATGGTCAAGTACGGGAATACCTGGGCGGCGATCGGTGCCTACCACTCGGAGACACCTGCCGAGCGCGACCGCTACGCGCGTTCGGTGGAACGCATCGTCGAGCGCATGAAGCTGACGGATGACGGGCAGTAAGACCAGGGGGTAGCCGGGGAGACCCGGCTGCCGGCGAACGTCATCAAGCGAGAAGGCGACGTTGCATGAGGAAGTCGCCCCGCATGGCGAGCGCCAGGGCAAGCACGAAGCGGGGACGAAGCCGGAACAAAGCAGGCAGGAAGCGTGGACGATCAGACCGGGGCGTTCGCGAGCCGCGCACGAAAACGCCGCGGCCCGCCGTAGCCGTTACTGCCCCTTGGCGGCGTTCGAAATGTTGCTGGCACCCTTGTTACCCACCGACGCCAGCGCCGATGTGAGCTCCTGCGACTGCTGGTTGACGGCGGCCGCCAACGTGTTCGCGTTGTTGAGCCGCGTCATCTCGCTTTGCTGCTTCATGAAGTCGTTTTGCATCGCGGCCATTTGCGTCACGGGGTCCCCTGCGCCGAGGGCCGATGGACGCACGATGTCCCCCGCCGCATGCATTGCAGTGGACGCGACGCCGGGCGGCAGAAAGTGACTTCCGGCATGCAGCGCCGAACTCAGCACCTGTGCACCGACGTTCCCCGCGCGCCCCGGCAGGCTGGCGAAATTGCGGGGCGGCGGAGGCGGAGGTGGCGGCGCGCCGTCGGCCCCCTTGAAGCTGGACAGCCCGTCCAGTTGGCCTTTGCTGCGCGCGGGCGCTTGCTTTTGCGCGCCGTCGGTCGCACCGTTCTTCGTCCCTTTCTCGAACTCCGCGACACGGGACTGGACGAGCCCCGGCCGAATTCCTAAGTCGTTCATGGCGAACTCCTTGAGTGACATGACGATTTCCGTCGCCAGCAACATCGCTCGATGTCGGTGCGGCACGGTCCCCGCATCCCACTCACGCGGAGCGATATCGAGGAATGCAAGCCCAAGCTTATGCTCCACGGCATTGCGCCACGCAAGCGACGCGACGCGACGAGCGAAATTGCGAAGCGCGCATGCGGCGAATCCGATGAAGTGCGCAAATGGATCCGCAGTCGTAGCACCGCGCCGGCACCGACGTGCGCTTTTTTGCACGCCACTTCGGAATCGGCAGGCTGCCACCGTTATGTCGTTTTACCTTTCCAACACGAGGACCCACGTTCGCAAAGCGCGAAGACGGAATCGACGGGCGAAGGCACATCGACCGCCTGGACGCGACGAGGCAGCGCGAAAGTCCATCAAGGCCTTTGTCGCGAGGCGACGTCGAACGATCGAAATCAACCGAAAGGAAACGTCATGACGATCAGAAACAGCACGCAAGTACGGTCATCATCGCTCGACCTCCCGCGCGACAACACGCAGCCCGCGCCGGCCCCGCGCCAACGAAGCGCATCGATGACCGGCCCGCGCCCCTCCGGCGGCGCATTGCTCGGCGCCCTGGGCAATGCACCCGCCCTTCCGGCGCACACCGGCAACCATGCACCGGCGCAGGCGGGCCCGCTGTCGACAACATCGCAACCGGCCGGGACGGCGCAGCTCCCACCGCCGCCGCTGCCGGCGCCGATGCCTGTCAGGCGCAACTCGCTGCCTGCGCGCGCGTCATCGCCGTCGGGCTCCGCGATCGGCAGCCAAGGTGGCTCACGGTCGCTACCCGGTTCGGGCAAGCTGGGCGCTCAACGTGCAGCCCTGGCAGACGGGACGATACCGGTGCTCAACTTGTCGGGCGGCGGGGAGTCGAGCGAGGAAGTGTCCGTACACGAGGAACCGCAGCCACGCACGCCTGCATCGCCGCACGACAGTGCGGCGCCCGTTCGACATCAGGAGCCGGCGGAAACGACAGTTGCCGGCAAGCAACCGGCCACGCCGCGTTCGGGCAGCCCGTTGCCGCACGAGAAGGAAGCCACGGGGCTGACAGCCGCGACGACGAGCGAGGCCGAATCGACACCCGAAACGTCCCGCGCGGCCGGCACGCCGTTGCACGCGAAAGAGACACCCGAGCGCCCGGAAGCGGAAACGGCGAAAGCGCCCGGAGAAAAACCCGAGACGTCCCGTTCGGCCAGCCCGGTGCCGCTCCCGAAAGACCCGCCCGTGCTCGTGGAAGAGGCAACGACGAGCGCCGCGCCACCGCAAGACAAACCGGTGCCGGCAAAAAACGCTTTCACGATGCCTTCTCACGCGGAGGCGTCATCGTCGCGCCTACCCGAGACACCTTCGTTGCCCGAGGGGCACGACACGGCGTCCCGGAGCCCGCTCTCCCCGAATCCGGCCAGCTTCTCGGCGCCTCACGTCGTCGCGCACGACATCGACAGTCAGGATCCCGAAAGCCCGCCCAAGGCAACCGTTCCGAGCACGTCGTCCCGGGTAGCACCGGAAACCCGCACGCTGGGCGCCGTCGGGACATCGGTGCCCGCGGAGATCTCGGTGGCGGAGACCGAGGGCACACGTCCGGCATCGGCCGCGGCGGTCACATCGGTGGTCGCGGAGACCGAAGACGTACGTCCGGCATCGGCCGCCTCGATCAGCGACGGCCTGTCGGCCGCGCTGTCCCGGCCGGGGCAGATCCGGTCGTTCATCTCGAACGTCGGCGACATGCTGACTCAGAACCCCTACGGCGCCGCGCAACCGCTCAAAGGGTGGACGGCCAACCTCGTCAACGCGTTCAGTCATGAATTCGCCGCAACCGGCGGCGCCACGCTCTTCCGGGAGTTGTGCTCGATGGCGACCGAAGCAGTGCTCGACAAGACCGGCGCCGGGCCCGAAACACGCGGCGCAATTACGGCCTCGCTGTTCACGGCGGCGGCGATGGGCAACCTGGTCGCGATGTTGCACAAGTATCACACCGGCGCCGCGGACAAGAAGACCTACGCGGGCCACGGTGCGCAGATCATCGCGCTGATAGCGACGGTGGCCGCCGCAGCCTATACCGGCAAGAACGACGAAGGCAACGGGCACCTTGGGCAGCTCGCGGGCATGCTGCCTAGCGCGATCAAATCGTACGCATACCTGGCACGCGACGTGATCAACGTGTTCCGCCCGCTCGAAGGCAATCACGACGCAGGCTACGAGCGCCCCGTCAGAGGTCAGATGCTCAACGACGTTCCGTATTTCGGAAACCAGCTCGCCGTGAACACCGCGCAGGCCAGCTCGCAATGGTCGGCCACGTCCTACGTCGACAGCCTCATTCACCACACGAAGACCAACGCAGCGATCAAAGGCCTGTTCGGCTATTCGGCAGCGAATGCCGCCGGCGAGGGGCTGGATGCGATCGGGGGACGCGTGGCCTCGGAAATCTCGACGCACGGCTTCACGGGCAAGGCGCTCGATGAACTGAAGACGCTGCGCCTGAGCTGGGGCAAGATCGACACCGCCGAAACCAGCACGGCCAGGCAGCTCGGGGACAAGGCGGCCGGCGCGGGAATCGCGCGTCTCAGCCTGTTCCTCTCCCTTTATGCCGCCTCCGCCGTGGTCAGTCACGCCGTGGAAGGTAGAGGCGATTGGTCCGCCGGCCACAAGAGCTTCACGGAGAACGCGTTGGGCGCACTGCTCATCATCGCGGGATGCCTGCCGTTTGCCGCGAGCACGTCGGGCCCGTCGAACCGGTCGAACGAGGGGCGAACGATCGGCGCCGACAACGCGGCGGAACTGAGCGTCCTGCATCGCGCGACCCCCTGAGCACGCGGGCCGCGCCGAGCAAGCGAGACGACGAAGGTTCGCGCAGGTGGCCGCATCGGTGGCGCGGCGGCTCGCCTGCCGCAAGCCGCTTGCATCGACATCGCGGCCGCCACCCGGTTCGGCAGTTCGGCAATCCGACGACGACTTCGCATCCGTCAAGGCACTGTAAGCGCCGGGCAATAAATTAGGTTTCGCAGGCGGCCGCTATCGGCCCTCCACCAGCAGCTGATGAATACCGTCATTCTCACGCGGAGAAAATCATGTCCACTACAGCAGTACAAGGCTATAACGCCGGCTATCTGAACGGCATCGATGATGTCGGCGGCATCGGCGGCACGAACGAATCGCAGCTCGCACAACTGCTCGAGTTGCTCATCGAAGAAATCAAGCAGATTCTCGATCCCTCCAGCCAGAATTCAGGCGATGCGGGCGGTGTGGGCGGCATCGGCGGCGGTACCCCCTCGTACTCCGCGCCGCCCGCCTATGCCGGCGGTGGCGGCACCGCACCCGCGGGCGTGAGTGGCGGCGGTGGCGGCCAGGGCGGTGGCGGCGCGTCGCCGGGCATAGGCGGCGGTGGAAACGGTGGCGGCAGCGGCGGCAACGGCAACACGCTGCCCAATGTATCGGGCGGCGACGCCGCGCACGCCATCGCACAGGATCTCAAATCGCGCTACGGCCTGACCGACGCGCAGGTAGCCGGCGTGCTAGGCAACCTGCAGCAGGAAAGCGGGCTGCAAGGCAACGTCAATCAAGGCGGCGCGAAGGGGGCGCCCTCCGGCAACTTCGCGGACGACAACGCCAACGGCTGGGGTCTTGCGCAATGGGGCGGCACACGCAAACAAGGCGAAATCAACTATGCGAAGGAGCACGGTCTCGACCCGGGCAGCCTCGAAGCCAACATCGGCTTCATGAATCAGGAACTCGACACGACGTACAGCAAGACGATCACGGACATCAAGCAGACGACGACGGCGGAACAAGCGGCATTGGTCTGGGACAAGGACTACGAACAGGCCACCGATCCGCAAATGGAAAACCGCAACAAGTACGCCGAGCAATTCCTCGCGCAAGGTTTCTGAACGCGAACGCGTCCGCCCCCCGGGGCGTTTGAAGCTCGCACGATCCCGCCCGATGTCCGGGCGGGATTTTTTTGCCGCGCGAAAACACCGCTCGTCGGCAATACACGGACTACCCGGTCGCGCCAACGCGGATCAAATCGCGACGCAACGGCGCTGACAGCGGTGCGCCGTATTCATGAGGAGGCTCGTCGAAACTACGGCAGCGGGAGGATGTCGCAAGCGGTGCGCCTGCTCGGACACGACGTAGGCCCTATCGGGCTCGATCGTTGATGCGTCAGGCCCGGCTGGTGGGGTCCAAGCGCGTACACCGTTATCGGGTAGCAGGCTGAGAGCCCGATTGCGCCGGATCTGCTTGCACGACGATTCGATCCGGCGCGGCGCAATCGGGCATCAGTCTCTTTCGAGCAGGCGCCGCATGGCAAGGCGCACGTAGGGATCGGCACTGTCCTCGTGTGCCGTCGCATAGCCATGCCACGACGGATCGTCGAGGACTTTCAGGCAGATTGCCTTCAGTTCGGGCGCGCGATCGTCGGGCAATCCGTTCACGATCTGCCACGCATCGTGCGGACGCCCGCGCACCAATGCGATCGTCACGGCAAACACGTGCACCTCGCGCGTTTCGGGGTAGACATCGTGCAGGCGCGCCAGCAGCGCCTCGGCCTCGTCCAGCTCGTTGGCCTCGATATGCTCGATGATCGCCTGCGCCATGGCCGGCGCATCGGCCGGCAGTTCGGTAAGAAGCTCCATCATGCTCGTCACCGTCCGTGCATCAGGCTGCGCCAGTGCCTGAGGTCAGCGTTCGCACCGCCTCCTTGCCGCCCGCCAATGCGAGTGCGGTAGCGGCGCCCTCCGGCGTCAGGTTTTCCGCGAGCGCCGTGCCGCCCTCGAGCGCCTCGAGCCCACCCGTCGCAATGGCCCCCGCCCCCGCAAGGGCTTCCTTCGGGTTGCCGCTCAGCAGCCCCTTGCCGAACGTCGCCGCGCCGTGCAGCGCGTTGCCGACACCATGGAGGACATCCCCCGCAGCCTTGGTGACATCCCCGACCACGCTTTTCACAATATTGCCGATGAAGCTCATTCGTTTTCTCCTTGATCGTAAAAGAAGCGCGCATTCGATGAAACGCGCGAAACCGAACCGCGTGAAGCCGGCCCTCGTTCCAATCTAATGAATGCGGATGCGAAAGCGTTCGCGCGCGCGAAGCCGCACCGCGAAAACCGAATGAGCGACACCCGCGAGACGGCTCGGCGGCATGCCGCCGCGAACCTGCTTCGCCAATCCGGACGATGCTTCGCGCGGTTCACGGGAGTGTCATGGCCGGCCTGCACAGTCCGGTCCATCTTGTCTCCTGGTCCGACAACATCATGGCTCCTCCACCGAAGATCGAGCTCCGGTCGCACGCGATCGAATCCGCTTCCCTCACCCGCACGCCGAGCGACCCCGGCCCGTCCACGGGCGCGAAGCCCGCGCCGGTGCCGACCCGGCGCGCGAGCGCCGGCGCGCTCATCGACGAACTCGGCGGCCTCGGCAAGCGCCCGCGCGCGGAAGGTCCGCCCGCCGCGCCCGCTGCGCCCAAGCCCGCTGCGGCTATCGCGCCGCACAAGCCCGGTGTGGACGACATCGGCGCATTCGTGCCGGGTGCCGGCGGCAAAGGCCGGCGCTTCGCCGATTTCGCGCACGCGATGGGCGTCAACCGCAAAGGCATGACGTTGACGGCCTTCGCCGCCAAGCGGCCCGCGAAAGACGGCCTGAACGGCGTATCGACGGCGGCGCACGGGCAGTTCGGCTACGACGCGGCGCCCGCCACCGACCTCGTGAACGCGCTGGCCTCGGGCTCGACCGCCGCCGCCGCGCATTCGATCCATCGCCGTTACGAAAACAAGGTCAAGGCGATGCTCGCCGCCGACGTCGAGCGCTTCGAGCACCCCGAAAAACGTCCTCCGGGCGCGCCGATACCCAACCAGGTCGACAACCTGCTGCTGACGAAAAACAGCAACGGAGAATGGCAATACGACACCGGCAAGCTCTCGCGCATTGCGCGAGACGACGCGCATCCGCTCACGCAGCATGCCCGCGACGTATTGACCGCCATGAGCATCGCCGAGAACAAGGGCAAACAACGTAACGGCGCGCTCTACCAGTCGGTCACGTCCGCCATCGGCCTGACGGCAAGCGGGCTGCTCGTGGGCGGCTCGCACGGCGCGCTGGCGCCGCTCGCGGCATCCGGGCACCTGACCAACGCGGTCAAGGAAGCGCTCGATTTGAAGAAGCCGTTTGTCGAAGGACGGCAAAACCTTCGCAATGCGAAGGCCGCCACGATTCAACGCTACGTCGACACGGTATTGGCCCCGCACGACTACACGGGCCAGACGCAGGACGAGCGCCTGCGCGCGGCGCTGCAAACGAGCCGCGCGAAGATCGACGATCTGCGCGCAATGGAGGCGCGGCCGGCGGACGAAGGCCTGCCCGCGGACTTGCGCAGCCCGCAGGCGCAGGCGGGTCTCTATGCGTCGCTCTATGACGATGCACGCCGCTACGCCAACAGCACGACGTCGTTCGGCAAGCGCTTGATCTCGGGCATGCACGCTGAAGACAAGGCGAAAGTACACAAGGATGCCGAGCGCGACATCGTGGTCAAGCACATTCTGTCGATGGTCACCAGGAGCATCGGGCGCCTCGATCCAGCCTCGCTCGCAGCGCTCGCGGGTGCCGACATGGCCGTCGATGCATCAGGCTCGCAGCGCGCCAGGCAGGCGCTCGCGATCGTGGGCAACCATCCGCGCGCGAGCCGCAATCAGGATCTGATCGCCGCGCACACGCTGCTGACGGACAGCGGCATTCCGAAGGGCGAAGCGGCATTGCTGCTTTCGCAGCTTGCACGCGCGCGGCGCGAAAAACCGCAAGGAGCGCCGGCGCCGCGCGATACATCGGCTTCCGGCCCGAGCGCCGCACCGCTGACCGAAAGCGAGCGGCTCAAACAGATCGCCAACATCATCGGGCAGCCCGGCCTCACGGCAACCGCCGCCAAGACGGCGGAGGACGCCATCAAGAAAAACCTCGGGCTGAGGTCTTGACGCGCGGCGCGGCGTCACGCGCAATGGCGACGCCCTCGCCGCGGCGCGCAGCCGGCGATTGATTTGCCGGTTCGCGGCACTCGACGAAACTTCGGAATACGCAGGCTGTCCGCCACCGCGCGCGCTTACCGTGAAGCGGGGTGGCCGTCGGCCGTCATCGCCGTCCATGCCCCCATGACCTTCAATGCGAAAGGGAGAACCGATCATGCGATTCGCGTTCGCCGGCTTCGATCGCTGGCGTGTCGTCTTCGACGCGTTCGTCGCCACCGGCTGGGAGCCGGTGGCACTCTACTCGATTCCGGTCGACAACCGGCTCGACTTCAATAGCGAACTCGTCGAGCGCGCGGACAAGCTGCGCATTCCGGTGCAGCTGTCACGCATGGACGAAGACGATCTGCGCCGGCTCGCCGAACGGCAATGCGACGCACTGATCGTGGCCGGCTACAACTGGAAGATTCCGGCGTGGCAGCCCTATCTGCGCCATGCGGCGAACTTCCATCCGTCACCGCTGCCCGACGGGCGCGGCCCGTACCCGGCCATGCGCGCCCTCCTCGAGGGGCGGCGCGAGTGGGGCGTCAGTTGCCATCGAATCGATGCCGATTTCGATACCGGGGAGATCGTCGATTCCGAATGCTTTCCGCTCGATGCCGACGAATGGCACGAGACGCTGCAGCTGAAGCTGCAGATGGCCGCCCATCGGCTGGCCACGCGCGTGGCCCGCGACTTCGATCGGCTTTGGAACGAACGGCGTCCGCAAGGTGCGGGCAGCTACTGGCCGCGCGTTGCCGATGCCGAGCGCACGATCGATTTCGCGCAGCCCGTGGCCGAGGTGATGCGCGTCGTGCGGGCCTGCGGGAACGTCGAATCGATCGCGCCGCTCTTCGGCACGACCGTCCACGTGCGGCGCGCCACCGCGTGGCAGGAAGCACACACGTACGAACCCGGGCGGATCGTGCATCAGTACCGGCGCTGGGTGGTGGTCGCCGCGCAGGACGGCTTCGTCGCCTTGCTCGAATGGAGCCCGCTGAACGCGTCCCTTCGCCGGCAGATGGAAGGCTGAATCGGGACCTCGGTCGCGCCGGTAAACGACGAAGCGGCCGCGCTGCGATGTTTCGCAGCGCGGCCGCCGATTGTCGCCGATCGTCGCTTCCTGCAGCCCCCCGATCGGCGGCCGCTCGGGTCGCCGATCGGGATGATCGCCGGAACGGCCGGCGACGTTACTTCGTGCTGACGCCGGCGATCGTACCCGTGTGAATGCCGGTGATGTTCTCGAAGGCAACCGCGGCGCGCGTCTTGCCCGGCGTCAGCACGTTCGCGCCGCCCAGCGCATCCGAAAGCGCCTTGCTCGCGTCGTGGCTGATCTTGCCACCGCCATGCGCGTTCGCCGTCTGCTGCAGTTGTGCACCGATCGCCGCCGCATCCGACTGGCTCAGCTTGCCCGACTTCACCGCGTTGGCGAGCGTCTTCGCCGCGGCATTGCCGTCGCCGTGCGACAACGCGCTTTCCATCGCCTGGAAGTCGGCGCCATCCTGCGCGTTGAAGTTGGCCAGCGCCTTGCCCTCGTCGGCCATCTGCAGCGGCTTGCCGTCCTTCAAGAGGTCGCCCGTACCGGGTGTGAAGCTTGCCGTCGCGCCCGTCGTCGGCAAGCCACCCGTCGTCGGCAGCGTACTGGTGTTCGCCGGAAAACCGCCCGTGCCAGGCAAGCCGCCGGTCGCCCCCGACTGCCCCGCCGCGCCGCCCGCGCCGCCCGTTGCGTTGCCCGCCGCGCCGAGCCCGCCTTGAGCCGCCCATTGGAAATTGCCGACCGCGGACTTGCCGTCGGTGCCCGCCACGTCGTGCGTCTCGATCTGCTGGTAGGCACCCGGGTTCGCGAGCATGGTCTGCGCCGCTTGCTGCACCGTGGGTGGCGTGCCGCCGTCGGCGTTCGTCGCGAGTTTGTACATCGTGTTCGGGTCCGACGCGCTGATGCCGTGCTGCCCCATGTACGAGGCCAGCACGCCCGCCGCGTTTTGCACCGTCATCCCCCCGGTGCCGCCCGGCATGGCGCCCGCGCCCCCCATGCCGCCGGGCGTCGCCCCCGCACCGCCAGGCATCGCGCCCGCGCCGCCACCGGGCACGCCACCGGGCACGCCGCCGGGCATGCCACCGGGCATGCCGCCAGCACCGCCGGCGCCGCCCGGCATGCCGCCGGCCTGCCCGTTCTGCCCGGTCTGCATCTGCTTGAGCAACTGGCTGATGAGGCCGATGAGATCCTTGAGCACGTCCTGCGTCGAGCTCGTCGAGGCACCGTTGGTCAGCCGTTGCAGGTAGCTCGCCGGATCGGTGGGGTAAGTGGTCATACTCGGAACGTTCAGATTCATGATGTTTCCTTCCTGTCGGGTAAGTGTTGCGTGACCGCGGGTACTACGAGGCAAAGTCAGTCTAGGTTGCTGTCGCTGCTACAAGCGCACCGATGCGAAGGCTGCGATTGAAATGCGAATCGCCCGGCGCGCGGAAAACATGAAAACGGATGCTCATGCGCGGACCCACGTCATCGACGCGGAGAATCCGCCGTTGTCGGCCGGCACGCCGTGCGTGCTCGCCGGTGCGTCGGTGGACACAGGCGCTTGAACGCTGGCGTCGAGCTTTGCGGCACGCTCGAGCAGACGCTCGCCGATCCTCGCGCCCTCGATGCTTTCGCGCTGCTCGGCCGCGCTGAGCGCATAGCTGTGCCACAGCGGGTCTTCGAGGCCGAACAGACACACCGCCATCAGCGCGGTATGAAGCCCCGAGCGCTTCGCTTCGGTGTCGTCGTCTTCGAGCACGCGGCGCGCGTCGCCCCATGCCTGGCGCCGGACGTAGCGCCACGCGGCGACCGTCCCCGCCCCGGGCCACGTGGGCCGAAGCACGCGGATCGCCTCGAGGAGATCCTCGAAGTCGGCTTCGTCGTCGAGCTGCGAAGCCGTCCACAGCACCTTGGTTAGGCCGCCGGCAATCTCGTCCCTGCATCCTGTGTAAGTCACGATGTCCTCGTCTGCTGGAGTGCTGCAATCAAAAAGCGCACGGCGGCGCCGCGCCCAGCCGTGCCACGCTGGCTGCCGGCTCGTGCGGTGGACGTCCCCTGGCGGTTAGTCTCTTGTATCGGGCCGGCTTTCGCCGACGCGATGCGAACGGAACGATCGGGATGCGAAGAGAGAACGGAGAAGAACACCGACCGCGGCGATGGAAGCGACCGGTGCGACAGGCCGGATGGCTCGCCGTGTATCGAAAGGGGATTTGCTTTATGCCCGGCGCGAAGAAGGCCCGCCATCGGTCGATGCGCCGTCGGCCGTCGGCCAGGCTGTGCCCGTCGAATCGCCCCCGGCGACCGATGCAGCGTCCGCAGGCAATCGGCTCATGAAATGGAGCGATCACCACGGGCAGGAGGCGCTGTCCATCACGCATCGATCCCGTGACGCGACATGCGTCTCGTGGCAGTCAGCATCGCCACGTTCGACAATGGGCGGCCTTCCTTGCAGCCGGGAAACAGGTAGCCATATTTCGCACGTGGCAATGCTTCCCGCACGATTTCAGCCGCTCGGTCACACGGCGGCACGCGAAGCGGCCGACCGCTTTTCGTCCGCTCACCCGGAATCGACCAGACACGATTGTCCAAATCGAACTTCTCTGGACGCGCAAACCTGACTTCGTTCGTGCGGGTCACCGTCAGGACGAGCAGGTGCAGAACGCTCGCAGCCCGCCAGGGCCGTTGCTCCAGTTCACGGATGAACGCCTCGCGGCGGTCTGCGCACGACTCGGGGCCGATGCGGTTCGCTACACCTTCATCGTGGCGAACTTGCACCGGCTACGCCTTGCCGGTCTCCCGGCGCACTCAGAACTTGTGGCGAATGCCAATCCGCGCCGCAGTCTGAAAACTCGTGCTGGACGGCGATCCAAGCGCAGCTTCGATTTGAGCGCCGTGTGCATGATCATGCGCGAGCGCCCCAACGAAATAGACGTCCGTTCGCTTGGAAATGAAGTAATCCGCCCCGATGGTCATCTGATTCGCGCTGCCGGCGCCGTTGTTGCGCTGTTGAAACTGGAACCCTGCTCCAAGCGAAATATCGGGCCTGACAAAGTAAGTCATGCCACCGTCGTAGGTCAGCGCCCGAGCCTGGGTGCCGCTGCTCAACTGAACGTCAGTCACTACACCGAATATCTGCGCTTTCCCCAGGCTGTAAGTTGCACCGCCGGCGTATTCCGTCAAATTCGCGGAAGTTGTCGCGTTATGCTGCTTGAAATACGACAGCGACGCGGCAAGCCCGCCTTGGCTGTAGTTCAGCAGAAAATTCATCGAGCTATTGGTGCCCAACGAGCCTGCGACATTGCCGAAGCCATACATCGCGCCGACACTGAAACCCGCAATCGTCGGCGAAAGATACTTCACCGAGTTATTGACGTTATCGCCCCACAGCCGGTTATCGAGCGTATATCCGCCAGCCGCATACGCCGGGATTCCCCACCCCAGGATACCCGCCGCCGTGTTGCCCGCAATCGAGTACGCCGGGAAAATATCGCCGATGAAGTCGTACTGTCGACCGAGCGTCAGCGTGCCGAAGCGCCCGTCAAGCCCCACGAAGGCTGCGCGATTGAACAACAGCCCGCTCTGCGCCAAGGCCCCGTTGGAAAGTTGAAAACCGCTTTCGAGCGTGAAGATCGCCTTGAGTCCGCCACCCAGGTCCTCTTTACCCGTCAGCCCCCAACGATCTCCCTGCGAGGACCCGGACGCAAACTGCACGAGCGCGCCATGTCCGGCGCTCGATTTCGCATTGTTCGTGTACGTAATACCCGCATCCACCAGCCCGTACAGCGTCACTGAAGACTGTGCATGCGCCACCCCGCACCCGACCGCGGCGCACACCACCATGCTTCGCTTGATGACCGTATTCATATCGCTTTCCTAATTTTATGGCGTAGCTTTCGTTGACGAAAATGACTGAGGAAAACGTCCCGCTGGAAATGCATCGGAATCGTTTGGTCAATGGGCAGGCGTCTCCGGGTAATCCTCCAGCTTGCCTCGCTACAACGAACAGTCTCAGCACGTCCGCTTCCCACTGCGCGTCTACTCTATGGGCGGCGTTTTTTGAGCCCCATCGTTAGAAATATCGACAGGGAAACCTTGGCCTGAGCCCGTGCTCACGACATTCAGGGGCCCGCGCGAGCATCCCTTCCGATCTGCAATAGGCAGTGGACCTGACTGCGGCATGAATACAACGGACGGACAGAGGCAGCGAAGTTCGTTGCTGATCAGGATTTTTTGCGCTGCTATGCTTGGTGTGTAATGCGAACCAGTCTTTCAAGGCTGTCACGCATGCTGTCTCCTGATTCTTCCCACCGATGAGGCACCCTTGAAGCCACAAGTTCACGATCTCACGCTCGACGAACTCCGACTTTTCGGTGACATCATCGGTCGGCTCGAAGAGCTCGGACCGATAGTGGATGTCAGGCGCGTCGTTTTGTCGGACTTGACCCGGTTGCTGCGCTCCGATTTCTGCGTCTCCTACAACTGGGATGCCGAAAAAGGGACCTACGTCGATCCGATCGCGGTCAATGTCGACTCGGATCACGTGCGTCGCTACACGAGCTGGTACCAGCACAATGACCCGATGACGGCGCAGCTCTGCAAGAGGCGCAGGGCCACGTTGGTGGAAGAAGTGATGGACCGGCCTGCACTCGAGAAAAGCGAGTTCTATAACGAATTTCTCGCGCAGGATGGTCTACATCACGGGATCAACGTGTTTGTTTTCGACGGGGAACGCCAGCTCAGCGACCTGAGAATCTGGCGGACGAGGAATCGACCCGAGTTCGAGATGCGCGACAAACTCGTGCTCGATGCGATCGAGCCGTTCCTTTGCCGCGCCATCAAACGCCGGGCAGGCAGCGCGACGGGGCTCACGGACCGTGAGAGCGAGATCGCCCAGCTTGTCGCCAAGGGTTGTACCGATCAGGATATCGGCCGCCTTCTCTGCATCAGCTTGTCGACCGTGCGCACCCATCTGCGGCGGATCATGGACAAGAAGGGATTCTCCAACCGCGCGGAGCTCGCTGCTTCCGTCGCCGCGGCCGGGACGACCGCGCCGTCATGACGATTGAACGGTACGGTCGACGACCACGTGCGCACGACGTGACGAATCGTCCGATACGAGGAACTAAACTGCCAACACCGCTTCGAGCTGGTCGCGGGACATATCGATCGAGTCGCCCGACAGCACGACCTCTCCATGATCCAGACCGATGAAATGGTCGGCGATCGACGTGAGAAACGTCAGATTCTGTTCGACAACCACGAACGCCGCCCCTTCCGCGATTCGAGACCGGATGACGGAGGCCATCCGCTCCAGGTTCTCCTGCTGAACACCTTCCGACGGCTCGTCGATCAGCGTGAGAGGCGAACGCTCTGCGATGATCCTGGCGAAGGAAAGCAGCTTCTTTTCACCCCCGCTCAGCTTCCCGGCCGGTTGGAACAACCGCTCTTTCAAACGCGGGAAAATCTGGAACAGATCGTCGTATGCGTCCAGGCTTCTGCTCTTGAATCCAAGTGTCAGGTTGTCCGAGACGCTCAAATTGTCGAACACAACCCTCTCCTGCGGCGCATAGCTCATCCCTGAACGTCGCCGCTGATGCGACGGCACGTTGCCGAATTCACTGCCGTTGATGACGACAGTACCGGACGCGGGCTGGATTACACCCGCCAAAGCGCGCATGAGCGTCGACTTGCCCACGCCATTGCGGCCGAATACACCCAGGACGCTACCCGCGGCCACCTCGCCGCTGATCCCCTTGAGCACCATCGTGTCGCCATAACCCGCGACGATCGACGAAAACCTAAACATTGCTTCTCGCCGGCGTTCGCTCACTTTCTTCCTCCCGAATAGACGGCCTTGACGTCTTCCGACATCTTGATCTGCGCCAGCGATCCGACCGCGAGGCTTCTCCCCTGATGCAGGACCACCACGTTGTCGGCGATCTTTTCGAGCGCGCTCATGTCATGCTCGATCACGATCGCCGACGCCTCCAGTTCGTTCACGGTCGACGTGATCGCGTCCATCATGTGACGGGTTTCGTGTGCCGAGAGGCCGGCGCACGGTTCGTCGAGGAGCAGAAGACGCGGCTCGGTGATCGCCACCATCGCGAACTCCAGCATCTGGCGCATCCCCTGCGAAAGATCGCCCGCGCGAACAGCCATATTCGGTTCAAGAAACCCGAATTTTTCAAGCGTGCGAACGCGCTGAAGCGAATTCCAGTGCAGCGGGGCCGCAGTCAGCATTTCTCGGCGGCGTATCCGATTCGCCCACAACGCAATCTGAAGATTCTCGTTGACGGACAACTGCGCAAAAACGGTGGGAATCTGAAACTTGCGCCCCACTCCCAGTCGGGCGACCTGCCAGGCCTGAGACGACGAAATATCGGCCCCGCGGAAATGGATATCGCCTGCGCGGACCGGCAAGCGGCCCGTCATTGCGTTGAATGTCGACGTCTTCCCGGCGCCATTGGGACCAATGAAACAATTGATGACCCCTGCTCCTACCTCGAGATCGAGCCCGTTGAGAATGTTGACGCCGCCCTGGCTGACTTCCACCTTCCTGAAGCTGAGCAGCGTCGACTGTGCCGGTCGCATGTCGATCGTCGCGATGTCGTGCGCCTCTATCCGTTTCTCCGGAATGGCGTTCGCGACCCGCAGACCCGCCATTCGGGCAAGCGCGGCGGCCGCGCCGGCCAGGCCATCGGGAAATAGTCGCACCACACCGATGAAAATCAGCGCAACCAGCACTTCCCAATAGGTGAACAGGTCACGCCACGTCGCCGCGAGCAGTCCGATCACGACGGCACCGAGTTGCGCGCCGAGCGGATTGCGCTTCCCCCCGACGGCGGCCCAGATGACGAACTGCGCCGACAACGCGACGCCGACCGCCTGAGGACCGACAAGCCCCTCGTGAGGCGCATACAGCGCCCCGCCCAGACCGGCGATCGCGCCCGAGAGGCCGAAAGCGGCGGCTTTCAGCTTGTGCGTCGCGAATCCAAAAAACTGGAGGCGATCTTCGTTCTCCGAGATGGCTGCCCAGAGCGTCCCGATCGGCCTGCGGTTCAACCACGTGATCAGTGCCGTGACGACAACCGCGGCCACCGCGATCACGTAATACAGATTTCCGTACCTATCGGTCATCGGCAGGTCCGGAATATCGGTGAGGCCGTTGAAGCCGCCGGTTACGCTGCTCCATTGATTGGCCAGCAGAAACCCCAACATGCATAACGCAAGGGTAATCAGCGAAAAAAACGGCCCGCTGTCGATCCGGCGCGCAAAGACGATGAATCCGATGGCATAGGCCAGCGCCGCCGGTACTGCGACTGCAAGCGGAAGCAGAATGACCAGCCATTCGCCGCCGGCCGCGGCGGCGGAGCGCAATACGAAGGCGCTGACATACGCGCCCAGGCCGAAGAACAGGCTTTGGCCCAGCGGCAAGAAGCCCGAATTACCCCAGCACAAGGCAACGCTTTGCGTTGCCATTCCATACAGCAACAGAAGCCCGATCTGGTTTGCGCTGTAGTCACCGGCCCACAGCGGCAAGCTCAGAAGAATCGCCGCCGTGGCAACCTGGAGGGCCGTTTCAACGGCGCGAGACGAGGCCATTTGGGCGACTCCACAAGAAATAGATGGACAGGATCAGAACAGCGGTATAACCCGATGTCTGGTCGATGAAACTCGACACCGCGACCTGCGTTCCGCCTATGACGAACGTGCCGACCGCGAGGCCTAGCAAGCTGCCCAGGCCGCCGACGACGAGCACGAAAAACGAATTGAGCAGATAGTCGAGGCCCATGTACGGCTCGACCCGCACGATCGGTGCGAGCAGCACCCCCGCCAACCCGGCCAGGACCACACCCGTGATGAACGTGCCGCTGGCCAGTCGGGTCGTATTGATGCCGGCCGCCTTCGCAAGAAGGGGATTCGCAACCATGCCTCGAATCCGCGCGCCCGTCTGGCTGCGGCTGTACCATGCCGCGAGCCCGGCGAATGCGACGCCCACCGCGAGCATCATCGCAAGCCGGAATGCCGGATACGGGGTGCCCAGCACGTCGATCGATGCGCCATCCGCACCGGTCACGTCCTGGTAACCCTTTCCAAACAATGCGACCACGCCTTCGCGCAGCAGGATCGAAACGCCCCAGGTCGCGAGCAAGGTATCGAATGGCCGCTGATACAAAGGCCGAACCAGCAAGCGCTCGACGATCCATCCGACGGCAGCGCATACGACGATCGTCAACGGTATGGCAAGCAAAGCGGGTAACCCGAGACGCTGCACGACGACCACCGAGTACGCGCCCAGCATGATGAACTCGCCATGCGCCATGTTCAGCACGCCCAGCAACCCGAACACGATGGCCAGGCCGATCGTCGTGAGCGCGAGGGCCGCACACGCGTACCCGAGATTGAGAAGATGGGAAAGCAGCATGACTTCAACCCGCACCCGCTCCGCTCGCACAGGTCTCGGCCGAGCCGAGTTGCGAGAACGTCTTGACGATGTCGTAGCGGGCGCCCGATGCCTTCGCGAGGAAGATGTCGGCCGTCACGTTGCGCGACTTCATCGTGACCACGCCGCGCGGGCCTTTGTAGCTTGCCCCATCGGACGCCTTCGTCAGATCGCCGATCGACACGGCATTCGCCTTCCTGGCCATCGCGTCATACATCAGGATGCCTTCGTACGTCGACTCGCCGATGCTGCTCAACACCGCTGAAGCGCCGAACTGCTTGTGATAGCGCTCCAGAAACTGCGCGGACGTTGCGGTCGGCGTCGAGAAAAAGCCGGAAGCCGAGTAGAGGTTCCGAGAGTTGGATGCACCGATGCCGATCAACGTGTTCTCTTCGATCATCGTGCCGAAACGGATCATCTTGTCGCTGAGGCCGAAGCTCGCGAAACTTCTGTTGAACGTGACGGCCGAGCCGCCCACCAGCGTGATGAACACCGCGTCCGCCTTGCTGTCCCGGATCTTGCCGAGTACCGCGTCGAAGTTGTCGACGTCGAACGGCACGTACTCTTCGCCGACCACGGTCGCGCCGGCACCCTGAATCGCCTTTTTCGCCACTTCGTTCGACTTGCGCGGCCAGATGTAGTCATTGCCGATCAGGAACCAGCGCTTGACCTGGTGTTTGGCGGTGAGCCACGGGATGACCGGCGTCAGTTGCTGCGCGGGCGTCTCGCCGACGAAGAAGGTCCCCTTCGCGCAATCGCCGCCCTCGTACATTGGCGTATAGAAGTAAGGCACCTGGCCTCGGAACAGGCTTTCCAGCGCCGTGCGGACGGCACTGTCGTGCGATCCGACGAAGACCTCCGCCTTGTCGCGCTTCCAGAGACGGAGTGCCGTCTGCGCCGACTCGGAAGGTGCGGCGCCGGCGTCCCCCACCAGCAACTCGAGGGGGCGCCCCAACACGCCGCCGCGCGCATTGATCTCGTCGATCGCCAACGCTGCACAGTTCTTGCAGGCTTGACCGAAAAATGCGGCGGGCCCGCTCATCGGCGCCATCAGCGCCAACTTCAGTGGCTGGTTGGCCGCGCGGGCCGATACCGGCACGAGCCCTCCGACGCCCACCGCGGCACTTGCAGCACCGAGCGCAATACTTTTCAGGATATTTCGACGATTCATTTTGCTTGCCTTTCTCGTTAAGCCGTTGCCGGATGGATCAAACGTGTGCGTCGAGACGCGGGAACGTCGCGGCACACAGAACACGCTCCATTTCCTTGCCGATCCGCAGGATTCGCTGATCCGAATGCGGCGCACCGTCCAGCGCCAATCCAACCGGGAGCCCATCCTGGGTCAGACCTGCGGGCACGGTGATGCCGGGTACCCCTGCGTTGCTGCCCGGTTCGGTATTGCGTGTGTACGCGGCAAAAACACCGAGCGCCTCGGACCCGACCGCCACGGTTTCAGCGCCGATGCTGCAGGCCGGAATCGGGACGGTGGGAAACAGCAGGGCGTCCGCGCCCACTTCGCGAAGACATGCCACGTAAGACGTGCGCGACCGCTCTCGCGCGAGAAGCGCTTCGGCATATTCGGTCGGGGAAATCGCACCGCCCCCCAGGATGTCGCTGACGATCCGGACCACGTCCGGACTCTTGACCTGCGCAACGATCTCCGGGAACGTCACGGCCACGCCACCGGCTTCCAGATAGCGCGCCACGGCACCGGCAAACTCGAAGAAAGGGATGGTTGCGTTCTTCTCCGCACGGAAAAACGGATAACGTCGCAGGTCCACGTCGACCAGTTCGAAGCCTGCGTCCTCGAGCTGCTGCAGCGCACGTTCGAGTACCGGCCGGGCATCGGGCGACAGCCCCTCCCACAACGTCGAGTACGGAACCGCCAGGCGAAAATGACGTGCATCGTCGACAACGGGAAGCGCTGCGCCGCTTCCCGACAAGATCTCGTCCAGCAACATCACGTCGGCGACGGTGCGGGCGATCGGACCGACCGTGTCGCGCGTGGGCGATATCGGGACGACGCCCCCGGACGGATAGCGTCCATGCGTGGGGCGAAAGCCGACGAGTCCGCACAGCGCCGCCGGTATGCGTACCGATCCGCCCGTGTCGGTGCCGAGCGACGCCGGCACCGCACCACTCGCCACCAGCACGGCAGACCCGCCGCTGCTTCCCCCGGGAATTCTGGACGGGTCATACGGGTTGCGGGCCGGGCCAAAGAATCCGTTGTCGTTGGTGCAGCCGAACGCGAGTTCGTGCATGTTGGCCTTGCCGGCGGCCAATGCACCCGCTTCGATCACGCGCGCCACGACTGGCGCGTTCGCTCGCGGTACGGCGTCGCGCAACGCTGCCGTTCCCGCGGCCGTCGGCATGCCCGCGCAGTCGATGTTGTCCTTGATTGCCAATGGAATGCCGGCGAGTGGCATCCGGCCCGTTCGGGCCGCGAGCGCATCGTCGTGCGCCCGCGCCGCTTGCAACAGCGCGTCCGGGTTGAAATACACGAACCCGTTCAGCGACTCGGTCTTGGCCTGTTGATCCACCAGCGCCTGAACGTATTCCAGGCAGGAAATCTCGCGTCGATCGATCGCGCCTTTTGCGTCGACGACTGAAAGCTGCGGCAGGGTTGGCATCTACGTCTCTCTTGCATGTCGGTCTTCGTAGATTGCGCGCCGGCTTTTTTGTAGCGCATCGTCAGAAATGACGACGACGCAGTCAACCCTGGCAGCGTCGCCTCATCGCCTGACGTTCAGGCCGCGTCGATGTTCGAGACAGCATGCGTCGACGTCGCGGCGGGCACCGTTTCGTCGAGAAACATCCCCACGAACGCGCTCACCAACGACACGCCCCCGACGATCAGCATCGGATAACCCAGACCGAACGTGTCGGCGAGCCCGCCTGCCACCACCGGCATCAGGACGCCGCCAATGAGTTCACTGACGGCGGTCGGAACGCCCACGGCGGAGCCGGTCAGCGAAGACGGTACGGACTCGCAAGGAATCACGGCAAGAAAGAGCGGTGCGATGCCGAAGCCGAATATCCCGGCAGCAAAGAGGTTGGCGAACATCACGACCGGGGAGGCGTGGCAAAGCACGAACGCCAACATCAGGATGCCATAGCAAGTCGCGGAGACGACGAGCACGATACGCCGCCCGAGTCGATCCGATATCGCCGGAACAGCGATCATCCCGATAAATCCGCCGAAGCCCCATCCTGAAATGATCAGGCCGACCGTGCCGAGGCTGAGGCCCACCACTTTGGTCAGGTAGAGCGCGACGAACGTCGAGAACACGAACAGGCCCGTCTGGAAAAGCGATCCGATGACCGTGGTCAACCAGATGTTCTTGTATCTCAGCACGGTCAACGGGCCGCCCGATGCGGATCGGACCTGCTTGTCGCGACCGGCCTCCGTCTTGCGCATGGTCCTGCCGATCAGGAAGGTCAGCAAAAGCCCTGGGATCCCGAGCACGAAAAACACCCACTCCCAGCGCATGTGCATCACGAGCTGGGTAGCGATGATCGGCCCGAGTCCGATACCCAGAAGCGGGAAAAACGACTGGTGAATGCCCAGATTCAGGCCACGCCGGCTCGGCGTCGATATTTCGTCGATGGTCGCGACACTGGCGCTGAACACTCCGCCCTCGCCCACGCCAAGGAGGCCTCGTACGAGCAGCATGCTGTGGAACGACTTGGCGACGCCGGTAAAGGAGGTCATCACCGAGAAGAAGATGGACGACCCGAGCAGAATCTTGCGACGCCCATGGCGGTCAGACAGACTCCCGAGCACCCAGGTCGAAATGGCCCAGGTCAGCGCGAGAACCGACGCGATCGCGCCGGCCTGCGTGTTGTTCAGCTTGAGCTCCGGCAGAAGAACCGGAAACAGATACACGATGACCAGACGGTCGAGACCGACGATGCCGAACAGCACCGCCAGAAAGATGACCATCTTCCATTCGTAGCTTCTATTTTCCCTGTAATTCATATCGATATCCTAAATATATCGTCGTGACTGGGTGGCCGTTTTTTCGAGGAAAACTCATCCGGTTTCAATCGAAATTAGGCAACACTGCTGCAACATGAAAACGTCTGCCCCGGCTCGCCATGTGATGACATGGCAAGCGCGGCGGTCCCGCTACTGATCTGCTTCGCTTCCCGCAAGCTCGGACAAGCAGCCGTCGTCCGATGATGTCTGATCGTCGGTGGCCATCGCTACCGGCGTTCCGTCGAGAATCTCGGTAACAGGCGGGCGCGGTCGCCGGTCGATCAGCAACCGCAGGACGTCAGGCCGGGAGTAATGCCCCAGCGGGTCGAAAACGCACTTCGACAGCGATTGCAGGCCGAGATCGATATCGGCGTAGAGCAGGCCTTCCGCGGTTTCGTCGATCTTGTCGAACAGCTCCGCCCCGTCGGGCCCGTAGCCGACGCTATGGCCACCGCCTGCCCGCAACAGCTGACGTTTGTCCGCGGTGTCGCAAAGGCTCTCGACCATCTCCTCGGTGACGACGGTAGAAGGCGCGAGGACGAAGCACCCGCCTTCGACGGCATAGGTCCGCGAAACCGCATTGTTCACCTGGTGGCTCAATGCGCTGGCAAATTCATAGAGGGAAAAGCTCGGCCAGGCGGCGACGTGCACCTGTTCGCCTTGCGCATACATCGCAGCCTTGGTCAAAGGCTGCACGTGTTCGGCACAACACAGCGCGCCGAGCTTTCCCAGCGGGCTGTCGATCACGGTCAGGCCGCTGCCCTCCCCGTCACCGAAAACCGTCCGCTCGAGGTGGGTGGGTTTGAGTTTCTGTCGTTGCAAGAGGGTTTCCCCGTCGGGGCCGATCATCCATTGGGAGATGTACAACGAATGGCCCTTGCGCTCCGAGAGTCCCATCACCACCGTGATACGGTTTTTCCTCGCCGCGTCCCGCAGTGCATCGGCTTCCGGACTGTCGTAGCTCAGCGAGTTGTCGAAGTAGCGCTGAACATAGCCTTTGCTCATGTACCAGGCCGGTGTACCGAGCCAGACGTAGAACGGGTAGCCCGGCAGCCATACTTCGGGGAATGCGATCAGGTCGGCACCGGCCTGCGCGGCCTCTTCAATCAGGCGTATGGACTTTTCGATACCGGCCTGAAGATCGAGGAACGCCGGGGCGGCCTGCACGACAGCCGCTTTGAATTGGGGATGGTTGAGAGCCAAGATACTCCTCCACGACTCGCGGGACGGGACGCCCGCAACGTTGTAGAGAAAGTGTCCGGGGCCAATATGGCGGACGCTTGACTCTGACGGAACAGAATTTTTACTTATGCTGCCAGCAGGCGGGATCGCCGCGCAGCCCGCTCAGCGGCGATTCAACTAGCGCCGCGATGCTTCGCACGGTAGTCGCGCGCGGACATGCCGAAGTGACGTCGAAACGTACGACTGAAATGCGATGCATTATTGAAACCCCATGCCATCGCAATATCGGTAATCGAGCGGTTCGCGTACGCGCGTTGCCGGAGCCACTCCCCGCACCCGTTGAGCCTGGCCGTACAGATGGTCTCGCCGATCGACTCCCCGGCCTCGGCGAACAGTCGGTAGAGGTAACGGCTGGACACCCCCAGTTCATCGGCGATCTGTTCGGGTCCCAGTTCCGGCTCGTGAATCCGGTCCTTGATCAACGCGCGTGCCCGCAGCAGATGCATCTCTTTCACGTTGGATCTGGGCAGCGGAACCGTGTTGAAATAATCCGCCAACGCCAGCGCGATCAGGTTGGCGGACACGCCGCCCAGCCTCTCGCAACCGGTCATGGCGCCTTCGTCCGACGAAAGCGCTCGGTGCAGCGATGCGACATGGTCCGCGGCGATTCGCCGTATCCCGGTGGCCGCGGGAATCCGCACGGCGGTATGCTGCCGGCCGCACGGCACCAGTTTCTCCAGCGCCTGGCGGGGAAAGCGGATCGTGTAATGCTGCCCGGAGAAATGCCAGACGAAATGGCGCGACGAGTCGAACAGCACCATGTCCGTAGGGCCGACGAACGCGGTGCGGGCATCCTGCTCGATCGCACCGCGCCCCTCGGTCTGTATCGACACGAGCAGGTAGTCGTCCGCCGTGCGCCGCACGTCGTCCCAGTCATGCGCCGCGACGTGATCGACCGCCGAGATCCGCGACACACACACGCCGCCCGTGTTCACGCTGGAAATCTCGCCACGAAATCCCTGATCCGACTCGGTCCTGAAAGCCATGGGGACGCAACTGGCCCGAACCTGGTCCGCCCATGCCAAAAGCCGGTCGTCGCGATGGTAATGATCCGTAGTCGTCACTGTATTCATGGCACAAGGTTCCGGCGGCAAATACGCGGGATCGCTATTCCGAACAATTGCGCATCCAGAATCCGCCGTCAATGCGCAGTTGCCTATGATGGCCGCTTCGAAATGTAGCTGCGATCCAGCTCGCCCACCGAGCGACAACCGATGAGCGCGAGCGTCCGGTCCGTTTCCTGCCTGATCATCCCGATGACGTCGCTCACGCCGGTTTCCCCTCTCGCAGCGAGCCCGTACAAGGCGGCGCGCCCCAGCATCACGGCATGTGCCCCCAGCGCGATCGCCTTGACGACATCGGCGCCCGTCCGTATGCCGCTGTCGAGCATGACCGTCGTGCCCGAAGTGCGCTCGACGATCTCCGGCAGCACATCGGCTGTCGCGGGCAGGTCGGCGAGTTGCCTGCCGCCGTGGTTCGAAACGATGACGCCGTCCGCGCCGAGTTCGACGCATCGCGCGGCATCGTCGGCCGTCACGATGCCCTTGACGAGGAGTTTGCCCGGCCATTCGTCCCGCAATCGGCGCAGGTCGTCCCAACTGAAGCTCGCATCCATCTGCCGGCGAAGAATCGCGGCCTGGGATGCCGTGTCCGATGCATCGTCCGTCGCGAAATTCTTCAGCTCCGGCATACCGTTCGTCAGATAAGACCAAAGCCAACGCGGGTGCGACAGTCCGTCGACAACCGCACGTGCACTGGCCTTGAACGGCATGGCGAAGCCATTGCGAAGATCGCGTCGGCGAAAGCCGTTGACCGCGACATCGGTGGTGAGGATCAAGGTCGAATAGCGCGCCGAACGGGCACGATTGACCAAGCTCTTCGCGAGGTTGCGATGAACGACGTACAGTTGAAACCACAGTTCTCCGTCGGCCCCTTTTGCCACCTCCTCGATGGACATGTTCGACGCCGTCGATAGCGCAAACGGAATGCCGGCCTTGCCCGCCGCGCGCGCAAGTGCGAGGTCGCCCTTCGGCCAGAACGCGCTATTGAGGCCCGTTGGCGCGATCACCAGCGGTAATGGAATCCGCCGGCCCAAAAGCGCCACGGATTGCTCCCGTGTACTGACATCCGACAGCCGGCGTGGCAACAACTGCAACTTGTCGAACGCCGAACGGTTATGCGTCAGTCCCGATTCATCGTCCGCCGCGCCTTCAAGATAGTCGAACACCATCCGTGGCAGCCGCCGTCTGGCTTCGTCACGATAGTCGCTGACGGAGAAAATGCCGGGAAATCCTGTTGTCATGATTTGGGTACTGTCAGAGTCAATCGTGATGCGAAAAGCACGAGACGCGCGGCACGCCCGTTCTGCGCGTCTCTGTCGATCGTTCGAACCGGATGAAGACCGGGCAACGGCGCACACGTCGAAAGCTAGACGACAACGCTGCCGACATAGTTTTCCGCCATGGACCTCGCCGCCGTCTCGGACGTGGTCACATGTTCCAGTTCGGCAATCTGCAACTGCTGTTCGAACGGCGATGCGTCGTCGAGGCGATGCATCATGCGGGTCATCCAGTACGAGAAATGCTCGGCGCGCCAGATCCGCTTCAGCGCGACCTGACTGTACGACGCGAGTTGCGCTTCATCGCCGGTCCGGTAATACGCGTCGAGTCCACGGCCCAGGATCCGTACGTCGGACACTGCCAGGTTGAGGCCTTTGGCGCCGGTAGGAGGAACGATATGTGCGGCATCGCCGGCAAGAAACAGCCGGCCGTGTTGCATCGTCGTCGAGACGAAGCTCCTCATGCCGACGATATTCTTCTGGAAAATCTTCCCGTCGACAACGCACTGACCGTCGGCGGAGTCGACGCGTGCATGCATTTCGGCCCAGATCCGGTCGTCGGACCAGTTATCGACGGAATCTTTCGGGTCGCACTGGAAATACATGCGCTGAACCGTCGGCGAACGTGTGCTGACCAATGCAAAGCCACGATCGTGACGTGCATAGATCAGTTCGTCGGCGGACGGCGCGCCTTCGACCAGAATGCCGAACCAGCCGAACGGATAGACGCGCTCGAAATCGCGTCGGACGCGCTCGGGAATCGCCGAACGGGACACCCCTTGCGAACCGTCGCATCCGATGACGAAATCACAGTCCAGCGTGTGCGACTGCCCTTGGTGCACGAACCGTATCGACGGAGCCGACGTGTCGATGTCGCGGATCGACACATCCGAGACACTGAACAGGATAGTGCCACCTGCCGCCATGCGAGCCGCCACCAGATCCTTGATGACTTCGTGCTGCGCATAGACGGTGATGGACCGCCCGGTCAACGCCTTGAGGTCGATGCGTCGCCGCTTTCCGTCGAACGCCAGTTCAAAGCCGTGGTGCAACGCACCTTCCGCCTTCATCCGTTCACCGACACCGGACGCGTCAAGCAGGTCCATCGTCCCCTGCTCGAGTACACCCGCCCTGATCGTCGATTCGATCTGCTCGCGTCCGCGGGTTTCGAGCACGACGGACTCGATACCCTCCAGATGCAAAAGATGAGAAAGAAGGAGGCCGGCAGGACCGGCGCCAATAATGCCTACCTGAGTGCGCATGAAATCTCCAACTGAAGGTACTGTCAGACGCTTTCCGTCATTCGGTTCTACATGAGCGACGCCGTCACCGGATCTGCGCGGAGCCGGTAGCAAGCGTCGCCCGCGACACTGAGCTCAAGCGCGATTGATGGGCGGAATATGGCGACGCACGATCATCAGGCAGATGAAAACCATCGCCATCGCGCCGCCCAGCATGCCCAGGTACGCAGACGCTCCACCCTGCGTGATCACGAATGCGCCGGCGAACGCGCTGAGTATCGCGCCGAGCCGGCCGAATGCGAGGGCGGATGCGGTCCCGGTCGCGCGAATCTCGGTGGGATAGACATACGCGCAGAGGGCATACATCGTCGACTGAACCGCGTTCACGAAGAAGCCGTGCAAACCGATTCCGAACACGAGCAGCGTCGTGTGTGCAGAGACGTCAAGACCGCGCAGGAAAAGCGCGCTCGCGGCTGCCATCAGGCAACACACGAGCAACGGCCAGCGTGACCCGAACCGACCGATCGCCACTGCGCAACCCATTGCGCCGAGTACGCCGCCGAGGTTGTAGGCGGTAAGGCCTGAACCTGCCACCGAAGGGCTGAGCCCCTCGCCTGCAAGCATCGTCGGCAGCCAGCTGAATGCGCTGTAGACCGCGACCAGGTTCATGAAGAAAGCGACCCAGATTGCCAGCGTGTCGCGCGCTTGACGGTCCGCGAACAGCGCACGAAAGCCCGGACGCTGTCCCGCCTTCTGCTCCTTCTGATCGGCGAACACGGCGTCCGGCTGAATCGAGCGGGCCATGCGGGTCAGCAGGTGGCGCAGTTCGTTCCAACGCTCATGATGGCGGGCAAGATAACGTGGCGATTCCGGCATCACGAAATACAGCAGAAACGCCAGTGCGACGGGAAGCGTGCCTCCCATCAGAAAGAGGCCCCGCCACCCATAATGAGGCAGCACGACGCTCGCGAACAGCCCGGCAAGCATGCCCCCCAGCGGTACGCAAACGATGGTTGCGGTCACGGCGAGCGTTCGCCGGCGAGCAGGTGTAAATTCCGCCGTCATGGTCGTCGCGCTCGGCAGTGCACCGCCGATACCCAGCCCCGCGAAGAAGCGCAGGATCGCAATGGTCGTGACGTCCGGCGACAGCGCGATCGAACTCGTCGCCAGGCCAAATACCAGCACGCTCCCGATGATCGCCCAGCGCCGGCCGAACCTGTCCGCGAACAGCCCGGCGAACGCGCTGCCGAAGCCCATGCCGACGAGGCCCGCGGCAACGGCGGGCGCAAAGGCGTTGCGCGTGATGCCCCACTCCTTGATCAAGCTCGGAATGGCAAACCCGATGAGTTGCCCATCGAATCCGTCCATCACGATCGCAAGCGCGGCAAGCAGGACCACCGTTCGCTGGAATGCCGAGAACGGTCCGTCATCGAGTGCGCGGCCGATGTCTACCGTCGGCAGACGCGGATTACGATCGTTCATTTCGCTCTCCCGGCCAGACCGATGAAGTCTGAATCGCAGTCCTTCGTAATCCGTTTTCCGACGTGACGATCAAGCTCGAACCTGGTGCGATCGAGCGACAACGCGAAATTGACGAAAGGCATTGCAGTCTCCTTGAGCCGATCGCTCGTCGTTCCACGAGCGAAGGCTTTTCAACGGTATCGGGTTGTTATTCTGTTCGCGCCCACCACCCGGAAGCCCATCGCTTCCACGGTGACAAACACGCGCGCCGACCGCGGCAACGATCAGAACGGATAGTGACGAGGCGTCGTTTGCACGGTAATCCAGCGCAAATCGGTAAATTCCGCGATTCCCGCCTTCCCGCCGAAATGCCCGAAACCACTGGCCTTCATGCCGCCAAACGGCATCTGCGCCTCGTCGTGAACCGTCGGCCCATTGACGTGGCAAAGCCCGGACTCGATACGCTTTGCAACCGTCAATGCACGAGCAACATCGCGGCTGAAGACTGCCGCCGACAGGCCATATTCATTGTCGTTTGCACATGCGATGGCCTCTTCGTCGCCATTGACGCGAACGATTGCCTTGACCGGCCCGAACGATTCCTCCCGGTAGATCTGCATGTCCGCCGTCACGTGATCGAGCAACGTGGCCGGCATGAGCGTGGTCTCGGCTTTTCCTCCGCATACCAGAGTCGCGCCTTTCGCCAGCGCGTCGTCGATCAGGTCGTTGCATCTCCTGACGGTCGCCATGTCCACGACGGAGCCGAGCACCGTCGGCCCCTTTCTCGGATCGCCAAGCGGCAGGCTCCGTGCCTTTTCCGCCAGTCGCGCGACGAATTCATCGGCGATCTTCGTGTCGACGACGATGCGTTCGGTCGACATGCAGATCTGGCCGGAATTGGCGAACGCCCCGAATGCCGCACCTTGAACGGCGGCGTCGATATCGGCATCGTGAAGCACCAGAAACGGCGCCTTGCCCCCGAGTTCGAGCACCGAAGGCTTCAGATATTTCGCGCATTGGGTCGCGACGATGCGGCCGACGCGCGTCGAACCCGTGAAGTTCACCCGTCTGACCGCCGGCTCGGCAATGATCGCCTCGACAATCTCGCCCGCATTCGCCGGCGCGTTCGTGACGAAGTTCACGACGCCGCGCGGCAGTCCGGCGTCCTGTAACGCCTCGACGATGAGGCCGTGGGTCGCGGGGCAGGTTTCGGAACCTTTGAGCACGACGGTATTGCCGCATGCAAGCGGCAACGCGATGGCGCGCACCCCAAGGATGACGGGCGCGTTCCACGGCGCGATCCCGAGCACGACGCCGGCGGCCTGCCGCACGCCCAGCGCGAGACTGCCGGGCACGTCCGACGGAATCACTTCGCCCGAAATCTGCGTGACCATCGCAGCCGCTTCGCGCAACCCGTCGGCCGCGAGCTTGACGTTGAAATCCGCCCACAGGCGAGACGCGCCCGTTTCGGTTGCCATTGCCAGCGCGAAAGCGTCGCCCTTTTCTTCGAGCGCATCCGCGGCTCGGCTCAATAATGTGCGTCGCTCGCCGGGCCCCATCGCCGACCACGCGGGAAACGCGGCGGCCGCCGCGTGCACCGCCGCTTGCGCATCGGCGACGGTCGCGGCCGGCGCCGTCGACGCAACCGTTTCATCGAGCGGGTTGCGGCGCTCGAATGTCGCGCTATCGCGAGCCATCACACGCTCGCCGTTGATCAACATCGATACCTGGTTCATTACCGTCTCCTGAAATATTCTTGAAATGCCTGCCTGTCGAATCACCGGTTCGCGGTCAGGCCACGACAATTTCGACGAGGCGTGTCTTTCCCGAAGACAACGCGTCTTCCAGCGCGGGCTTCAGCGACGGCGCGTCGCTCACTCGAACCCCTTCGCACCCCATGCTGTTGGCCAGGGAAACGAAATCCAGCCCCGGCAGGTCGGTGCCCTGTACCGGATCGGAAGCGGAGAAGCCGAACACGGGCGCGAATTCCTGTAACGCGGCATAGCGCGAGTTGTTGAGGATCACGAACGTGACCGGCAGATCGAGCTGGACCGCGCTGTATATGGCTTGCGGCGAATACATCGTCGAGCCGTCACCGATGAGGGCGATCACGCGGCTGCCGGGTTTGGCCAAGGCCACGCCCACCGCGGCGGGCATGCCGTAGCCCAGGCCGCCGCTTGCCATCGTGTAGAACGTCTGGCTGCGCGTGAACGGCAGATGGCTCTGCATGACGGGGCGCGAACTGGGTGCCTCCTCGACCACGATGTCCGCTGCGTTGCGGACCTCGGACAGCGTCTGCAATGCATAGGCGACCGACATGACTGCCGCGGGCTCGGCGCGCCCGACGACCTCCCGCGGAGCCGGCAGAGGCCGGCCTTGCGGCGCCGGACGAGCGAGCAGATCCGCGAGCCCCAGGCGAATGTTCGCGACCACCGACGTACCGACCGGCGTCCACGCAGCGGTAGCCGGATCGTCGATGAGCTGGTACAACGCCGCGCCATCAGGCACATGCGGGCCGCTGCCTTCGACGTGATACGCAAAAGCCGGCGCCCCGACGGCAAAGATCAAGTCATGTCCGTTCAGGATCCGAACGATTTTTTCGCGCATCGCCGGCAGGAATCCGGCGAAAAGCCGATGGTCCTCAGGGAAGCTGCAGCGTGACGACATCGGTGCGACATAAACCCGCGCGTTGTGGCGCTCGGCCAGCTGGACGGCCTCGCTCCAGGCACCGGCACGATCGAGTTCCGCACCGACGACGATGGCCGGCCGCTTGCAGTTGTCCAGCGCGTCGCCGAGCTCCGCGATCCGTACCGGATCGGGGCGGAACCGGGTGCTGACCGTTGTCACCTCGACGAAGTCGGCCGGCTGATCCCAGTCGTCGACCGGAATGGAAACGAACACCGGGCCACGCGGCTCCTGCATCGCCACGTGGTAGGCGCGGGCGAGCGCTAGCGGAACATCGGCCGCACGCGCCGGTTCAATGCTCCACTTCACATAGGGCCGCGGCAGCTCGGTTGCTTGCGATGCCGACAGAAACGGATCGAACGGCAGAATCGAACGGGCCTGCTGGCCGGCAGTGATGATCAGCGGCGTACGGTTCTTGAAGGCCGTGAAGATGTTGCCCATCGCGTTGCCGACACCGGCCGCCGAATGCAGGTTGACCAGGGCGGCATTGCCGGTCGCCTGGGCATACCCGTCCGCCATCCCGACCACCACGGCTTCCTGCAACCCGAGCACGTACCGGAAATCCGCCGGGAAGTCGCGGAACATCGGTAGCTCGGTCGAGCCGGGATTGGCGAACACGGACGTCATTCCGAGGCGCCGCATCAAGTCCACGACGGCATCGCGAACGGTCGGCTGCGCACTTGTGTTTCGTTGCATCTCGAATCCTCTGCGGTTCGCCACTTGGGCTGGCGGTGATGGGATGAACCGCAGTATGGGATTCGATACCTTGTTTGAAAATTGCCAAAAAAGCTTAAAGTCATTACATTCTGGCATGAGCCAATCGGGTGGCCGGATCACGCCATTCCGCCCGGCAGCCTTGCTGGTCAAGGCCGACCGCTGTCATCGCGGGTTCGGCGGTAGCCGTAGTGAGCAGGCACGGCGCTCCCTTTCAGGGAAGACACCTAGCGGGCGCCGGGCGACCCGGAATCGCGTTCGATCCCTTCAACCCTTTCAATCTGGTTCATCACGATGAGTTTCAACCTGCAGCAGTTGATGATGTTCACCACGATCGTCTCCACAGGCAGCCTGGGACGAGCCGCGACCCTGCTGAACATGACCCAGCCGGCGCTGAGCAGATCGATCAAGCGACTCGAGGAATCCGTAGGGGCGCCGCTTTTCGAGCGCCACACCAAAGGGATGCAGCTGACCGCGCTGGGTGAAGCATTGATGCCGCATGCGATGTCGCTGCAAAGGGAGGCCGAACAGGCGCGCGAGGAATTGAACGCGATGCGCGGCCTGGCGAAAGGCGTGATCAAGGTCGGCGCGGTGGGCAGCATCGCGAGCCTCGTCTTGCCGATGGCCATCGCGTGTGTGCTCGAGAAATGGCCCAATCTGCGCGTCGAGGTGATCGAAGGCGTGTGGGATCGTCTCGTCGAGGGCTTGCTCGCTTATGAAATCGACCTGGCGCTTTGCACCTCGGGAATCGAAACCGACGATGTCGCTGCGCTCTCCGATTGTTCATGGACCGACAGGAGTTTCGTGGTCGCGGCGACCGATCATCCGCTGCGCTCGAAGCGCGGTCTTCGACTCGACGACACATTGACACAACGGTGGGCACTCACACCCAAGGGAACCGGGCCTTATGCCCACATGCAGGAAACCTTCAAGGCCCGGGGGCTGCCGATGCCGGCCATTGCGGTCGAGACGCGTTCGGTCACCGTGCTCAAAAGCCTGGTAGCGCGATGTGGCTTTGTCTCGTGGATGGCCGAACCCATGTACGACACTGAAAGCAAAGCTGGCGTCATTGACGCTCTGGATATCGAAGGCCTGGATGCGCAACGCACTTTAACGGTGTTTCGGCGCCGGCGAGGCACGCTGCCCGCACCCGCCGTCAAACTGCTGGACGAATTGCGTCACCTGACAGGATCTTTGCGTAAAGAAGAACAACGCCTGTCTTGAGGGCCGTGAATCGGCCACGCCCGCGATCCGATCCGCGTGTCGCTCGAGCATTTCACCGAGCTTCCGACGGAAGCGACTGCAGCGTCGAACCGGCAGCCTCGACGTCCGCGTGAACGCCGCCGCGCTCACTGCCTACCCCTTCAGAAGCAGTCCGTACGATATGACGATACGCCGTCGGCGAATGCCCGGACATGCGCTTGAACGCATGACTGAATGCGCTTTCGGACGAGTAGCCGAGCGACTGCGCAAGCACCGCGACCGGAATGTTCTCGTCGCGCAAACGGCGCTCCGCAAGACGCGTGCGCCACTCGCCAAGATAGGCCAGCGGCGCGACACCGGCGCTCGCCCTGAAGTGAGAAGCGAACGTGGTCCGTGACATCGCACACGCGGCGGCAAGCTCATCCAGATGCCATGCACGTGCGGGATCGCCGTGCATCAGTCGCAATGCGGGGGCGATGCGTGGATTGCCGAACGCGCGCAGCCATCCCGTCAAGGACGCGGACGTTTTCAGATGTGCGCGCAGTATCTGGATGAATAGCAGTTGGGAAAGCTGGGCCGATACGAGTTGCGCGCCAGGCAGGTCGGCCGCACGCTCTTCCACGAGTTGCTCGAGAAGCCAGCGGACCTTCACGGCCTGTGGCGAGACGGCCGGCACGTGAATCCATGGCGGCAGAACGTCCGATAGCAAGCTGCCCGTGACCGGATCGAGCAGTACGTGTCCGCCGATCTGCGCGAAGTCGTCGCCGTCGCCCAGTTTCACCGCCGACTTTCCGGCGCCCGAGAACAACGCCATCGCGTCGACAGGCGGAACGCAAGGATCGCTTGCGAGGACGAAGGACCGTTTTGCCGTCAGCAACCCGACGTCACCGCTCCCAAAGCGGATGGGCGTGTCTTCTCCGTCGATGGAAACCCAGCACGCGCCCTTCACCACCGCAAAGAACTTGATCTTGTCGGGCGCCGGAAATCGAACGGCCCAAGCGCCGCCGGCGGAGAAGCCTCCCGTCGCCAGCGATTCGGCGTTCGTGAGTCTCAGGATGTCGGAGAAGGGGTCGTCACTCATCATCGTACTGTCGCGCAAGTAAATCGCACTATAGAGCATTAACAAGCCGCAGGCCGGGTCTTAACCTTCCGGTTCTTCGTCCCGGACAATCAACGACATGAACAGCAATACCAGCCTCAAATCGGTTCTCGTAACAGGCGGCACCGGCTTCATTGCACAACACTGCATTCTGGCGCTGCTGAATCGAGGCTATCAGGTGCGAACCACCGTTCGCTCGCTCACGCGCGAGACGCAGGTGCGCACCCAGCTCGAAAGAGGCGGCGCAGAACCCGGAGATCGTCTGTCATTCGTCGAGGCGGATCTCCTCGCCGACGACGGCTGGCAACAGGCCACTGCCGGCTGCACCTACGTCGTGCATGGCGCGTCGCCCACGCCGACCGGCACGCAGATGAGTGAAGACGATTGGGTCAAGCCCGCCGTAGCAGGCACGCTGCGCGTGCTGCGTGCCGCGCGGGACGCCGGTGTAAAGCGCGTCGTGCTGACCTCCGCTTTCGGTGCGATCTGCGCCGGGCACGGGCCAATGAGCCGCCCTTTCGACGAGACCGACTGGAGCAACCTGACGGCCGCCGATGTCTGGCCTTATCAGAAGTCGAAGACGTTGTCGGAACGCGCGGCGTGGGATTTCGTCGCGCGAGAAGGATGCGGCATGCAACTGTCCGCGATCAATCCGGTGACGGTTCTCGGGCCCGTGCTCGGCGACGACTATTCGCACTCCATCCGTCTGATCAGGGGCATGCTGGACGGCCAGCCCGGCAATCCGCGAATCAATTCCGGTTTCGTCGACGTGCGCGATGTCGCCGACCTGCATGTGCGCGCCATGACCCACGAAGCCGCGAACGGCGAGCGCTTTGTTGCCATTGCCGGCGAAAGCATGTGGCTCGCCGAAGTCGCGCAGGTGCTCAAAGCGCGCATGGGGGATGCCGCGCGCCATGTGTCCACCCGGGTGCTGCCCGACTGGCTGGTACGCATCGGCGCACTCAGGGATCCCGCGCTGCGAGGCTCGCTGCCGCTGCTCGGCCGCAATCTGAACGCCACCAGTCAGAAGGCCATCTGCTTGCTCGGCTGGTCGCCCCGCCCGCGCGAGGACGCCATTGTCGCCACGGCCGAAAGCCTCGTGCGCCTCGGGCTACTGCGTGATGCCAATTAGTTCGTCGGGTCCCGTCGCGCCGGGCGTTGCGTGAACGTGTCGACGCAAGTGTCCGGATGCTCATACTGCGTGCGGAAATTGAGCGGAACACGAGCGGAAGCCGCAAGCACACCGCTACTCATCAATCACTTTGAAATCAGTGATGTGCGGGACGTTGACGGAAGTCGCCGGAATGCGCAAGAAGCCTTGACTGGCGGAAGGCAGCAGGAGTCGAACCTACCCGGGAGCGTCTGACGCCCCCAACTGGATTTGAAGTCCAGCCGTACCACCGGATACGAATGCCTTCCGTGGGGAAAAGAAACCGAAGAACAACGAGCGCCTACGCCTGAATACCCACCCAACCGCTGTCAGGCCGCAGGTAGTGAAGATCGCGGTGGAAGCGAGTATACCCAACCCGATCGAAGAACTCGAGAATCTGGATCGCGCGCTTGCGACCGAGCCCCGTCGCGTCGCGAAACGTCGCCGCATCGAGCCCGCCGCCGCGCGACGGTGCGAGATGCGCGACCAACGCCGCCAGCTCGCGCGCGACGTCCGCATGATAGAACAGGTCGCGCACGACCTGGTGCACGTCGCCGCGCCGCGCGAGCTTGCGCAGCAGCGCGCGCACCGCGTCCTCGGCCGCGCCAGTATCGCGGGCCAAGTCGCGCACCCACGGCGGATCGAAGCGCCCCGCGTGAATCAACGGCAGCAGTTGCCGCGCGAGCGCTTCCTCGCGCGGCTCGAGGCTTACCGAATGCGACGGCAGATGCAGCCACGGCCCGCTGCGCGCGACTTCGCCGCCCGCAACCAGCGCATCGACGAGCGCACGCCACAGTGCATCGCCGACGAGCGGCGCAGCCATCCGCCGCAGGCGTGCGGCGTCGAGCCCCTGTTCGTCGGGCATGCGTTCGTGATACACGCGCAGCGTATCGACCGTCCGCGTCTGCAACGCACGCCAGTGCGCATGGGAAATCACCGCGCCGTCGTTCGACGCGGCATCGCGTTGCCCGATCGCCAACGCATCGCCAGGCAACGCCAGCACATTCGGCGCAAACCCCGTCAGATGCGTGAGCGTCGCACGCGCAATGCCGAGCGGCGCCTGCGCGAGCAGCGCATCGAGGCGCCCTTCGTCGAGCCACGCCACGAGTGCATCGAGCCACGCGCGGCGCGCGGGCGTGCGGCGCTTGCGTGCCGGCCCGAACGGATCGAGCACCCGGCCGCCTCCGACGGTACGCGTCGCCTGCGGATTGCGGACGATGAAGCGGTCGCCCGGCAGCGCGAACACCGGCTCGTCGAATACCAGTTGCACGCGCATCCGCTGGCCCGCCGCGAGCGTGTCGCCGTCGAGCAGCGCGATATGAGCCACACGATGCAGCGTACCGAGATGCACGTGCAGCGGCGCCCAGTGGGTCAGCGTCAGCCCGGCGTCCGCAAGCAGCGTCAGCTCGACGTCCAGGCGCGGCGACGTCGCAACGAGCCGCGCGTCGGCGACGGTGTCGCCACGCTCGACGTCAGCCTTGTCGACGCCGGCCAGATTCAGCGCACAACGCTCGCCCGCGCGCCCGGCCTCGACCGGCCGGTTCTGCGCGTGGATGCTGCGCACCCGGGCCGCGCCGCCCGTGCGCACGATCGCGAGCGTATCGCCCGTCGCGACGCGGCCCGCGAATGCGGTACCCGTCACGACGGTGCCCTGCCCGGCGAGCGTAAACACACGATCGACCGCGAGCCGGAACAGGCCGTCGTCGCGACGCGCGCGCCACGCGATCGCCGCGTCGGCCAGGTGCTGCTTCAACGCGGCGACGCCCGGATCGTCAGCCACCGTCGCACGCGTTTCGAAGATCGGCACGCCGGCCAGCGTCGAGTCGTGCAGCCACGCGGCGATCTCGTCGCGCACCTCGGCCACGCGCGCGGCATCGACGCGATCGCATTTCGTCAGCGCGACGGCGCCATGCGTGACGCCGAGCAGTTGCAGGATCGCGAGATGCTCGCGCGTCTGCGGCATCACGCCGTCGTCGGCGGCAATCACGATGAGCGCGAAGTCGATGCCGCACGCGCCGGCCGCCATCGTATGAATCAGCTTCTCGTGGCCCGGCACGTCGATCAGGCCGAGCACGTCGCCGTTGTCGAGCGGCGTATACGCATAGCCGAGTTCGATCGAGATGCCGCGCGCCTTCTCTTCCTTCAGCCGATCGGTGTCGACGCCCGTCAGCGCACGCACGAGCGTGGTCTTGCCGTGGTCGATGTGTCCCGCGGTCCCGACGATCATGCAGCGGGCCCCGCGAGCGGCGCGCATTGCGCGACGAACGCCGCTTCGTCGGCCGCTTCGAGGCAACGCAGATCGAGCCGCAGCGCGTTGTCGGCGATGCGACCGATCACCGGGCGCGGCCATTCGCGCAGCCGTTTCTCGAGCTGCGCGAGCGCGCGGCCGCTGCGCTTGCCGTCCGACGAGCGCACCACGAGCCCGGCGCTCGGCAACTGGTCGACCGGCAGCGCGCCGCTGCCGATCTGGCTGAACATCGGTTCGACCGTCACGTCGAAACCGCTGCCGAGTGCGGCCTGCAGCACCGGGCGCACACGTTCGGCGGCTTCGGCGATGTCGCGCTGCGGGCGCGTCAGCAGGCGCAGCGTCGTGAGCCGGTCACGCAGGAATTCGGGCGACTGATACAGGCGCAGCACCGGTTCGAGCGCCGCGAGCGTCAGCTTGCCGACGCGCAACGCGCGCTTGAGCGGATGCTTCTTGATCTTCGCGATGAGCGCGCGATCGCCGACGATCAGGCCCGCCTGGGGCCCGCCGAGCAGCTTGTCGCCGCTGAACGTGACAACGTTTGCGCCGGCGGCGACGGTTTCCTGCACGGTCGTCTCGTGCGGCAGCCCCCATTGCGTCAGATCGGCCAGCGTGCCGCTGCCGAGATCGACGGCGACCGGCACGCCGTGCTCGCGCGCGAGCGGTGCGAGTTCGGCGAGCGTCGCCTCCTTCGTGAAGCCGCTGATCGCGTAGTTGCTGCAGTGCACCTTCATCAGCAGCGCGGTGCGCGGGCCGATCGCGTCCGCGTAGTCGCGCAGATGCGTGCGGTTGGTCGTGCCGACCTCGCGCAGCTTCGCGCCGGCGCGGCTCATGATGTCGGGAATGCGGAATGCCCCGCCGATCTCGACCAGTTCGCCGCGCGACACGACGACTTCCCGCTTCGTCGCGAGCGCCGACAGCGTCAGCAGCACGGCCGCCGCATTGTTGTTGACGACGGTCGCGGCTTCCGCGCCCGTCAGTTCGCACAGCAGCGCGTCGATCAGGTCGTCGCGGTCGCCACGGCGGCCGGTGGCGAGATCGAATTCGAGGTTGACGGGCCGCGTAAGCGCGTCGACGACCGCGCGCACCGCGTCGTCGGGCAGCAGCGCGCGCCCGAGGTTCGTGTGCAGTACCGTGCCGGTCAGGTTGAACACGGCCCGCACCGCGCCCGCGCTCTGTGCGGCCAATGTGCGTGCGACGGCAGCGGCGATGCGCGGCTCGTCTAGCGGCTCGGCGGCCGCGGGATCGTGCTGCGCGGCCGTGCGCCAGCGTTCCAGTTCGGCGCGCACGGCATTCAGCACGCGCGTGCGGCCATAGTCGGCGACGAGCGGCTGCAGCGGCGCCGACGACAGCACGCGCTCGACTGACGGCACGCGCGCCAGCACCGCATTCAATTCATTCACACCCGGTTCGGTCACGTCGTTATCGCTCCAGTCTCATGCTTCGCAATCGGCCGGGGCCGACGCTCGCGCACCGTCCCGGCCCGTACGGTCAGCCCGCTTCCCGCGACACGTCCGGCCACAGCAGCGGGTTCGGCGAACTGCGCTGATAGCCGGCCTCGTTCATCAGCAGGTCGAGCGTGAGGCTCGCGAGATCGTCCGCCAGCGGCTCGAACTCGTAGTCCTTCTCCTGATAGCCGATCTTGCGATAGGTCTTGCACTCGTCGCACGATTCGGCCTTGATGGCTTCGCTGCCACCTTCGATCCCGTGATACGCGATGCCCTTCGTCGAATCGCAGTGCGAGCACTTGGTGCGCACCATGTGCCACTCGGTCGTGCACAGCCCGCACTGCAGGAAACGGTAGCCCTGATACTGGCCGCCGACCCGCACGACGCTCGCGACCGGATGCGTGCCGCACACCGGGCACAGCCCCGGCTGGTCGAGATACGGAACGTCGGTCGGCGTCACGCGGCTCGCGAGGTCCGTCCATGCGACCTGCAGCGCGGCCATCAGGAACGGCGCGGTGGCCGGGTCGACTTCGGCGAAGCGCAGCGCGAGGATCGCATCGGCCTGCGCGTCGAGTTCGGCGGGCGCCATCAGGCGCAGCCGGTCGAGCAGCTTCGCCAATTGCGGATTGACGAGCCCGGCGCTTTCGACGCGGTCGAGCAGTTCATACAGCACGGCGCGCCAGCGCGCATCGCGTTCGCCGTCGAGCGCCGGCACGAGCGGCATCGAATGTTCCTGCGCGCGTGCGATCGCTTCCTTCGACGGCAGCGGCAGTTCCAACGCCTGCAGCGTCGCGTGCTGCGCGTCGGCGACGGTGGCCATCAGCCGCAGGTAGCCGCTGATCGGGTTCAGGTCGGCAAGCTTGCGCAGCCGCGCGGCGCGCGCCGCGAACGCGGTCGCGCGCTCCGGCAGGCGAAAGCGCGGAATCGCCGAATGATCGAGTGCCGAGATCTCGGTCGGCTCCAGAATGCGTTGTGTCACGAAAATATCTTCCAAAAAACTAAGCGCCGACGAATCGGCGCTTTCGGGCGATTCCGGCGGTTGGCGGAACGGCCGCCGCAATCGGCGTACCGCCCCGCTCCGCTGCGTTACTTCACGCTTTCACGGAACCACTTCGGGTGATGCTTGCGGGCCCAGCCCAGTGTGACGGTGCCGCGCACCATCGCGCCGATCGAACCCTTCACCCACAACGCCGCATAAATGTGCACGATGATGCTCGCGATCAGCACGAAGGCCGCCACGGCATGCACGACAGCGGCCGCGCGGATCACCCCGATCGGGAAGTAGAACGAGAAATAGCGCCGCCAGATCACGATTCCCGACAGCAGGAGCAGCAGCAGGCACGCCACCAGCGTGAAGAATAGCAGCTTCTGCCCGGCGTTATAGCGCCCGACCGGCGGCAGCTTGTCTTCCTGGTTGGTCAGCACGTCGCCGATCTGCTTCAGCCACTGCCGGTCGTCCGCGTCGAGCGCGTTGTGGTGCCAGAAGCGCACCACGAGAATCGCGAACGACACGAACATCACGAGGCCGACGAACGGATGCAGGATCCGCGTCCACTGGCCGCCGCCGAACAGCGCGGTCAGCCAGAACATCGACGGATGGAACAGCGCGAGCCCGGACAACGCGAGCAGCACGAACGTGATCGCGGTGATCCAGTGGTTCGTGCGCTCGTTCGGCGTGTAGCGGACGATCAGGTTGGGGTCGTCGTGGTTCATTTCGCGTCCTCCTTGATGCGTCGCGCCTCGTCGCGGGCGGCGGCTTCCTCGTCGTCGGTGACCTCGTTCGGACCGACCCGCGTGTAGTGGAAGAACCCGGCCAGCGCGGTCAGCGCGAGGCCCGCGACCGCGAGCGGTTTCGCGATGCCCTTCCACAGCTTCACCATCGGGCTGATCGACGGGTTGTCGGGCAGGCCGTGATACAGCGACGGTTTGTCCGCGTGATGCAGCACGTACATCACGTGCGTGCCGCCCACACCCTGCGGGTCGTACAGCCCCGCATGCTCGAAGCCGCGCTCCTTCAGGTCCTCGATCCGCTCGGCCGCGTGCTGCTTCATGTCCTCCTTGGTGCCGAACACGATCGCGCCCGTCGGGCAGGTCTTCACGCAGGCCGGTTCCTGGCCGACCGCGACGCGGTCGGAACAGAGCGTGCACTTGTACGCGCGATGATCCTTCTTCGAGATCCGCGGCACGTTGAACGGGCAGCCGGTCACGCAGTAGCCGCAACCGATGCAGTTCTCCTCGTGGAAATCGACGATCCCGTTGTTGTACTGCACGATCGCGCCCGGCGACGGACACGCCTTCAGGCAGCCCGGATCCTCGCAGTGCATGCAGCCGTCCTTGCGGATCAGCCACTCGAGGTCGCCCGCCGGGTTCTCGTATTCGGAGAACCGCATGACAGTCCACGAATGCTCGCTCAGGTCGGCCGGGTTGTCGTACACGCCGACGTTGGTGCCGACTTCGTCGCGCAGGTCGTTCCACTCCATGCACGCCGTCTGGCATGCCTTGCAGCCGATGCACTTCGATACGTCGATCAGCTTCGCGACGCTCCCGGTCACCGGTTCGCGCACCGTGGGCGGTGGCGTCGTGGTGGCCGAGACCCGCTTGATATCCAGCGATTGCAATGCCATCTCTTCCCCCTTACGCCTTTTCGACCTTCACCAGGAACGACTTGAATTCCGGTGTATAGGAGTTGCCGTCGCCCACGGACGGAGTCAGGGTATTGGCGAGATAGCCGGGCTTCGTCAAACCCTTGAAGCCCCAGTGCAACGGGACGCCGACCGTCTGGACCTTCTTGCCGTCGATCGTCAGCGGCTTGATCCGCTTCGTGACCAGGGCGACCGCGATGATGTAGCCGCGCTTGGACGACACCTTCACGCGCTCGCCATGCGCGACGCCGACTTCCTTCGCGAGATCTTCGCCTATCTCGACGAATTGCTCGGGCTGGATGATCGCGTTCAGCCGCGCATGCTTGGTCCAGTAGTGGAAGTGTTCGGTCAGCCGGTACGTGGTCGCCACGTGCGGGAATTCCGCCACCTTGCCGAACGACGCGCGGTCGTCCGGGAACACGCGGGCGGCCGGGTTGTTCAGCGCCAACGGGTTGTTCGGGTGCAGCGGGTTCGCGCCGAGCGGCGTCTCGAACGGCTCGTAGTGCTCGGGGAACGGACCTTCGTTCATCCCCGCGCGAGCGAAGAAGCGTGCGACGCCTTCCGGGTTCATGATGAATGGCCCCATCCCGTTCTCGGGCGGTTCGTCCGCCTTGAAGTCCGGAATGTCGGCGCCCTTCCACGCGCTGCCGTTCCAGCCGATCAGCTTGCGGGTCGGGTCGAACGGCTTGCCGGCGACGTCGCACGACGCGCGGTTGTACAGAATCCGCCGGTTCGCGGGCCACGCCCACGCCCAGTTCAGCGTCTGGCCGATGCCGGTCGGGTCGGCGTTGTCACGCCGCCCCATCTGGTTGCCGGCCTGCGTCCACGCGCCGCAGAAGATCCAGCAGCCGCTCGCGGTCGTGCCGTCGTCCTTCAGTTGCGCGAACGCGGCGAGTTGCTCGCCCTTCTTCACGAGCGTCTTCGCCGGTTCCTTCGGATCGGGCAGGTCGGCGAGCGCTTTCCCGTTGAACTCCATCGCCAGTTCTTCCGGCGTCGGGCTTTCCGGGTTCGCGTACGGCCAGGTCAGGTTCACGATCGGGTCCGGGTACTTGCCGCCGTCCTTCTGGTACATCTTGCGCATGCGCAGGAACAGCCCCGACATGATCTCGAGGTCGCTCCTCGCTTCGCCCGGCGGCTCCGCGCCCTTCCAGTGCCACTGCAGCACGCGGCTCGAACTGACGAGCGAGCCGTTTTCCTCCGCGAAGCAGGTGGTCGGCAGACGGAACACCTCGGTCTGGATCTTCGACGCATCGACGTCGTTGTAGTCGCCGTGATGCTTCCAGAACTCGGACGTCTCGGTCGCGAGCGGATCCATGATCACGAGCCACTTCAGCTTCGCGAGGCCTGCCGCCGTCTTCACCTTCGACGGCGCCGCCGCGAGCGGATTGAAGCCCTGGCAGATGTAGCCGTTCATCTTGCCGGCATTCATCAGCTCGATCGCCTGCAGCAGGTCGTACTGCTTGTCCAGCTTCGGCAGGTAGTCGTACGCCCAGTTGTTCTCGGCGGTGGCCGCGTCGCCCCACCACGACTTCATGAAGCTGACGTGGAACGCCTTGTAGTTCTTCCAGTAGCTGAGCTGATTCGGCCGCAGCGGTTGCTGCACGCGCTTCTTGATGTACGCGTCGAAGTCCTGCTCGGCCTGCATCGGCAGCGTCATGTAGCCCGGCAGCAGGTTCGACATCAGCCCGAGGTCGGTCAGCCCCTGGATGTTCGAGTGACCGCGCAGCGCGTTCATCCCGCCGCCGGCGATGCCGATGTTGCCGAGCAGCAGCTGCACCATCGCGCCGGTGCGGATCATCTGCGCGCCGACCGAGTGGTGCGTCCAGCCGAGCGCGTACAGGATCGTGCCGGCGCGGCCGGGCACGGCCGTGGTCGCGAGCATCTCGCACACCTTCAGGAATTTCTCCTTCGGCGTGCCGCACGTCTGCTGAACCATGTCCGGCGTATAGCGCGCGTAGTGCTGCTTCAGCAGGTTGTACACGCAGCGCGGATGCTGCAGCGTCGGGTCGACCTTCGCGAAACCGTCGTCGCCGCGCTCGTAGTCCCAGCTCGATTTGTCCGGGTACGCGTGTTTCTCGGCGTCGTAGCCGGAATAGATGCCGTCGTTGAACGCGAAATCCTCGCGCACGATGAACGAGAAGTCCGTGTAGTTCTTCACGTACTCATGCTGGATCTTGTCGTTCGTCAGCAGATAGTTGATGACGCCGCCCAGGAAGACGATGTCGGTGCCGGTGCGGATCGGCGCGTAGTAATCGGCCACCGAGGCCGTACGCGTGAAGCGCGGGTCGACGACGATCAGCCGCGCCTTGCGGTGCGCCTTCGCCTCCGTCACCCACTTGAAACCGCACGGATGGGCCTCGGCTGCATTGCCGCCCATCACGAGAATCACGTCCGCGTTCTTGATGTCGACCCAATGGTTCGTCATCGCTCCACGGCCAAACGTCGGGGCAAGACCTGCCACCGTCGGGCCATGTCAGACACGCGCCTGATTGTCGAATGCGAGCATCCCGAGACTGCGGATGGTCTTGTGCGTCAGGTAGCCGACCTCGTTGCTGCCCGCCGACGCGGCCAGCATGCCGGTCGTGAGCCAGCGGTTGACCTTCGCGCCGTCTTCGGCCGTCTCGACGAAGTTCGCGTCGCGGTCGGCCTTCATCAGCTTCGCGATGCGGTCGAGCGCGTCGTTCCACGAGATGGGTTCCCACTTGTCCGAGCCGGGCGCGCGATACTCGGGGTGCGTCAGGCGGTTCGGGCTGTGGATGAAGTCGATCAGGCTCGCACCCTTCGGGCACAGCGTGCCGCGATTGACGGGGTGGTCGGGATCGCCTTCGATGTGGATGATGCTCGGCTGCGCGTTCTTCGCGCCGTCTCCGAGGCTGTACATCAGGATGCCGCAACCCACTGAACAGTAAGGACAGGTGTTGCGCGTTTCGACGGTGCGCGCCAGTTTGTACTGTCGGACTTCGGCCAGCGCTTCGGACGGAGAAAAGCCCATCAGGGCAAGACTCGATCCGGCAAGCGACGTGGCCGTCACCTTCAGGAACTGGCGCCGGGACATTTGGAGCATGACGGTCTCGGCGTTATTGTGGGGGGGAGTGAAACTGAAAGGAATTATAGACAGTTCAGGCAACTATGATCGATTCCTCGGATCAATACCGATTTGTCCGATTAACCCGCGATCAACCTGCGATGATCCGCGTTCCGCGCGCAACCGAACCGTCATGAAACGACAGATCACTTCCGAAGCCACCCGTCTCGCCCAGCAGCAGGCCAACTGGGCCCTCACCGCGTTCAAGCGCTTCTCGTCCGACCGCTGCTCGTCGATGGCCGCGGGCATCGCGTTTTTCTCCGCGTTCTCGCTCGCGCCGACCCTCGTGATGGTGATCGCGGTGGCCGGCTGGTTCTACGGCGACGACGCCGCGCGCGGCCAGGTGTTCGAACAGGCGCACCAGTTGATCGGCGACGACGCGGCGGCGTCCATCCAGACGATCGTGCAGAACGCGCACCGCGCGGGCGAGCGCGGCGGCCTCGCCACGCTGATCTCGTTCGCCGCGCTCGCGATCGGCGCGTCGGCCACGTTCGCGTCGCTCAGCGCCGCGCTCAGCGTGATCTGGCCGGCCACTGAAAGCCGCTGGTCGAGCATGCTCGGGCTGGTGCGCGTGCGGCTGATCTCGTTCGGCCTCGTGCTGGGCGTCGCGTTCCTGCTGATCGTGTCGCTCGTGCTCGACACGGCGATCACCTTCATCGGCACCTGGCTGCTCGGCAATTCGCCGTACGTGGTCGTCACGAACCTCATCCAGTTCTTCGTCGGCATTGCGGTGCTCGCGGCCGCGTTCGCGTCGCTGATGAAGTTCCTGCCCGACGCGCGCGTCGCGTGGCGCGACGCCGCGATCGGCGGCATCGTGTCCGCGATCCTGTTCTCCGGCGGCAAGAAGCTGTTCGCGCTGTATCTCGCGCATGCGGGCACCGCGAGCGCGTTCGGCGCGGCCGGATCGTTCGCGGTCCTGCTGATGTGGCTGTACTTCTCCGCGATCGTGCTGCTGCTCGGCGCGGAATTCGCGGCGGCTCGCGGCAACGCGCATCGGCCGGCCGAGGATTCGGCGCCGGCCGGGTCCGCTCAAGTTGCTCAACCTGGCCACGCCGATCATCGCCCGCGCGACGACTGATTTACCCACCGACTGCAAACGGCCGCGTCGATCCCGCACGCGTCCGGCACACCCGCCCGCCCTTTGCAACCCCGTGTCCGCCGCGCATTCGCGCGGTGTCGGCACGCGCTTGATACGTCGGCGTGCACGCCCCTGCAACCGCAAACGTTTGCACGCCCTCGTTTCCCTGCTGCAACGGGCTGAAACAGCGGATCTACCGACATGTGCATCAACTACTGAAACAATCGCGGCGCAGCAATTGTCAACTGTTTCAAAAACAGGAACAGTTGCTGATGTGCTTGATCTATATGGACTTTTTCCCGCTGTTACCTTTTCGAGACACTTTATTTTTTGAGCTTTCTTGCGTGTATGGCACTGAGCTATTCTCCAATCCGCAACAAATAACGATGAATCACTTGCGTGGAGAAACTCAACGATGAAGAAACTTGCTCTCTCGACCCTCTCGCTCGCCCTGCTGGGCGCCGCTGGTGCTGCTCAGGCTCAGTCGAGCGTGACGCTGTACGGCGTGATCGACACGTCGATCACCTATGTCCACGGTAACGATGGTCAAGGTAACAATTCGTGGTCGATGGGTAGCGGCAACCTGCAAGGCGCCCGCTTCGGCCTGAAGGGTTCGGAAGACCTCGGTGGCGGCCTGAAGGCAATCTTCCAGTTGGAAAACGGCTTCAACTCGGCAACGGGTACGCTCGGCCAAGGCCAGCGCATGTTCGGCCGCCAGGCTTTCGTCGGCCTGCAAAGCGACCAGTACGGTACGCTGACGCTGGGTCGCCAGTACGACCCGCTCGTCGACCTGGTTCAAGCAGTCACGGCTGACAACTACTTCGGCAGCGTGTTCGCCACGCCGGGTGACGTCGACAACAACGACAACAGCCTGCGCGTCAGCAACGCAATCAAGTACACGTCGCCGGTCTGGGCAGGCCTGCAGGTCGAAGCGCTGTACGCACTCGGCGGTGTCGCCGGCGCAACCGGCAAGGGTCAGACGTGGGCGGCGGCTGCAGCCTACAACAACGGCCCGCTCGGCCTGGCTGCAGGTTACTTCCACGCGAACAACTCGGCTCCGCTGAGCGCCGGCGTGCGCACCGGCTGGGCCGGCACGTCGGACGCGATCTTCGACGGTTCGGGCAGCTTCATCAACAACGCGTACACGTCGGCATCGTCGATCGGCATCGCGCAAGTCGCTGGCCAGTACGCATTCGGCCCGGTGACGGTCGGTGCCGGCTACAGCAACGCGCAGTACAAGGCTGACGCGAACTCGGGCTTCGGCACGAACCAGAAGTACAACACGGGCCGCGCATTCGTCACGTACCAGGCATCGGCACCGCTGCTGCTGGGCGTCGGCTACATCTACACGAAGGGTAGCGGCCAGACGGACGCCAAGTACCACCAGGTTTCGCTCGGCGCGGACTACTCGCTGTCGAAGCGCACCGACGTGTACCTGGTTGGCGCATATCAGCACGCAAGCGGCCACAACGCCGACGGCAGCGATGCGCAAGCGTCGGTCGGCTCGTACGGCATCGCCGGCAAGAGCTCGCAGGAAATCGTCGCACTCGGCCTGCGTCACAAGTTCTAAAAACGAAGTATCCGGCGTGCACGGCGTCTCCGACGCCTTGCCGCCGACCTGGAAAGCCAGCCCCGGTTTCGGCCGCGGCTGGCTTTTTTTCGTCCGCTTCCGGTGGCGGGCCGGCAGCGCCTGCACGGCCTCCGCGCCAAAGCCGGGACCCGACATAGGTTGAGCGGCCGGCAGCGGCGCCTGGCGGCTGCAATGCACCCGCAACACCGTTTCCGATGTCCGGGGAGGTCGCCGTTTCTCTGTTGAGCGACTACCATCCGCACAGCCGGCGCCGCCGGCTCAGCCGACGCGGGATTTGTTCGCGCCGCGTGTCGATTTCGGCACGCGTCGTCCGTCGTATCGATGGCGGCACAGGGTTTGCCGCGGCCCCATACAGACAGGAGACTCGTCATGACGATTCAGAAGATCACGCCTTTTCTCTGGTACTCGACGGAAGCCGAAGAAGCAGCGGCCTTCTATGCCGGCATCTTTCCGGATTCGCGCATCGTGCGCGTCACGGCGGTGCCCGGCACCGACGGCACGCGGATGGTCGAATTCGAGCTGTTCGGGCAACCGTTCTTCGCGATGAGCCACCCGCGCACGGAGACGTTCAACCACGCGATCTCGCTGCTCGTCAGTTGCGCGGACCAGGCGGAACTCGACCGCTACTGGAGCGCCCTGCTCGACAACGGCGGCACGGCCGACGGCTGCGGCTGGCTGAGGGATCGTTATGGCGTGTCATGGCAGATCGTTCCGGAAGCGCTCATCCCGATGATGGCCGACGGCGACGCGGTCAAGGCAGGACGCGTAGCCGCCGCGATGATGCAGATGACCAAGTTCGACGACGCTGCGCTGAAAGCGGCCTTCGCGGGCACCGCGGGCTGACGAAACGCGTCGGGCTGCGCTTGCGTGACGCCGCGCCGGATCGTCGCCTGCACGCGCCCGGCTCGACGGCTTGCGCATGCAGCCGGCGCGAACGCGTTCGCCATCCGTGGCAGGCCGGCCGTAAGCCGCTCACGTGCTTCGTCGGCGCCGGTTGCTACGCTGACAACATCGACTCGACCGCGCGCCGCGCGTAGCCGACGAATTCGGCGAGCGGTTCGCCCGACAGCATCGTCGTAGCCGCTTCGCCATCGAGATAGGCAGCACGCGCAGCCGCTACGACCGGCCGGTGCGCGTCCGGCAGGCGCGCCAGCACCCACGTCGCGGCGACGTCCTTCGGCGCGATCCTGCCGGTCGCGGCGCTGTACCAGATGCGTGCGAGCGCGAGCATGATGTTGCACTCGTCACCGCGCCAGTCCGGTTCGGCGTCCCACTGCGCAACGGTCGCGAGCAGCGCGGCGACGAAGTCGCGCGCGGGCACCAGTTCGAACAACTCGTCCACGGGCGGCCCGACCAGCGCGACACTGTGCTGTCGCGCCTTCGTCAGCAGGATGGCCAGATCGTGATCGACCAGCGGCGGTTCGACGACGCCGGCTTGCAGGTCGCCCCGCAGCCATTCGGCGAACTGCAGCTCGCATCGCGCCGGATGACGCCACGGCACCGCTTCACCGTGCGCGATGACGGTGACCTCCAGCGCACGCATCCCGCCGCTGCAACCGGGCGGCGCCGACGCGCGGAGCAGGTCCGACATCAGCGCGCGCCGCACCGCTTCGTCCGGGCGCACCACTACCGTCACCAGCAAATCGATGTCGCTGCGCGGTTTCAGGCCGCCGTCGAGCGCCGACCCGAACAGGTGGATCGCTTGCAGCGTCGCGCCGAGATGCCGTTCGATCACGGCGCGTGCGGCGGCGAGCTGTGCGGTGATGTCGTGCGAGATGGAGTCGGTCACGACGGCAAACCTCGCGATGCGCGCCCAACGGAACGCGAAGAAACAACACGCGGGCAGCGCCATCGCGAGCGTCGACTTCCCCGATCCCGATTCGCCGACGATGCCGAGCGTTTCGCCCTGCCGCACCGACACCGACACCGATACGCGTCGCGCGAACGAAGCTCGCCGCTCGGCGACCGGGATGCAGATGCGCGACATACGATCCGCCGCGCGTCATGCGTCGGGCCACCCGTCATCGCCATGTCGCCTGTTCGCTGCCGCGCGCTTTGCGCGGCGCAATAAAAATCCCCGCACGCTTTCGCGTACGGGGATCTCGGGACATCGCAACGGCTGCCGACATGCATTCGGCAGTCGTTGCGCGGCATTACGCTGCCGCGTCCTTCAGCTTCTTCAGCGCACGTGCCTTCACGCGCACGCTGGCCGGCTTCGCCGGGAACCAACGCTCCTCGCCCGTGAACGGATCCTTGCCGAAGCGCTTCTTCTTCGCCGGCACGACTTGTGCCGTGATCTTCAGCAGACCCGGCAGCGTGAACTCGCCTGCGCCCTTCTTGTGAACCGAGCCCAGCACGACGTTCTCGAGTGCGACGAGCACTGCCTTGACCGCCTTCACTTCGACAGCCGCGCGCTCAGCGATGTGCGTTGCGAGCGATGCCTTCGTGAACTTGTCCTTCAGCGGCGTCGGAGCAGCCGGTGCTGCCTTTGCGACAGCCTTCTTGGCCACTACTTTCTTCGCGGGCGCAGCCTTTTTGGCAGCCACTTTCTTGGTCGCCGGTGCGGCAGCCTTCTTGGCCACCTTTTTTGCGGAAGTCGCCATGTTTCTCCTACCAGGTGTGGTCGTTGGATACACGAAGCGTGCAACGCGCGCGCTTCAACGCCGGATTCTACAAGCGCCTTGACGCTTCGTGCAGTACTTTTATGCGTTTTCGCGGGGTTTCCCGCAGGTTTTGTTGCGCGCGACCGACTTCATCGACGCCCGAGCGTGAAAAAACACCTTCACGTATGGGCCCGAACGCGAATTACGTTCGATATTTGCGCACCTATACTGGGCGTGCTCAATGCCCGGATGCCTCCATGCGCGAAGTCAGATACGTCAAAGGACTCGACGGCCTGCGAGCCCTCGCCGTCATCCTCGTTTTCCTGTCCCACAAGGGCCATGTCCTTGCCGTCGACGTCGGCAAGCTTGGCGTGTGGACGTTTTTCCTCATCAGCGGATTCCTGATCGTCGGCGAGCTGCATCGCAACCGCCAGGCGGTCGAGCGCGGCGCCATGACGCGTCGCCACGCGCTCGCGCTGTTCCTCGCGAAGCGCGCGCTGCGGATCTTTCCCGTCTACTACCTGCTGCTCGCCGCGCTCGCGATCGCGCACGCGCTGTTCTACCAGCGCGGCGTCAACCTCGGGCTCGCATGGCACGCCGTGTTCCTGTCGAATTACTGGATCGGCGTCGTCAAGGACGGCTGGCCGGGCTCCACGTCGCACTTCTGGAGCCTCGCCGTTGAACAGCAGTTCTATCTGATCGCCCCGCTCGCGCTGCTCGCGGTGCCCGCCGCGCGACACGTCGCGCTCGGCATCGCGGCCGTCGCGCTGTGCGCGCTCGCGCATCTCGCGCTCTACCTGTCCGACGCGTCGCCGGTGCTGATCTACGCGTTTTCCCCGTGGAATTTCGCGTTGATCGCGCTCGGCGGCGTCGGCGCGATGGCGCTCGCCGATCGCGGCGCGGCCGCCGCGCGCCGCGTGCCGCCCGGCTGGCTCGGCGCGGCCGGCGTCGTCTTCTTCCTCGTGCTGCCCGCCTGCACGGCATTGCCCGATGCGGTCGCGGGGCTCGCGGATCTCGGCCTGTCGGTGTCGCTCGGCGCGCTGATGCTGTGGATCGTCAGCGCGCCCGAGCATCCCGTCGTCGCGCTGCTCGACTGGGCGCCGCTCGCGTATCTCGGCACGATCAGCTACGGCTTCTACCTGTTCCACAACCTGATTCCGGCGCGCTTCGGCGCGCTGCCCGCGTCGTTCGCGCACGTGCCGATGCCGGAAATCGTCCGCGACGCGCTGCCGGAAATGCTGCAATTCGCGCTCGCCGTGCTGCTTGCGCACCTGTCCTGGCGTTATCTCGAAAAACGGCTGCTCGACTTCAAGAAGCCGATCGCCGCGATGCTGGCCCGACACTTCGCCGCGCAACCGAGCACGTCGCCGCGCTGAGCGGTGGGCGGCGGCAACGGATCGGAATGCGTCGATACCGGTGACGCCCGGCGGCCGGCGGCCAGTTGCTTGGCAGCCGATGCCGCGTCATCGCGCGACACCCCAGCGCGCGTCGTGCAACCCGCGCAACCCATCCACCGATCCGGTCACGCGACGAATGCGTCGGCACCGGTTTCACGCGCGACGTCCCACCTCATCGGCCTACTCCTCGCGTCGCGGGCCACCAACCTCCGCCCGTCCGAGGTGCGGCATCCAGACGTCACGCACCACGCTCGTGCGCCCGCCAAAAACAAAAAAGCCCCGGCGCGCGAGCGGCCGGGGCCAACGGAACAACCACCACCTGAAACGACGGAGCGCGCGGCCGCTTAAGCGACGGCAGCCAGCGCGGGCAAGCAGGTACGCA
>Ga0209370_1000457_pt1 | contig 56090 bp, 46 predicted proteins | sample AgamicAtPrz_FD_187164 | JGI IMG/M metagenome (GOLD analysis project Ga0209370, IMG submission 187164) | Agave microbial communities from Guanajuato, Mexico - At.P.rz (SPAdes) (version 2) | ecosystem: Host-associated > Plants > Phyllosphere > Phylloplane/Leaf | place: Guanajuato, Mexico...
TGGCCATGGCATCGCCTGCCAGGCCGCGCAGGGCCAGCAGCAAAACCAGGAACAAGGAGAAAAAGCGACGCATGGGCTGAATGATAGCGAAGGGCGGGGTTTAGTTCCCCGCCCGGTGCAGCAAATCGTAAATTAGATAGCTGCTTGTGCTTGCCCATCAAGGGCTAAGGTCGAATTTCATTCATTTTCAGGTCTGTTGCCCCAATGGCGCAGGCGCAGGCCGTTGGCGACCACCAACAGGCTCACGCCCATATCGGCCAGCACGGCCAGCCACATGCTGGCATTGCCGCTGACGGCCAGAATGAAGAAGGCCAGCTTGATGCCCAGGGCCAGGCTGATGTTCTGCCAGAGTACGCTGTGCGCGCGCTGCGAGAGATCGACTACCTCGGGAATGCGGCGCAGGTCGTCGTTCATGAGCACCACATCGGCGGTCTCCATGGCCATGTCGGTGGCGTGCATGCCGCCCATGGCAAAGCCTATGTCGGCCTGGGCCAGTGCCGGCGCGTCGTTGATGCCGTCGCCTGTCATGGCCGTGGGGCCGATGTCGCGCTGCAGCTCGCTCAGGGTCTTGAGCTTGTCCTCGGGCAGCATATTGCCGCGGGCATCGTTGATGCCTGCTTCCGCGGCCACCGTGCGCACGGTAGCGCTGTTGTCGCCGCTGAGCACAATGGGCTTGACGCCCAGCGCCTGCAACTGGGCCACGGCCGCCTTGGCCTGGGGACGCAGCGGGTCGGCCACGGCAAACAGCGCCTGCACGCCCTGCTCATTGGCCAGTAGGGTGACGGTGCGGCCCTGCTGCTCCTGCAGCATCAGCGCTGCCTTGAGTTCAGCACTGTCCCAGCCTTGCTCGCCCACCCAGCGCAGGTTGGCCAACGTCCAGCGTTCACCGCCGATCTGCGCTTGCACGCCGCGGCCGGGCAGGGCTTGCAATTGCTGTGCTTCGGCAAAGTCCTTGCCGACCTGGGCCTCCAGCCCCTGGGCAATCGCGCGCGATACCGGGTGGTCGGAGCGCGATGCCAGCGCATAGGCGCGGGCGGCGGCGTCATCGCCGCTCGCGGCATTCCAGCTCTGCCAGTCCACCAGCTTGGATGAGCCCGTGGTCAGCGTGCCGGTCTTGTCGAGTGCAATCGCCTTGAGCTGACGGGCCGACTCCAGTGCGCTGCCACCCTTGATGAGAATGCCGCGCTTGGCGGCTGCCGTGAGCGCGCTGACCACGGTGACGGGGGTGGACAGCACCAGGGCGCAGGGGCAGGCGATGACCAGCAGGGCCAGGGCCTGGTAAGCGGCCTGATGCCAGCTCCAGTCCAGCAGCCAGGGCGCGAGCAGGCCGAGGGCAATCGCCAGCACCAGCACGATCGGGGTGTAGACCTCGGCGAAGCGGTCGACAAAGCGCTGAGTGGGAGCCTTGGAGGACTGCGCCTGCTCCACGGCATGGACGATGCGCGCAATCAGGCTGTCGCTTGCGGGGGCGGTCACGCGCAGCTGCAGTTCCCCATCCTGATTGATGGAGCCCGCATACAGCTCGTCGCCAGGACCTTTGTGCGCGAGCGCGCTTTCGCCCGTGATGGGAGCCTGGTTGACCGAGCTTTCACCTTCGGTGACCAGACCGTCCAGCGGCACGCGAGCGCCGGGTGTCACGCGCAGTATGGCGCCCAGGGGCACCTTGCTGGCGGCCATGCGCACAGTGCTGCCGTCGGGCTGCAGCACATCGGCGGTCTCGGGCGCCAGTTGCAGCAGATTGCGGATGGCCAGACGGGCCTTGTCCATGGCCTGGTCTTCGATGCGCTCGGCCGCCGCATAAAGGGCCATGACCATGGCGGCTTCGGGCCACTGGCCGATGATGAAGGCGCCCGTGACGGCCACGGCCATCAGGGCATGAATGCCGAGCTTGAAGCGCAGCAAATCCTTGAGGCCGGCCTTGTAGACGCCCAGACCCGACAACGCTATGCCCAGCACGGCCAGCGCCATGCCCAGGTATTGAAGCGTCGAGTTGGCGCCGTCGCCGCCAAACCAGTGGCAGGCCTCGGCTGCCAGAGCAGCAGCCAGAGCGGCATAGATGCGCGGCCAGCCGGGCAGCACGCCATGGTCGTGGGCATGGTCGTGACCGTCACCCTCATCATGAACCTGGCTCTTGGCCGGCTCGCTGATTGAAAACGGGGCGCAGCAGCCCGTACCGCAGGTCGATGCGGCGGTGGCGGCGACGGTTTTGGACGTGGCGGGCGCATGGGCATGCTCATGATCGTGGTCATGGTCATGGGAGTGACCGTTCGGGCCGCAGCCATGGGCGTGAGTGGACAGGCTTTCTTGCTTCATGGCAGTATTGAAAACAATAAAGTCACTTCAAGGTCAAGCATGTCCCTTAATTCGCACGATATTCCGCGCTGGCGTATTGGCGAGGCGGCCAAGCGTTCCGGCATCGCTGCGGCCAATATCCGCTATTACGAGAAGGAGCAACTGCTCTCGCCCGGCGTGCGCGAGGACAACCAGTACCGGCTCTACACCGATGGCGATGTGCACCGCCTGCGCTTTATCCGGCTGTGTCGGGCCATGGATATGTCGCTCGACGAGGTGCGCACCCTGCTGGCGCTCGATGGTGCGCGCAAGGCCGATTGCGTGGCAGCCAACAAGACCCTGGATGCCCATCTGGGCCATGTGCGCGAGCGCCTGGCCGAACTGCAGGCCCTGGAGCACGAGCTGATGCAGCTGCGCAGCCAGTGCGACGGCTCGGACAGCTTTTGCCACATCATCGAGGCCCTGCATGCCCAGGCCGACGAGCCCCTGCCCGAGGGCCTGCAGGGCAGCGCTGCGGCAAAGCGCCATGTCTGACAAAGTGCAACTCTTGCTGCTGCGCCCCTATCCTGAAGTGGACGCTATCATTCCTGCATGAGCTGGAGTGAAACCACCATCAAGTTGCCGGGGCGGATCTGGGCTGCGCTGGGAGCGCAGGCCCTGGCGTGGTGGCGCAGCATTTATCTCACCGCCATGCTGCTGGTGCTGATCAGCTCGCCGTCCAGCTATCAAAAGCGCGGGCGGGCCATGCTGGCTCAGCAGATGTATGCGCAGACCGCTCCCATACTCACGGGCTTTACCGCGCTGGCAGCCCTGCTGTGTGCGGTGATTGCGCGCATCGTCATCGTCACCGCACAAAGCTATGGCCTGTCGCGCTACGCGCTGGATCTGGTGGTGCGGGTGATGGTGATCGAGCTGATACCGCTGACGGCCGCGCTGTTTGTGGCCATGCGCTGCACCATTCCGGCCGGCGTGCAGGTGGTGCAGATGCGTACCCAGGGCCAGCTTGCGAAGTGGAAGACGCAAGGCATTGACCCTGTCCGTGCGGCGCTGGTGCCACGTGCGGCTGCGGGAGTATTTGCGGCCGTTACGCTTGCCGCGCTCAGTTGCATCGTGGCCTTGGTCACCGTGTATCTGAGCGTCTATGGCTTCAGTCTGGCCGGCTTTGCCGCCTACACCCGCATCTTCGGCCAGATCTTCACGCCGTCGCTGACGCTGGTGTTCGTGCTCAAGACCTGGTTTTTCAGCCTCACCGTGGCTGTCATGCCACTGGCGTCCGCCATGTACACGCCGGTTGCGCGGCACCGGCAGGGCGGGGCGGAGCTGGGCGGTTTTGCACGCATGTTTGCCGTGTTGCTCCTGATCGAGGTGATCTCGCTCATGGGCAACTATTACTGAAAAGGATGGAGCCATGAGCGAAACGCGTATGGCAGAGGAGCAGCTGATCGACGAGGAGTTGCTCAGCCTCAAACCCGTCGCGCATCTGCGCGCCAAGGCTGCAGCGCTGCTGGCGCTGACCCTGATCTTGATTCTGAGTGCTGCTGCTTATCTGCTCTATGCGCGCGGGGTGTTCGAGCCCACGCAGCGTCTGGTGCTGACGGCCGACGACTCCGAAGGCGTGGTCGTGGGCATGGACATGACCTTCTCGGGCTTTCCCATAGGCCGTGTGCACAAGATAGAGCTGGCCAAGGACGGCTCGGTCCGCATTCTGGTCGATGTGACCGAAAAGGACGCCCACTGGCTGCGCCAGTCCAGCGTCTTCACGCTGGTCAAGGGCCTGGTGGGCGGCACCACCATCAAGGCCTATACCGGAATGCTGGATGATGCCCCGCTGCCGCCTGATTCCGTGCGGCCCGTGCTCAGCGGCGATGCCACGGCAGAGCTGCCGCAGATCATCAATTCCGCCAAGGAGGTGCTGGGCAATGTGGCGGCACTGACCGCCACGGATTCGGCCCTGGGCGGATCGCTGGCCGAAGTGCGCAAGCTGGCAGAGCGCATGCAGGGCCAGGGCGGAGTTCTGGGGGCGGTGCTGGGCAGCGACGAGGAGGCGAAGAAGGTCGGCCAGATGCTCGAGCGCGCCAACTCCCTGCTCGGACGCATGGACCGCATGGTGGCGCGTGCCGACAGCCAGGTCTTCGATGCGAATGGCGTCATGCCCCAGGTCAAGGCCACCATGGAGCAGCTCAACGGCTTGCTGGCCGATACGCGTAAAAGCATGGCCAAGGTCGATGCCGTGCTGGCCGATATGCAGGTGGTGGGCAGCAATGCCCGCGAGGCCTCGACCGATCTGGGCGCACTGCGCGCCGAGGTCGAAAGCAATCTGCTGAGGCTGGAGTCCGTGCTCAACGATCTGCAGCGCAAATGGCCGTTTTCCCACAAGCCGGAGTTGAAGCTGCCATGAAGCAAAAAACCAAGCAAAAGCAGACTCCAGGCCAATGGGGGAGAGCGCTGGCTGCAATATCCGTCGTGGCGCTTTCGGGCTGTGGCAACCAAATCCCGGCACCCGATTGGGCCTTGAGTGCCGAAGCTGCGGCGCAAAAAGCCAGCCAAGCCTATTTGCAGGGGCAGCAGCGCGTGGAGGCACTGCAGTGGCAGAAGGCGCGCGATGCCGTGGCCAGCACCGGCCAACCCGCACAGGCAGCCAAGCTGGAGCTGATGCGCTGCGCAGCGCAGGTAGCCAGCCTGGACTGGAACAGTTGCCCGGCCTATGAGGCGCTGGCGCAGGATGCGGGCAAGCCAGAACAGGCCTATGCCCGCTATCTGCAGGCCAGTGCGCAAGCCGGCGATATCGAGCTTTTGCCCGAGGCGCAGCGCGGCGTGGCGCGGCAGTTGCTCGGCGGCGGCGCAGCTGGCACTGCCCTGGCCGAAATCAAGGATCCGCTATCGAGACTGGTGGCTGCAGGCGTGCTGCTGCGTGGCGGCGCGGCGGACCCTGCCCTGCTGCAGCAAGGCGTCGACACCGCTTCGGCGCAAGGCTGGCGCAGGCCTTTGATGGCCTGGCTGCTGCTGCAACTCAAGGCAGCGCAGCAGGGCGGCGATGCGGAACAACAGGCGCAGTTGCAGCGTCGGCTGAAGCTGTTGGAGACATCCACGCCCAAGTGAACAGGCCGCCGGTCGTCGTATTGGAAATAAAAAAGCGAGGCACAGGCCTCGCTTTTTGTGGATGGCGAGCCAGAGGCCCGCTCAAATCCGGTGCTTAGAAGCGGTGACGGATACCGGCGATCAGGCTGGTGCCGGTCTTGGGGTTGGCATCGGTCACGCGGTCGTACATCAGAGCGGTGTAGACATCGGTGCGCTTGGACAGGAAGTGGTCGTAGCCCAGGGTCGCTGTGGTGCGGGTGGCGTCGGTGGCCGCTTCGTACTTGGTGCGGGCCACGGCTGCCTTGACGGTGCCGGGGGTGCCGGAGACCGGAATATCCAGACCCAGCGAGTAGGTGCTGCTTTTGCTATCCAGATCCTTGACCTTGGCCTGGCCGTAGGTGGCGTAGAGCTTCACGACATTGAAGTTGTAGCTGCCACCGACCATCCAGTCGCTCTTGGTGGGCATGACCGTGCCGTTGCCGGGGTTGGTGATCTGGTCACGCTCGTAGAAGGCCGTCAGGCTCAGAGGACCGTTGAAGTACAGGGCGTTCACGCCGACGTTCTTCTTGCTCTTGTTGCCAGGAGTCGTTTGCTCGCCGAACTGGTAGTAGACATTGGCAGTCAGACCGCCGAAGCTAGGTGTCGTGTAGACCAACATATTGCTCCAGCCGGTGTCGGCGGGCGTTGTCAGGCGGTTGCCGCTCCAGGCTGCGGTGGGCGTGTTCGCGTGCAGCACCAGAGGCGAGATGGTGAAGGAATCGCCAAAGGGGTTGGTCAGAATGGTGGGCAGGAAGTTGGGCGCCTTGTCGCGGCCCAGGCCAATGCGGCCGAAATTGCCGTTCAGGCCGATGTTGGCATCGCGCGAGAAAAAGGTGTCGCCGGGGAAGCGGCCTGTTTCACCGGTGTCCATGCGCATGAAGGCGGTGATGTTGAAATCGACCTTCAGGCCGCCGCCCAGGTCTTCCGTGCCCTTCAGGCCCCACCAAGAAGTGGTCATGCCGCCGGAGCCGACAACGCCCTTGCGGTCCTGGCCTGCCATCTTGACGGAGCCGGCATACATATCGGCCAGACCGGTCAGTTGCACATTGCTCTGGGCATAAGCGGCGCCGGAGCAGGCCAGGGCAGCAGCCATGGCGATAAAAGCGGTCTTCATGAGTGTCCTCTCGAGTTAGATATTGGATTTACGTTTTGAAATATAGCGGGGGTTTGTATACAGCTTGCTCTGCAGTTCCGCGGAAGCCGATGAAATCATCTTTTCAGCGATATGACAGTGGTTTTTTTACCTCAAGGACCCAGGGAAACCACTTGTGTGCACCGTCTTGGTGCTATCGATATTGCTATGCGGAGCGGCCAGGGGACGCCAGCTGCGGGTGAGTGAGTGCTGATGGTTTGGCGTCGCAGGAATAACAGTCATTCCTGGCAGGCCGGGTCTGACCGAAGCCTGGATGCTCACAGTTTCATCGCTGTAAGCCGGGTTGCACCAAAGGCGTATGTCTGCCCGCCATTGAGTGGCGTATTCATTGCGCAATCCAAAGCGAGCAGGCGCATGGGCCTGCTTCCAGCCAAAGGCGCTGGCGGGTTGCTTGCTGCGTGTATTTGAGACTTTTTTGAAAAAAGTGCGCGTTTTCCCAGGGGAGGCTGTTTTTCGTCCCTATAATTCATCCCATCGACACGGAATGTAGCGCAGCCTGGTAGCGCACTTGCATGGGGTGCAAGGGGTCGCGAGTTCGAATCCCGCCATTCCGACCAATTTGAAAAGGCCTGTGATGTAAATCACAGGCCTTTTTCAATGCGGATACCAAAGCTGCAGAGGCGAGATGCTATGAAACCTGCAGCGCCAAGCGTCCGTCATGATTCATGCTTGAGCAATTGCTTCAGCAACTGTCTTCCCGGAAGAGGGGCAAAAGTCGGTTACAATAGCGTCATCGACACGGAATGTAGCGCAGCCTGGTAGCGCACTTGCATGGGGTGCAAGGGGTCGCGAGTTCGAATCCCGCCATTCCGACCAAATTGAAAAGGCCTGTGATGTAAATCACGGGCCTTTTTCTATTTCAGTTCTCCTGTTCGAGGAAAGCATTGAGCATGCGCATGTATTGCGACTTTGGGGGCTTCATCCTTCAATCTGCGGCTCGGGCCTGAGCCAGAGCCAGAGCAGGACGCAGGCCATGATGCTCAGCGTCATGGCCGTGAGCCATGGTTTGTACGAGAAATACAGAATCAGCAGGCTGCTGGCGCCCATGCTGACGGTTGCCGTCCATTTGGCGCGGCGGCTGACCTTGCCGCCGGTGTCCCAGTTGTGCAGCAACGGGCCGAAAACACGGTGTGCATAGAGCCAACGGTGCAATCTGGGTGAGCTGCGCACTGCCGCCCAGGCGGCCATCAGTATGAATACGGTGGTGGGCATGCCGGGGACCACGGCGCCTATCAGTCCCAAAATCACGCATACCAGCGCAAAGGCAATGAGCAGATAGCGCAGCGGCGCGGAAAGCTGCTTGGGCTCCGGGTGCGGTTCTTCGCGAGGGGTTTCGGGCGGTGGTGGCAGATCGTTCATGAGGCAGAAGGTGGGCTGCAGAAGCTGGTGAAGCTGCAGCCAGGCACGGCTCCCATATTAGTCAGCATTGCAGCCCGTTCGGGCTTTGTGGCTGCAGAGGCTGGCGGTATTTGTCACGTCCTTGTCCCGGCATGCGCGGAGTGCAACCGCATAATCGGTGCGCATGGCCTGGCGACCGACTGGCGACCAGCATGGAATTGATTCAAGGAGCAAGACAATGACCCCCACCCCGAGCGCCGATATGTCCGATGTGATTGCCGAAGTCCGTGGCAAGCTGGGCATGATTACGCTCAACCGTCCCAAGGCGCTCAACGCGCTGTCCCTGGGCATGGTGCGCGATCTGCTGGGTACTTTGCTGGCCTGGCAAAAAGACGACTCGATTCTGGGCGTGGCCATTCGTGGCAGCAACAAGGAAGGGGTGTTCGGGGCGTTTTGCGCCGGTGGCGACATCCGCTTTCTGCATGCCGCGGGCAGCAGCGGCAATCCTCAGCTCGAAGATTTCTTCACGGAGGAATATGCGCTCAACCACCTGATTCACAGCTTCGGCAAGCCCTATATCGCCTTCATGGACGGCATCGTCATGGGCGGCGGCATGGGCATCAGCCAGGGCGGCTCGCTGCGCATCGTGACCGAGCGCACCAAGATGGCCATGCCCGAGACGGCCATTGGCCTCTTCCCCGATGTGGGAGGCGGCTATTTTCTCTCGCGCTGCCCCGGCGCCGTGGGCGAATGGCTGGCCTTGAGCGGCGACACCATAGGCGCGGGCGATGCCCTGGCTTTTGGTCTGGCCGATGGCTGCATTCCCGCCGAACAGCAGGCAGAGCTGTGGGAGACCCTGGCAACCACGGACTTTGCCAATGTGGAGGCGCTCAATGCCGTGGTGCGCTCCCGCTTTGTGAGCGCCGAGCCAAAGACAGCCGAGCACCGTGCGGAAATCGATGCCTGCTTTTCTCAGCCTACGGTGGCTGCTGTGGTGCAGGCCTTGCAGGCCGGCAGCGACTGGGCCCAGGCCGAAGCGGCCACGCTGCGCAAGCGCTCGCCGCTGATGCTGCATGTGGTGCTGGAGCAAATCCGCCGTGCGCGCCAGATGAGCCTGGCCGAAGATCTGCGCATGGAGCGCGATATGGTGCGCCACTGCTTTTATCTGCGCCCCGGTCGGAGCGAAACCGTGGAGGGCATCCGCGCATTGGCGGTGGACAAGGACCACAGCCCGCGCTGGAATCCTGCCAGCATCGAAGAGGTGAGCGATGCCGAGTGGCAGGCGTTCTTTGACAGTCCTTGGCCTGCACATTCGCACCCGCTGGCGGCGCTGCAAGGCTGATCCTGCTCCCTATCAAAACAAAGCTCGACAGGTTCGATGCTGTCGGGCTTTTTTTGATAGCTATCAGCGCTTTACTGGTAAGCGTTTGACGGCATTTTTAGTATTGATTCAGGATGGCGAGCGCGGATGCCTGTCAGGGCCAAGATCTGCAAGACTCGCAAGCGCCTGCGCCAGCAGCGCTATCGAGCGGGGGGCACATCCCTCGGCATCGTTGCTGATGGTCACAAAAGCGGGTTGACCGGCACCGGTGATGCCGGCAATCGTGCGGGCCAGCCGCTCCCTGGTATGCAGGTCTTCGCTGAGGATTTCATTGAACGGCTGGTGCTTCTTCTGGGCATCGGCATAGCCATAGGCACCAAAGAGGCGGTTCAGATTCCAGCGGCACACCAGCGGCCCGGGCCATAGCGCACGCAGCATGTCGAGTTGCGCCTCGATGGGCGGCATCTTGCCGTGCAAGCCCAGACAGAAGGTTGCGCCATGGGTCTTGAGCGTGCGGGTCAGCTCCAAGGTCAGCAGCTCGGGGTCTCTGACCTCGACGGCAACGACGACCTGCGGATGTGCTTGCAGCGCCTGTTTCACGGCGGACAGCAGAAGGCCCAGCTTGTCCATCAACAGACCGGGGCGGCTGAGCAGACTCCAGGGCAGGGGGCTGAGCTGAAAGACCAGCACGCCCAGTTTGCTGCCCAGTCCTTCGAGAGTGGGCTCCACAAAATGCTCTATGGCCAGGTGAGGATCCAGAAACGCGGGGTTGGCTTCGCGCGGCTTGCCTTCCTCGCTGCGTACCTGGGCATCGGTAATGCCGGCCGGGCATTTGACGACAAAGCGGAAGTCGGCATCGACCTGAGCGGCAAAAGCGGCATATTGGCTGGCCGTCAGAGGCCTCCAGAAGGTGCGGTCTACGCAGACGGTGCGCAGCAACGGGTGCTGGTGATACGCTGTGAGGCCTTTTTTGGCCAGCACGCTGCTGTCATAGGCTCCGTCCCAGACCAAGCCCTCCCAGCCCGGATAGGACCAGGTCGAGACGCCCATGCGCAGCAGGGGTGGCAGTTGTGCGGCCAGCTCTTGGTACTGCGCGGCTGGCGGGGCCAGGGCAATCGCGCCGCGTCTGGGTTTGCGTTCACCTAGGCCATCGGCCTGCGGCGCCTCTTCAGACAATGCTTTGCCGGTGCCGTCTCTGGGAGGAGGCTGCTCATCGGCAAAAAAATCGTCCTGGAAGGTATCGGTCATGTCGCAATAATTCTAATGAAATTGGCCTTCCACGCTTTCTCATCAATGGAAAGCAGCTATGGAAAGCATAGTTTTAAGGTTTGCTTGCACTTCTGCCGGATATCAAGCGCAGTCTGGCGGCATGCCTATGGCAAACTCATCGGCTTCCTGTGTTGAACGCCGTGGGGCGAATATCGAATGCAAAAAATCATTGGTCAGATTGCTCAAGAACTGAATGTCAAGCCGCAGCAGGTGAGCGCGGCAGTGGAGTTGCTCGATGGTGGCGCCACGGTTCCGTTTGTGGCCCGCTACCGCAAGGAGGCCACGGGCGGTTTGGACGATACGCAGCTGCGCACGCTGGACGAGCGCCTGACCTATCTGCGCGAGCTGGACGACCGCCGCGAGACGGTGCTCAAGGCCATTGACGAGCAGGGCAAGCTGACCGATGCGCTGCGCCTGGCAATTGCCAGTGCACCGACCAAGCAGGAACTGGAGGACATTTATCTGCCCTTCAAGCAAAAGCGCCGCACCAAGGGCCAGATAGCCAAGGAATTCGGCATCGAGCCGCTGGCTGACAAGCTGTTTGCCGACCCCACGCTGGACCCGCACAAGGAAGCCGAGGCTTTCTGCAAGCCCGCGACGACGCTGGACGACGGCAAGCCCGGTCCCGACTTCAGCACCACCTTTGCCGTGCTGGACGGCGTACGCGACATCCTGTCCGAGCGCTGGGCCGAGGACCCGGCGCTGGTGCAGAAGCTGCGCGAATGGCTGTGGGATGAGGGCCTGCTCAAGTCCAAGAAGGTCGAGAGCAAGAACGAAAACGACCCCGAGGTCGCCAAGTTTCGCGACTACTTCGAGTACGACGAGCCCATTGGCCGCGTGCCCTCGCACCGTGCCCTGGCCGTGTTCCGTGGCCGTGCACTGGAGGTTCTCGAAGCCAAGCTGGTGCAACCGGTCGAGCCTGAACCGGGCCAACCCAGCCTCGCCGAGGGCAAGATCGCCCTGCACCTGGGTTGGAGCCATGCCAAGCGCGCCGCTGACGATCTGATTCGCAAATGCGTTGCCTGGACATGGCGCGTGAAGCTGAGCCTGTCCACCGAGCGCGACCTGTTCAGCCGCCTGCGCGAAGACGCCGAGAAGGTGGCGATCAAGGTGTTTGGCGACAATCTGCGTGACCTGCTGCTGGCGGCACCTGCCGGCCAGCGTGCCGTGATCGGCCTGGACCCTGGCATTCGCACCGGCGTCAAGGTGGCCGTGGTGGACAGCACCGGCAAGCTGGTGGATACGACCACCATCTATCCGCATGAGCCGCGCCGCGACTGGGATGGCTCGCTGGCCGTGCTCGCCCGTCTGGTGGAAAAGCACGATATCAATCTGATTGCCATCGGCAACGGCACAGCCAGCCGTGAAACCGACAAGCTGGCGGCAGACCTGATCAAGATCGCATCCAAAGCCGACAAGAAGATCGAGAAGGTGGTGGTGAGCGAGGCCGGTGCCTCGGTCTATTCGGCCAGCGAGTTTGCGGCGCAGGAAATGCCCGATATCGACGTGAGCCTGCGTGGTGCGGCATCGATTGCCCGTCGCCTGCAGGATCCGCTGGCCGAGCTGGTCAAGATCGACCCCAAGAGCATTGGCGTGGGCCAGTACCAGCACGACGTGAACCAGAGCGAGCTGGCCCGCCAGCTGGATGCCGTGGTCGAGGATTGCGTGAACTCCGTGGGCGTGGACTTGAACACTGCTTCTGCCCCGCTGCTGACGCGCGTTTCCGGCCTGTCGGGCTCGGTCGCCAAGTCGGTAGTGCGCTGGCGCGATGCCAATGGTTCGTTCAGGAACCGCAAGCAACTGATGGAAGTAGCCGGTCTGGGAGCCAAGACTTTCGAGCAGGCCGCAGGCTTTTTGCGCATTCGCGGTGGCGACAATCCGCTGGATGTCACCGGCGTTCACCCCGAAACCTATCCGGTGGTCGAGCAGATCATCCTGGCCACGGGCAAGCCTGTGGATCAGATCATGGGTCGTGGCGAAGTGCTCAAGTCCTTGAAGCCGGAGCAGTTTGCCAATGACAGCTTCGGTGCTGTGACCATCAAGGATATTCTGGGCGAGTTGGAGAAGCCCGGCCGTGATCCGCGTCCTGACTTTGTGGTCGCCCGCTTCAATGATGGCGTGGAGGACATCAAGGACCTGAAGGAGGGCATGACGCTGGAGGGCACGGTCAGCAACGTGGCCCAGTTCGGCGCATTCGTGGATCTGGGTGTGCATCAGGACGGACTGGTGCACGTGAGCCAGATGAGCCACAAGTTCATCGAGGATGCGCGCGAAGTGGTCAAGACCGGGCAGATCGTCAAGGTCAAGGTGCTGGAAGTCGACGTGGATCGCAAGCGCATCAGCCTGACCATGAAGCTCGATGCGGCTCCTGCACGTCGCGATGGTCCCCGGGACAATCGCTTTGAAGGTGCAGGCCGCGGCAACAGCTATGGCGGCGGCAATCGCGGTGGCTATGCGCAACCCCAGCGTGGTAACCAGCCCACACAGCAAAATGCAATGGCATCAGCTTTTGCGAAGTTGCAGGGACTGAAGAAATAATCTCCCACCAGGCCGCCATCGAATCCAGATTACAGGCGGCCTTTTTGGTGGGAGCAGAACAATGCGCAAAGCGAGGGGGCGGGTGATATTGCCGGCCATAGGCGTGGCGTTGCTGGTGGTCTTTATCGGCGCCAAGATGACATCACGCGGCTGGATATCGCTGGACAGGGTCAAGCAGAAGGCTCAGGCCCAGGTGCCGGCGCCCGTGGTTTGGCCGCCAGCCCTGGCACCAGAGGGTGATAGCTTGTGCCATACCGTCAAGCTCAATCTTGCACAGGTCGACAAGGCCCAGGAAGAGGGCATCGACATAGATCAGCAGCGGCGCTGCATCACGCGTGCTGCGATGGCTGAGCATGAGATGGCCAAAGTGCGTCACGCTGCCGCTCGCAAGCAGCACGAGAGCCAGCTCGGGGAGCAGGCGCGGATCGAGCAGGTCGTTGAGCAACAGATCGCATCGGGTGAAATCACTCTGCAGAATCTGATGCAGGCGCGCGCCGGCAAGGCAACCCGGATCGCAACCGCCCTGTTGCCGGCAGCGCATATGCCCGTCAGGTCTATGCCCGAGCCGCCGTCGCAGTTGTTTGTTCCCATGAACTATCAGAGCGGTGACCTGAAGCTCAAGGCCTTTGTCACGCCGGATCCTGGTGATGGCAGGAAGCAGCCTTTGATCGTCTGGTTGACGGGGGGAGATACCAATAGCCTGGACGATTTCTGGAGTGAAGGCCCTGCTGCCAATGATCAAAGTGCCAGCGCGTTTCGCAAGGCCGGCATGGCGATGCTGTTTCCCACCCTGCGCGGCGGCAATGACAATCCTGGCCAGCGTGAGTATTTCTGGGGGGAAGTGCAGGATGTGGCCGCAGCCATCCTGCAGGCCGCGCAACTGCCTTATGTCGATCCGGCCCGCATCTATCTGGGCGGGCACAGCACCGGAGCCACGCTGGCGCTGCTGACAGCAACGGCAGGTTTGCCGGTGCAGGGGGTGTTTGCTTTTGGTCCGGTGGACGAGATCAGCGGCTATGGCTGGCCTGTGAAGTGGGAGCTGATATCGCCGGATGAGAGGCGCTTGCGCTCCCCCATGCACTGGCTGCATGCCATCAAGAGCCCGACATGGATCATTGAGGGCAGCAAAAGCCCAGGCAATATCAACAGCCTCGACAATATGTGCGCGGCACGAAAGTCGAACCAGCTGCATTGCGTCTCGGTTCAGGGGGGTGATCACTTTTCCGTGTTACAACCCTTGACTCGCAAGCTTGCTGGTCAGTTGGTCATGGGCCTGCCCGTGCAGCTGAAAAGAGATGAACAGCTCTGATATTCCTTTGAGCCTTCTTTTGTTCACTTCGGGGGGCGACAACCCGGTCGTCGCTTTTGATCCAGATGAGTCGCGTTAAACCCTTGAGCCTGTCAACTCTGCTGGAGCAGCATGTATTGCTGCCCAGCCAGCCGCGCGCTGTTGCGCTGCTGTCGAGTGAGCTGCGCAAGCCGGAGCCCGGTATGCGCAGCCTGGTGCAATTGTTTTCCACTGATCCGGTTCTGACGGCACGCCTGCTGGCTGCGGCCAACGGGCCGGCGCACCTGCTGGGCCAGCGTGTGCACAGCATTCCCGAAGCGCTGGTGCTTCTGGCGCCGGCTCAGTTGCGGCAGATGGTGCAGAAGGCGACCCCTGTCAGCGCGTCTCATGTCTCGGCGGGCTGGAGTCTGGCTGGCTTCTGGCGCTATAGCCTGGACACGGCACGCATGGCACGCGCACTTGCCATGTCGGTTCAGGCCAATGCCTCGCAGGCCTATGCATTGGGGCTGTTGCATGGTTTGGGGGAGCTGCTGCTGCAGGCCGCTGATCCAGACACATTCCTCAGGCTTTCCGAGCTGCTGGAGCCCATGCATCCAAGGCGTGCGCAGGTGGAAATGCAACTGATGGGCTATTGCTCGGGACAGATCACGGCCCATCTGGCGCGGCAGTGGAATTGTCCGGACCTCATCAGCGACGCGTTCCAGTTCATGCATGCGCCTATGGAGCAGCCCGTTTTCGAGCCTTTAACGGGAGTGTTGCATCTGGCGATCTGGAGAGCATCAACCCGCGCGCTCAACTGGGGCGAGCGCCAGCTGGCAGTGACATTTCCTGCAGAAACCGGGCTGGCTCTGGGCATGGATATCGATATGGTGCTGCGTCAGGCATCCATAGACTGGCATGCAGGCTCACTGGATGTTCAGTTTTAGGCCCCAATGCCGCCTGCGACGAGGGCGTTGACGGGTTCAGGGCAGGTCTCGTCAGAAATCCGTGGTTACCCAAATTGCTGTTTTTCTTACGCTGAGTTGCAGTTTTAATTGCTAAAAACTATCTAATGATGAATTGGGGAGTTTTTCTCTATATGGTGTCTTAGGCACCCTCTGGAGCTCCCTGCAAGCAACTCTGGTCAGGAGCGCAAAATGGACCCGAACAGTGCAAACAACTCCGGTGAAGCCTTGATGCTCCGACCCATGGCCGTGGAACTGGGCAGTCCTTCCATGTGGCCTGATCACATGGTGGGGCAGCCCGACAAGCCGGTCAGGGTGCTGCTGGTGGACGACGATGCTCACTTGCGCATGGTGATCGCGCAGGAAATCATGAACGACCGTCGCACCATGGTGGTGGCCCAGGCGGACAACATCAAGGATGCAAGAAAAGCCATCCGTCAGCATGAATTTGACGTGATGCTGCTGGATCTGAAGCTGGGGGCAGATAATGGCCTCGAGCTGATCGAGGTGATGAAAAGCCACCGTCCGCAGGCCGAAGTCATCGTGGTTTCGGTGGTGGAAACTGAGGAGCAGGTGCTGCACGCCTTCGAACTGGGGGCCACCGGCTATCTGGTCAAGAACTCCTGGTTTGGCAATTACCCCCAGGCAGTGCTGCAGGTCGTCAACGGCGGAGCCTCCATCACCCCCAGTCTGGCCAGGCGCCTGCTGCAGCGGTGCGACAAGCGGCCGGCTTCCGGAGCCGTTCCGGGCTCCGACATGTCCGACAGGCTGTCCAGCCGTGAATGCGAGGTTCTGCGCATGGTTGCCAGTGGCAATACCAGCGCAGAGATCGGTGCCAGCCTGGAGATCAGCACCATGACGGTCAACACGCATATCAAGAATATCTACCGCAAGCTCCAGGTGCGCAGCCGAGCACAGGCCGTGCGCTTTGCCTATCTGCGCGGCTGGTTCTAGGCCGCGGCGCTGTCTGCAAACGCGTTCGCCATGTTCTACGCCTGGCATTTGCTTCTGTGGAGTGTGCAGCTGCTGCTGTGGCTGCCCTGGCTTTTGCCGGTGGGAGGGGCGTTTCATTCCGGTCCTTGGTGGACTGCTGTGCTTGGCATGGGGATCAGTATGGCGGTTGTCGTCTGGTTGCTGCCCCAGGCCTATCGCAGCGCGCTGTGGCGCAGACGTAAAAGTGTGCGTCCATCGCAAGAGGTGCAGCGGGAGCGCAGACGCATAGCGCAAGCCTTGCATGATGATGTCGGCAGCCAGTTGGTGCAGCTGATAAGCCTGACCGAGCGCAGCATGGATCCGGCGATTCGCAGTGCCGCTGAGCAATGCTTGCTCGATCTGCGGCTGATTGTTGATTCCATGGATAGCCGCAATGAACCCTTGGGCCTTCTGCTGGCACGCTTCAGGCACAGGCTTCAGCCCGTGCTGGATCATCGGGGCATGAGTCTGCACTGGGATGTCTGGGTCCCGGAGGTCTATGGCGGCACCGCCAGCCTGCCGTGCGGTGTCATGGCCGAGGAGATCATGGCCGTGGTGAAGGAGGCGGTGAGCAATGTGTTGCAACACACGGATGCGCGTGAACTCTGGGTCACGCTGGCGGCCGTTGAGCAGTGGGAAAAGTCTCCTGATGCGCCGGCGGCCTATGTGCATGCCCGATTGAGCATTGAGGATGCAGGCCCCAGCAGGCCGGCCGATGACAGGCAAAGCCCGGACACCGCTGCTGTCACCGGCATGGGATTGATCAATATGCGTCGCAGAGCACTCGCCATGGGGGCAAAGCTGAGCATCTCGGCCCGGCCGGGTGGCGGTACCTCGGTCACGCTCAACTGGTGAAGTCGCGGACCCGATGGCGAGCAATGGGGCTTGCAAGCACAATGTCCGCATGAGGTCATCCACAAGAGCATTGCGAATCTATGCCGGCATCAAGGCGCGGCAGTCCATGGCGCAGCGGGGCCTGCAGCCGGATATGGTCAGAGTCATACCTGCGGCGGCAGGTGGTCCCAAGGGGCTGATTCTCGGACCTCTGGATCGCTTCGTCTTTGGACAATGGTTGCAGGCCAGCGCGCAGCCGGTGGATCTGGTCGGAGCTTCTATCGGTGCCTGGCGCATGGCAACGGCCTGTCTGGACGCACCGGTAGCGGCTTTCGAGCGGCTGGAGCGCGACTATATTGCCCAGCGCTTTGATCCTCCCGAAGGCCACAAGCGCACGCCTGCTTCACTGGTCAGCGAGCGGTTTGCGCAGTCGCTGCAGGATTTTTATGGCGGGCGTGTGAGCGAGGTTCTGGCGAATCCACGCTATCGGCTGCATGTGATTGCCGCCCGCGGCCGTGGCCTGCTGTCACGCGCATCACCCTGGCGGACTCCTTTGGGCTATGCGGCCGCGTTTGCCAGCAATGCGTTGCACCGGCCTGCTTTGGGCTGCCTGCTGGAGCGTGTAGTCTTTTCCACCTCTGCTAGCGATGTCCTGCATGCTCTTCCCTTCGGTGTTGCGGACATCCGTTCTGCACAGACACAGCTGACGGAGAGCAATTTCATGCAGGCCTTGCGCGCCAGCTGCTCCATCCCTTTTGTGCTGGATCCCGTGCAGGATATTGCAGAGGCTCCCAAGGGTGCATATTGGGATGGGGGCATTACCGACTATCACATGCATCTGGATTACCTGGCCTCTCGCAGCGGCGATGGGGTGGTGCTTTATCCTCATTTCCAGAAGGCGGTGATTCCCGGCTGGCTGGACAAGGGACTGAAATGGCGTCATGGCTCCAGCTCCTACCTGGATTCGATGGTGGTGCTGGCACCCGACCCTGCATGGGTGGCCTGCCTGCCCAATGGCAAGTTGCCGGACCGGCATGACTTTCTGAGTTACGGCTCCGACCATGATGCGCGTGCCAAAGCCTGGAACGCGGCGACGTCGGCCAGTCAGCAACTGGCCGATGAGTTTGCCTATTGGCTGCATGCACCTGACCTGAGCCGGGTCGAGGCGCTTTAGCTTTCTTGCAAATTGAGACAAAGCCTGACAGCAGAAGGAGGCAGAGCCAGCTGCAATTCCAGATGAGCACACTTTGCCTCCGAAAATCACAGACCGTAGTCCACCAACGATGTCCATGTCCGAGAACCGAAACGAGAAGTCTCCGTCCGATGAGTCGTCTCCCTCCCCCGAGGTCAACTTTGGTGCGGTTGCGCCCACCAAGCCCTATGCGGGGGCGCCGGTCGAAGTCGAGACTCTCTCGCGAGAGGCGGGTTCGGCTGCAGAGGGCAGGCAACCTGCGCCCGGTCTGCGGGAGGGTATGGACAGACGTGCCAGGGCCAACATGGCTCCGGGGCTGGTGCATCTGGCCGAAATGCTGCCGGCCCTGCGCTTGCTTATCGGATTGATGATTGCTTCCATCGTGATCCTTGCTCTGTATTTCGGGCGGGACCTGTTGATTCCTCTGGCCCTGGCAATGCTGTTCGGCTTTCTGCTCGACCCTGCGGTCAGCAGGCTCAAGCGCTGGGGGTTGCCGCGAATGGCTTCGGCCATCGTGGTCGTGGCTTTTGCCCTGGCTGCTCTCGGGGGGTTGGGCATGTATCTGGGAAGTCAGGTGCAGCAACTCAGCGCCGACCTGCCGACCTATCAATCGACAATCCGCGACAAATTGCGCAGCCTGCGCAAGAGCGCCAACATGCCCAGTGCCTGGGATGGCGTTTTCAAGACCTACAACACGGTCGAGAAGGAGATCGCCAGCGTGGACAGCGCCAGGGCGCGGGTGCAGAAGGTGGAGGTACAGACCCCCGATTCCAAACCCACCACGCGGATGCTGCAGTGGCTGGGACGTATTGCCGAGCCGGTGACGACTGCCGGTATCGTGCTGCTGTTTGTCATATTGATCTTGCTGGATAGAGACGATCTGCGTGACCGCTTGCTGCGCTTGGTGGGGGGCAACCTCAATCTGGCGACCGATGCGCTGGATGAGGCCTCGCAGCGCATCGGTAAATATCTGCGCATGCAGTTCATCGTCAATGTCAGCTATGGCGTGCCACTCGCCATGGGCTTGTTGCTCATTGGCGTGCCAGGGGCGATTCTCTGGGGGGTACTGGGCGCCATCATGCGATTTGTGCCTTATGTGGGCCCGATGATGTCTGCGGTGTTTCCGCTGGCGCTGGCCTTTGCGGTCGACCCCGGCTGGAATATGTTCTTGCTGACTCTGGGGTTGATTCTGCTGCTGGAGCTGATCAGCAACAATGTGATCGAGCCATGGCTGTATGGCTCCAGTACCGGCCTGTCGACCTTGTCCATCATTGTGGCAGCGACCTTCTGGACGGCGCTCTGGGGGCCGATCGGCCTGATTCTCTCCACACCTTTGACAGTGTGCCTGCTGGTGCTGGGGCGCTACATTCCTTCGCTCAAGTTCATGGAGGTATTGCTGGGCAGCGAGCCTGTTCTCGGGCCGCAGCAACGGCTGTACCAGCGTCTGCTGGCTGATGACGCTGATGACGCTATCAGCATGGCCGTGCAGTCGGTGGAGGAGCGCCTGCCCTCGAAACCCGGCCAGGATGACAGAGCCAGTGCCGTCAGGGGGTTCTATGATGAGGTTGCCATTCCTGCTTTGCGTATTGCAACCCAGCAACATCTGGAGTCAGCGACGGCAGAGCATCGCTTGAGGCTGTCCAATGGCATGGCAGCCCTGCTTGAGGAACTGCAGGATCAATATGCATTCAGAAGCCGTGGCGAGCATGCCCGGGCTGCTTCCGGTGAAGATGATCAGCGTCGATGCCTGCGTATCCATTGCGCGGGTGTGCGTTGGGAGGTGGATGCCCTGGGCGCAGCCATGGTGGCTCATGCAGAGAGCTTGCATGGTCATGAAGTCAGCTGCTCCGAATGGGCGCTTGCCCCGGACTCCAAGTCCCTGCAGTTCGACGTCAATGGCTTGTTGGCGGATCGCGAGTGGGCTCGGGCCGTGAAGCAATCGGATCTGTTGGTGCTGTCGATTTTCAATCACCAGCCACAAAGCATGGCGAGACGCATTGTGCGGCGCATTCGTCGCCACTGGCCCGGTGCGCGAGTGGTGCTTTGCCTGTGGAATGCGCCAGCCGTGGCGGCTGATCCCGAATTTGCCCGGCAGACAGGAGCGCAGGCCTGCGTGACCAGTCTGCGTGAGTTGCACCTATGGGTGGAGGCCATGCAGGTTGGTGATCCCGGAGAGAGTGTGATTGCAGCTCCGATTCCCGATGACGATGAGCAGCGCGTCAGAATGCTGCATGAAAGCGGAGTGCTGGCACCTGCATTGACCGCGCTATATCGCGACACGGCCAAGAAAGCCGTCAACGCTTTCAACACCAAATGGGCTCAAGTTTCCTGGGTGGATGCTGAGCGTGTCTTTGCACCGGGCAGCCTGCTGCCGCTTTCGGCGCAAGAGGGCCCTCAGCAAGGCTTCCCTCGTGATAGCTCGGTGTGCTCGTATGTGGTGTATGAAGAAGAGGCCATTGTGGTCGGAGACTTGGCACGAGACCCCCGATTTGCCAACGACTCGATGGTGCACAGTCTCAAGCTGCGCTTTTACGCGGGCGTGCCATTGACGGACAAAAGAGGCAATGTGCTGGGCTGTCTGTCCATCCTGGATGACGAGCCGCGCAATCTGTCCGATGATGAGCTGGAGGTGCTCGGCGGCATGGCGCGGCAACTGATGGATGATGTGCGTGAAGCGCTCAGGCAAGGTCCTGTTGTTGACGCCTGAGCCGGTTGCGCCATCTGTCAGAGTGAGGTTCCGAGCATCTGCTCATAGTCCTGCGCTGAGGCCAGTCGCGGATTGGTGGCATGGCAGTGGTCCTTGAGCGCACCGTTGATGATGGCATCAAACTGCGTGCGTTCCACCCCCATGGCGGCTAGACCCGATGGCAGACCCAGACGGGCATTCATGTCGCGAACAGCTTCAGGGATATCGCTTCCGCTGCTGAGACCCATGGCATGGGCCATGCGATTGAGGCGGTCCTCGCGCTGCACGCTTTCGGCTTCTGCATTGAAGCGTACGACAGCGGGCAGAAACATGGCGTTGAGCGTGCCATGGTGCAGGCGTGGGTTGATGCCACCCAGGCTGTGGCTCAGGCTGTGCACGCAGCCAAGGCCCTTCTGAAAAGCCATGGCCCCCTGCATGCTTGCACTCATCAGTTGGCGGCGCGCCTCAGCGTCGTTGCCATTGCGCGTGGCCCGCTCGATATGGGCCCATCCCCGGGCCAGCCCGTCGAGGCCGATGCCGTCGGCCGGTGGGTTGAATGCCGAGGCCATAAAGGCTTCCATACAGTGCGCTATGGCATCCATGCCGGTCGCAGCCGTCAGCATGGGGGGCAGACCAAAGGTCAGCTCGGGGTCGCAGATGGCAGCCTTGGGCACTAGGTGCCAACTGTGAAAGCCCAGTTTGCGATGGTCGTTGACAATGATGATGGCTCCGCGCGCGACTTCGCTGCCCGTGCCGCTGGTGGTGGGCACGGCAATAAGCGGTGCAACACGCTCGGTGATGCGAGGCGAGCCGCCTTCAATGGTCGCGTAGTGGGAGAGCGGCCCTTCATGCGTGGCTGCAATCGCCACACCTTTGGCGCAATCAATGGCGCTGCCGCCGCCCACGGCGATCAGACCATCGCAGCTCTGGGTTTTGTAGATCTCAGCCGCCGCGCACACTGCTGCCTCGGTGGGGTTGGAGGGAGTCTGGTCAAACACGGCATAGGGCAGGTCGCCTAACGCATCTATGGATTTTTGCAGAATCCCAGCTGCCTTGACGCCGGGGTCGGTCACGATCAGCGGCTTGCTGATACCCACACGTTCGCATTCCTGACGCAGCATGCGCACGGCGCCAAAGTCAAACTGGATCTGGGTGACGAAATTGATAAAGGCCATGGTTCACTTGCTTGATCAAAAGGAATTCTTGCAATCTAGAAGCCGGACGCTGCAGTGCAAAGACAGCAAACCCTAGGTGACGGTGAAAAGTCGTCTCCCTGGGGACAGGGTTGTTATTCTGGGTAAATAAAGTCGTCAACAGCGACTTTGCATTCATGCGGCTTTGCAGGGGAGGATGGTGCAGAACTAAAGTCGTAAGCTCGCCCGCGCTCAGAAGGCGCTCCCATGAGTTTTTGAGGGTGGTGGATTGCCTTCGGGTCGCTAGCGCTTCGGTTTGGCGTACGTCCAAGAGTCGAGAGCAGCGAAAAGCTGGGCAAGCATCGCTGGGTCGTGGAGAGAACACACGGATGGTTTGCAGGCTTTGACAAGCTGCGCATTCGCGTTGAAAGGCGACGAGACATCCACGAAGCGTTGCTGAAACTGGCCGCTGCGATTATCTGTGTACGCTTCGTGGGGCGGTGGTGTTAGCCGCTCAAAATAAAACCCGCCTGCAACTCCAGCACCACAGCACGGCCAGCCTCTGTCAGGCTGGCGCGCCAGTGTCCTTCTACATTGTGGATCTGTACCCAGCCGGGGCCGCGCGCGCCGCCCAGCTCCGCATCACCCAGCGCACTCAACTCACGCATCAGCACACTGGCACTTTGCCCCAAATGCTTGCCCAAACGCGGCAATGAAACCGCGTCTAAGCTAGAGCCCTGCAACTGAGCCAGCGTCAGCAGCAGGCGTGTGGCTAACGGCAAATCGTCAGGCATGTGCTGCATCTGGAGCAGGAGCCTTCGTCAGCTCCAAGACCACAGGAATTGATTTAGAAGCAGGTGTTCCCGCCCGCACCGCCACTGCGGTCAACGGCACCAAGGGGTTGGTCTCAGGGTAGTAGGCCGCTAAATTACCGCGTGGCGTGTCATAAGCCACCAGCTTGAAACCATCAGCGCGGCGCTCTTGCCCGTCGTCCCACACGGTTTGGATGTTGACCCAATCACCATCCCTCAGGCCCAGCGCTTTGAGGTCTTCAGCATTGATGAACAGCACGCGGCGCTGGCCGTAAACACCGCGATAGCGGTCATCCATGCCGTAGATGGTGGTGTTGTACTGATCATGCGAGCGCGTGGTTTGCAAAGTAAAAACGCGCTTTTCTGGCACACGTTTTTGTGCACGCTGCTGCGCCGTTTCTGCAGGTACAGCGTGGGCAAAAAATGCGGCCTTGCCCGTTGCAGTTTGCCACACGCGCTCACTGGCCGTATTGCGCAGGCGAAAGCCGCCGGGCGCAGCCACTCTTTGGTTGAAGTTGGCAAAGTCTGGGAAGATTTTTTCAATCTCATCGCGAATCAGCGCGTAATCCTGCGCCAAACCCAGCCAATCAATGCGGCTGCGCGCCCCCAAGGTGGCATGCGCCAAGCGCGCCACGATGGCAGGCTCAGACAGCAAATGTGGCGATGCAGGAGGATTAATGCCCATGGAGATATGCACCATGCTCATCGAATCTTCCACCGTTACGCCCTGAGGCTGGCCGCCTTGCATATCAATCTCGGTGCGGCCCAGGCAAGGCAAGATCAACGCCTGCCTGCCATGCACCACATGACTGCGGTTGAGCTTGGTGGTGACATGCACCGTCAAGTCGCAGCGCTGCAGCGCCTTCCATGTCTCATAGGTATCAGGTGTTGCCGCCGCAAAATTGCCACCCAAGGCAAAAAATACCTTGCCTTGGCCTGCGCGCATTTGCTTGATGGCCTCCACTGCATCCACGCCATCCGCACGCGGCGGCTCAAAACCATACACATCGCGAATGCGGTCGAGCAAGGCCGCTGGCGGCTTTTCCCAAATGCCCATGGTGCGATCACCCTGCACATTGCTATGCCCGCGCACCGGGCAAGGCCCGGCGCCGGGGCGGCCAATATGGCCGCGCAGCAGCAGCAGATTGTTAATCATCTGAATGGTGGCAACCGAATGCGTGTGCTGTGTGATGCCCATGCCCCAGCAGGCAATCACGCTTTGGGCGCCCAAGTAAATGTCGGCAACTGCCCGCATCTGCGCTTGGGTCAGGCCAGAGGCTTCTTCAAGCGTCTCCCAGCGCTCAGCCTGCACGCTGGCTTGCAGCTCGCTCAAGCCCACTGCATGTTCGGCGATAAATGCGTGATCCAGGACATCACCGCGCTCGGCTTCTTGCTCCAGCACATGTTTGACCATACCGCTCAATGCAGCCAAGTCCCCGCCAATGCGCAGCTGAAAGTAATGCGTGCTGATTGGCGATGAACCCAGAGTCGCCATCTCCAGCTTGTCTTGCGGGTCAGCAAAGCGCTCCAGCCCACGCTCGCGCAGCGGGTTAAAGCTGACAATGCGAGCCCCGCGTTTGTGCGCCGCACGCAGCTCAGCCAACATGCGCGGGTGGTTGGTGCCGGGGTTCTGGCCGAAGATGAAAATGGCATCCGCCTTTTCAAAATCAACCAGCTCTACCGTCCCCTTGCCCACACCCAACTGTTCGCGCATGGCGGTGCCACTGGGCTCGTGGCACATGTTGGAGCAGTCGGGGAAGTTGTTGGTGCCGTACTCACGCACAAACAGCTGGTAGAGAAACGCCGCCTCATTGCTGGCCCGGCCTGAGGTGTAGAAGATGGCTTGATTCGGGTCCGGCTGCGCATTCAGGTGCTTGGCGATGATGGCAAAGGCCTCGTCCCAGGCAATGGGCTGGTAACGGTCACTGGCCGCGTCATACACCATGGGTTCAGTCAGGCGGCCTTGGTCTTCAAGCCAATAGTCACTGTACGCCGCCAACTCACTCACCGTGTAGCGGGCAAACAGCTCTGGGCCTGCGCGGCGCGCTGTCGCTTCGGCAGCAACCGCCTTCACGCCGTTTTCACAAAACTCAAACGTCGATGCATGGTTGCGGTCAGGCCATGCGCAGCCCGGGCAATCAAAGCCATCGGGCTGATTGGCCGACAGCAGTGTTTTCGCACCTTTGAGTGGAATGTCTTGGCGCAGCAAGGTGTTCTTCACGCTGTTGAGTGCGCCCCAACCACCAGCGGGACCTTTGTAGAAGGCAATTTTTTGTTCGTGCATAGCAAGCTCTCAGCCATCTGCTCGATGGTCATCGTCTTGCATTTCAATCGCAGGCCCAAGCTGCGTCAAATCACTTATGGCAATGTCGTCATTCAATAGAAAAATGAGAGAAAAAAGTCATTCTATTTATTAGTCTTCAAGGCAATTCAATGCTCATTCATAAGACTTAGAGCAGCTAACACAACCCCGCAAACCGCAGGTTTGCATTTGAGACGAGGCGCGAATCCGCAAGCAGTACATGCGTACAACGAGGCGCAGCAACGACGTATCAAAGGTTGTGTCAGCGGCTCTTAGGGCCTTAGCAAGACCTTCCCTTTGCGGCCCGGCAGCAAGCTTGCGGCTGCTGCCTGAGCAGCATCATTGAGATCGAAAATAGCTTCTGCCGGGAGTTTAAGCTCACCCGACAATACGCGTTGCAGCAGTTCGCCAATCAAGCGCCGCTTGTTGTCAGGCGTCATGGCTTGACTGACCTTGCTACCCCAGAAGCCCTTCACCGTCGCTTGCTTGAAGATCAGAGATCCAGAGTCGATCTGCATGGGCTCACCGGCCATGGTGCCAAAGGACACCAAGGTGCCTTCCTCACCCAATAGACTGAGCAGGGATGCACTGGCGGAGCCTCCAATGGAGTCCACGGCCGCACGAGCCATCGAGCCACCAAGAATGGCGCGAGCGCGTTCCTGCCAGTCTGGTTGTGCAGTGGACAAGGCATTGCCGATGCCCAGGCCGGCAAGCTCCTGTACACCTGCATCGCGCCTAACCAGGTTCAAGACGTGCACACCGCGTGCTTTCGCCAACATTGCCAAAGTCTTTCCGACCGCGCCATTCGCCGTGTTCTGCACGATCCATTGTCCTGACTCGACATTGAGAAACTCCAGCAACATCAATGCGCTCAGTGGCATGGCAATGATTTGCGCTGCGGCTTCATCGGGAATAGCTGGTGGCATCGGCACCAGCACATTGGCAGGGGCAAGAAAGTATTCCGCCCAGGTGTTGTGGACTCCCGCGACGGTGACTCGCTGTCCCACTGTCGGGCCAACAACACCTTTACCCAGCGCATCGACAATGCCCACGGCCTCGCTGCCGCCAATCGCGGGAAGCTCAGGCTTGTGGCCGTAGCTGCCGCGGATCGTCCACAGGTCATGGTTGTGGATTGGTGCCAGCAAGGTCTTGATGCGCACTTCACCGGCACCCGGTTGCGGGATGGGTCGATCCGTCAGCTCGAGAACCTCGGAAGGTTCGCCAAAAGTAGTGTGGATAGCACTGCGCATGACTTATTTCTCCTGATTTGCGAGCATGGACAACAAGGCATGGGCCACGCCCTCTGAGCTGGCCGGATTTTGTCCCGTGATCAGGCGTCCATCCGTGACGACATGCACCTGCCAGTCCGGAGCTTTTTCATAGTGAGCACCCAAGCGCATGAACTCGTCTTCGATAAGAAAGGGTACGACGGTGGTCAGGCCGACCGCCGCTTCTTCGCTGTTGCTGAAGCCCGTGACATGGCGGCCGGCGACCAATGGTTGTCCATCAGCGGCCCGGACATTGATCAGAGCACCTGGCGCATGGCAGACGAGGGCGAGTGGCTTGTTTGCACGCTCAAAAGCTTCCAGCAATGCAATGGAGTTGGGATCATTGGCTAGATCCCACAAGGGGCCATGGCCACCCGGGTAGAACACGGCATCAAAATCGGTGGCGCTGACCTGCTTCAGAGGTACTGTCGAAGCCAGAGCGGCCTGTGCTTCGGTGTCCTGGCGAAACCGCTCGGTCGCATAAGTCTGGGCGGCAGGCTCATCACTTTTTGGGTCCAGTGGCGGTTGACCTCCGGCAGGCGAAGCCAGAGTGATCATGGCTCCCGCATCTTTCAATGCGTAGTAGGGTGCCGCGAATTCTTCCAACCAGAACCCCGTCTTGTGACCGGTGCTGCCCAGCTTGTCGTGGGACGTGAGTACAAACAGAACTTTCATCAATGACTCCTTCGGTGTCGGAAATACAGTGGCTCTTGGCTTATGTGGCTCAGGATGCCGAGGTGCAGGTCAGCAACTGCTCGGTGGTGTCGCGTGCCTCCAGCAACGGCAATTTGTCTTGACTCAACTTGGCCAGAAGTGCTGCCCCTAGCCACATTTGGTACAGCGCCCGAGCAAGCGCTGGTGATGGCTTGCCGGCGGGCAATGACCCATCCTCACGGGCCTCGTCGATCAGCGCAGCGATTCTCGCCAGCAGGCGCTGCACGCCGGTGTCGAGTACTAGGCGCATGTCTTCGGAGAGATCGGCCACTTCGGCAGCGAGCTTCACCACTAGGCATTCTTCAGCCCATCCAAGCGTGGGGTTGCTGGGTGCTGAAATCCAGGCATCCCAGTACCGCATCAGGCGCTCACGACCATTGCCGGTTTCGCCGAGCAAATCATTGAGCTTGTGTCCGTAGCCTTCCACATACTGCTGTAGCAGCACGCAGCCAAAGGCTTCCTTTGACGAGAAGTAGTGGTAGAACGAACCCTTGGGTACGTTGCAAGCTTTAAGAATTTCGAGCAGGCCAAGACCTGCAAAGCCCTTGTGCAGCACCAATCGATACCCGGTATCGAGAATGTGCTGACGTGTCGCTTCGGCCTTTTTGCTGAGGATCATGTGCGTGATTATAGGAGTAGACCGGTCGTCTATTAATTTGGTGAGCATGACCCATTTTGCGGCAATGGCTATGTCTGGATGCCTATCGCTAGCTGATCCAAGCTTCAATGGGCCTGAGACTAAGCTCAGTCGCTATCGCCACAGGGATAGCCTTGACTGGCCAGGCTTACACGAACTTTGCGGCAAGAGCTTCATTGCTCCTTGACCTGGGATCAAGAATTGGAGAAGGCAGGGCAAAAGCAATTCAGTGTGGCCACCTACCTCCAAGTCTGCTCGCAGGATGAGTGGGATGCGATTGCAAGAACGTTAAGCGGACTGCCCAGAAAAACCTTGGGGTACAAAACCTGTGCTGAGATGTTTAACGAGTGTGTTGCATCGACCGGTTGAATCTACCCTGGCTACCACATCCACGGTGGGGTAGCGCATCCGCAGGCGAGAGGCGACGCCACCAAGCCCTAGCATCTTTGACTAAGCTGGTTTGCTTGTGGGGCTGTACTACCTTAAGGTCAGCAACAGCTGAGGGCTGGTGCCGTTTGGCTCATCGATTCTGCAGCAACGCCTTCTCAAGCGCATCTTCGTATGGCAACGATGTGACTCACGCTAAGCCAGTGCGACTAGAGCAATAGCGATAGCTGCAGGAACAGCCTGTACAACCAAGATTTTCTTGCTTGCTGTGGCTGCCCCAAAGACCCCTGCGACAAGGACGCAAACTAGAAAAAATACCTTGAATGTAAAACCATCAGCTCCCTGAGCCAAACCAAAGATTAAACCGGCGGACAAGAAGCCGTTGTAAAGCCCCTGATTTGCTCCAAGGACCTTTGTTTGCTCCGCAAATTCATGCGTCAAACCAAATGCTTTTCGTCCTGCCGGTTTTGTCCACAAGAACATTTCAAGGACAAGGATGTAGGTATGGATCAGGGCAACTACGGCGACGGCAAGATTTGAAACGAGCAGCATGTGGATCTCTTAATGGGATATGGCTTGCAATGGGTTGGATGAACTGTATTTCTGATAGTTACCAATCTACCGTCACCCGGGTGACGCCTCTTTTTTTGTACGCGCGGTGTTTTTGCGAGCGCTGGTGTTAATTGACCATCATTCCGATACGAGATGAGCGGTCTGCTTGTACTGACCAGTTGAATCCACAGTCGGTAGCAGCCAACGGGCGAGGACTGCTCACGACCCATTGCTGTCGTTCGTGATTTGCCAGCAGATGTCTGCTGTGCAGCGATTGCCAATGTTCATGGCTGCATTGCGACCTATCTTCCTCAGCTACATAGCGGTCATCCGTGTGTCTAAGCAGACGACTGCCCAAGGACAGGTTTCAGGTGTGCGGCGGACAGCGGCCATTAAGTGCAGGCATATAGGTCGCCTGACGTCTGCTGTCACGTCGTGAGAGCAGGCTCTTGCGACTCTGAGGTGACTCGCTGTGCCAAAGGCTGCCGGCCGCACACACCATTTCAGCGGCTCATTGCCAGTGCCTTACTTCTATATCCAAACGTCATTGGGAGCCCTACGCTCCGAATCGCTATCCCCGGTGTTGGGAACCCCCATGGGCTCGATCATCAGCAGTTTGACTTCCGTTGCCGCAAACGTTTTGTGCTCAACCCCTCTAGGGACCACAGCCATTTCACCCGCTTGCAACTCTATGCTGTGGTCTCGAAAGTCGATTCTCAACACACCTTCCAGCACAATGAATGCCTCGTCGGTATCGCCATGTGCATGCCAGATGAAGTCACCTGCGATCTTCACGACCTTGAACTGATAGTCGTTCATTTCAGCGACAACACGAGGCTGCCAATGGTCGTGGATAAGACCAATTTTATGCACCAAGTTGATGGGCACCTGCTGCCCGCGATCCTTGGCAGGGGAAGAAATGCTTACCGCCATGACTTGTCCTTTATCAATCAAAGGGCCGAGCGTAGGCAAAGCAAGCGGTTAGATCTTGAACGTTTGTGCGCCAGAAGGCTTGGATGTGTGGAAGCGCATCATCCGCAACCATCGTCCAGGCGAGATGCCAAAGGTCTGGGTGAAATGACGTGTCATGTGAGCCTGGTCCGCAAACCCGGTGGATGCAGCTGCATCTGCGAGCGAAGCCCCTGAGAGCATGCGTTGTCGTGCCACATCAAGCTTTCGCAAGATCAAAAATCGCGAGGGGCTAGTGCCATAGAACATGCGGAAATCGCGCGACAGACTCCAGCGGTCCCGCCCTGTGACGACACCGAGATCCTCCATCGAGACGGCGGATTGCCAAACGTCACACAAAAAATCATGAGCCAGTTTGGTGCTCTGGAAGTCCCTGGCACGCTGCCCTCTGGTACAGCCATGCTTCGGCATGGAGCGCGAGAGCAAGCTCCACAATGGCGTCCGTTTCTTCCATTGAGTTAGTTGGCCCATGCTGGTTGTCCAGCATGGCTTTGGCGGCCACCAGAAGACGTTGGGATTGCGTGATACCGCCTTCTATGTAGGGGAGCTCCAGCCCTCCGAGTACCTCCTGAATTAACGCCGGATTCACATAAATCATGCGGTAATGAAATCCGTCGTCAGTTCCTGCTTGACCGTCATGCGCTTCATCAGGATGCAGCACCATGGTGTGGCCTGGCAGGCTCTGTCGGTGAGCGCCTCGGTATCGAAAGGCTTGCACCCCTGCCATCGTGCAGCCGATGGCATAAGTGTCGTGTCGATGCATGCAATAAGCGTTGCCCTGAAAGAAGGCCTCAATGCGCTCAATTCCATGCATCGCATCGGTACGACTGAGCCAGTTGTTTTTCACTAGGCTGTCGTTCTTGTATTGCCCGTCGTGTGCTTGAGGCTTCCGGATAGCTTCAGGAGGCAGAGGATTTGCGGTTGACTGATGGACGAGGATCACCTTTGGTACTTGTGGTGCTTTAATGGGACTCAGGTTCATTCAGCCTGGCGCAAAGCTTGATCCAGCACGCCGATGGCCGCCGCTGCGGCCGCCAGCAGGCGCGAGCGCGATATGCCGTCACGAGCCTGTACTGAGATGCCATGCAACTGTGTGGCGTAGAAGTCGCCAAGAGCCTGCACATCAGTGTCTTGTCGCAACTCGCCTTCGTCCATTGCGCGTTGCAATCGGTTGATGATGGACTGCGTTCGCTGGCGACGGTGCACGGCAAGCCAGGCTGCCACTTCCTCGTTCTCTTGCGCGAAATTGGTCGCAGCCATGACAACCATGCAACCTTGTGGCCGGCTTGGTTCCGTATAGGTGGTCGCTGCATCGCGCAGCATGCGTGAAATGGCTTCACGCACCAATGACTCTTCGGCCAGAGCCCGATCGGCAAAGCAGCCGGCGCCGGACTCATAGCGTTGTATGGCTTCGCGGAACAGCGCCTGCTTGCTGCCGAAGGCAGCATAGATGCGGGCCGAGGCGATGCCCATGGCCTGGACCAGGTCGGCCATGGATGTGCCCTCGTAACCGCGCTGCCAAAACGCCAGCATGGCGCGCTCCAGCGCCTGGTCCCGATCAAATTCCCTGGGTCTTCCAGCCATCTTCCTTGTTCCTCTCAAAAGTCGGTGCGGCATCTTAGCGGCGTGTCATCCACGCCGCAGCACACCTACCTGTCGGAAACGACTGCATTTGCGTGATAACATTCTTTGTTGATCAACAAACAATGCATCAAAGCAAGGAAAAACACATGCAGACAATCAAGGGGCCAAGCCTTCATCTTGCGCAGTTCGCCGATGACAAGGCACCGTTCAATTCGCTGGAGGACATTGCGCGATGGGCCACTGGCGTGGGCTTCAAGGCTTTGCAGATTCCCGCTTGGGATTCGCGCCTATTCGATCTGAGCACGGCTGCGCAAAGCCAGAGCTATTGCGACGACGTCAATGGCATGCTCGCCTCGCACGGCTTGGTGGCCAGCGAACTGACCACTCACATCTTCGGCCAGCTCGTCGCCGTGAATCCTGCCTACGACGCAATGTGCGACAGCTTCGCTCCCGAAGTACTACGCGGCAATCCGGCTGCGCGCACAGCCTGGGCGCTGGAGCAGCTCAAGCTCTCGGCCAGCGCGTCGCGCCGCATGGGGCTGACGGAGATGGGAACCTTTTCCGGCTCGTTCGCCTGGCCTTATCTATTCCCCTTTCCGCAGCGCCCGACTGGCCTCATAGAGACTGCCTTCGAGGAGTTGGCGCGCCGCTGGCGTCCCATTCTGGATATCTGTGACGAGCAGGGCGTGAACCTGTGCTATGAGATCCATCCCAGCGAGGACCTGCACGATGGCACGAGCTTCGAACGCTTCTATGAACTGGTCGGTCAGCATGAGCGCTGCAAGATCCTGTTCGATCCCAGCCACTTCGTGCTGCAGCAACTCAACTACCTCGACTACATCGACATCTACCGCGAGCACATCCGCATGTTCCATGTGAAGGACGCGGAGTTCCTGCCCAGCGGGCGCCAGGGCATCTACGGCGGCTATTCCTCGTGGCTCGAACGGGCGGGGCGCTTCCGTTCTTTGGGTGACGGGCAGGTGGACTTCAAGGGCATCTTCTCCAAGTTCGCCCAGTACAACTACCAGGGCTGGGCATCGCTGGAATGGGAGTGCTGCCTGAAGGATCAGGAGGACGGCGCACGCGAAGGCGTGGACTTCATCAACCGCCACATCATCAGAGTCACCGACAAGATCTTTGACGACTTCGCCGGGGCCCCTGTGGACCAGCGCCAGATCAACGCCATGCTCGGTATCGCCTGAGCGCCTTTGTATCCAGATTCAGACAAAGAGACAGACATGAACGCATTTCACTCGACTCTTGCTATTAAGCAGGACGACTTCTCCCATGACTATGTTCGTATCGAAGGCCATCGCATCCATTGCATTACGGTTGGACAAGGTGCTCCCGTACTGCTGATCCCGGGCTGGCCCCAGACCTGGTATGCCTGGCGCCATGTCATGCAAGCGCTGGCTGCGCAGGGTTTTCAGGCGATTGCCGTTGATCCACCCGGTACGGGCTTTTCGGATCGGCCTGACAAAGGCTACGACACTGGCACTATTGCACGGACTCTGCATCGCACTATGCAGGCCTTGGGCCATGAGCGCTATCAGGTGGCAGGGCACGATGTGGGAATGTGGGTGGCCTATGCCCTGGCCAGCGACCAGCCCCAGGCCGTGCAGTCGCTGGCGTTGACGGAGGCTGTGATACCTGGCCTGGCGCCTGAGCCTGGTATCTTCGCACCGCCCGAGCAGAACATCTTTCTTTGGCACTTCATGTTCAATCAACTGGCCGATCTGCCCGAGACCCTGATCGCGGGCCGCGAACGCGCCTATCTGGAATTCATGTTCAACCGATGGTCGCTGCGGCGCGACCGCGTGGCCGTCGATGTCTACGTCGACGCCTATGCGGCACCGGGCGGGCTGCGCGGCGGCTTTGCCTATTACCGGGCGATTCCAGAGACCATTCGACAGAATCGTGAGCGCGCACAGCGCCCGCTGGGCATGCCGGTGCTTGCCATAGGTGCCGAGCACGCCACAGGCGATGCGCCGCTGGCCACCTTGCGCGGGCATGCCCATGATCTGTCCGGCGTGGTCGTGCCCGGCTGCGGCCATTTCATTATGGAGGAGGCTCCACAAGCTTTCATTGCTCAACTGCTGCCCTTTCTGCAAAGGACACGATGACCATGGCTCTCGATGCTGACATCGCCCGCTATCTGCGGGAGCAGGCACAAATGCCACAGCCCCAGATGCCGCCCACGCTGGCGCAGATGAGGCAGGTCACTGAGCTCGAGCTGCGTGCGCTGCATGGCCCAGCTGAAGCCGTTGCGCGCACGGGGGATTTCACGCTGCGCGCGCGCGACGGTGCTCCGCTGCGCTTGCGTGTTTACTGGCCATCGGCATCCGACGCTCCCCAGCCCGCCCTGGTCTTTGCCCATGGAGGAGGCTGGTGTCTCGGGTCCATGGAGCTGTATGACAATCCCTGCCGCGCGCTAACCGTGGCGACGGGGGCGGTGGTGATCTCGGTGGACTATCGGCTGGCGCCCGAGCACCGCTTTCCGGTGCCGCTGCAAGACTTCTGCGACGCCTTGAAATGGAGCTTCGAGCAGGCCGAAAGACTGGGACTGGACCGCAGGCGTATCGCCGTGGCCGGGGACAGTGCGGGTGGCAATCTTGCTGCGGCCGCCTGTCTGCTTGCGCGGCATAGCGACGGCTGGGGCCCGGCCGGAGCTCCGGCCATTGCCCATCAACTGCTGCTGTATCCGGCGCTCGATGCAACCATGGACTCGCCATCTTTTGACCTGTTCGGCGAGGGTTACTACCTGAGCCGCTCGGCAATGGCGTATTGCTATCAAGCCTACCTCGCAGATCCTGCCCTGCAACGGCTGGAGCAGGTGTCCCCGCTGCATGCCGCAAGCCTGGCCGGCTTGCCGTCGGCCACGGTGATCAGCTGCGAGTACGATCCGCTGCGTGACGAGGCTGAGGCCTATGCTCGGCGCCTGCAAAATGAAGGCGTCCCCGTAACGGCTCTGCGGTTGCCGGGCATGGCTCATGCCTGCATACACATGCTGGGGCTGACACAAGCAGCACGCCGGCTGCTAGATGAGGCAGGAGCAGCCGTGCGGCGCGCTCTTGGGTAAGGTAAATCGACCGAGTCTTGAAAGCCCACTGTCTGCTGACGCTGGGCGATGAGGAGACGAAGTTTATTACACCAATTGACAGGGTCTACAGCCGAATATAACCGCTGCTTCCCGCAGAAAGATAGTGGGAGGAGAGGCTGCAAAAATCTCTGAAAGGGTGGTTATATTTAGGCCCGAAAAGACAGTTCAGGGTCTTCTTGGTAATTGCTGAAAAAGGGCGGTGGAGATGTGGCGAGCATGGCGGTAGAGATGGGTCAATCTGTTGGGTAGTCCTCACCGCAGTTTTTGAACAGCAAGTTCATGCGTTGCGCCTTGGTGGCCTAGATGTACAAGATTCTGCGATCTTGGCCAGCACGATTGAAACCATAGAGCAAAACTACCGGAATGCGGCTGCTTGTGTAGGCGCAAAGTCATCAGAAAAATGACTGCTTGGGGTCTACACAAGCCTGCCGGAGCACACTGAAGCGATCCTTCGTTTTAGATACTCAGCTAACCACACAATCGAGTGACCGGTTCTGTGAGTGAAGCGGCACTTCGAGGCAGACGGCGTTCAACGGCAGGTGTTGGAGGTTGCTGTGGCTCAGGCCTAAGGTCCTGAATGGCTCTGATGAGCCTCTATCAGACACCGCGCCTTTGGTAGCGAGTTCTAAATCACATCCATCCTTTGAAGATGCGACCGGTTTTTGGCTGCTCCCAAGGACAGGTAAGTGGGCAGAAATAGGGAGCGTGGAAATTTATAAGTGTTTGTTTTTATCGAGTTGGTATCGTGTTTGCGACTTTGGTTTGACAGGGCTGCGCAAGTGATGCTCTGGAAGGCGCATGGATTCCAAGCCTGTGTTTACGACTTTATTTATCCGGAATAGTTGAGGCTCTGGGTTAATAAAGTCGTAACAGCGAGGTGGCATCCATGCGAATTTCCGGGCAGCGGTAGTGTGGTTCTGGTGTCGTAGATCAGCGTGTCACTGAAAATCACTCTGACGGAGCTTTTTTGAAGTGGATGGCCTTCAGTTCACCAGTGCTTCAGTTCTGCGTTTTGCCAAGTCGAGCCCACAAGGCGAGATAGCAGCGTTGATCAGTCGACTTACGAGCCTGCCACGGAAAGGCAGTTCGTGACCAGACAAGAGCGCTCGCTTGTCACTGAGGAGCTTAAGCTGGTCGCTTGGGGATAGTTAATGCAGCTTGTATTTCCGATTATGTATCGGAGGTTCTCAAATCATCATTGAGCCAGTGATTGCTATGGAACCGTCCAACTACCAGCAACTGGTCACTTCCATGTGCCGTCTACTCCGTCGCTGTTTCAGCAGGTGGATTCCGACGCCGTGCTTGTGAGGCGTAAATCTAGTTAATCCATACCACCGAGCCGCTTCACTGGCAGTGACCATGAATCGTTGCAGTCACTCAATCACTTGCATCCTGGCTAGCTCCCACAAGGCCTCGGCCTTTTTCGACATCTCTGAGCGTTGCCTGTACATGCGTATCTCGACAGGGATGCTCCATGTCTCCGGCCCTGCCCGCACCAGTGATCCATTTGCCAACTCGGCCTTAATCAAAGACTGAGGAAGCCAGGCTATTCCGCGGCCTTCCAAGGCCATGGTTTTCAGAAGCACGGCGTGATGCGCAGTGAATACCTCCTGAAGATCCGCTTCGGAGGTGTTTCTGCCGCTCTTCGGTGTATTGGGTCGCAGCAGCGATCTCATGATCCGCCCCAGACCTGAGTCCTCACTGTATGCCAGCATGGGAAGCGGCGGCGCGTTGCCGATTGCATGCAAAGCCTTGCCCATCGTGCCGTCGGGGTGTGGCACGCACACTGGCACCAGCAAGTCTCGGCCCAGAAGGAGCATGGGGTAGTCTTGCTCATCAAGCCTACCAGGCGCGCTCTTGTGCCCATGGCACAGCACAAACTGAACCTTCCTCTGAAACATCAGGAACTCACAGCTGCGAGAGCTGTCAGACATCGTCTGCAGGGAGCCGATGTGCAGCCGTGACTCAATGCCCGCCAGCCACTGAGGGAAAAAAGTCAGTGACAGCACATGCGTTGCGGCAAACCTCAGCGTGGATTCCTCTTGGTCATGTGCTGCACGGGCCTTGATCCGGGCCGCTTCAAGGTCTGCAAGCACCCCTTCGAGCAAAGGCAGAAATCTCTGGCCTGCGGCGGTCAGCGCTGCTGGATGTGCGCTTCGATCAAAAAGATCCACTCCCACCCATTCTTCCAGTCCCCGAATATGGCGACTGAAGGCCGGTTGGGCGATCGCCCGAACTTCTGCCGCGCGTGAAAAATTGCCGCTTTCGGCAAGTGCGATGAAGTCTTCCAACCACTCTAGATCGAGGTTGCGATTGCCTGGTCCCATGCTCTGCACTCGTTGGGTTCTAAGAAATAGATAGTTGTATGCATTTCTAGTATTGGTGCTGATTGGCACTCTCAGAAATGATGGCGTCTCAGATCAACAAGGCCGACGCCTGGAGACTATACATGCCATCGATAGCCAACTACAAAGGGATCATCCCCGCCATCTCTTGCCCCTTCACTTCGGATCACAAGATCGATGAGGCGGCTCTGCGAAAGCTTGCATCCTGGCTTGCTGGCCATGATGGAGTGGTCGCAATCATGACCAATGGGCACACAGGGGAAGTGTTCGCCCTGACGCCCTCGGAGCGCGCAGAGGTGACTCGCATTGTTGCCGACGAGCTCAAAGGCCGCCTGCCTGTCATTTCGTCCATTGTGTGCGAAGGCCTCAAGGAAGCCGCCGAACATGCAAGGGCGGCCCGGGAAGCGGGAGCCGTGGCTCTGGATGTGATGCCACCTCATCACTGGCTGCGCTTCGGATTCATCCCGGAACATGCACTCCAGTATTTCGAAGCCATTCACAAGGCGGCTCCCGATCTGGACCTGGTCTGCCATGTCTACCCTGCCTGGACAAGAGCCTCCTACTCTTCGCAGCTTCTCGCCACTTTGGCCCGGCTGCCGTACGTGCAGGCGTTCAAGGTCGGTCAGCGAGATATGAACAAATATGCACGCGACATTCAGGCCATCCGGGATGCGGATTCGAGCAAGGCCATCCTGACCTGCCACGACGAATATCTGCTTGCTTCCATGGTTCAAGGCGTTGATGGTGCGTTGGTCGGATTCGCTACCTTTATTCCTCAGCTCATCATTGATCTGTGGAATGCCGTCAAGGCCGGTGACCTGAAGAAGGCCATGGAAGTGCAGGCAGTCATCACCCCCCTCAAGGACGCCGTGTACGGCGGTGGCGAGCCGACCGGCGAGGCACATGCCCGCATGAAGGAGGGTATGTATCTGGCCGGCGTGATTGATGACGCCATCGTACGCCCGCCCACTGAAGCGCCCAACGAAAAGGAGACTGCTGTATTGCGTGCAGCAGTAGCTCAGGCAGGACTGCTCAAACGCTGATAGCGATTTCGCTGCCGTGGACCGTTATGCGGCCACGGCCATGGACTTTCCTAAGAATGACAGGAGACAAAGAACATGCAACGCAGAATTTTCACCGAGCTCGCCATGGGAGCCATATTCATGGCAATGGCTGGCATCGCTTCGGCACAAAGCTACCCATCCAAGGCTGTCAAGGTCGTGATCCCGTTTCCACCGGGTGGCACTCTGGATACCGTGGGTCGGCAACTGGCACAGAAGCTCAGCGAGCAGATGGGACAGCCGTTCATCATCGAAAACCGTCCTGGCGGTAATGGGGTGATAGGAGGTGATGTCGTGGCAAAGGCTCCGGCTGATGGCTACACCCTGTTATTCAATGCCTCGACCTTCACCACCGCCCCCATGACGATGAAGTCTGTTCCCTATTCGGTGGACAGGGACTTTACGCCGGTGGCGCTGGTCGCCAAAGCGCCCTTGTCTGTTGCAGTCAACAAAAGATTGCCCATCACGGACATCAAGTCATTGATCACTTACGCCAAGGAGCATCCTGGGAAGATGACGTTCGCTGTAGGCTCGATTGGCTCTGCGGGACACCTATCTACAGAGCTGCTCAAACGTGCAGGCAAGCTGGATTACATGATCGTGCCCTACAAGGGCACGGCCCCTGCATTTCAGGATCTGATCGGCGGCCAGATAGATGGATTCATCGACCCCATTCTGGGCTCGCTGCAATACCACAAGAGCGGCATGCTGCGCGTTGTGGCCGTTACGTCGGCGGAGCGTGCAGCCAGCCTGCCCGATGTACCCACGGTGAGTGAGACCATTCCAGGCTACGAGTTCTACAGCTGGTATGGACTATGGGGTCCTGCAAAGCTGCCAGCCGAAATCACCAAGAAGCTCAATGTCGAGGTCAATCGGGCGCTAGCCGGTGACATGAAGGAAAAGCTCAAAGAACAAGGCATCCTGACCACCGCCGGTACGGCTGAAGATTTCATCAAATTTCAGAAGCTGGACATGGAGCGGTCACAGAAGATCGTTTCTGAGGGGAAGATCCGTGTCGAATAGCTTCCAGCAAGGACATGCCGTTGTCACGGGGAGCAGCGGTGGCATCGGAAAAGCCATCTGCGAAGTCTTGCTCGGCGCAGGTTGGAGCGTTACCGGGCTTGACCTTTCCCCGCCCACAATCACGCACGACTCGTTCGTTCATCACCGACTGGATCTGAGCGATCAGGTCCAGGCCCGCTCCGTTGCGTCGATCCTGGGGGATGTGGATGCCTTGGTACATGCCGCAGGGGTGCTTCGGGTTGCGCCACTTGGCAAGCTGGATGCCGAAGCCGGCGAATTGATGTGGCAGATCCATGTGGGGGCTGCATCCCAATTGGCCGACCTGTTGGTTCCTGCAATGGTGGAGCGCGGGTTTGGTCGCGTGGTCTTTATCGGCAGCAGAGTTGCTCAAGGCCTGCCCGGGCGTGGCCAGTATGCAGCCACCAAAGCTGCCGTCATTGCGTTGGCTCGCAGCTGGGCAGTGGAGGTTGCGCCAAAGGGCGTCACGGTCAACGTCGTCTCTCCTGGCGCAACGGCCACGCCCATGCTCAAGGACCCGGCCCGAGCAGGAAGCGCTCCACGTCTTCCACCCATCGGCCGCCTGGTAGAGCCGCAGGAAATCGCTTCCATGGTCGCCTATCTGCTATCCCCTGCAGCTGCGGCAATCACAGGCCAGAACTTCAACATTTGCGGCGGCTCGTCCCTGTCGCAATGACGTCAAAGTCCACTTAGAAAAGCCATCATGAAAATCGTCAACATCATCGAATCCACGCGCCCCATCAAATCCGATATCCGTAACGCCTACATCGACTTCTCCAAGATGACCCTGAGCCTGGTGGCCGTGGTCACGGACGTGATCCGCGATGGCAAACCCGTTATCGGCTATGGCTTCAACTCCAATGGTCGCTATGGTCAGGGCGCGCTGATGCGCGATAGGTTCATCCCCCGTGTTCTCGAAGCGAATCCGGCCAGTCTGATTGACGACTCTGGAGAAAACCTGGATCCCCACAAGATCTGGGCTTGCATGATGACCAACGAGAAGCCCGGTGGCCATGGAGAGCGATCGGTTGCTGTCGGAACCATCGATATGGCCGTCTGGGATGCGATCGCAAAGATCGAAGGCAAACCACTGTTTCAGCTGCTCGCGCAGCGCTATGGAACCGCAGCGGCCAACCCGCGTGTTTTCGTATACGCTGCCGGCGGCTACTACTACCCTGGCAAGGGCTTGGACAAGCTCAGGCAAGAAATGGAAAGCTACCTTGACCGCGGATACTCGGTCGTCAAGATGAAAATTGGCGGTGCCAGCATTGCCGAGGACTGCGAACGCATCGAGTCGGTGCTGAATATCTTGGGCCCAGGGCAGCAACTCGCAGTGGACGCAAATGGCCGCTTCGACTTGAACACTGCAATCGACTATGGCAGAGCACTGTCCCAGTATCCGCTGTTCTGGTATGAGGAGGCCGGCGACCCTCTCGACTACGGGTTGCAGGCCAGGTTGGGCGAGGTATACAAAGGGCCAATGGCTACGGGGGAGAACTTGTTCTCGATGCAGGATGCCCGCAACCTGATCCGCCACGGCGGCATGAACCCCGAGCGCGATTTCCTGCAGTTTGACTGCGCCCTCAGCTACGGCCTCGTGGAGTATCTGCGCACTTTGGACATGCTCAAAGAAAACGGCTGGTCTCCAAGTCGCTGCATTCCACATGGCGGGCATCAGATGTCGCTCGCCATCGCTGCGGGTCTGGGACTAGGCGGCAACGAGAGCTATCCGGACCTGTTCCAGCCCTATGGAGGCTTTCCGGATGGCGTGAAAGTGGAGAACGGCTATGTGACGCTCCCCGAGCTCCCTGGCATTGGATTTGAAGGTAAATCCGATCTGATCGCTGAAATGCTGAGACTGACTCGCTGAATACGCATGGCATTTTTCCGGCTGCTGCAGGGGGAGCAGCAGTTGGCCCCAGCCACAAGGCGGATGGTCGTCACCAGGCAATCTGGCAAGCCCTATGTGAGCAAGTCTCAGATGCCTGCAGTTCGATGACAAGGGCTTGCGGCCCGGTGTTGATGATGGCTTGAGTGCCCATGGGTATCGGGACCTGTTCTTGCTGTTGCAGTATTTCTACGTGGTATTCCTTATCACGTAAATTTCACTTTATCAATAATTGTTTTCACCAGGGCGCAATAATCCGCCCTCGGATCTTGATTCATGTCAATTCCGAGCTCTCAAAGCTTGTGCGAGCGGCCAAACGCCGAGACCAGCCCGCTGCTCACCCGGCAGCAATGCGGCGCCTCGCACACCCAATCGGATGTAAAAATGGAAAAACAACAAACGCAACCCTCCTTGGCTGCCAAGGTGTGTTTGCTCGTTCTAGGTCTGTGCCTCTTGGCAGCAGGTCTGTTCTTCGCGTTCTATGGCTACCAGCTCGTTACCCTGAAGGGTAGCTGGTACTTTTTGCTGAGCGGCCTGGCCCTGGTGGCTTCTGGTGTCCAGTTGGCGCGCCTGCGTTCCAGCGGCGCCATGATCTACGGTGCCACCTTTGTGGCTACCGTGATCTGGGCTCTGATTGATGCGGGCCTGGATTTCTGGCCCCTGGTCTCGCGCGTGCTGTTGCTGGCCGGCCTGGGCATCCTGGTGGCTCTGGCCTTCCCCGTGCTGCGCCGCGCCAACGCGCAGCCGCCTCAGCGAGGAGCATCGCTCGCAGTGGCCGGCGTTTTGACGCTGGCCTGCCTGGCCACTGTGGGTGGCATGTTCCTGCCTCACGCCTCGGTCGCAGCCAAGACTGATGACACCGTGCTGCAGCCTGTGCCTGCTGGCCAGGCGCCCATCGACTGGGCCCACTATGGCAGCACGCCCGGTGCCACGCGGTTTGCGGCGCTGGATCAGATAACGCGCAGCAATGTCAAGGACCTGCAGCTGGCATGGACCTATCAGACCGGTGATGTTCCCGTGAGCCCTGGCGGTGGCGGTGCGGAGGATCAACTGACGCCCCTGCAGGTTGGTAACCAGGTCTTTGTCTGTACGCCTCACAACAATGTGATCGCTCTGGATGCGACAACCGGAAAGGAGCTCTGGAAGACCGAGATCAATGCCAAGCAGAAGAAGTGGATGCGCTGCCGAGGCCTGGCCTACTTTGACGCCGCCCAGCCCCTGGCTCAGCCCAGCGTGGCCGGCGCTACTTCCGTCAAGGCGGTGTCCGTACCAGCCGGTGCTGCCTGCCAGCGCCGCATTCTGATGAACAGCGTGGCTCCCGAACTGATCGCCCTGGACGCCGACACTGGCGCCTTCTGCGAAGACTTCGGCAATCATGGCCGCGTGGACCTGCGCGCAGGCATGGGCAAAGGCGCCGACAAGGGCCAGTACTACCCCACCTCCGCCCCCACGCTGGCAGGCACGACCATCGTGATTGGCGGCCGTGTGGCCGACAACGTGAGCACCGACATGCCTGGCGGCGTGGTGCGCGGCTTTGACGTGGTCACCGGCGCGCTGCGCTGGGCTTTCGATCCCGGCAACCCCGAGGACCAGAGCGCCCCGGCCGAAGGCAAGACCTACGCCCGTTCCACACCTAACGTCTGGGCTCCCATGTCCTATGACCCCCAGTCCAACACCGTGTTCATGCCCGTGGGCAGCGCGGCCGTGGACCTGTGGGGTGTGAAGCACACCGCCCTGGACCGCAAATACGGCGCCTCCATGCTGGCCGTGGACGCCAGCACCGGCAAGGAAAAGTGGGTCTACCAGACCGTGCACGACGATTTGTGGGACTTTGACGTGCCCATGCAGCCGTCCTTCGTGGACTTCCCCGGTGAAGGCGGCAAGACCACGCCCGCCATGGTGTTCGGCACCAAGGCTGGTCAGATCTTTGTTCTGGATCGCGCCACCGGCAAGCCCCTGACCAAGGTCGAGGAGCGCCAGGTTCCAGCCGGCAACATCGAAGGCGAGACTTATTCGCCCACCCAGCCCTTCTCGGTCGGCATGCCCAACATCGGTGCCGCCGACATGAAAGAGTCGGATATGTGGGGTGCCACGCCCTTCGACCAACTGCTGTGCCGCGTGAAGTTCAAGTCCAAGCGCTACACCGGCCTGTTCACGCCCCCGGGCACTGATCCTTCGCTGAACCTGCCCGGCTCGCTGGGTGGCATGAACTGGGGGGGCATCTCGGTCGACCCCACGAACAACTACCTGTTCATCAACGACATGCGCGTGGGTCTGGAAGTGCAGCTGATCAAGGCCGACCCGGCAGACGCTGGCGTCAAGGCCGACGGTAACGAAGCTGCGGCCATCACCAAGCCGGTGCCCCTGGACGGTACGCCTTACGCCATCAACGCCAAGGTGCGTTTCATGTCGCCGCTGGACATCCCCTGCCAGAAGCCGCCCTTCGGCACGCTGACGGCAGTGGACCTCAAGACGCAAAAAATTGCCTGGCAGGTGCCTGTTGGTACGGTCAAGGACACTGGTCCCTTTGGCATCAAGATGGGCCTGCCCATCCCTATCGGCATGCCCACCATCGGTGGCACCATGGCCACGCAAGGTGGCTTGGTATTCATCGCAGCTACCCAGGACTACTATCTGCGCGCCTATGAAACTGGTACCGGCAAGGAAGCCTGGAAAGCCCGTCTGCCAGTGGGCAGCCAGGGTACGCCCATCAGCTACCAGTCGCCTGTGACCGGCCAGCAGTTCGTGCTGGTATCGGCCGGCGGTGCCCGCAATTCTCCTGATCGCGGAGATTATGTGATCGCCTACGCTCTGCCACGCAAGTAAGACGCGAACTCCGATACTTGGACGCGGCTGCCTAGGCTGCGTTCTTGCTCGACCCCGGCAATGCCGGGGTTTTTTGTTGAGCCCTCGTGCTTTTCATCCTTTGGCTGTCTGGCCGCAGGTGAGGAGTTTCTCTATCTTCCTCAAGGGGAGAGCCCTGCGGCTTTCACCAAAGCGGCATTGCTTTTCATTTCGGAATTGATGTACGCATTGAATTCTGACGAAGACAATGCCCAGGGTTCCGCGCCTAGGCTGGCGAATCGTTGCTTGACTTCAGGGTCGGATAATGCGCTCAGGACCTCTTTGTTAAGGCGTTCAACTATTTCCTTGGGGACCTTGGATGAAGCGAACATTCCAATCCAGAAGTTGAATTCTGAATTGGCAACGCCGGCCTCCGCGGTCGTTGGCACATTGGGAAGTACCGCTGATCTTTTTTCCGAGCCAACCGCAAGTGCAAGCAGGTGGCCTTCCTTGATCTGACTGATTACAGGTGCAATCGGGGAAAAGTAATAGTCCACTCTTCCTGCCAAAACTTCGTTGATGGCCTCTGCTGAGCCCTTGAACGGAATGTTGGATGCATCGAGCTTCGCCGCCATCCTGAACTTCTCTGCATTCAGATGTGTTGCGCTGCCCTGACCGGCGGATGCGTAATTCAGTTTGCCCGGCTCATGGCGTCCCTTGTCCAGCAAGGCCTGCAAAGTCTTGATGTTTTTCTTGGGTGAGATGACTAGAGCATTTGGTAGGGTCGCAATTGGCGCAACAGCCGTGAAATCCTTGAGAGTGTCAAATGGAAGCTTGGCAAAGGTTGATGGGTTCACGGTGTGTGATGACGACTGAATCATGATGGTGTAGCCATCGGGAGCGGCGGAGGCGGTGGCGGCTGCTCCTATTGTTCCGCTTGCACCTCCGCGATTGTCGATAACCAAAACCTGTCCAAGGCTTCGGCCTATTTTTTCGGTAATGGCTCTGGCTACGATGTCAGTCGTGCTGCCTGCCGTAAACGGAACAATAACCTTGATGGGGCGATTCGGGTAGCTGGACTCCGCTGCCGCGATGTTCATGCAGCCCAGGGTGAGAAATGCTGCCGCAATCAGAGATTTTGAAGTGCGCTTCATGCAATGAGCTCCCGTTTCAATAGTTCGGGTTGGCGAAAAGTTCATCAAGAACGTGGCCTGTTTTTTCAGATCCCATGCTTTCAACGATGTTGCCAAGCCATTCCACTTCGCCGTGATGTGACGAAAGGCGTGGCTGAACGTCAAGCGGCAAACCAACATCAGCCAGGGCTGACATGTCTTTCGAGGGCTGTGCCGACACTGTCTGAGCCAGCGAAAGAAACGCGGCGCAACACAAGGCGTATTTCATTTGCTTGTCTCCTCCGGAATATTCGAGGTCTCTCTACCTCTTAATTCACTATATAGTTAAATTGGAGGCTGAATTTTGCGTTCCTGATTACCTGTGTGTGCCTAGCAAAAACCCGGGTGCAACAGCCGATCGCAGGGAATTCAGGACCGTGCGGTTCAGGCTCATGGCGCTACCATCAGAGGCTCTGCAGCTTCTAAAGCTCGCCCAACGATCAACCCAATAGTCACGAACAATGTCCTCACTTACGCCATCCGACAGCAAACAAAGAGACGCTGAGAGATCACAGAAAGCCATCCTTGCCGCTGCCACGCAAGAGTTTTCAGAGCATGGGCTGGGCGGCGCGCGAGTTGACCGCATTGCAGAGCGAGCAGGCCTCAACAAACGGCTGATCTACTACTATTTCACGGACAAGGACAACCTCTTCACGGCTGTGCTTGAAGAGGCCTATAGCGGCATTCGAAAGGCTGAGGAAAGCTTAAAACTCAAGGAGTTGGATCCAATCGAGGCGATTCGGAAACTTACGGACTTCACATGGCGCTACTACATCGAGCATCCGGAGTTCATCACGTTGCTCAACAGTGAAAATCTGCACAAAGGGCGCCACTTGTCCATGTCCAACAGCGTGCAAAAAGTCAACATGACCTTGATCGAGACCTTGGGCAATGTACTGGAACGCGGGCGTGCTTCGGGGGTTCTGCGGGGCGGTATCGATCCCATGCAGCTATACATCTCGATAGCTTCTTTGTCCTACTTCTATCAATCCAACTCCTATACCCTGTCCAACATTTTTGGGCGGGAGTTGATGTCCCCTCGCATGCAGGCGCAGCGTAGCTCGCACATCGTTGACGTGATTCTTGGTTACTGCGTGAAAGACTGAAAAGGGAGCTTGACGCTCCTTTTTTTTTACCTACAATTAACAAGCCAGTTAATTAAGGCGAGGCCGCTGGTTCATAGGACACGTTATTCAAAAGAGGAATTTGAGACATGGCTACCCAACGACTCGGAATGATCATGCACGGCGTCACTGGCCGCATGGGCATGAACCAACACTTGATCCGCTCCATCGTGGCAATCCGCGCTCAGGGCGGTGTGACCTTGAGCAATGGCGATAAGGTCATGCCTGACCCGATTCTGGTGGGACGCAATGCTGAAAAGATGCAGGCCCTGGCCAAGGCCCATGGCATTGAACGTTGGGGCACCGACCTGGATGCGGCACTCGCCAACAAAGAGGACGTTATCTTCTTCGATGCAGGAACCACGCAGATGCGACCGACCTTGCTGGCCAAGGCCATCCGTGCAGGTAAGCATGTTTACTGCGAGAAGCCCATTGCAACGAACTTGAACGAAGCGGTGGAGATCGCCCGCTTGGCGCAGGAATCCGGTCTCAAGCACGGTGCCGTGCAGGACAAGCTGTTCCTGCCAGGCCTGCGCAAGTTGGACATGTTGCGCCGTTCCGGCTTCTTCGGACGCATGCTGAGCGTACGTCTTGAGTTTGGCTACTGGGTCTTCGAGGGTGATCTGCAACCCATCCAGCGTCCAAGCTGGAACTACCGCGCCGAGGACGGCGGCGGCATGATTCTGGACATGATGTGCCACTGGCGCTACGTGCTGGACAACCTGTTCGGCGAAGTGCAATCCATCTCCTGTCTGGGTGCCACGCACATCCCTCAGCGATGGGATGAAGCCGGCAAGCCTTACATCTGCACTGCCGATGACGCTGCTTATGCCACGGCCGAGCTCAAGGGGCACAACGGCGAGAATGTGATCGCACAGCTCAACATGAGTTGGGCCACCCGCGTCAATCGCGAGGATCTGGTGACTTTCCATGTTGACGGTACACATGGATCTGCCGTCGCGACCCTGACCGGATGCAAGGCGCAGAGCCGTGTCAACACGCCGCGTCCGGTGTGGAACCCTGACGTGAAGCAGACCATGGCCTTCACCGATCAGTGGCAAGACGTGCCAGACACCCAGGTCTACGACAACGGCTTCAAGATCCAGTGGGAGCACTTCATTCGTCACGTTGTGGAAGACGCACCGTACACCTGGACCCTGCCTGAAGGTGCCAAAGGCGTACAGCTCGTGGAAGCCGCACTGGAGAGCTGGAAAGACCGCCGATGGGTTGACGTTCCTTCACTGAACGTTTGACGCTCAGATCATTCTCGCGGCCCATTGCAATGGGCCGCCGTTGAAACCAACGCACGAACTTCCATGGCTCTTTCTATCAAGCTCCCTAATCCGAGCGGCCAGACTGCGGTCTATACGCTCTGCGGCAAAGCCGTTGCCACTGTGCCTGCAGGCACCAAGTTCAACCGCATTGCCTATTCGGCCGCTCACGTGGTGAGTGATGCTTTGGCATCCAGCAATCCCTGGCTTGACTGCTCGGTGGATTGGGACACAACCATTGCCTACCGTCAGCATCTCTGGAAATTGGGCCTGGGTGTGGCCGAGGCCATGGACACGGCTCAGCGCGGCATGGGCATGGACTGGAAGACGTCACTCGAACTGATCCGTCGCTCACTCGATGCTGCCAGGGACTTCCCTGGTGCCATGGTCGCATCTGGCTGTGGTACCGACCATCTCAGTCTGGATGATGTCCGTACGGTGGATGACGTCATAGCAGCCTACGAGCTGCAGATGGAGTCCATCGAAAAGCTTGGCGGCAAATTGATCGTTATGGCGAGCCGGGCTCTGGCCCGCGTGGCACGCAGCCCTGCGGATTACGAGCGGGTGTATGACCGCATCCTGTCCCAAGCAAAGCAGCCGGTCGTGCTGCACTGGCTGGGCGAGATGTTCGATCCGGCGTTGAGCGGTTACTGGGGCGCATCGACGTTCGAGCAGGCACTTGAGACGGCGCTCAACGTCATCAATGCACATCCTGACAAGGTCGATGGCATCAAGATTTCGCTGTTGGACAAGGAAAAAGAGATCCGCATGCGCCGACGCCTGCCAGCCGGGGTGCGCATGTATACCGGCGACGACTTCAACTATGCCGAGCTGATTGCGGGCGATGGTTGGGGCACGGAACAGACTCATGGTCAAAGCGACGCCCTGCTGGGCATCTTCGATGCCATCGCCCCTGCTGCAAGTGCCGCACTCGGCAAGCTTGCTGCAGGTGATACCCAGGCGTTTCACGATATTCTGGGGCCCACGGTGCCACTGTCGCGCCACATTTTCCAGTCACCCACTCGCTTCTACAAGACCGGTGTCGTGTTCATGGCCTGGCTCAACGGGCATCAAAACCATTTCTCCATGGTAGGCGGCCAGCAAAGCACGCGTTCAGTCCAGCATCTGGCGGAGCTGTTCCGGCTGGCAGATGCGGCAAATGTTCTGGAGAAGCCGGAGTTGGCCACAACACGGATGAAATCGCTGTTGGCGGTTTACGGCGTGGATTGATTGCGTCACCCCACAACAGTGATTTTCCTTGAAAGCGGCGATATCACCGATGAGCTCCGGCTCCCAGGCGAGGCCATCCCGCTGATAGATTCATGTGACTCATGCCAGACGGCCAGCATTGCTGCCATAGAAGAAAAGCTAGATATGCGCGATTTTTCGAAAGACCACGATTGGCTCTCCATCAACACGGCGACCATTCGCAAACAACATGGCCAGGAGTGCTCTCTGCTGGAGATCATTGAGCAATGCGCTGCACAAGGAATCCGCGCCATTTCTCCTTGGCGAGACCAGGTCGCGGCGGCCACGCTGTCCGCTGCAGCCAAGGCTATTAAGTCTGCGGGGCTCGCGCTCTCCGGCTATTGCCGAGGAGGAATGTTCACTGCCATGGACAAAGCCGGCCTCAAGGCCTCGGAAGACGATAACCGTCGCGCGGTCGATGAAGCGAAAGCCTTGAATGCAGCCTGTCTGGTGCTTGTCGTGGGTGCGCTGCCTGGAGCCTTGGCTGGCAAGGCGCTTACCAGGGACATTCGCCTTGCCCGCACCCAGGTGGAAGATGGGATGGGCAAGCTGCTGGAATACGCCCGAGAACAAGGAATGCCGTTGGCCATTGAGCCGTTGCATCCCATGTACGCTGCCGATCGAGCATGTGTCAATACGATGGAGCAGGCATTGGATCTGTGCGATTTGCTGGATCCTTGCGCCAGTGGTGCGCTGGGTGTTGCCGTCGATGTCTACCACACTTGGTGGGACCCAAAGCTTGAAGAGCAGATTCGCCGTGCTGGCGCCAAGCGATTGCTGGCGTTCCACACCTGCGACTGGCTGACGCCTACCAGCGATCTGCTGAATGATCGGGGAATGATGGGCGACGGCATCATCGATATCCCCTTGATTCGTTCATGGGTTGAGGAGGCTGGCTTCAGCGGCTTTTGCGAGGTCGAGATTTTCTCCCAGGAAAACTGGTGGCAAAAATCCGGAAAGGATGTGCTCGCCACCTGTATCGAACGCCATTGCACCAGCGTATGAACTCCCTGACTCATTCTCATAGCCAGACGAGGGCCGTGGCATCGGGGCAGTCGAAAGAGCTGCAGCTTCTGAAAGATATGTTTCAGGCGGCGATCGATGCCAGTGATCCTGCGCTTGTCATACCTCAGCATCTCCCTGATCCGCCAGCAAACGGTCGTACCGTTGTTGTCGGCGCAGGAAAAGCTGCTGCAGGGATGGCAAGAGCCGTGGAGCGGCACTGGAAAGGGCCCGTCAGCGGAGTTGTCGTTACTCGATACGGACACGGTGTCATCTGTGAAAACATCGAAGTGATTGAAGCCTCGCATCCAGTGCCTGACGGTGCGAGTCAAGATGCAGCCGCTCAAATCCTGGATGCGGTAAAGGGTCTGACCAAGGACGACTTGGTCATTTGTGTCATGTCTGGAGGAGCATCTGCATTGCTTTCGATGCCAGCGCCGGGGATTTCGTTGGCGGACAAACAGGCTGTGAACAAGGCGCTGTTACGTTCGGGTGCCAACATTGGTCAGATGAACTGCGTACGGCGCCATCTCTCGGCGATCAAAGGAGGGCGATTGGCCGATGCCTGTGGAGATGCTCGCTGCGTCACCCTGGTGATTTCCGACGTGCCAGGGGACGACCCTGCCATTGTCGGCTCTGGCCCTACGATCCAAGATGGGAGCACGCCTGCAGAGGCTTTGCAGATCCTGCGGAAATTCAACATCGATACCCCTGCTTCCGTTGAGTTTCACCTTGAACATGCAGCAGCCCTTTCTCAGAAGAGCGTGGAGGCGCGTACACGGGATCAGGTCAAAATCATCGCCACGAATCAGCAGGCATTGGAAGCCGCCTTTGCCTTCGGCGTGAAGGCCGGTGTTACGCCCCTCATCTTGAGCAGCAGCCTGGAAGGCGAGGCAAGAGAGGCCGCCAAGTTTCACGCAGCTATCGTGCGGCAGATTCGTGGCCATGGTCAGCCTATAAAGGGGCCCTGTGTTCTGCTTTCCGGAGGCGAGACTACCGTTACCGTGCGAGGCGATGGGCGAGGCGGACGCAACTCCGAGTTCCTTTTGGCACTTGCCGTCGAGCTAAAGGGGATGGATGACGTATGGGCCCTGGCAGGAGATACCGACGGAATTGATGGAGTGGAGCGCAATGCCGGCTGCTACATCGGACCCTATTCCCTGGGGCGGGCTGCCGAGCTGGATCTTGATGCCGAAAAGCTGCTGCAGAACAACGACGGTTTTCAGTTCTTCTCCACCTTGCTGAATGTCGTCGTCACTGGCGCCACACGAACCAACGTCAATGACTTTCGCGCGATCCTGGTGCAATAGCCTCTCGGCCATTGGACCTCGGGAAGGCATCCGGATGCATGACTCGGATGTCGCTCGAGACCCCAGGCCTTGTCCCCACCTTTTTCGACGGCCCTCGGTTCCTCGGCCGTCTTTTGGAAGAGACGATCTTCGCTCATTCGGTGACGACTGTGACGGCAATCCTAGATCGGTGCCTTCATCATCTGCAAGTCGCGATGATGAAGCGCTATCGCCCTGATACTGAAGATGGGAGAGCTCAACATGGAATCCAGCTCGCAATCAATGGCATCGTCTCAGGCATTCGGCATACAGCCTGGACAGGGCTTTCCTCGATGGAGGCTGGACCTGGAGCACCAGTCGCTCGCATATTCGGCAGGGTTCCATCAATCCTGCATTGGCAAATCGCACCACAGTCTGTTGAGGCCGAAGCAAGGAGTGCTTTTCGTGGAGACAGATGCCGGTGAATGGTGCGTTCCACAACAATGCGGAATATGGATTCCTGCGGACGAGTGGTTTCATTTGCGGGCGCCACTGCAGGTGCAACTGCAGGAGCTGAGGATAGATCGACGTCTATGTCTCGATATGCCGTGTATCAGCATGGCAGTTGGTATCTCCACACTTGCGGATTCGCTTTTAAAGGCACTCAAGCCATCGATTGGCGCCTATTTGCCCAACTCGAGAGATGGACACATGGCTGCGCTGCTGCTCGAAGAGCTGCACAGACTGGTACCGCAACCCTTGCTGCTGCCGGCGGCGGCAGATGAGCGCGTAGCGCTCGCCTGTGAGCACATTCGCGTGTCTCCCAGACACAACTCAACCGCTCAAGGCTGCGCCGATTTACTAGGAGTGAGTGAACGCACATTGCATCGCTTGTTCAAGCGCGCGACGGGACTTACATATCCGGACTGGCGCAAACAGGCGATGCTTCATCGCGCCATTGAATGGAGGGCATCAGGAATGCTTTTTAAAGAGATAGCCGCAAAACTCGGCTATGACAGTCCAAGCGCTTTCAGCCATATGATTCGTAAGACACTGGGCTCAGCTCCAACGAGACTCTTTGAAGGCATTTGAGCGCGCGCCGGCTTGAGGCTTGGAATTGTCTACAGCAGCCTTGGCAGTCCAAGTATCTCCCCTTGATTTTCAATTTGCCCTTCTTCTTTGAGGAAGATATTGATCTGGAAGGGCTGTGGTATGAATGGTTCCTGTGCGAAAGCACTATTCAATCACCGCAATGGTGCACTGCGTGCAATGTTTTCAATTTGCTCAAAGTCAAGATCATCCAGTGCTTGCCTGACCGCCTTGATCAACACCGGATAGTCCGTTCCGTTATCCATGGCATCAATCCAGGAGTGCAAATCGCTCCAGTTTCCATGTCTTGCAAGCCGTTCCAATTCGTCCTTGTGTTTCTTGGGGAGAGCCTCCAGTTTCTGCATGGGCTCGGGCATATGGCCTCTATCGGAGGCGGGCAGTGAGATCAAGGCTTGGAAGAGGGGACTATTAGAAACCTGTTTGACCATTAGAAAGAAGACCGCATTGGTGCCGCGTCCAGGACGGCTGTCAATCGATAGATGGCCGGTCATTTTCTCGATGATGCGCTGTGCTATGAGCAGTCCCAGCCCTCGCTTGCTGTGGGTGCGATTGGCTGCCAGCGATTTCTGGATTCCCGCGAGGACTTCCTCATCGATGCCGGAGCCGCTGTCGCTGACCTCAAAGCGCAGATGCCATTTTTCGCGGCCAAGGTATTTGGCCTGCAGCTTGAGGTCGATGGTTCCGTCGAAGGTGAATTTGGCGGCATTGGACAGGAGATTGAGCACCGCCTGTTGCAGCCGTTTTCCGTCCAGATAGATATGCGCGGGCAGCAGGCTCTGTATCTGCAGTGAAAACGCATTGCGCTGGCGATGGGCCAGGGCCTGGGCGTACTTGGTCAGATCGTTGAGCAAAGCGCTCAGATCCACTGATTGCTCATTCAATGCCAGAGGAGGTTGCAGTTCATCCTTGGCATAGTCCACCAGCTCGTCTATCAATGCCAATTGGTAGGCGGCGCTTCTTTCGATGGCGGCAAGCTTGTCCGGGTCCACCTTGTTCGGGGACCGGTGCATCAGCTGCAGATAGGCAATGATGGCGGAGACCGGCGCACGCAAATCATGGCTGACATAGGCCAGCAGTTCTTTCTGTTCCAGCGAGCGCTGCTCCGCCTGCTCCAGAGCTTCCTTGAGAGCGCGCGTCTTGTAATCGACCTCGTGTTCCAGGCGTTCCTGCTGCTGGCTTTGCCATTGCAGCAATGTGCGCTGTGCCTGATGCCTTTGATGGGAATGCTGATAGGCCCAGCTGGTGATCACGAAAAGGCCGACCGTGAGGGCCGGCAGCACAAGCGCATATTGCTCGAGAAGCTGCACCACCGCGATATTGGGCACAAGCAGAGCGGCGGCGCGCAGCAAGGCGCAAAACGCCAACACGGATACCAGCAGCAAGGCCGTCATGCCGCCTGGCCCTCCGTTGCGATGGTAGATATAGGTGCAGGCCAGAATCGTGAGCAGGCTCAGGGGCGCGACGATGATGCCCACAGGTGCGAACCAGTCGTACGGCCCCCAGAGGGCACCGACCAGGACGATGCTTTCCAGCAGGGCAATGAACTTCAGCATGACTACTCCTGCTGAAGGCAGATACTCTGGAGTCTTTTCGAGACGCGCGCGCAGATACAGCAATATGCTCAGCACGATTCCCGCTACCAGGACGTGATGTGCGCGGTAACCCCATTGCGTGCTGCTGGGCCAAAGTATGACTTGTGCATAGCCTCGGTAGGTCGCCTCGTAGAGTGCGGTCAGCAGCAGGCCCAGGGTTTGCCATCCCATCATGGAGGCCCGCAAAATTCTCCACAAAGCTGCGGAATACACCACGAAAACCAGAATGCTGCCTATCAGCAGGCCACTGAACAAGGCATAGTCACGCTCCATCATGTGCCATTGATCCACGGTATGCAGAGTGACTTCGAGCTTGCTGGACGCATGACTGTTGACATGGACCAGCACGCGTAGCGTCTCTCCGGGAGCGAGATTGATGGCAATCTGAGGCACGCGGGTCAGCGATTCGTTGGGGTCGCTGATTCCTGCCAGCGTCCGACTGGCACGAACCTGGCCCTCCTGCATGCGGAGGACGTAGAAGCTAACGTGCTGCAGCCAGCTCGCTCCCAGAGCCAGTTGCAGTGCCTGGGGGGTTGCCAGATCGTTGTGCAGCGTCAGCCTGAGCCACAGATTTTTCATGTCGAATCGCCCATCCAGGGTCTTGGCGCTGACGGTGCGGAATCCGTCGACCTCGCCGCCAGGAACTGCGGCCACTTCGAGCGGGTTTTCGTTGGCTGTGCCTCGTTCCCAGACCTCGACCGTGCTGTCGAGGACTTTGCGGCCCAGAATCACATCGCTGATCTGAATGCGCTGCGGGGAAGACAGTTCAATGGCATTCGCACCGGTTGCCCACCACAGCAACAGGCTGCAGAGCAGCTGGATACATTGCCTCATGGCTGTGGACTCGCGCATGAGCGCCGAAAGGCGGATGGGGTGCAGCCGAAGTAGGAATGAAAAGCCGAGGAGAAATTGGCCGCACTGGAAAATCCTATGGCTGCGGCCACTTCTTCTATATGCATGGCAGAGCTGGCAAGCATGCGTTGGGCCTCGTGAAGACGAGCCTCCCGGATGAACTTGTAGACCGTGTTGCCCGTGTGCGTCTGGAACACCCGTGTCAAGCGCTTTTCGTGGGTGCCCAGTTGGGCTGCCAGTTCAGGCAGAGTGGGTACCTTGGACAGATCGGACAGCACCAGTTGCTGGGCTGCCCGCAGCAGGGTCAAATTGCGATCGCTGCTCAGTGCCTTCGAGAGCTTCGCCGGCTCGGAAGCTGTCACTGGTGACTGTGACGGAGCTTGAGCATCCTGTTGCGGTTTTGCTCGGCGCTGCGCCAAGGCCAGATGAATTTCCACACGCGCCAGAACCTCGTTGATGTCGAACGGCTTCTGGATATAGTCCACGGCACCCAGCTGCAATCCCCTGAGACGTTCCTGGGGCGACGCGCAGGACGTCACAAAGATTACAGGAATGTTTGCTGTGGATGGATCGGCCTTGAGTAGCCTGCAGGCAGTAAATCCATCTACGTCGCCCATGTTTACGTCCAGCAGGATTAATTCAAATTGCTGAGTCGTGGCGCGGCGGTAGCCTTGCATGCCTTCCATGGCGACCGAAAGACGATAGCCATTGCTTTTGAGCAATTCCAGCAGGATCTTTAGTTCAGCCACGTTGTCGTCGATGACGAGAATTCGTTCACCGGAGGGGCCTGCAGGCGACCAGTAAGACACAGCAACAATCCGAGGTTAGATGGTTATGTTGAAAAACCACGGGATTGTGAAGTTGATCTTTAACGATGTGTTACGTTTTGATGGATTGAATGACTCAGATTCACGAAATCTGACGTTTGTTTACAAGTTTTCCTGGAATGCAAAAGCGATTTCCCGTTTTTAAAAATTGACGCGATAAGGCGAATCTCTGCCATCAGAAAAATTGACATTTGTTTTGAGTCTTTGTCTGGTAGGCAGATGGAATATTCGCTTTTTCAAAAGCGTTGCAAATCGCTAACTCCTAGCATTCGCGGGCGTTTGGCATTGAGCACCCCGGAGTAGAGGGTTCAGAACTTTGCCAAGGTCAGGAATCAAGGAGAAGTTCATGGAAGCCGTATACAAATCTGGTGGAAAAGTCGTGCCCGCTCAGCAAGGTCTGGTCTTGGACAAGCCTTCTGCGCTCATTCTCAAAGTTGCTCCGGAACAGATCGCCAAGTCAGTGCGTGTCGGTAATGATCTGGTGTTGACGCTGGTCAGTGGAGAGCAAATTCATGTGAACGGATTTTTCACGCCATATGCAGAGGACGGGCGCAATGATCTGGTCCTTGAAGATCAGCAAGGGGTGCTCTGGTGGGGGCAATATGGCAAGGCCTGGGAAGGCTTCGAGTTCACCGAGATCGAATCGAATGAGCCTGTTGCACCCTGGCTGCCCTGGCTTTTAGGGTTGGCTCTTGGTGGTCTGGCTGCGTCGAGCGGCGGCGGCAAGAGCGTCAATCACTCTCCCGAATATGCCGATCCCAATGATGGTTTGCGTCAAGGGGAGCCAGATCATGTGTCTGGGCAGGAATTCAGCAATGGCGGCTACAAGGTCTCGGTGCGTGAGGATCAGCCGTTCAATGGCAAGGTGACTGGCAAGGATGCGGACGGCGATAGGCTGACCTATGAGCTGGGCGATCCGCCTGCTCACGGCACGGTGACCGTCGACAAGAGCACCGGCAAGTACACCTACACGCCCAACAAGGACTGGAGCGGCTCGGACAGCTTCACCATCGAACTCGATGACGGCAAGGGCGGCAAGACCAGCACCACGGTGACGGTCAATGTCACGCCCGAGCAGGATGCGTTCGACGATGCTGCCACGA
>Ga0209370_1000459_pt1 | contig 55898 bp, 53 predicted proteins | sample AgamicAtPrz_FD_187164 | JGI IMG/M metagenome (GOLD analysis project Ga0209370, IMG submission 187164) | Agave microbial communities from Guanajuato, Mexico - At.P.rz (SPAdes) (version 2) | ecosystem: Host-associated > Plants > Phyllosphere > Phylloplane/Leaf | place: Guanajuato, Mexico...
TGGCCGCGAGAACGGCGTGATGACGCTGCAAAGCTACACCCAGGTGAAGTCCATCCAGGTTGAGATGGGTAAATTCCAGTCCATATTTTAACCGGGAGGTTTATTTGCAATTTGACTACATCATTATTGGTGCCGGCTCTGCCGGCAACGTACTGGCAACACGACTGACGGAAGATCCGGCGACCACCGTTCTGCTGCTTGAGGCGGGCGGGCCGGATTACCGCTTTGACTTCCGCACCCAGATGCCCGCCGCGCTGGCGTTCCCGCTGCAGGGCAGGCGTTATAACTGGGCCTATGAGACAGAGCCTGAGCCGCACATGAATAACCGCCGCATGGAGTGCGGGCGCGGCAAAGGGCTGGGCGGCTCGTCGCTGATCAACGGCATGTGCTACGTGCGCGGCAACGCCCTGGATCTTGATAACTGGGCGAAAGCGCCGGGCCTGGAGCACTGGAGCTATCTCGACTGCCTGCCCTACTACCGCAAGGCCGAGAGCCGCGACGTGGGGGCGAACGACTACCACGGCAGCAACGGTCCGGTAAGCGTCACCACCTCTAAACCTGGGGTGAATCCGCTGTTTGAGGCGATGATTGAGGCGGGCGTGCAGGCGGGCTATCCGCGCACGGACGATCTTAACGGCTATCAGCAGGAGGGCTTTGGCCCGATGGACCGCACGGTGACGCCGCAGGGGCGCCGCGCCAGCACCGCCCGCGGCTACCTCGACCAGGCGAAACAGCGCCCGAATCTGACCATCCGCACCCACGCCGTGACCGATCACATTATTTTTGCCGGCAAGCGCGCGGTGGGCGTGGAGTGGCTGGAGGGCGAGAGCACCATCCCGTCGAAGGCGACCGCCAGTAAGGAAGTGCTGCTGTGCGCCGGGGCGATTGCCTCCCCGCAGATCCTGCAGCGCTCCGGCGTGGGCAGCGCGGAGCTACTAAAGCAGTTTGATATTCCGCTGGTGCACGATCTGCCCGGCGTGGGCGAAAACCTGCAGGATCACCTGGAGATGTATCTTCAGTACGAGTGCAAGGAGCCGGTCTCCCTCTACCCTGCCCTGCAGTGGTGGAACCAGCCGAAGGTCGGCGCCGAGTGGCTGTTTGGCGGCACCGGCGTGGGGGCGAGCAACCACTTCGAAGGGGGCGGGTTTATCCGCAGCCGGGAGGAGTTCGAGTGGCCGAATATTCAGTACCACTTCCTGCCGGTGGCGATTAACTACAACGGCTCTAACGCGGTGAAGGAGCACGGCTTCCAGTGCCACGTGGGCTCCATGCGCTCGCCGAGCCGCGGCCACGTGCGCATTAAGTCGCGCGATCCGCACCAGCATCCGGCTATTCTGTTCAACTACATGTCCCACGAGCAGGACTGGCAGGAGTTCCGCGACGCCATCCGCATCACCCGCGAGATCATGCACCAGCCGGCGCTGGACAAATACCGCGGCCGGGAGATAAGCCCGGGCGCGGAGTGCCAGACCGACGAGCAGCTGGACGAGTTCGTGCGTAACCATGCCGAAACCGCCTTCCACCCGTGCGGCACCTGCAAAATGGGTACCGACGAGATGGCGGTGGTGGACGGCGAAGGCCGCGTCCACGGGCTGGAGGGGCTGCGCGTGGTGGATGCCTCTATCATGCCGCAGATTATTACCGGCAACCTGAACGCCACCACCATCATGATTGGCGAGAAGATTGCCGACGCCATCCGCGGCCGCGAGCCGCTGGCGAAAAGCACCGCGGCCTATTACGTGGCCAACGGCGCGCCGGTTCGCCGCTAAGGGCACCTCTCCCCCCTATCCAGCGGATGGGGGGAGAAACCGCGCGTGGCTTATCGTTGCACGCAAGGCGCGATGATCCTGCCGAGCGCCTCGTTAACCGCTTTCGATCCGGCAATTAACGTAATAGCCATAGTTCTGTCCCCTTTTCTGCCGCTCATATCCACCCGCGCAATGCGCTGCCCGTCCCGCGAGATATCAAAAAAGTTGGGGCTATCCTGCTCCGGAAAAATGCTCTCCACGTCGTAGCCGCGGGCCTCCAGCGCCTCTCTTATGCACTCATACCGCAAGACCACTCCCGGTCGCGCCGATACCGAATAGGGCTCATACACCGTCGCATCGCCGAAGGGATGGATGAGGCCGCATGCCGCCAGCAGCGAGGCGGCCAGAATAATGCCAATAAATTTCATTGTTTTTCTACTAACTACAGAGACGCCCGGAATGAGTGTCTGCCCTTATAGCGGCAAAAGGTACGCCGCGCGGTCTATAAATTCAACTTTTTGTTGATTATTACACATTGCGCGTATAATTTAAGCCCATCAGTCCGGCCATGGTAGAGTGACGCTGATAACGATGCAGACAAAGGATTAACGATGAAATCAGACTACAGGCAGCAAATCGAACTGATTTCCGGGCCGCTCGAGGCGGCCATGGAGGCGATGGCGGGCACCTTATCGGCAAACCAGGAAGTTGTTTTGCACAACCTCACCAACCCGGACAGCTCGATTATAAAAATTATCAATGGGCACGTCAGCGGTCGTGGCACGGGCGATCATCTGCTGTCCGGCCCGGAAAGGGATAAGGGATTTGCCCTGGTGCTCAATAAAAGTAAAGACGGTAAGCCGAGGACGTTAAAAGACTACAAAACGGTGACCGCGTCGGGGAAGGTGCTGATTAGCGCCTCCACCCTCTACTATGCTGATGATGGTCAGCCGCTGATCGCTTTTTGTATCAACGTCGACACCTCGCCGTATGAGCAACTGCGTAAAAGCCTCGACGCCATAACCGCCACCGCGCAGGTCAACACAGAGGGCGCGGACAGTAGTCTGGATGGACTGATTGAGCAGTCGATCCAGGAAATCATTGAAAAACATTCAGTTTCCGGCAAGAAAATACAGAAAGCGCAGCGGTTGAAGATCGTCGCTGAAATGCAGGCAAAAGGTATTTTCAAGATGCGGGGCGGCGTACAGCACGCGGCCCGGGCGCTGGGCGTAACGCGCTATACGGTTTATAACGACCTTGAGGTGATGAGTGAAAATTAACGGTTCACAACGCATTCCGTTTTACCAGGTTGACGCCTTCTCCAGCGGGCCTTTTACGGGCAATCCCGCCGCCGTTTGCCTGCTGGAGGCATGGCCGGAGGAGGGCCTGCTTCAGCGCATCGCCGCGGAAAATAACCTGTCGGAAACCGCCTTCGTGGTGCAACAGGACGACGGTTTTGCATTGCGCTGGTTTACCCCGGCAACGGAAGTGGATCTCTGCGGCCACGCCACCCTCGCCGCCGCCAGCGTGCTGTTGAGCGGTGAAAACGGCGAACGTCTGCGCTTTTTTACCCGCAGCGGCGAGCTGACCGTGACCGCCGATAAAGGTACATATACCCTCGACTTCCCGCGGGTTATACCCACAAGGATAGCCGCCCCGCGGGGGCTGCTGTCGGCGCTTGGCATTGCGCAGGAAGCCTGTGAATTCTGGCTGGCGTCCGATCTTATCGTGGTGCTGGACGATGAAGCCCTGCTTGACGATATCACGCCTGATTTTACCGCGCTGGCAACGTTCGACGTTCGCGGCGTGGTGGTGACTGCTCCCTCACGCACCTTTGATTTCCGCTCCCGCTGGTTCGGCCCGCAGGTAGGCGTAAACGAAGATCCGGTTACCGGCTCTGCCCATACTTTCCTGGCGCCGCTGTGGAGCGAGAAGCTGGGGAAGACGCGGCTACATGCCCAGCAGGGCGGCAGCCGTAAAGGGGAGCTTATTTGCGAAATTAAAGATAACGATCGCGTCGCGCTATCTGGCGAAGCGTATCGGGTGATAGAAGGCGTGCTTATTTTATAATTATACCAACAACAGGTTATTTTAATAAAACATTACCACTGTAATACTAGCGCCGTTATTTTGTTATTTACTTAATTACAACCCAGCCCTTTTTTTGAGGTGAAAAATGACGCTATCTAAATGCGTAGCCGCGCTAATTTCTGCGGTTACCATTGAAATTATTGCCACGACTTTATTATCACTATCCAATAGCTTTCAGCGCCCGGTAATTGGCATGACGGCGCTTATTTGCTATGGCCTGAGCTATTACTGTTTATCGGTGGCGCTGCACCGCATCCATATTGGCGTGGCCTACGCCATCTGGTCTGCGGTAGGGATACTGAGTATTGCTTTTATTCAGCAACGCTACTTTGATTTTATTATCACCCATGAAACCATCGCCGGGCTTGGCATGGTTATTATCGGCACGTTAATTCTTAATCTTGCTATTAAACAAAACAAATAAAATCCACCCAATATGATTAACATTTTAAGCTATTTATTTTGGCTGTTTATTTCCGTGTCTATGGAAGTTATCGCCACGCTGTTATTACCTAAAACGAATAACTTTAAAATAAGGTCGCTCGCTGTTTTATGCCTGATCTGTTATGCCATCTCATTCTATGCCCTGTCGATGTTAATGGGCTGGATCTCACCCGTGGTGGCCTACGCCATCTGGTCCGGAATGGGCATCGTGATGATCACGCTTTTAGGCAGCGTTTTTTACCCTCTGCGCAGCAGCGCCCTGGAAAAACTGGGGATCTGCTGCATCGTGGCCGGGCTGATTGTGATTGCGTTTTAACAGGAGAGGCAGATGCATACCGATACGCTTTCACCGCGGGTGAACCGGCTTCGCGAGCTTTACCTGCGGGCAAAGCCCTTTATCTCGGCCCACCGGGCGCGTAACGTCACCGCCGTGTACCGGGAAAATCCGGGCATGAATAACAGCCTGCTCCGGGCGCTGGCATTTCGACGCGCCTGCGAGCACGCCCCTTTGTACGTGGCGGATAACGAACTTATCGTCAGCCACCCGGCGGGCGGCGCGCGCGGGGGAGAGATCTCCCCCGAGATAAGCTGGCGCTGGGTAGCTGAGGAGCTTGATAACCTGCCGCACCGGGCGCAGGACCCCTATCAGATTGACGACGAGACAAAGCGCCTGCTGCGTGAAGAGGTGTTCCCCTTCTGGGAGGGACGCTCTCTGGACGAGATGGCGCAAACGCAGCTTGCCACCCTGGGGCTGTGGGAGTGGTGCCATGACGACGGCATTTGCGACGTCACCATCAAAACGCAGAACGGCGGCGGCGACTCCTGTCCTGGCTATGACAATATTTTGCTTACCAAAGGAATAAAAGGGATACGCGACGAGGCGGCGGCACACCTTGCCGCACTCGACCCGGCGACGCCCGAAGGCAGCGACGCCTTCTGCTTTTATACCGCCATGCTGCACACCTGCGACGGCGTGGTGGCCTACGCCCGGCGCTATAGCCAGCATCTCGGCGAACTGGCGCAGGCCGCCGGCTCGCCCGGACGCCGGGAAGAGCTGCTGCATCTTGCGGATATTTGCGCCCGCGTGCCTGAACATCCGCCGCGCACCTTCCACGAGGCGCTGCAGGCCATCTGGTTTGTGCACTCCCTGTTTATGCTGGAAGAGAACCAGACCGGTATCTCACTGGGCCGCGTCGATCAGTACCTGTGGCCGCTGCTGAAGCGCGATCTTGACGACGGTACCCTCACCCACCCGCAGGCAGAGGAGCTGCTCTGCTGCTGGCTGATCAAAATGGCAGAGACCCTGTGGATCTGCAGTGAATCCACGGCAATGTATTTCGCCGGCTACCAGCCCTTTATCAACCTGGTGGTGGGCGGCCAGAAGCGCGAAGGCGGCGATGCCACTAACCCGCTGACGCTGCTGATTATGGACTGCTCGGCGCGGTTAAAAATCTACCAGCCGGGGCTGGCTGTGCGTATTCACAACCAGTCCCCGCAGCCCTTTATGCGCAAAGTGGTTGAAGTGGTGCGTAGCGGGATGGGTTTTCCGGCCTGCCACTTCGACGATGCCCATATCCGCATGATGCTGCACAAGGGGTTCAGCTATGAGGACGCCCGCGACTACTGCCTGATGGGCTGCGTCGAGCCGCAAAAGTCCGGCAAGATGTACCAGTGGACCTCGGTGGGTTACACCACCTTTACCGCCGCTATCGAGCTGGCGCTACACAACGGCATGGCGCGCACCGGCAGGCAGTGCGGCCCGGCAACGGGTGAAGTGGCCCAGCTCAGCGGCTATGAGGAGGTGGAGCGCGCGGTGCGGGCCCAGCTCTCCGCCATCGTTCGCAAGGCCGCGCAGGCCACGCTGGTGGTGCAGAAACTGCATGCGGACCACGCCAGAAAACCGCTGATGTCGGGCCTGATCGCTGGCTGTATGGAGACGGCAAAAGACGTGACCCAGGGCGGAGCATGTCTGAACGCCGGGCCGGGGCTTATCTGGACCGGGCTGGCCGACTGCGTGAACTCGCTAATGGCCATTAAAACGCTGGTTTACGATACCTCCCGCTTCACGCTGCAGGAGATGGTGAAGGCGCTCGATCATAACTTTGTCGGCTACGACGATATCCTTACCGCCTGCCTGCGGGCGCCGAAGTACGGCAACGATATCCGCGAGGTGGACGAGATGGCCCGCGATCTGGTGCGTTTTCTGGAGCAGGAGCACCGCCGGTACCGGATGCTGTACGCGCCCTTTGCCTTCGGTACGCTCTCAATCTCGAACAACACGCCGTTCGGGCTGGTTACCGGCGCGCTGCCCTCCGGCCGCCTGGCGGGCAAACCGCTGGCCGACGGCATCAGCCCGGCCCAGCAGACCGATTATCTGGGCCCGACCGCCATCATCAACTCCGTCAGCCGGATCAACGTCGAGGAGATGGAGATCGGCATGGTGCATAACATCAAACTAATGTACGGCATGCTCGAAACGCCCGAAGGTCAGAACAGCCTGATCCAGCTTCTGCGAACCGCCAGCGTTCTCGGCAACGCCCAGCTGCAGTTCAGCTACGTGGACGATGAGACCCTGCGAAAGGCGCAGCTCGACCCCGCCGGTTACCGCAACCTGATGATCCGGGTGGCGGGATACAGCGCCTTCTTCGTTGAATTAAGCAAAGAGGTCCAGGATGAGATTATCAGCCGAACCACGCAGCGCGCATTCTGACGAGGCCTCCGGCTGGATCGCCAACGTTCAGCGGTTCTCTCTCCATGACGGGCCGGGGATCCGCAGCACTGTCTTCTTTAAGGGATGCCAGATGCGCTGCGCCTGGTGCGCCAACCCGGAAGGGCTGAACACGGGCTGGGATATCTTCTTTCATGTCGACCGCTGCCTGCACTGCGGAAAATGTGCCGATCTGTGCCCGACCGGGCTGCACGGATGGACGGACGCGGTTCATACGCTTGAACGGGAGCGCCCCTGCACCGGCTGCGGCCTGTGCGACGCGCACTGCCCCGCTGGGGCGCTTAACCTGGTGGGTGAGAAGCTCAGCGCCGACGCGCTCTTTGAGCGGGTAATGGCGGATGAAATCTGGTTTCGCCAGTCTGGAGGCGGGGTGACGCTCAGCGGCGGCGAAGTGGCCACCCAGCCTGATTTTGCCCGGGCGCTGATCCGGCGGCTCAAAATGGAAGATATCCATACGGCGGTTGAAACCGCCGGCTACGCTCCCTGGCGGGCGCTCGAGCAGGCCACCGCGGGCTGCGATCTGATTATGTACGACTTAAAAAGCGCCGACGACGAGCTGCATAAGCGCTATACCGGCGTCAGCAATAAAACCATCGTGCGTAACCTTAAGCGACTGCTGCAGGGCGGGCAGCGGATCGTTATCCGCATTCCGGTGATCCCTTATTTTAACGATGCACCTGAACAGGTAGAAAAATTACTCGGGCTGATACGTACTTTGACCGAAGGCCGCGCCGGTTTTCAGCAGATCGAACTCCTGCCCTACCACCGCTTCGGTACCGGGAAATATAAGTTACTAAACATGACGTATGGCTGGAATAAATCCAGTGTGGATCTGGAGCCCTGGCTACAGGGCGCCCGTAAATATCACCTGCCGGTAACGGTGTCAGGTACGCTGGCGGGATAATCAGGAGACAAAAGTATGTTACCCAAACCCGATAGCGGTTTTAAAAAAACCGTTACCGCTCTCGAGCGACGCGTTGTTGTCGGCACGCTGTTATTAGTTTTAGTCGTTTACGCACTATTACTGATGACCCAGTTTCGATGAGGCGCTCTTGCGTTACTTTATTCGGCCCCTGCTGGCCTTTTTAAAACAGGAACTACGATGAAAAAGTTTATTACGCTTACTGGTCTGGTCTTAATGTCCCTGACGATTGCCGGCTGTTCAAGCGATTATGTTTTACAGAAAAAAAACGGTGAGATGATTATTACCCACGGCAAGCCCGAGGTGGATGACGATAATGGGTTAATTACCTATGAAGACGTGGCGGGTAATGAACATGCAATTAACCGCGACCAGATTGTCCAGATGATTGAGAAGTGATCCGGAGCGGACAGAGCCGAAATTGCGGCTCTGTCCGTAGGGGCGTTATCTATTGCGAACGAAACGCCTCCAGGCGCTGAATCTGCCGCCCTGCCTCGTCAAAATTCTCTGGCGCCAGCCACCCCCGCAGTTCGGCATCTCTCGCCGGCCACTCGCCGTCGATGATCGAGAGCATATCGCTGTCGCGGGTGCGCCCCTTGCGCACAATTCGCTGGCGCAGGCGCCCTTCAAAGACAAAGCCCAGCCTCTCCGCGGCGCGGCGTGAGGCGATATTCATCGAATCACACTTCCACTCCAGCCGGCGGTAGCCGTGCGCAAAGGCGTTGTCCAGCAGCAGCCAGATGGCCTCGGTACCCAGCGGGCTGTTTTTCATTTTGCGTGACCAGGTGACGTGGCCTATCTCTACCGTCCCCATCTGCTGCTCTATCGCCATATAGCAGACCAGCCCCACCGCCTGGCCGGTGCGCAGGTCAATTACCGCAAAGGGGACCAGGCCATCGTCCATGATTTTGCCCAGCAGCCAGTGGGCCGTGGCCTCAGGCGTGGCGGGGGCGCTGCTGGCAAGCCACGTCCAGTCGCTGTCGTCCCCCAGGGCATAGGCCTCAAACAGATCGACGGCATGACGGGTGGCGTCCAGCGTCTCAAGACGGCAGAAGCGGCCCGCAAGGGTGGCACGGGGTAAAACTCTGGCACCCCGCCAGTCGGGAAGGGGATCGTTGACGGTCTGACCCCAGACGTTAATTTCCGGCACGCTCGGCTCCTCGCTTAAATGTAAACAGTTTGTTATATCAGGATGCCGCGTCGCCGCAAAGCGGAACTGCACGTGGCTTTTATCCCCAGGTTGGCGGTCATTTCTGGAAGGCTCCTCGCAAAGCTAACAATAAGCGGAGGTAATTCAGCATTAAGGCTATTTTTTGCCTTTTCAGCGTCGTAAAGTGCGAACAACCGGGACCTGGAACTCTGTTTCACCAGATAATTTTTGGTGTGGTAGCGCGTCCCCGCCAGGGCCGGTAGCGCTTCAGGCGCAGCCAGAAGGCTGGCCGTTTATTGTGTGCGGTACTCCTGCTTCCGTTCGCGCTACCCTCTGTGAAGCAGGCAAGCAGGGACCGGACAGGAAAGACTCACTACAAGGAATATCACATGACAACGATTGCCACTCCGTTTTATGCAGAGCAAGACACCCGTCTCGTTTCCCAGCTTATCTCCGAGCCGCTCTCCCCCACGGCCGATCGCGTTGAGCTGGCGAATGCCTGCGCCGCGTACGTCTGCGCGCTGGTTGAAACCGAGGATGCCGGGCTGGTTGCCGCGCTCTGCGGTCGTTTACAGCAGGGGCTCACCCAGCTTAGCGCGCGTTGCGACACTCACCTTTCGCCGCAGGTTATTACCCGGCTTATCGAAGGCGAAAAGAGCGACTCGTGCGTACCGGCGTGCTGGCAGGATCCCCTCACCATGGTGAATTACGCGCTGGGGCTGACCCAGGCGATTCAGGGGAATACCTGTCCAGCTGAGGTGACGAAAACATTAACGGGTTTACTGCATGATATGGTCTGGCTGCTGGCCGATTTTATGAAGGAGCCAGCCGTCGCGGCACACTAACAAAGGAGAGATGCCGAAGTTCTGCCTGCCCGGGGCGCAGAATTTCGGCATCGAACACGCGCAGATTATTTAGACTTCAGCAGTTTTACCGTGGCCTCGATATCAATCTCATCTTCTGAAAAGATCGAGGTGGTGCCCTGGAAGGTGGTGATCGCCAGTTTTTTCACCGTGCGCATCTCGCCCGGTTTGGCGGCCGATTTTGGTCTGATATTGCTCATCAGGATCCCCACCGACAGCACCGCGTTTTGCTTATCAATCCCGCTATCCACAGGCTCTTCTTCGCTGTAGACCAGGTAAGATTTAATCGAGGTGAGCTTGAAGCGCTCGCCGGCAATATAGATAGAGTTGCTGGGCGGCACCACTTTTACCGCATAGGCGGAGAGCCCCTTGTTATTGGTTGTCGGTTCGAAGGTCACCGCCGCATCTTTCTTGATCAGATCAGGGTTGGCGACCTTAATCACATGAAAATAGCGGTTGTCACCGTTCTCATCTTTGATAAATCCAAAACCTTTATCTTTAAACCACGTTGTGATTGTTCCGTTCATCGCCGTACCGCCTGTTGATCGTTCATACGTTAACTCAATTTTTGCAGGGCGCAGTGTAAAGCACAATGAAGATTGAGGCTATGGGGTTTGAATGTTCAGCGCCAGGCTGCCGCATACCGGCACGCCGCCTCTGCCGGAAAGCCCCCCACCCGTTGTCTATACTCAACGGATAACAGGACAATGGAGCATCCTATGCCTTTACCCGACTTTCGCGTGTCTGACCCTTACACCCTCGGTATTGAGCTCGAACTGCAGGTGGTTAATCCGCCGGGTTACGATCTGAGCCAGGACTCCTCGGCGCTGATTGCGGCCGTCAAGAGCGAGATCAAAGCCGGAGAGGTGAAACACGATATCACCGAAAGTATGCTCGAAATCGCCACCGGCGTGTGCCACAACATCGACCAGGCTGCGGCACAGCTTGGCGCCATGCAGCGCGCAATACTGCGGGCCGCCGGGGAGCACCACGTGCAGATCTGCGGCGGCGGCACCCACCCGTTCCAGAAGTGGCAGCGCCAGCAGGTCTGCGATGACGAGCGCTATAACGTTACCCTGGAGCGCTTTGGCTATCTCATATTGCAGGCGACGGTCTTTGGCCAGCACGTGCACGTGGGATGCCGAAACGGCGATGACGCCATCTATCTGCTGCACGGCCTGTCGCGCTTTGTTCCCCATTTTATTGCCCTCGCCGCCAGCTCGCCCTATATGCAGGGCACCGATACGCAGTTCTCTTCGTCGCGGCTCAACATCTTCTCGGGCTTTCCGGATAACGGCAGCATGCCCTGGGTGAACAGCTGGCAGGAGTTCGAAGGGCTATTTCGCCGCCTGAGTTCTACCAGCATGATCGACAGCATTAAAGATCTGCACTGGGATATTCGCCCCAGCCCCCACTTTGGCACCGTGGAGGTGCGGGTGATGGACACGCCGTTAACCCTGGCCCACGCCATTAATATCGCCGGACTTATCCAGGCAACGTCGCACTGGCTGCTGACGGAACGCCCCTTTAAGCACCAGGAGCGTGACTACCTGCTCTATAAATTTAACCGCTTCCAGGCCTGCCGCTACGGCCTTGCGGGGATCCTGACCGACGTCCACACCGGCGAGCAGAAAACCATCGCCGAGGACACCGCCTGGCTGCTGGAGCGCGTTACCCCCTCTGCGGATAAGCTGGGGGCCGGCAGCGCCATTCAGGAGATGGCCCTGCTGTTAAAACAGGGCCAGAGTGAAGCCCAGCGGATGCGCGCTTTTATTGCCGACGGCGGGTCGCTGATCTCGCTGGTACAGAAGCACTGCGAACTGTGGGCTACCTCTCCGTAAGGCGGTGCCCCCACTCGCGCAGGCGCTGGAAGAGCACAAACAGCGCCGGAATAAAGAGGATCCCCACAAGCGTTGCCATCAGCATGCCGCTGAACACCGTGGTGCCGATAATGCGCCGGCTCTGCGCCCCGGCGCCGGTCGCCAACATCATCGGCAGCACGCCAATAATAAAGGAGACGGCGGTCATCATGACCGCCCGGAAACGGCGGACCGCCCCCTCTCTGGCGGCCTCGACGATGGCCATCCCTTCACCGCGCCGCGCCCGGGCAAATTCGACGATAAGTATCGCATTCTTTGCCGCCAGCGCGATGAGTAGCACCAGGCCAATCTGCACGTACAGGTCGTTGGCGTAACCCGCAAGCCAGAGCCACAGCAGCGCCCCGCCGAGGGCAAATAGCACCGACAGCATCACGCTTGCGGGCAGCGTCCAGCTCTCATACTGCGCCACCAGGAACAGCCACGCCATCACCACCGCCGCCAGCACGATCCACAGCGCCTGATTCCCGGTCTGCTGCTCCTGATACGACATGCCGCTCCAGGCGTAGTCGTAGCCGGCGGGCAGATTCTCGGCCAGCAGCTGTCCCATGGCCGCCATCGCCGTGCTGCTGCTCACCCCCGCCGCGGCCGAGCCGCTGACGGAGACCGACGGAAACTGATTGTACTGCTGCAGAAAAGGGGCGCCGACCGTCGGGGTAATGGTGACCAGATTGCTCAGGCGCACCCGCTCGCCGCCGTTGCTACGCACAAACAGCTCGCTGATTTGCTCTGCCCGCTCGCGCCACTGCATTTCGTTTTGCATCACCACGTGGTAGACGCGATTATTCACGCTGAAATCCCCGGCGCGGGTGCCGCCAAAGGCGGTTTGCAGGCTGGAGAAGATGCGTGAGACCGGCACATCAAGGCGCGCCGCGCGCTCGCGATCCACGCGGAGGGTCAACTGAGGCACGCTGCTGCTCCAGGTGGTAAACACCCGGTTCAGCTGGGGGTGCTGGTTAGCTTGTGCCAGGATGGCTTGCGTGACCTGCTCCAGCTCCGCAGGGCTTTGCCCGGCCCGGGCCTGGATACGCAGATCGAAACCGGAGGCGTTGCCCAGCCCCGGCAGGGTTGGCGGCGCGAAGGTCATAATGGTGGCTTCCGGCATGGCCAGCAGCTGGCTTTGCAGCGTTCCCATCACCGTCTCCAGCGGCGGGCGGGTCCCCCAGGGTTTGAGCATCACCGAGATAAAACCGCCGTTGGCGGCGCTGGTGCCGCTGAGGATATTAAACCCGGAGACCTGAATCACATCCTCTACCGCCGGATTTTTAGCGATCAGCGCCCGCGCGGCGGCCATTACCGCCTCGGTGCGCTCCAGCGAGGCCGCTTCCGGCAGCTGTACGCTGGCAAAGAAGTAGCCCTGATCCTCCTGGGGCAAAAATCCCTTCGGCATCATGCTGAAGCTAAAAGCCACCACCGCTGCCGCGCCCGCGGTTGCCACCAGCGCCAGCCAGGGGCGGAGGTTCAGCAGCTGAATAATCCGGCCATACCCCTGCCGCGTGGCCTCCAGCCCGCGGTTAAACGCCCGGTAAAGCGCATTCGGGCGCGCAGGGCGCGGGCGCAATAACAGCGCGCAGAGCGCCGGAGTCAGGGTCAGCGCCACCAGGCTTGAGAGGGTGACGGCGGTGGAGAGGGTGACCGCAAACTGGCGGTACAGCTCGCCCACGATCCCCGGCAGCAGCGTTACTGGCACAAACACCGCCAGCAGTACCAGGGTGGTGGCGATCACCGGCCCGGCAATCTGGCGCAGGGCCAGCGCAGTGGCCGCCGTGCGGCTTTGCCCCTCCGCCATCAGGGACTCGACGCTCTCCACCACCACGATGGCATCATCCACCACCATGGTAAGGGCCAGGATAAGGGCAAACAAACTCAGGGTATTGGCGGTGTAGCCCAGCCCGTAGAGCACCGCAAAGGTTCCCACCAGCGAGACCGGAATGGCCAGGGCGACAATCAGCGTCGCGCGCCAGCTTTGCAGGAAGAGAGAAACCACCACCACCACGGCGAACATGGTCAGTGCCAGCGAGAGGCCGATCTCTTTGATGGTGGCGGCGACAAAGGCGGTGGTATCGAACTTCACCTCCCAGCGCAGATCGTCCGGGAAGCGCGTCGCAAGACGCTCCAGCTCGGCGCGCACCGCCCCCGCGACCCGCAGGGCGTTGGCCGACGGCGTGGGGTAAATGCCGAGATAGGCTGAGTCATGGCCATTGAGCTGCGCGCCGGAGCCGTAGCTGCGCGAGCCCAGCTCAATATTCGCCACCTCTTTCAGGCGGACCAGTTGCCCCATCTCGCCGACGCGAAGAATAAGATCGGCGAAGGCCTCGGCCTCATTGAGCCGCCCCAGCCCGTTGATGGTGAGCGTCTGCTGCTGGCCGTTGAAGACCGGCGGCGTCCCCACCTGCCCCGCCGCCCCCTGGACATTCTGCTCGCGCAGGGCCTGGGCGATATCATCGGTAGTGACGTTCAGGGCGTTCATGCGGTCCGGACGCAGCCAGATGCGCATGCTGTAGTCCCGCGCGCCGAACATCTGCACCTGCCCGACGCCCGGCAGGCGTGCCAGGGCTTCCCGCACCTGGGTGCTGGCATAGTTGCTGACAAACAGCGGGGAGTGAGTGTTGTTGGGCGAGTAAAGGCTGACGCCCATCATCAGGTTGGTGGCGCGCTTGCGCACCTGCACGCCGTTCTGCTGCGCCTCGGCGGGAAGCTGCGCCACCGCCTGGGCGACGCGGTTTTGCACGTCGATGGCGGCGAGATCCGCATCCGTGCCGGCGGCAAAGGTGATGTTCAGGCTGTAGCCGCCCTCGTCGGAGCTGGTCGATTCCATATAGAGCATATGGTCCACGCCGTTGAGCTGGGTCTCCAGCGGCGTGGCGATGGCCTCGGCCACGTCCGCCGCGCTGGCGCCCGGCCAGCTGGCCGACACGTTCACCACCGGGGGGGCAATCTGCGGGTACTGCTCAACGGGGATGATCCGCAGGGCAATGCCCCCCAGCAGCAGGATCGTCAGCGCAATCACCATCGCAAAGCGCGGGCGTTTGATGAAAAACGTCAGCATGATGCCTCCTTAATTGAGGATCTGAACGGCCATGCCCGGCTGCACGCGCCCGGCACCGTCGGTAATGGCTCGCTCCCCCGGCCGCACGCCGGATGAGATCTGAAACCGTTGCCCCACCTGCCCGGCAACGGTCAGGGGGCGCTTCTCAACCTTGTCCTCTGCGTTGAGAACCCAGGCATAAAATCCCTGGTCGTTTTGTTGCACCGCGGCGGCGGGAAGGGTTAAGACGCTCTGCTCCCCGCGCGGGCGCAGCCAGACGTTGACGCTCCCGCCGGGCAACAGCTGATGGCGAGGATTGGCGAACTCGGCGCGCAGCATCACGCTGGCGGTGCGCGGATCGATACGGTTGTCCACCGAGGTCAGGGTACCGCTTATGCGCTGGTCGTTATCCACCAGCTGGGCCTGCCAGGCCTGCTTCAGGGCGCTGATATCCGCATGCTGGCCCGCCTTAGCGGCAAAAGCGCCCTCTTCCAGCGCAAAGGCGACGCGGATTGGGTCAAGCTGCACCACCTCTACCAGCACGCCGCTGGCGGGGTTGACCAGGCTGCCCACATGAAATCGGCTATGCCCCACCCGGCCCGCGATCGGTGAGGTAATGCGGGTATAGGCCAGGGTGACGTTGCGGGTTTCAAGCCGGGCTTTAGCTTGCTCCAGCGCGGCGCGGGCGACGTCGCGCTGCATCCGCGCGTTGTCCACGTCGTGGCGGCTAATGGCGTTGCTATTCCCCAGGCTCTCAAAGCGGGTCAACTGCTGCTGCGCCTGACGCAATGTCGCTTCGGCGCTTTTCACCTCCGCTTCGGCCAGCCGCACGGCGGCGCGCGGCTCGGCATCGTCCAGCTCAAACAACAGCTCCCCCTGCTTCACCTCCTGCCCGTCGCGAAAGTGAATGCGGGTTATACTCCCTTCCGTGCGGGCGCGCAGCTCAACGCTGTGGATGGCTTCGATACGGCCGGGGATCTGGCGTTCGGCGGCGTGGGCGGTTTGCTCCACGGTGGCGATGCGTACGGGGATGGCGGCGGCAAGGGCGGATTGCAGGGTGCAGACGAGGAGTGCGCTGGCCAGTGCGGCGCGCAGGAGGACCTGTTTCATGGAAAGTGCCTCTTGGTGAGTCCCCCCGGCTTTACGCCGGGGGGCAGAACGTTATGTCGCTTTACGGAACCTGCGGGTCAGGCGCTTCTCGATTTCGACGATGAAGAACATCGCCCCCGCCACCGCCAGGGTCACGCCCCAGTAGCGCAGCGGCAGCGCTTCGGTGCCGAACAGCATCTGCATAAACGGCAGGTAGATGATGGCCAGCTGCAGCAGAAGCAGCACGCCGGTCACCAGCCAGATGCCTTTGTTCGCCAGCAGACCGCGGTTGAGGGAGAAGCCCTCGCTGTTGCGGCAGTTGATCATGTAGACCCACTGGGCGCAGACCAGCATCTGCAGCAGCACGGTGCGGATAAACTCGGCGCTGTGGCCGCGCGGCGCCAGCCAGGCTTCCAGCACGAAGGCGGCAACGGCAATCATGGTGCCGACAAAGGCCACGCGCCAGACGGCGAAGGCGTCCATTACGTGCTGCCCTGTCTGGCGCGGCGGACGCTTCATGATGTTGCGCTCGGCGGCCTCAAAGGCCAGGCCAAAGGAGAGCGTGGCGGAGGTAGCCATGTTCATCCACAAAATCAGCACCGGCGTCAGCGGGATCACGTTGCCCGCCAGCAGGGCGATGATAATCAGCAGCCCCTGCGCCAGGTTGGTGGGCATAATAAACAGGATGGTCTTCTTCAGGTTGTCGTAGACGCGGCGCCCCTCCTTCACCGAGCTGGCGATGGTGGCAAAGTTGTCATCCGTCAGGACCATGTCGGCCGCCTCTTTGGTCACCTCGGTGCCTTTGATGCCCATGGCGATACCCACGTCTGCCTGACGCAGCGCCGGGGCATCGTTCACCCCGTCGCCGGTCATGCCGACGATCTCCCCCTTCTCCTGCAGGGCCTTCACCAGCCGCAGCTTATGCTCCGGGCTGGTACGGGCAAAGATGTCGTACTCCACCGCGGCGCTGGCCAGCTCGCTATCGTCCATCAGCTCCAGCTGATAGCCGGTGATCGCCTGGGTGCTGTTGCTGATCCCCAGCATCTGCCCGATGCTCATGGCGGTTTGCGGGTGATCGCCGGTGATCATCTTCACGCGGATCCCGGCCTGCTGGCAGGCGCGGATGGCCTCGATAGCCTCCGGACGCGGCGGATCCATCATCCCGGCGATGCCGAGGAAGATCAGGCCGCTGCTCAGATCGTCGTGCGTCAGGGTCGCGCTATCCGCCGCCGCAGGTTTGAAGGCCGCGGCCACCATGCGCAGTCCCTGGCGGGCAAAGCGCTCCATCTCCGCCTCCCAGTACGCGCGGTTAAAGGGCTCCGCCCCGTAGCGGGTCTGCTGCTCGGCGCAGAGGGCAAAAATGACGTCCGGCGCGCCGGTGACCAGGATCTGCGACTGGTCACCAATGCGGTGATGGGTACTCATGTATTTGTACTGGGAGTCGAACGGGATTTTGCTCACCAGCGTGGTCTCAACCGGCGCCAGCTTCGCTTTGGCGGCCAGCACCTTCAGCGCCCCCTCGGTTGGCCCGCCGGTGATACCCCACAGGCCGCGCTCGTCCTGGATAAGCTGGCTGTCGTTACAGAGATCGATGGTGCGCAGGTACTGCTCCAGCACCGATCCCGACAGAACCTTCACCGGCTCGTCGCTCCCTTCCAGACAGATGTTGCCCACCGGCTCGTAGCTGTTGCCGTCCACGGTGTAGCAGCTGTCGGCGGTGATAATGGCCTTCACCGTCATTTCGTTCATGGTCAGGGTGCCGGTTTTATCCGAGCAGACCACGGTCATCGCCCCCAGGGTCTCGACGGTGGGCAGCTTGCGGATAATCGCCCGCTTGCGCGCCATCGCCTGTACGCCGAGGGAGAGAATAATAGAGATAATGGCCGGTAAACCTTCCGGCACCGCCGCCACCGCCAGGCTAATCAGGGAGAGCAGCAGCTCGCCGAGCGGGATATCGCGCAGCAGCATGCTGAAGACAAAGAGCGCCGCCATCATCGCCAGAATAATGGCGAAGATCGCCTTGCCGAGCTTGTCCATCTGCACCAGCAGCGGGGTACGGTGCTTCTCAATGCCGGCCATCATCTGGTTGATGTGGCCGAGCTCGGTATCCTGGCCGGTGGCAATTACCACCCCTACCCCACCGCCGGCGCTGACGGTGGTCCCGGAGAAGAGCAGGTTAGTACGGTCGCCCAGCGACAGATCGCCGCTCAGCGGATCGGTATGTTTATCCACTACCGTCGATTCGCCGGTAAGAATAGCCTCTTCGACGCGTAAATTATGCGCTTCAATAACGCGCATATCCGCCGGGACGCGATCGCCGGCGCGCAATACAATAATATCCCCCGGCACTATTTCAGTGGTCTGAATAGTTTCATGCACGCCGTTACGAATAACGCGCGCGTCGCTGGAGAGCATATTACGAATACTTTGCAGGGATTTTTCGGCGTTGCTTTCCTGAATATGTCCTATTAAGGCGTTAATGACCGCCACGCCGAGAATAACCAGGGTATCGACCCAGTGCCCCATCACCGCGGTTAATACCGCCGCAGCCAGCAGAACATAAATTAAAACATCATTAAAATGGGCCAGAAAACGCAGCCAGGCCGGGCGGGACTTTTTTTCCGGCAGGGCGTTGGGGCCGTATCTATTAAGACGTACAGTCGCCTCAGCCTGGCTCAGGCCGCCGGAAGTCGTCTGCTGCTGCGCCAGCGTCTGCTCGACGGTCTGCTGCCAGGCCTGCTCTACCGCCTTCGGCGGGGTTGGCGGCAGGTTCTGCGTTTTCGGCATGTTAGTCATCTTTTCGCTCCTTAAATTATGTGAAAGGCAGCCGGAGATCCGTTCTGGCCTGTAAATAGCGGTTGGCGATAAATGAAAAAGACGAAGCGGAAATTGATTTAGCGCAATATATTTACTGCGAAATTTTTCAGGACGCCTTATCATTTATTTGATAAGGTGATTCTTACAAAATATTTCTAAACCGCCATTAAACAAGGGGGATCCATGTTTGGTATTTATCGCGGGCGCCGTCTGGCGTTATATATCGTCGCCGCCATTGTTATCGCCACGTTAATTGGCTATAGCACTTATCAATTTGTCAGCCTGGTTACCGGTGGATGACATTAATTTACACAGAAAGTGATTTATTTAATTTCAGATGAGAAATAAGCGAAATAAAAGCCATTAGCGGCGGATTATTTATCCGCCACGGTGGTCGGAGGTTAATATTGCTTTACGTTGCCATATCCCGGACAATGCTATTTTTAACCGACGATTAACATCAAGATGAGACACCCGTTAGAATCCCTGCTAACCGCAGGCGGCATTTTGCTGATGGCCTTTCTCTCCGTACTGCTGCTGCCCGCCCCCTCCCTCGGCCTGCTGCTGGCGCAAAAGCTGATGACCACCTTCCATATGGTCGATCTCAATCAGCTTTATACCATTCTCTTCTGCCTGTGGTTTTTAGTGCTGGGCGCCGTTGAGTTTTTTGTCCTGCGTTTTATCTGGCGCCGCTGGTTTTCACGGGCGGCGTAGGCCGGTAAAGTCGCGCATGCCGTGGACCAGCGCTTCACACCATGCCACGTAGTCATGGCCGCTGGACCACGGATGGAAACTCACCCGATAGCCTTTCTCTTTCAGTACCTGCTCAAATTCGCGCGTATTGCTGTAGATCCCGCCGTCCGGCCCGCCGGTTTCAAATTTGCCGGCCTGCAGCCAGAAGCGGATCGGGTAGCGCGGCGACTGCTGGTACTGGCGCGTTAGCCAGCTCGCCTCTTCCCCTTCCGGCGCCCACCAGTAAGAGCCGGAGAGGCTCAGCACGTTGCCAAACAGGCGCGGATAGCGCAGCGCCACCCAGGAGGCCGCGATGCCGCCGTAGCTGGAGCCGGCCAGCACCGTTTTTTGCCGCTGCAGGGCGATCCCCTGCCCGCGCAGCCACGGCAGCAGCTCGTGCGCCATGGCGCTGGCGAAGCGCGGGTTGGGCGGCAGCTCTTTACCGCGCCGGGCGTGATCGAGGCTGTCGATTAACACCAGGTTGATCGGCGGCAGAAGATGACGGGCGATAAGGCTATCCATGATGTTAGCCAGATGGTAATCACGCTGGTAAATCTGACCGTCGAACAGAATCAGCGTCCAGCGGGCGGGCTGTTCCCCGCGCGGGCGGTAGATCATCACCTCCCGGCTATTGCCAAGCTGCCGGCTGGTAAAGGTGTGGCGGGTGAGCGCCCCCCGGGCGATGGGGTTTTCGGCGGCCTGCGCCCGGCAGTATCTAGCCGGGCTGAGATCGAGAAGCGAGAAGCGGTTCCAGCGATCCTGCTTGCTATCGCCGGCCGTAGCAGGATTAAGCGGATCGGCCTGAGCGCTGGCGAGGATCGCCCGGCGCTGCTCCCGCGGGTTGCCCTGTAGCCGGGGCACGTCCGGCGCCAGCTTGTACTGCATCAGGGTATCGGCGGGTACCACGTAGCTGCGAAACCAGACGTCGGAGCGGCCCAGCCGGAAGAGCGGATCGTGCTCCCCCGCCGGCGAGCCAAAAAGAAAGACGTTCTGCCGCGCGCCGCGCCATAAAAAGGTGACGCGCTTGCGGTCGTTATCTACCGGCTCTACCAGCGGCGCGCCCTCCCGGGCGACCCGCTGCCAGAATGCTCCGGTGGTGCCCCCGGCCGCCAGGGTGCGGGCCAGCGCCTGCAGGGTCGGGCTTTCAGGGGCAACGGCCTGTGCGCGCGCCAGCGGTGCTGTCTCTCTCATCTGCCACGCAAAACGCCACTTCACCCCTTCCTGACCGTGCAGCACCAGCGAAGAGGGTTGTTTAACCGGAAGGGTAAATAGCAGCGAATGTTCGCCGTCGGTTGGCCCGCTGGCTATCAGGCTGCGAATGGTGCGGTTTTGCCCGTCCAGCAGAGCGGCATCCGTCACGCCGTTCAGGGTGGCGGAGACGACGTTTTCACCCAGCACCGGCAGCATAAAACAGACCTCGCCGCTGGCGTCAAACCGGCCCTGCTGCTCTCCCCGTAGCGCCGGCTGTTCACAGGTCATCGCCACTGCCGGCTGCGCGCTTAGCCCAATCAGCAGCCCACTCCAGGCCATTTTCATCAGCATTTTACCCATCCAAAAATTTGGCAATAACGCTAATGCAAATGTTAATTATTTGCAATATCATTCACATAGATAACGATGGTACGCGCGTTATTCCCTGGGGAATACATCACCGCAATGAATAAAATTTAGTTATTTATAATCAAACACCTGGCCAAATTAATTAAAGTCCTATTTTCCCGCCAGCCCGCCGCAACAAAACCCATAAATGCTAATGTTGTTCGCCTCTGCGACCGCAGAGCACAGTTGATCTCAATTATTAATATCAGCAAAAGGACGTCATGATGGGACAAAAAGGATTGTCGCTGCTCGTACTCTTATCCGCCGGGCTGCCGTGGGCCGGCGCCCAGGCCTTAATGGTTAACTTTTCCCCGGAGAGCTTCTCCGCCGCCCTGTCGACGGGCATCCTCGGCGGTGAATCCCACGAGCGGGTTTATGACACCTCCACCGGACGTAAGGTCAGCCAGCTGGACTGGGATTTAAAAAATTCGCCGATCGTAAAAGGCGAGCTCTCCTGGGATGCGATGTCCCACCTCACCCTCAACGCGCGCGGCTGGACGACCCTGGACAGCAGCGGTGCAGACATGGATAACTACGACTGGACGGACCCCGCTCAGAAGAGCCCAACGCACTGGTCTACCCATCCGGCAACCCGCCTCAGACATGCCAATGAATATGACCTTAACGCCAAGGGCTGGCTGCTGAACGAGGAGAATTATCGCTTCGGCGCCATGTTTGGCTACCAGCAGACCCGTTTTAGCTGGTCCTCCAGCGGCGGTACTTACAGCTATAACAACGGGGAAATTACCGGCGAATCGCCGAGAAATGAGCGCGGTATCTCCTACAAACAGCGTTTTAGCGTGCCCTATGCGGGCCTGGTGGGCATGTATCGCTATCAGAATGTTGAAGTTAACGGCCAGCTCAGATACAGCCCCTGGGTGCGCGCCCGGGATAATGACGAACACTACGAGCGCCAGTTTACCTTCCGCGACAAGGCCAATAACGCCGACTACTACGCGGCCATGGTGGACGTGGGCTATTACCTGACGCCGTCCGTTAAGCTGTTCGCTGAATTTAGCTGGACCCGCTATGACGAAGGCAAAGGCGGGACGGAGATCCGCGATAACCTGATGGACGTGCCGCCGATGTACGTGCCCGGCGATGCCGCAGGCATCGAAAACGAAAACTACGTGGTGATCATTGGGGCGCAGTATCGTTTTTAATGATTTGACCGTCACCCTCCCGGCGGAGGGTGACGCGCGTTAGTGCGTCTGGGCGTGGTTCTCTTTGCGGTAGGCACCCGGCGGCTGATTAAAGGTGCGGGTAAAGACCCGGGTAAAGGTCTGCTGGGAATCAAATCCATAACGCAGGCAAATGTCATACACCTTCTCATCCGATTCGCGCAGATCCCGCGCCGCCAGCCGCAGTTTGCGCTCGCGAATATAGCGCCCCAGGCTTTCGCCCTTGTACTGCATAAATAGCCGCTGCAAATGCCATTTGGAATAGCCCGCATGACGCGCTATCTCGTCAATGCGCAATGGCTGATGAAGGTTGTCGTCGATCCATTCGACGATAGTGTCGATTACCTGAGCGGAAATAGTCATGCTGCTCTCCCCCTCTGCTCCTCGATTGACCATTAATCCCACCACTCGCGAAACTGCTGCGTGGCGCTGTTTACCTGCACCGGCTCGCCCAGCTCGGGCGTTAACAGCCGGTAATTTTTATCCTGACTGGCGCGCGCCAGCTGGATCAGCGGATCGTTCCAGCTGTGTTTTGCCAGCACAAAGCGTCCGTTATGCCCCGGCACCACCGCCCTGGCGTTGAGATCCGCCGCGGCCTGCGCGGTTTCAGCCGGCTGCATGTGTATGTATTTCCAGTCCTGGTCATACTGGCCGTTCTCCATAATCGCGAGATCCACCTCGCCAAACTGCTCGCCGATGGCGCGAAAGTGCGGGCCATAGCCGGAGTCGCCGCTGTAGTAGACCTTGCGCTGCGGGGTAACGAACATAAAGCTGCCCCACAGGGTCTGGTTACGCTTCAGGCCGCGCCCCGAGAAGTGGCGGGCGGGCAGCAGGTGCACGGTCAGCGCGTCGCTGATGCGCACCGACTGGTTCCAGTCGCGCTCCTCGATAATCTCCGGCTTCATCCCCCAGTAGCGCAGATGGGACCCGACTCCCAGCGGCGTGACCACGCGTTTTACCTTCGGCATCAGCGCCTTAATGGTGGCGTAATCCAGATGGTCGTAGTGATCGTGGGAGATGATCAGCAGATCGATCTCCGGCATCGCCTCCGCCTTCCAGGGATAGTCGCCGTCAAAGGCTTTATTGAGGAAGGAGAACGGCGCCGCATAGCTGCTGAACACCGGATCGATAAGAATGCGTTTCCCCGCCAGCTGCAGATACCAGGAGGAGTGCCCCAGCCAGACCAGCGTCTCCTGCTCCGCCGGCAGGCGGGCCAGATCGGTTTTTACTACCGGCAGCGGCGCGGCCGGGCGCGCGTTGTCGGTTTTCACCGTCAAAAAATCCCACCATGCCCGCAGGGTGCTTTTGCTGCCGGTATAGCCCGGCGTCGGCAGAGCGTTGTGAAACTGCCCGTCGCGATAGTGCGGTGAGGCCTCTATCGCGCTGAGCTGGTCGCCCTGAGGGGCCTGTCCGAAACCGGCGTTTAGTACAAAGGGCAAACTTGCCGCTGACGCAATAATCATGACCACCACCACGCTGACAATGAGAGGCTTTTTCATATCCCAATCCGATTTCGCGCCCCATCCGCTGGTTTGCGCCGGCAATACTTGATTATGAGTGAGTAAGCACTCATTATAGATACGATGAATATATCGTCAAGACGTTTTCGATCTTTGACATTCCGCGTTGCAGCCGTATGAAACGCGTGATTCAATACGTTTTTTTACATTTGGCGAGGGGGAAGTTGGGTGGCACGTCCGAAGAGTGAAGATAAGAAACTGGCGTTACTGGAGGCGGCAACGGCTGCATTTGCGCAGTCCGGTATTGCGGCATCCACGGCGTTGATCGCCCGTAACGCAGGCGTTGCCGAAGGCACGCTGTTTCGCTACTTTGCCACCAAGGACGATCTGCTGAACGCCCTCTATCTGCACCTGAAGCAGGATCTTTGCCAGACCATGCTGGCCAATCTGGATCGCACCATCACCCTGCCGAAAGAGCATACCCGCAATATCTGGAACAGCTACGTAGACTGGGGGATCCGCAACCCCGTCGCCCACGCCGCCATTCGTCAGCTTGGGGTGAGTGAAAAGATCAATGCCGAAACCGAACAGGCGGTAAAAGATATGTTCCCGGAGCTGCACGAGCTGTGCCGCCGCTCGATACGCCCGGTGTTTATGTCTGACGAATTCCGCACCTTTGGCGACGCTATTTTCCTGTCGCTGGCGGAGACCACCATGGAGTTCGCCACCCGCGATCCCTCCCGCGCCCTCGAGGTAAAATCGCTGGGCTTTGAGGCCATGTGGCGCGGGCTGGCCGACGAGGAGCGAGATGGACAGTAAATCCCTGCAGGAGTGCGCGAAGCGTATCGCGCTGGAGCAGCCCTTCACCGAGCACTGCTGGCCCTTTGGCCCGGAGTACGACGTCTTTAAGGTGGAGGGGAAGATTTTTATGCTGATGGGGGTGGCGCGCGGTCGCCCGCACGTTAGCCTGAAGTCCGATCCGGAAATCTCGCTGCTCAATCAGGCCATCTACCGCAGCATCGAGCCGGGCTATCATCTGAATAAAAAGCACTGGATCTCGGTATACGCCGGAGATGATATTACCCCCGAGCTGCTGGCGGATCTGATTCAGGCCTCCTGGGATCGGGTCGTCGACAAGCTGCCGAAGCGTGCCCAAAAGCGTCTCCGCCCCTGCTGATTGTTCGTCTCACACGAACAGTTTAAACGCATTTAACGCACTACTCTTTTTTCCCTTCCCGCTGTAATCTGCTCTCCTTTGCGCCTCGCTGAGGGCATATTTCATTTCACCAGGAGTTGTTATGGATATTATTTCTGTTGCTTTAAAGCGCCACTCTACCAAGGCCTTTGACCCGAGCAAAAAACTGACCGCTGAGGAAGCTGAGCAGATTAAAACCCTGCTGCAATACAGCCCGTCCAGCACTAACTCGCAGCCGTGGCACTTTATCGTGGCCAGCACCGACGCGGGCAAAGCGCGCGTGGCAAAATCGGCCGCCGGCGGCTTCGTTTTCAACGAACGCAAGATGCTGGACGCCTCCCACGTGGTGGTGTTCTGCGCCAAAACCGCGATGGACGATGCCTGGCTGGAGCGCGTCGTGGATCAGGAAGAGGCCGATGGCCGCTTCGCCACCCCGGAAGCCAAAGCCGCCAACCACAAAGGCCGCACCTTCTTTGCCGACCTGCACCGTGTCGATCTGAAAGACGATCACCAGTGGATGGCGAAACAGGTTTACCTGAACGTGGGTAACTTCCTGCTGGGCGTGGCCGCAATGGGCCTGGACGCGGTGCCGATCGAAGGCTTTGACGCCGCGGTGCTGGACGAAGAGTTCGGCCTGAAAGAGAAAGGCTTCACCAGCCTGGTGGTGGTGCCGGTTGGCCATCACAGCGTGGAGGATTTCAACGCCACCCTGCCGAAATCCCGCCTGCCGTTAAGCACTATTATTACCGAGTGCTAATAGCTAACGGGCCGCTATCGGCGGCCCGTTACATTCCCTGTTTACTAATAACTAATCGTCGATGTGGATGGACGTCACGATCGTCGCCCCACGCAAATGCAATCCAGCGCTTTTCCAGCTCGTCATACGAGCCCACCGGCGTTAATTTCCACTTCTCGCCCAGCGTGCCGTCCGCCACGCTAATCTGATACTGCATGGTAAACGCCCAGTCGATCATCCTTAGCCAGAAACGCTGACCGTCACCGGTTTGCTCACTATCCGAAACCACAATATCGTACTCGCTCAATAACCACTGGAAAAAAAGCTGCGGAAAACCGCTGACCACTGGCTGATGAACCGTACGCGGCGTACGCCAGACCATTACCTGCGTAGCCGCGCCATGGGGGAAAGTGATCTCATTATGAAATTGCAGCTTAACCGCATAGGCGGTATAGGGTTTACCGTCTTCAGTCGTCACGATGCGGTATTCATCCCTTTGCAGCGATTTCAGAAGGCGATACCCCACGGGTAAGACAAACCCCGGCAGTTGAAAATCAGATGCCCCGCGGGCCAGAAAGGCCTCGGTATGTTCTATGTTTCGCGGGATAAGCCCTAGTTTCTGGCTGAAATCAGCGGAAGCAATCATCAATGGCGACATGGAGTGGTTTCTCATTGCGTAATTATAGTCCACTTTATTTCTCATCGAAACGAGGTAATTCAGTGGGTTATTCCTTTTACGCATCACACTAACGTGTTAATACTGAGAAAACACAGCCCGTAATGATTCCCGGAAAACGCCTCGCAAAAAACTTATTTAGCCGATCCGGTCACGTGCCAAATCTTCTCCGCATATCGCCCCACAGCCGCCAGCGACACTGCCAGGATCAGGAAGAACAGCACCTTGTGCATGCCGTTCCAGAAGTATTCGAAATAGCGGGTATAGAGGTTGATCGCCAGAAAGGTCAGGCCGAAACCGCGCAGCATGCCGTCGTCGGTTTTCAGGCTGATGTAAATGCAGATTACCGCCGCCACGGCAAACAGCAGCGCCCAGGGCAGCAGCGCCGCGGGGGTCACGCCGTACCAGCTGTCGATGTCGTAATTGCCGAAAATCGACATGATCCACAGGGCGATAAACAGGTAGCTGAGCCCCGCGGCCTTGCTGGTGACGTAAAGATGGCGCTTAATCAGCATCCCCTTCAGCCCCCAACACAGGGCCAGCAGCGCCGCGCCAAAGAAGATAAAGCGCACCGGATAGTTCATGCCCAGCCAGTAAGCCCCCCATCCGGACATATAGCCCGTCTCGGCGCCAAACCAGTTGCCGAGCGAGAGCAGGAAGAACGGCCACACCAGCCCGGAGCGGCCAAGAAATCCCACCAGCCCGTATACCGCGCAGCCCGCCAGAAACAGCGGCGCAACCTGCCCGCTGCCGGTATCCAGCCGCTCGCCGAGCTGCCACAGGGCGATCGCCGTAAAGAAAACCCCGAGAAACAGCAGCCCCTCGGTGCTGTAGTGCCAGCGGGTCTCCCGCCGCTGGCGACTGAAGCCCCACAGATAAAAGCCCACCGCCAGCGCGGCGGGCAGCCCGATGCGGGCCACGGCCGAGAAGGCAAAGAAGTCGAGGATCCACGCCATCAGCTGGCTGTCGGCAAACAGGCTGCCGATGGCGATAACCGCGCAGGCGAGCGCGGTCCAGATGGCGTAGCGGCTCAGGCGCTGCCAGTCGAGGGCGACGCGCGTTAAGGTGGCCGCCAGCCGCTGATGGTCGCTGGCGCTCAGCGCCCCCTCCTGCTCCCACTCGGCGAGGGCCCGGCGCAGCTGGCGCTCCTGTTTACGGGTGACGTTCATGTTCTGTCCTTGATAGCTAAATTTAATCGGCTATAGCAGCCTGTTGTGCCAGCCACGTCAGGGCCTGCTCGCCCTGCTCATCCACCGGCAGATAGACCAGCAGACGCGATCCGTTGCGCGGCGCGGAGTACCAGTACATCTGCTGGAGATGAAAATCTCCCAGCTGCGGATGGGTAAACAGCTTCAGCTGATTCTCCACCCCGCGCACGTCGTTGCGCTGGTGCCAGAGGGTTTTAAACTCCTCCGATACCGCAAAAAAGCGCGCCAGCTTCGCCTCCCACTGCGGGTCGCCGCGATGCTCGGCCATCGCTGCGCGGAAATAGGAGACGAAAATCGCCAGTACGTCGCCGCGCTTGCCCAGCCGTTCACGCCACGCCGGATGGGTGAGATAAAGATAGATACAGTTGCGATCTTCCGCCGGGATGGCGTTGAAATCGACTCCCATCAGGTGGCCGAAGCTGTCGTTCCACGCCACGATGTCAAAGTTGGGCTTCTGGATGCTGGCGGGTTTGGGCATCAGGGTATCCAGCAGCCGCCGGGTGCCTTCGCTAATCCCTTCGCAGGGCGCCAGCTGCGGCGCTTCGCCCGGCGGCAGGCCCGCCAGCACGAACAGGTGGCGGGTTTCGGTGGGGGTACATTGCAGCGCCCTGGCCACCGCCGCCATCACCTGGCTGGACGGATTGACGTCCCTGCCCTGCTCCAGCCAGGTATACCAGGTGACCCCCACGTCCGCCAGCAGGGCTACCTCTTCCCGGCGCAGGCCCGGCGTGCGGCGGCGACCGCTGCGCGGCAGCCCCAGGCGCTGGGGATCCAGGCTTTCGCGGCGGCTGCGTAAAAACGCCCCCAGCTGTTTTCGGGTGTCATCCTGAAGTGAGGTGACGGGTTCAGACATCAGCGCCATAGGGCCCCCTGCGTGGTAGTGCCAGTACCAGTATAAGCAAGAACTGGTACCCGTTTATCAGATGGTTGATGCTACGTCCCTCAGCTCTCTGACGCAATGGAGTTACCATGAATTCGTCCGTCGTTTCCCCGGGGCGCACCGGCCTCGTATTACTGCTCACCGGCCAGATGCTGCCGCTGATCGATACTTCCATCACCAACGTGGCGCTGGACTCTATCACCCACTCTTTACAGGCCAGCGCCACCGAACTGGAGCTGATCGTCGCCCTCTACGGCGTGGCCTTCGCCGTCTGCCTGGCGCTCGGCAGCAAGCTGGGGGATAACCTCGGTCGTCGGCGGCTGTTTATGGCCGGGGTGGCGATATTTGGCCTCGCCTCGCTGCTGTGCGGCATGGCGGGCAGCGTGGCGCAGCTGCTGGCGGCGCGCGTGGTGCAGGGGGCGGGTGCGGCGCTGATCGTGCCGCAGATCCTCGCCACCCTGCACGTGACGCTTAAAGGCAGCGCCCACGCGAAGGCCATCAGCCTGTTTGGCGGCATCGGCGGTATCGCCTTTATCGTCGGGCAGATGGGCGGCGGCTGGCTGGTGTCGGCGGACATCGCCGGGCTGGGCTGGCGCAACGCCTTCTTTATCAACGTCCCTATCTGCCTGCTGGTGCTGGCGCTGAGCCGCCGCTTTGTGCCGGAAACCCGCCGGGATACCCCCTCGCGCATCGACTGGACAGGCACCGCGCTACTTGCCGCTATCCTCTGCTGCCTGCTGTTCCCGATGGCGCTTGGCCCGCAGTGGCACTGGTCTTGGCCGCTGAGGGCGATGCTGGTCGCCGTTATTCCGCTGGCGCTGGTGATGGCGGCCAGCGCGCGCAACAAAGAGCGCAACAACGCCCACCCGCTGATCCCGCCGCGCCTGATGAAGCTGCACAGCATCCGCTTTGGCGTGCTGATTGCGCTGCTCTTTTTCAGCGTCTGGTCCGGGTTTATGTTCTGCATGGCGCTGACCATGCAGACCGGGCTGGGGATGGCCCCCTGGCAGTCGGGCAACAGCTTTATCGCCCTTGGCGTCACCTACTTCGTCTCGGCCTGGTTCGCCCCTAAGCTGATTGCCCGCTACAGCACCAGCACTATTCTGCTCACCGGACTTGGGATCCAGATCGCCGGCCTGCTGGCGCTAATCGTCACCTTCCGCCTCTGGGAGATGGATAACAACGCCCTGACGCTGGCCCCGGCCACCGGGCTGGTGGGCTACGGGCAGGCGCTGATTGTTAACAGCTTCTACCGGATCGGGATGCGGGATATTCAGCCGGACGATGCCGGGGCGGCGAGCGCCATTCTCAGCACCCTGCAGCAGGCGGCCCTGGGGCTGGGCCCGGCCATTTTTGGCGCCATTCTGCTACACGCGCTGCACGCCCACGGCGGCGATTATGCCCGGGCCATTAATCTCTTCCTGGGGGTGGAAACCCTGATGATGATAGTGCTGGCCGCCGCCACCCTGTGGCATCGCCAACGCCTGGGCGCGAGGGTTGCCGCTCCCTGTGCCGCCCTGAAGTAAGCACCGCCTGCATAGCCGCCTGGTTTGCATCTTGCAAGAGCAGCCGTCATCATGGGGCCGCATCAATACAGGAGACGTTATGCAGGAATTTATTGCTCAGGTAGAAGAGTTAGGCATTGAAATTAATCACACCACCTCGCTGGTGATTATCTTTGGCATTATTTTTCTCACCGCCCTTATTATTCATCTTATTTTGCACAAGCTGGTGCTGCGCCTGTTTGAAAAACGGGCCCGGGCCAGCAGCCATTTATGGCTGCAAATTATTACCGAGAATAAGTTATTTCACCGCTTAGCCTTTACCCTGCAGGGGATTATCGTCAACGTGCAGGCGGTATTGTGGCTACAGCGGGGCAGCGACGCGGCGCAGATGCTCTCTACCTGCGCCAGGCTGTGGGTGATGGTCTACGCCCTGCTCTCTTTCTTCTCGCTGCTGGACGTGATTTTCAACCTGTCGCAGAAGCTCGCCACCGCCTCCCAGCTGCCGCTGAAGGGCATCTTCCAGGGCATTAAGCTGGTGAGCGCCATTCTGGTGGGCATCCTGATTATCTCCCTGCTGATTGGCCAGTCCCCGGCCATTCTGATAAGCGGCCTCGGCGCCATGGCCGCGGTGCTGATGCTGGTGTTTAAAGACCCGATTCTGGGGCTGGTGGCGGGGATCCAGCTGTCGGCAAACGACATGCTGAAGCTCGGCGACTGGCTGGAGATGCCGAAATACGGCGCCAACGGCACGGTAACGGATATCGGCCTCACCACGGTGAAGGTGCGCAACTTTGACAACACCATCACCACTATTCCCACCTGGGCGCTGGTCTCCGACGCCTTTATCAACTGGAGCGGCATGTCGGCCTCCGGCGGGCGCCGCATCAAGCGCAGCCTGAATATCGATACCACCAGCATCCATTTTCTGGATGAAGAGGAGCAGCAGCAGCTTATTCGGGCAAAACTGCTGAAGCCCTATATGGCGGCGCGCCACGAGGAGATATCCCTGTGGAACCAGCAAAACGGTGAAGGGGATTCGGTGCTGAACCTGCGTAAGATGACCAATATTGGCACCTTCCGCGCCTATTTAAATGAATATCTGCGCAGCCATCCGCGCATTCGCCAGGATATGACCTTAATGGTGCGCCAGCTGGCGCCGGACGCCAACGGCCTGCCCATCGAAATATATGCCTTTACCGATACCGTGGTGTGGGCGGAATATGAGGCGATCCAGGCCGATATCTTCGACCATATATTTGCGGTGATTGAGGAGTTTGGCCTGCGTATTCACCAGTCGCCCACCGGGAACGATATTCGCTCCCTGGCAGGCGCGCTCGGGAAATAATCAGGCGCTGGCGCGGGAAATAAAGCGCCAGTCCATCATCACCCTTTCGGTGGGCGCGTCCGGGCTGTCGATTTTATTCAGCAGCAGATCGACCGCCTTGCGCCCGATCTCCCGCGACGGCTGCTCGATGGTGGTCAGCGAGAGCATTTCCGCCAGTTCGGTACCGTCAAAGCCCACCACCGCAATATCCTCGGGCACGCGCAGCCCCGCCTGCTGGATGGCGCGCAGCGCCCCTGCCGCCAGGGTGTCGGAGACCGCGAAGACCGCGTCCGGCGCCCCGTCCGCCAGCAGTTTTTTCATCGCCGCCATCCCGGCAGCGGCGCTCAGATCGCTGGCGTATTCCACCCGCTGATAATCGAGATCCCGCAGGTGCAGCACGCTTTTGTAGCCGCGCTCGCGCAGGCGGGCATATTTGTAGCTCAGATCGTGGTTAATCAGGGCGATGCGTTTGTGTCCCCGGTCCGCCAGCTGGCTGACCACGTGCTGGGAGGCATCCACGTCGTTAATGCCCACGCAGGAGACCGCTCCGGCATCGGCGTATTCCGCGCACTGCACCCAGGGGGCGGCGCCAATCAGGGCCGCGAGCTCCGGCAGCCGGGTGAAGGCGTCCATGGTGATAATGCCGTCGACGATTTTCCCGGAGAGCAGGCTCAGGCCGGAGCGGGAGCGTTCGATATCCGACCCGGAGTTGCAGAGCAGAATGCGAAAGCCGTTTTTCTCGGCCTCCTCTTCAATACCTTTCACCACCTCGGCGCAGAAGGGGTTGGCGATGTTGGAGACCATCACCAGGATCATGTTACTGCGCGCGGTGCGCAGCTGGCGGGCCAGCAGGTTGGGCTGGTAGTTGGCCTCTTTTATCGCCTGCAAGACGCGATCGCGGTTTTTGGCTTTGACGGTATCGCTGTTGTTCAGCACGCGCGATACCGTCGCCACCGACACGCCGGCCAGCCGGGCGATTTTCTGAATGGACATACGACGAGAGATCCTGCAGTTAAGATTCCCGGCAGGCTACCATAAATTCGCGGCCCGGCGTACCGGGCCGCGCGTTACGCCTCCACTTCCACCCAGCGCTGCTGCCGATGGCTTTTGACGATAGCATCAATGATATACATCACCCGGGCCCCGTCGTGGAAGGTGGCAAACAGCGGCCGGGCCGGCATCTCCCCGGCCTGCACGGCGCGGTAGAACTGCGCCATCATATTTTTGAACGCGTCCGGCCAGCCCTCGATGTGACCGCCGGGGAAGTGGGCGCTGTCGGCGGCGTCCGGGCTCATCAGGCCCGGATCGTCGCTCAGGATTTGATTGGCTTCGTGACGCCGACCGATCCACAGCCGCTGGGGCACCTCCTGATCCCACGCCAGCGCCTGGGCGCTGCCGTTGATTTCAAAGCTCAGGCGATTTTTGCGGCCGGCGCTCACCTGGGAGACGCTAAAACAGCCTTTGCTGCCGTCGTCAAAACGGAATAGCACCGAGCCGAAATCCTCGGTGGTGACCGCTTTATCTTCATAGCGGGCCCGCGCGTCCTGGCTGAAGGTCTGGTTACCCGCCTGGTTAGCTTTGCGGGTGGGCCAGACGATGGAGAGATCCGCCATCACCGCGGTGATGCGCCGCCCGGTGACGAACTGCACCGTGTCGCACCAGTGGGAGCCGATATCCGCCACCGCGCGCGACGCCCCGCCAAGCGCCGCGTCCACCCGCCAGTTGTAGTCGGTCTCCAGCAGCATCCAGTCCTGCAGGTAGCTGCCGTGGGTGGCAAACAGCCGCCCGAGGCTGCCGTCCCGCACCATGCTCGCCGCCTGGCGGACCATCGCAAACTGGCGATAGACAAAGCTCACGCCGTGGATGACCCCGGCCTGCTCCGCCAGCGCCACCAGCTCGCGCGCCTCTTCGGCGGTCATGCACAGCGGTTTTTCCGAGAACAGGTGCTTGCCGGCGCGCAGGATCTGGCGGTTTATCTGCGCGTGCAGATGGTTGGGCGTGCAGTTGTGCACCACGTGCAGGTCCGGATGGGCCAGCAGATCCTCCACCCGGCCATAGGCGTGGGGAATATTCAGCGCCCGGGCCTTCTCCTGCGCCTGTTCCAGCGAGGAGTCGCAGAGGGCGACAACCTGCACAAAGCCGAGGCGGCGCAGGGCTTCAACGTGCGCCGGGCCGATAAACCCGCTGCCGATAATGCCGACGTTAATCATGAAGTTCTCCTGCGGCGAAATCGTCAAAGGCCCGGTCGGAGACCGGAATAATGTGGCGGGAGATAAACTCGCGCCCCTCGCGGGCACCGGTATCGCCATCCTTCAGGCAGCACTCCCACTCCAGCACCGCCCAGCCGTCATAGTCGTACTGGGTCAGCTTGCTGAAGATGCCCTTAAAGTCGATCTGCCCGTCCCCCGGCGAGCGAAAGCGCCCGGCGCGGTCGATCCAGCTCTGATAGCCGCCGTACACGCCGCTGCGCCCGTTGGGGCGGTACTCGGCATCCTTAACGTGGAAGGCTTTAATGCGGCCGTGGTAGTGGTCGATAAAGCTCAGGTAGTCCATCTGCTGGAGCAGCAGGTGGCTCGGATCGTAGAGAATGTTGCAGCGGGGATGGTTATCGACCAGCGCCAGAAAACGCTCGAAGGTGACGCCATCATGCAGATCTTCCCCGGGATGGATCTCGTAGCAGACGTTCACCCCCTGCTCGTCGAAGGCATCCAGAATCGGTCGCCAGCGGCGGGCCAGCTCGCTGAACGCCTCCCGAAAGCGCGCCTCGTTGTGCGGCGGCCAGGGGTACATAAACGGCCAGGCCAGTGATCCCGAAAAGGTGGCGTGGGCGGTCAGCCCCAGGCGGGCCGAGGCCAGCGCCGCCTTTTTGACTATATCGGTGGCCCAGGCCTGACGCGCCGCGGCGTTGCCGCGCACCGCCTGCGGGGCGAAGCCGTCAAAGGCCTCGTCGTAGACCGGATTGACCGCAATCAGCTGTCCTTCCAGATGGGTGGAGAGCTCGCTTATCACCAGCCCGCGCTCCGCCAGCCTGCCGCTTATCTCATCGCAGTAGGTCTGGCTGGCCGCCGCCTGCTCGACGTCGAAAATTGACCTATGGTTGCAGGGAATTTGCAGCGCTTTGTAGCCCTTCTCGGCGGCCCACCCCGCCAGCCCGTCGAGGGTGTTAAACGGGGGCTGCCCGCCGATAAACTGCGACAGAAAAATACCGGGACCTTTAATTGTCCTCATACCACCTCCAGACGTTAAGCCTTGTCGTCTTCATATTTAAATGAGACAAGGAAAATCAGCGCAATCGCGGCGGCGGCTACCGCCGGGATCCACCAGAATGTTACCCATGCTGCCGGCACGGTTTGCCCGGCCACCAGACGGTTGTACAGGGCACCGGAGATCTGCGATCCCAGCAGCATGCCGATACCGTAAGTGAACATGACAATCATGCTTTGCGCCTGGCCTTTGACCTTTTCGCCCGCCACGCGGTCGGTGTAGATAAAGCCCACCACGAAGAAGAAGTCATAGCAGACGCCGTGCAGCAGGATGCCGAGATAGAGCAGGATACGCCCCTCTTCGCTGACGCCCATGGCAAACATCGCGTAGCGCACAAACCACGCCAGCATGCCGATCAGCAGCATGTATTTCACGCCGAGGCGGCGGAACAGCAGCGGGATCACCAGCATAAAAACGATTTCCGACATCTGGCCGAAGGACATAGCGGTGCTGACGTCGGCGATGCCCGCATCCGCGAGGTACGAGGCGGTGTAGGCGTAGTAGGTGCCCAGCGGCACGGAAATCAGCATCGCGCAGACGGAGAAGATAAAGAAGTGGCGCGTTTTCAGCAGGGCGAAGGCATCGGCGCAGAGGAGATCGCGCACCTTAACCGGCAGCCCTTTGGCCGGGGCCGGAGTGTGGGGCAGCGTCAGGCTGTAGCAGGCCAGCAGCACCGAGCTTACCGCCGCCACCTGGAAGATGGTGACGCTGGCGGCCACGCCGGTGACGCCGATAAAGATCCCCGCCACAATCCAGCCGATGGTGCCGAACACGCGCACCACCGGGAAGGTTTTATCGACGTTTGCCAGGCTATGGAAGGCGATATTGTTGGTTAACGCCAGGGTTGGCATATAGCAGAGGGTGTAGCCGAAGAGCAGGCCAATCAGCAGCGCGCCGTTTTCCGCTACCAGCGCCCCCGGCACGAACCAGAGGATCGCCGCCCCTGCCAGGTGCATCACCGCCATCACCTTTTGCGAGGCGAAGAAGCGGTCTACCAGCATGCCGAGCACGAAAGGCGATAAAATCGAGGCGATGGGCCCCGCCGAAAAGGCGTCGCCGATCAGCAGCGACATGTTGTGCTGGGTCATCACCAGCCCGAGGGTAACCGACCAGCTCCCCCAGATGAAGAATTGTAAAAACATCATCAGCGACAGGCGCGGTACCAGCATGCGGTGCTGCGCTATCGCCTTTCCAGAATTTGCCGTTGTAGACACCATGATCAGCCCCACCCGTAAAAAGTAATCGATTACATATCGTCTCAAATAAAAAGTAATCGATTACAAAATAAAGATCCTGTGGATCGATTAGGTTTTGGGAGAGGGGTCACGATAAAGGTGCGGCGCTTGCGGATATAGCCTTTTGGCTATAGAATTTTATAGCCAAAAGGCTATAAGGAAATCACCATGTGGGAAGTCGAAACAACGGATACGTTTGACGAGTGGTTTTGTCACCAGACGCAGGCCCTGAAAGAGGACATTCTGGCCCTGATGCATATTCTTACTGAGTACGGGCCACAGCTTGGCCGCCCCTGGGTTGATACGGTTAAGATGTCCCAATATGCAAATATGAAAGAGCTACGGATCCAGCATGCAGGCGATCCGATCCGCGCTTTTTTTGCCTTCGATCCCGATCGTAAAGCTATTATTTTATGCGCTGGTAATAAAACGGGTAAAAATGAAAAGCGATTCTATAAGCAAATGATCGCCATGGCTGACGCTGAATTCAGCAGGTATCTGGCAAGTAAGGAGGCCAAATGGCTACGTTAAAAGAACTCATGGCTCAGCAGACGACAGAAAGCCAGGAGCGGATTGCCGCTAAAGTTGAGGAGCTGCGAATTATCGTCGCGCTGAATCAGCTTCGCGAAGAGCTAAAGGTTTCACAAACCGAGCTTGCCGCCGCGATGGGGGTCAAACAACCTACCCTTGCGAAGATAGAACAGCCGGATAACGATCCACGCCTTTCTACGCTGAAACGCTATGTCACCGCGCTGGGCGGTGAGGTGAGCATTGATGTCACTCTTCCGACAGGTAAACGGGTCGCCTTTCATTTTTGATTAACGTGCAGCACCTCTGCCGGATGTTGTGCGGCCTGATGCCCTCGCCCCAACCCTCTCCCACAGGGAGAGGGAGCACACACCTAACGTTGCCTTTTGCTTTTACTTCCGGCGCGAAACCTTAAACGCCACAAACAAAAACACCACCCATACCGGCAGCAAAATCGCCGAGGTACGCATTCCATCCATGGTGCACATCAGCACCAGGATCATCGCCAGGAAAGCGATACAGAGGTAGTTCCCGGCCGGATAGAGCAGCGCCTTAAACTGCGTTTCGCGCCCTTTGCGGCGCATCGCCGCGCGAAAACGCAGGTGCGCCAGGCAGATCATCACCCAGTTCAGCAGCAGGGTCGCCACCACGAGCGACATCAGCAGGCCAAAGGCCTCGTGCGGCAGGACGTAGTTCACCAGTACCACCAGCGAGGTGATGGCCCCGGAAAGGATCAGCGAATTCACAGGCACGCCGCGACGGCTAACGCGGGTTAAGAACTTCGGCGCGTTACCCTGCACCGAGAGGCCAAACAGCATTCGGCTATTGGAGTAAACCCCGCTGTTATAGACCGACAGGGAGGCCACCAGAATGACGAAGTTCAGCGCCGAGGCCACCACGTTGCTGTTCAGATCGTGGAAAATCATCACGAACGGGCTGCTATCCGACTTCACCTCTATCCAGGGGTAGAGCGCCAGCAGGACCACCAGCGAACCGATATAGAACAGCAGGATACGGTAAACCACCTGGTTAACCGCTTTCGGAATGCTTTTGTGCGGATCGCGCGCCTCGGCGGCGGTAATGCCGATAAGCTCCAGCCCGCCAAAGGAGAACATGATCACCGCCAGCGACAGGATCAGCCCTTTCCAGCCGGTGGCAAGGAAGCCCCCGTGCTGCCAGAGGTTGTCGATGGTGGCGCGCTCGCCGCCGTGGCCGGTAAAGAGCAGCCACAGGCCAAAGCCGATCATGCCGATAATCGCCAGCACCTTGATCAGCGCAAACCAGAACTCGGTTTCGCCATACAGGCGTACGTTAACCAGGTTGACGGCGTTGATGATGACAAAGAACGCCGCCGCCCACACCCAGGTGGGCACGTCCGGCAGCCAGTACTGCATATAGATGCCCGCGGCGGTCAGCTCGGCCATCCCCACCAGCACGAACATTACCCAGTAGTTCCAGCCGGAGAGGAAGCCGGCGAACGGGCCCCAGTATTTATAGGCAAAGTGGGCAAAGGAGCCGGATACCGGCTCTTCGACCACCATTTCGCCGAGCTGGCGCATGATCAAAAAGGCAATAATACCGGCAATGCCGTAGCCCAGCAGAACCGCGGGCCCGGCCATCTGGATAGCAGGACCGATGCCGAGGAACAGCCCGGTACCGATGGCGCCCCCGAGGGCGATAAGTTGAATATGGCGATTTTGCAAACCGCGATGCAGCGTCGGAGTCTGTTCCGACGAGGCTTCAGCAGCACCTGTGGCTGAAGCGGATGACGCGTCTTTCACGTCTTACCCCTGTCTCTTTTTCTGGAAGGGGCACCTTTTAACACTTCATGCCGGAGGTAGCAAGTTAAACGCCGGGCAGCGGGCGCCGCCCGGCGGGCAGGGATCACGAGCCGATAATGCCGCCGTCCGCTTTGGTAATCACCACCGTCGAGGCGCGAGGACGCCCGTTCGGGTTAGCATCGGGCCAGTTAGAGACGGCGCGCGGGTTGGCCGGATCGGTGATGTCATCCCCGCCCTCCCCCGGATGCTGAATATTGATAAACAGCGTGCGGTTGTCCGGCGTAAAGGCGATGCCGGTGATTTCGCAGCCGCGCGGCCCCGTCAGGAAGCGGCGATACTCGTTGGTGCCCGGGATGGTGGCCACCATCTGGTTGTTGCCCATCCCTTCGTACGCTTTTTTGTTGATGGTGCTGGAGGAGACGTCGGTCTGGATCCAGAGCACCCCCTGATGGTCAAACGACAGGCCGTCCGGGCTGCCAAATTCAGCGCCCTTCATGCTTCCCTTCGCGTTGGCCTCGGTGGCGTCCGGGCGACCGGCCAGCACCAGAATGTCCCATTTAAAGCGCAGCGCCGCCGGATCGCCCCCCTCTTCGTGCCAGTGCATGATATGGCCGAACAGGTTGTTGGCCCGGGGGTTGGCCGCGTCCACCGCCGCTTTTCCCTCTTTGCCGCGATCGCTGTTGTTGGTCAGCGTGCAGTAGACGCTGCCGCTATTGTGCGGGTCGACCGCGATCCACTCCGGGCGATCCATTTTGGTGGCCCCTGCCGCATCGGCCGCGAGGCGGGTTTTTACCAGCAGATCGCCCTGGCTTTCGAAGCCTTTACTTTTATCGAGGCCGTTCTGGCCAAACACCAGCGGCAGCCACTCGCCGGAGCCGTCGTCGTTAAAGCGGGCGACGTACAGCGTGCCGGAGCTCAGCAGCTGCATGTTGGCGCTGCGGTTCGCCGCATCGTACTGGCTGTCGGAGACAAACTTGTAGATGTATTCAAACTTCTGGTCGTCACCCATATAGGTCACGACCCGCTTATCGGCCGCCAGGGTGACGGCGGCGCCTTCGTGCTTGAAGCGCCCCAGCGCGGTGTGTTTGCGCGGCGTGGAGGTGGGATCGTAAGGGTCAATCTCCACCACCCAGCCAAAGCGATTCGGCTCGTTGGGCGTTTTATCGACGTTAAAGCGATCGTCCACCTCGCTCCAGCGGTAGGACTCATCGCTGTCGCTGATGCCGTAGCGCTTCTCCAGCGCGTTAAGCTCGCCTTTCTTTACGAAAATATCTGACCAGTTCTCTTCACAGGTGAGATAGGTTCCCCAGGGGGTGTAGCCGTTGGCGCAGTTTTGCATGGTGCCAAGCACCCGCTCGCCCAGCGGATCGGCGGCGGTTTTCATCGATGCCTGGTGGCGCGCCGGCCCGGTCAGCTCCATGGGGGTGTTAACCGTAATGCGGCGGGCAAAGGCGGAGGGACGTACCACCTCCCAGCCGCTGGCGTGCTTTTTCACTTCGATAACCGATACGCCCATCGCGTTCTGGCCTTTGCGCGCCTTGTCGGCGCTCCAGCTGGCGGTGCCGTCGGTAAAGAGCATGCCGTTATCGATATACTCGTGGTTCATCGCCAGCAGGCCGTGGCCGGGGTTCTCCTCCCCCTGCGGCAGGCTAAACCAGGCCATACCGTCGTGGTGCATTCCCGCCTGCGCCGCCTGCTCTTCCGTACTGTTGCTGGCGTCGAATTTGAATTCCGGCATGTTGCCTTTGATGCCTACAGGGTCGCCCCAGCGGTAGAAGGGACGCGCGATATAGCCTTCCGGCACTCTGACCGTATCGTCCGTGGAGACGGGAATACTGGTAAAGCCGAGCGAGACCGCCTTTGCCAGCGCCGAGGGCTGCGAAACCGCCGCCAGGACGCCTTCAGATCGGAGTAAAAATGGGAAGGATGCGGCGGCGCCGGCTACGGCCCCCATCTGCAAAAAGCGGCGGCGGGAGACGACGCTGGAAAATACCGGGTTAGCGCTGGGATTGCTGACATCGTCGCGATGTTCTTTTTTGAATACCGACTTAAGAGGTTTACCCACGATGGCTTCCTGTCTTCTGACTGAAAAAGTGACAAAGTGGGAACACTATAAAAACATTTTATTACATTTTTATAACAGGATGGGGCATCCCTGCCCCGGATAACGAAGGTAAAACTCAGAACTCGTAGCCGACGGAGACCTTAAAGGTGCGCGGCTCGCCCTGATAGATATAGGTGCCGCTGTCATCGGCGCCCGCCCAGTAGTTCTCGTCGGTGACGTTCTCCACGCCCGCCCGCACCGTCATCTGGTTCTGGTTATTGTTCACCGCCAGGCGGTAGCGCACGCCGAGATCCAGCGTGGTGTAGCTATCCAGCTTTTTAGTATTCGCCAGGTTGGCGTACTGCGAGCCGGAGTGGTTGACGCGGGCGATGGCGGTCAGGCCGTCCACCGGCTTAATGTCATACTCCGCGCCAATCACCGCATAGAAGTTCGGTACCCCGATAGCGTCGTTGCCCTGGTTGACGCCGCCGTTGGTTTTGGTCAGCTCCGCCTGCAGCCAGGTGGCGCTGGCGTTCATCCGCAGGCCCAGCACCGGCTCGCCGAAGACGTTCAGCTCGACGCCGCGGTTACGCTGCTCGGCGTCCAGGCCGTAGCGTTTGGTGACGGCGTCGAGGGTCGGGGTCGGCATCTTGATCTCAAACAGCGCCAGCGAGCCGCCGACGCGGCCGAAGTCCGCCTTCACGCCCACTTCGTTCTGCTTAGAGTGCACGATCCCGGTGCTCTGGCCGTAGTTAACCGCGGTGTTTGGCGCGGTTTTCCCCGGCTGCAGCGCCTCGGTGTGGTTGGCATAGAGCGACAGCTCCTGCCAGGGTTTGTAGACCACGCCGTAGGTCGGCATCCAGCGGCTGCCGTCGAAGCCGTCGGCGGCGTTTTCACTTCCGGTGGCTTTGTTATAGCCGCGGATCACTACCTTCTGGTGGCGCGCGCCGAGGGTGAGCAGCAGTTTGTCATCCAGCACGCCGAGGGTGTCGCTCAGCAGCCAGCCCTGGGTGCGGGTGCGGCCGCTGGTCAGCGGATCGCTGTAGTTGCCGCCGCTGCCGTTAAAGTTGGTGCTGTCGGCGGGCGTAACCGGATAGGGGTGATAGATGTTGACCAGCGGGTTATCTGCCGCCGCCGACATCTTCCAGGCGATTTTCTCTTCTTTGCTCATCGCCGAATAGCCGACGTTGACCTTGTGCGAGACAACGCCGGTATCGAAGTTACCGCGGATGCCCGCCATGCCGCTGACGGCATCGCTGATGCGGTTGGTGTCCAGCCGGCTGGCGGTGGCATTACCGCTGGCGTCCAGCAGCTTAGGCGCGCTGTAGAGGCCCAGCTCGTGGGCGTGCTGGGCGCCAAGCCCGGTGTAGGCGGTCCAGCTGTCGGTAATGTCGTACTCGCTGCGCCACATGCCGAATTCGTTTTCGACATCGCTCCAGGCCCACTTTTGCGAGTAGCTGCGGTCGTTCTTCGGCAGCGACGGCACAAAATCCACCGCCGAGATGTTGAGGCCCGTTTCGCCGCCGTGGAAGGTTTTCTTCTGGTAGCCCATATCCACCGAGGTGCGGAATTTTTCGCCCTTATAGTCCAGCCCTACCGAGGCCAGGGTGGTGCGGCGGCGATCGTTATCGACGGCGGTATCCCCTTCCCGGTGTACCAGGTTGACGCGGGCGCCAAACTGGTCGCTGTCGCCGAAGCGGCGGCCCGCGTCGAGGGTGGTGCCGATCTGCGCGTCCGAGGTGTAGTCCATTCCCAGCTTCACCTGCGGGACGTCGCCGGCGTGCTTAGGTTCGAGGTTGATCATGCCGCCCACGCCGGAGCTGGCCGCGCCGTTCATCAGGGCGTTGGCCCCTTTGAAGATTTCGATGCGGTCCACCATCTGGGCATCCACCACCTGACGCGGCAGCACGCCGGAGAGGCCGCCGAAGGTCATGTCGTCGCCGTCAAACTTCAGGCCGCGGATACGGAAGCTTTCGGCGTAGTTGCCGTAGCCCTGCAGCGGCTGCACTCCCGCGTCGTTGGCCACCACGTCGCCGATGGTGCGCGCCTGCTGATCTTCTACCAGCTTGGCGGTATAGCTGATGATGTTAAAGGGCACGTCCATGGCGTTCTGCTGGCCGAGCATTCCCATGCGGCCGCCGTTCGCCACCTGTCCGTCGAGGAAGGCCGGCACAAGCTGGTCGCCGCCGGGCTTAAAGTCGCTGCCCGGCGCGCTTTGTACCAGGATGGTATCTTCTTTATTTTCTACCGCAGCGGCGAAGGCCGTGTGCGTTACCGTGCCGATGGCCAGCGCCAGCAGCGTTTTCTTCATTTTTCTGGTGTTGTTCATAGCGAGCTCGTTCAAGTGCGCAAAATGGCCCGTTGCCGGGCCTGAAAAGTGTTATTTAAGAGAAATTCTGACCACGCTGTCCGGCCCGTTCGTTGAGTGGTCCTTGTTGAAAGGCTGCTTAACGGTAACGTACAGGGTCTGGCCATCTTCAGAGAGCAGCAGGCTGTTCGGGTTTGGCGGCAGATCCCAGCGCTGCTTCACCGCGTAGGTGGTGGCATCCAGGCTCAGCACCTTGCCGGCGTCGCGCTGGGAGATGTAGAGCTCGTTACGCTTAGGGTTAAACTTCACCGCCAGCGAATCGCCTACGTCGAGCTGTTTGATGACCTCGCCGCTGTGGATATCCAGCACCAGGGTGGTTTTGGCTTTGGAAGTGTCGGTCACGAAGAGGCGACCGGTGGCCTTATCTTCCGCCAGGTTCAGCAGCAGCGCCGGTTTGTCGCCGAGCGGTTTCCAGCGTTTTTCGATACGGTTGCTGTGGGGGTTGAGCACCAGGATCTCGCCGCCGCCGTTGGCGACGTACAGGCGATCGGTCTGCTCAGACCACATCAGGCCGGTGACCCACTGCCCGGCGTTTTTGATGGTTTTTTTCAGCTTCAGCGTTTTGGCATCCACCACCCAGATCACCGCCGGATCGGCGACGCCGCCAATATAGAGCGTGCCTTCATGCAGCAGCACCTGGCGCGCGCCGTACGGATAGCCCTCTTTATTGCGCTCGGTGAACAGCAGGCGCTGTTTCACTTTGCCGTCGGCGGTGTCGATGGCGCTGATGCCGCCGTCCAGCGAGTTGGTGGTATAGACCGTTTTGCCGTCCGGCGAGATGGCCAGGGCGAAGTTTTTCAGGTCGGTATGGCTGCGGCCGATGGTTTTCAGGGTGGCGGGATCGAGCTTGTAGACTACCCCGCCCTGCACGTCCTTAAAGCCTTCAGAGCTGGCAACGTACAGCGCATCGCCTTTCGGGCTCAGCACCATTTCGTACAGGCCATCCGCAAGATCGCGTTTTACCACCCCGGTCTGGGCAGGTGCGGTAGCGGGTTCAGGGGTTTGTGCTGCGGGTTTGGTTGCCGTGGCGTGCTGTGCGGCACAGCCCGAAAGAGAGACGGCAACAAGCAGCGCCAGGGCGGAGCGTTTTTTAGTCATCAGGAACATCCTTTACCGTACAAAACGAATTTGAGGCGGATGTCTGCGTCGCATAGGGCTGCGATTATGGTTGTGATATCGGGCCTGTGGCCCATGCAGACTCCACCGTTAACACTCAGTGTTCCTTGTGAGATCTGCACTCACTGCTGCCGTGGGGAAGTTCCATTCTGGCCCACAAACACTAAAGAGAATGAGAACTATACTTATTATCCTTTCGTTAGCAAGCGTAAATATGGGTAAGCGGGGGTGAAAATCTCGGCGATAGCAGAAGCGCGTGAAGGGGAGCCGGGATGGCAGGTGCGGCGGAACCTTTAGCGAAAGGCGAGCGGGACGACAGCCCGCGCCTGGTGAAGGGGTCGAACGACAGCAATACCCGGCGCTAAAGCGCCGCCAGGATCGCGGACTCCATTTTCTCCGGGGTGGTGAAAGGGGCAAAACGCCTGAGCGGCTTGCCGTCTCGCCCGATGAGGAACTTGGTAAAGTTCCACTTGATCCGCCTTCCCATTACGCCCGGCAATTCGTCTTTCAGGTAACGGAACAGCGGGTGGGCCGCGGTGCCGTTGACCTCCACTTTCTCAAACATCGGAAAGCTGACGCCGTAGTTGATGTGGCAGGTCTGCGCGATGTCATCGACACCGCCGGGCTCCTGCTTACCAAACTGGTTGCAGGGGAAACCCAGCACCACCAGCCCACGGGCGGCGTACTTTTTGTAGAGCGCCTCAAGGCCCGCGTATTGCGGCGTAAAGCCACAATGGCTGGCGGTATTCACCACCAGGATCAGCTTGCCGGCGTAGTCGGCCATCGGGACGGGCTGGCCGTGCAGGCTGGTGGCAGTAAGTTGATAAAAGGTGGTCATAGCAACATCCTCAGAACTGAACCGATTTGACGCTGGCTGCGTCCGGGCATCGTTTATCTGCCGCGTGATTAGGTGATGATATCCTGGGCGATTAAACCGTTTTTGATCTCTTCGGCGACGGAGGGCTGAGGTTTACCAAACAGATATCCCTGGGCGAAATCGCAGCCCAGCGCCTGCAGGCTTTCGAGCTGCTCCTGCGTTTCAACACCTTCGGCTACGGCCTTCATATTGAGGGATTTCGCCATGCCGGTGATGAGCCTGATGATATTAAGCGCGTCTTCCTGGGTGGATATCGAGTGCACAAAGGACTTGTCTATTTTGATTTTATCGAAGGCAATGCGGCTCAGGCGCGACAGCGAAGAGTAGCCGGTACCAAAATCATCGATGGAGATTTTCACGCCCAGGGTTCTGAGCTTGCTGAGGGTATTCATCGGCGTACTGCTCTCGGTAAAGAGAGAGGATTCCGTCACCTCCAGTTCAAGCCGGTCGGCCGGCAGCCCCGTCTCTTTGAGAATAGCCATTACTACGGCGGCAAAGGCTTTGCTGCCCAGCTGGACAGGAGAGACGTTGACCGAAATTTTAGCCGGAACCGCCCAGGACGCCGCTTCCCGGCAGGCCATTTCCAGCACCAGTTTCCCCATCTCGTTAATCATTCCCGTCTTTTCAGCAACCGGAATAAAGTTATCCGGGGACAGGAGGCCCTTCAGAGGATGCATCCAGCGAATCAGGGCTTCGTAGCTGTAAATCTCCTGACTGAACGAATCAACAATCGGCTGATAATAAACCACGAACTCTTTGCGCATTATGGCCATGGCCATATCGTGCTCCAGGGTTCTGGTTTCCTGCAGCTTATCTAACATTCGCTGGCGGAAAACTTTTATCTGGCCCGAGCCCTCATTTTTGGCCTCATACAGCGCCAGGTCAGCGAATTTATACAGGTAATCGGAGCGGCGCTCCGTTTCTGAGACCACAATGCCCACGCAGGTGGTTATATTGATGATGGTGTTATAAATGGTGTAGGGCCGGTTGATAGCTTCACATATTTTTTGCGCGCGCGACACGGCCCCGCTCTCCGACAGGCCGCTCGACAGAAAGGCAAATTCATCCCCACCTAAGCGATAAAGGCTATCTGAAGAGAGGCTCGACGAAATCAGGCGTTGGGATATCTGGCGTAATAACATATCACCGGCGTCATGACCCCAGGTATCATTTACCTCTTTAAAGCGGTCTAAATCAAACAGCATCACGGTCACAGAACTATTATTTTCTTCTGCCAGCCTGGTGGTGTTATTTAAGTTATCCCAGAAGAACTGGCGGTTATTCATCCCGGTAAGAGAGTCATGGTAGACGTCATATTCCAGCTTGCCGTTCTGGATTTGCAGTTTCTCTTTCGATACCTGAAGCTCTTCAGCAAGACTTTTAACCTGAAGATGCGCCTTCAGAATATTTCTGTTTTGATAGAATATCAGCACGCCCAGAATCGCACTCAGTATTATCAGCAGTACCGAGGTTGCCGAGTAAATATAATATAAATTCTGGATTTTAAGGTTGGCGTTGTTTATCGAGTTAACATCCTTGTTTAAGGCGCCAGATGAGAGGCGGCCCAGCGGCGTATCAAGCGCATGCATTTTTTTCAGGTAGGCCTGAAGCTCCGGGCGGCTCATATTCTCAAGATGTGCGTCCAGATAACTCAGCGTATCTTCAAGCTGTACCGCCAGATCGCGATGCGCTTCATTGCTGGCAATATAGCGACCTAAATCGCCCTCTTTCACTAAATCACTCTGGCTGAGCATAATATCCAGACGCAGGCGGACATCATCGATACTCATCTTCTCATCGATGGCGTACAGGCCAAGGATTGATTCGAATCGATAATATTCTGATACCAGCTGTGCAGCCGACCATGAATCGGTGTAGTGAGTCAGCTTCTGCAACTCTTGCTGCCTTTCGTGCACGAGGAAAGAGATATATCCCGTAGAGATAAACAGGAAAAATATGATGCCAGCCAGTATTCTGTTCATTATGCTTTTCTGAACTCCTACTCAATATTCATTCTGTTGACCTGCCACGCCGACCTTGAATAATAAATCTGATTATTCAGCTCAGGTATGCTGTCGTAGGGATACACAATGAATAACGGGCCTTTATCACGAATGTGCATATATTCGCCGTTAACTTTTACGGCCAGAATTGCATTGTACTTTTTGAAGTCGCTGAGCGGGATAACGGTGGTGTAATCGTTGAGGGCGGTAACCTTAACAACCGTCCCTTTCGCCCCCACGTAATCCATCAGTTTTTGCATTGGCACGCCGGTAAAGGTGGTGCGCCCGTTATACCAGGGGGAGACGGTCTGGAAGGTAACCAGGCCCAGTTTCTCGAGGCTGGCGAGGTCGAAAACGGCTTTCCCCTCTTCGGTAGTATTTTCTATATTACCGGTCATCGTTAAAAGGGCTTTACCGGCAGGTTTGGCAAGTTCACCAGCGTAGCTCTGCGCGGAGATCAACAAGCTTAACAACATGACAATTAACCGCATTCTTACCTCAGCTGACTATCGGATGTAAAAGAATTATAAGTTAGTTGTTACGCTATTTATACATGCCGCCCGCTATTTGCCGTTTAAGGCATCGGGCCGTACCGCTTTTGTTATGCAGGAAGTGACTCTGACCCCGCGGGTGATGCCCCAAAGGGAGATTGCTGAAGCGGAACAAATTAAGAAAAAGGCTGTTCTGAATGGCACGCCCTGTAGGATTCGAACCTACGACCTACGGCTTAGAAGGCCGTTGCTCTATCCAACTGAGCTAAGGGCGCACGGAGAAGGGATACTTCGCTGTGGTGAAACGCCTGGAATTATACGGTCAATAGCAGGTGAGTCAACGTCTTTTGGCGCGATCGCTGCGCTTGACGGCAGATGGCTAAAAACAGGGCAAATTTTCATCAGTTTTCCTTTTGCGTCATATTGATGCGCGTGCCGTTTCAGGCTGTTAACGGAAAATCAGCAAAGTGTGACTGACAGCGGGCCGCGCTTCTGACAAAATATGCGCATTCCCCCGTTTTAAAACCCTTACAGATGGAATCCTCTCTCTGATGGCAGCAAAAATTATTGACGGTAAAACGATTGCGCAGCAGGTGCGCTCTGAGGTTGCGGAAAAAGTGAAGGCGCGCACGGCCGCCGGCAAACGCGCCCCCGGACTCGCCGTTGTGCTGGTCGGCAGCAACCCCGCGTCGCAGATCTATGTCGGCAGCAAGCGTAAAGCCTGTGAAGAGGTGGGCTTTGTCTCCCGCTCTTATGACCTGCCGGAAACCACCAGCGAAGCCGAGCTGCTGGAGCTGATTGACACCCTGAACGCCGACAACGAGATCGACGGCATTCTGGTTCAGCTGCCGCTGCCGGCGGGCATCGATAACGTGAAGGTGCTGGAACGTATTGCGCCAGATAAAGACGTGGACGGTTTCCATCCCTATAACGTTGGCCGCCTGTGCCAGCGCGCGCCGCGCCTGCGCCCGTGCACCCCGCGCGGTATCGTGACCCTGCTGGAGCGGTATAACATCGACACCTACGGCCTGAACGCCGTGGTGATTGGCGCCTCCAACATCGTTGGCCGTCCGATGAGCATGGAGCTGCTGCTGGCGGGCTGCACCACCACCGTCACCCATCGCTTCACTAAAAACCTGCGTCAGCACGTTGAAAATGCCGACCTGCTGATCGTCGCCGTGGGCAAGCCGGGCTTTATCCCGGGCGAGTGGATTAAAGAGGGGGCGATTGTGGTGGACGTGGGTATTAACCGTCTGGAAAACGGCAAAGTGGTTGGCGACGTGGTGTATGAAGATGCCGCCGCGCGCGCCTCTTACATCACCCCGGTACCGGGCGGCGTGGGTCCAATGACCGTCGCCACCCTGATTGAGAACACATTGCAGGCATGCGTCGAGTATCACGACGTTGAGGAAGCGTAACATGGCAACATTTTCATTAGGTAAACACCCGCACGTTGAGCTGTGCGATCTGCTGAAGCTGGAAGGCTGGAGCGAGAGCGGCGCCCAGGCCAAGATCGTCATTGCCGATGGTCTGGTTAAAGTGGACGGGGTGGTCGAAACCCGCAAACGCTGCAAGATTGTCGCCGGGCAGACCGTTAGCTTCGAAGGCCAGAGCGTGACGGTTACGGCCTGATTTACTCTGTCCCCTCACCCCGCCCCTCTCCCCAAAGGGGCGAGGGGGAAAAGCGGTTCCGTGCAGCTCTGACATAAAAGCAGCTCCGGTTATTCCCTCTCCCCTCCGGGGAGAGGGTTAGGGTGAGGGGCAAACCTCTCCTGCCCTACCAAAATTCCCCTCATCCATCACGGTTAATTATCGATCCACTTCAAATAATCACTATTTCCTTTGCTGAAATGTGAAAATTAAGTTGCGCGAATTTCCCCCTTTCATCACGATAAGTAGAACGTTCTACTAAAACGTTCTACTTACAATAACAGCGCTAAAAAAGCGCTTCTCGGGGGAGATTTCAGCATGAGTCTGATATCAGGGTTTGTTAAATCGCTGTCTAAGTTATCGATGATTGGCCGGGCGTTAATGCTGCCCATTTCATTGCTTCCCGCCGCGGGCCTGCTGCTGGCCTTTGGCGATAAATTCCATCTGCCGCTGATGATGAACGCGGGCGGGGTTATCTTTGATAACCTGCCGATGCTGTTTGCCATTGGCTCTGCGGTGGGCCTCGCGTCCGAGTCGGGGATCGCGGCACTCTCCGCGGCGGTGTCGGTGTTTGTTACCAACATCACCATCGGCACGGTGCTGAGCATCACGCCGGAGATGGCCTCCCAGGGGGGCAAATATGCGATGGTGGTAGGCATTCCTACACTGCAGATGGGGGTCTTTGGCGGCCTGATCTGCGGTATCCTCGCGGCCTGGTGCTATAACCGCTTCCATACCATGCAGCTGCCGGAGTTCCTCGGCTTCTTCTCGGGCAAGCGCTTTGTGGCCATCGCCACCGCGTTTCTGTCGTTTATCCTGGGCCTGCTGTTGCCGTACGTCTGGCAGCATATCCAGTCGGGCATTGACGCACTCTCGGTGATCGTCAACGGCGATAACCAGGCGGCCTCGACCTTTATCTTCGGGCTGGTGGAGCGCGCGCTGATCCCGCTGGGCCTGCACCATATCTGGTATCCGTCGTTCTGGTACTCCTTCGGGGATTACACCACCCAGGCGGGCCAGGTGATCCACGGCGACCAGACCATCTGGTTCAAAATGCTGGAAGAGGGTACCAAATCCTTCAGCAGCGACACCTACCAGAATGCCGGTAAGTTCATGCAGGGCGAGTTCCCGCTGATGCTGTTCGCGCTGCCCGCGGCCTGCCTTGCCATGTACCACGAAGCGCACACCAAAAATAAGAAGATCGCCTTTGGTATCCTCTTCTCCGCGGCGCTGACCTGTTTCCTGACGGGGATCACCGAGCCGGTAGAGTTCACCTTTATCTTCGTGGCGCCAATTCTGTACGTCTTCAACGCCATTATGGCCGGCCTGGCCTACATGACGATGTACCTGATGCACGCCCACATCGCCAAGTCCTTCTCCGCCGGCTTTATCGATTATCTGTCGTTCGGGATCCTGCCGTCGTTCAACGGCTATCAGACCAACTTCCTCAACGCGGTGATTATCGGCATCCCGATGGCGCTGATTTACTACTTCACCTTCCGCTACGTAATTCGCCGCTTCGACGTGAAAACGCCGGGCCGTACGGAAGTCAGCGCCACCACCGACAACAAAACCGACAGCGAACTGGCTACCGAGATCATCAATCTGCTGGGCGGGGCCAACAATATCGACTCCGTGGGCTCCTGCATCACCCGTCTGCGCCTCGAAGTGGCGAAGGGTGAGGTGGTGGATAAAGACGGTCTCAACGGCCTGGGCGCGCGCGGCGTGGTCTTTGTCGGCGACAAGGGTATCCAGGTGATCTTCGGTGCCAGGGCGCAGTTTATCGCCCAGACTATGTCCAGCATGATTGGAAAATAATAAGATAGCTGGCCGGCGCGTCTCCCCCTGCGGGAGACGCTGTCTGAACAGGCTGATATTCGGGAAATATTCAGGGAGCGGGTTTGAAGAAAGTCAGCATTATTGATGTCGCCAGAGCGGCGGGCGTGTCGGTCTCTACCGTCTCGCTGGTGCTACGCCAGAAAGGGAAAATCTCAGAGGCCACGATTGAGAAAGTTCAGGCTGCCATCAATACGCTCGGCTATGTTCATAACGTCGCCGCTGCCAACCTTCGCGCCAACACCTCTAATCTTATCGGCCTGATCCTGCGCGATTTCAGCGACAGCTTCTCCATCAAAGTGATGGCGAGTATCGTGCAGGAGCTGGAAAAACAGGGCTATATGGTCTTTCTCGGGCAGCCGCTTAACGAGGGGGAACACCTCGAGCGCTGCCTGCTATCGTTCAAACAGCAGGGCGTTGCCGGCGTTATCTATTTGTCCTCCGATACGCGCCAGGCCCGCCTGCCGGAGCAGATCCGCCAGTGCCCGCTGCCGCTGGTTGCCGTCTCCCAGGCCCTGCTTGATGAATCCTGTAACCTGGTGATGCGCGACAACCGCCAGGCGGCGAACCTCGCCACCCGTTACCTGATCGAGCGCGGCCACCGCAATATCGCCTACATTGGCGGTCAGGCCGGCTGCCTTATCCGCGAACAGCGCCTGCTCGGTTTTCGCAGCGCCATGACCCAGTCCGGCCTGCTTAACCGCGACGAATTTGCCCCCGCCTGCAGCGACGATACCCGCGCCGCCGGGCTGGCGACCCGCCAGCTGCTGGAAAAGAACAACACCATTACCGCCCTGCTCTGCCACTCGCCGGATGCGATGATCGGCTCCATTTCCGGTATTCATCAGGTGGGGCGCACGGTGGGCAAAGATGTGTTCCTCACCCAGCAGGTTGCGCTGGTGGGCTTTGAGGATATGCTGCACGTCAACCTCACCTCGCCGTCGTTCACCTACGTCTCCTCCGCCAGCGAAGAGACCGGGCGCCAGGCCGCCGGGCTGATGATCCGCAAACTCAGGGAGCCGGATCTGCAAACCCAGCGCATTACTCTCTCCGGACAGCTTATTGCCCGGGAATCGGCGTAGATTCAGAATCTGACCCGGCTGCCGCCCGGCCGCCGGACTGCTATATTTCCATGATTTGCCATGGGAAAAACCAATGCCAACCATTATCACCCACGCCGCCGTGCCCCTCTGTCTGGGAGTAGGGCTCGGCACCCGCGTTATTCCTCCGCGCCTGCTGTTTGCGGGGGTGGTGCTCGCCATGCTGCCGGATGCCGACGTCCTCGCCTTTAAGTTCGGCGTGGCCTACGGCAATATCTTTGGCCACCGGGGCTTTACCCACTCGCTGCTGTTTGCCTTTGCCCTGCCGCTGCTGTGCGTACTGGCGGGGCGACGATGGTTTCGCGCCGGACTGACGCGCTGCTGGCTATTTTTAACGGTGTCGCTGCTGTCCCACAGCCTGCTGGATTCGGTGACCACCGGCGGGAAAGGGGTGGGCTGGCTGTGGCCCTGGTCGGACGAAAGGTTCTTTGCCCCCTGGCAGGTGATTAAGGTGGCGCCCTTTGCGCTGTCGCGGTACACCACCCCTTACGGGCATCAGGTGATTATCTCTGAGCTGCTGTGGGTGTGGCTGCCGGGGGTGATGCTAATGGGAGTGCTATGGTGGAAACGTGCGCGCTGAGGCCCTCACCCCGGCCCTCTCCCCCAGGGAGAGGGAGAAAACCGGGCAGCACCCTCTCCCTGGGGGAGAGGGTGCGGGCATCAGCGCCCACCAGACTTACTTACGGCGCCAGGTGGTGCCCTGCGGGCCATCTTCAAGGATGATGCCCATCTCGGTGAGGCGGGCGCGGGCCGCATCGGCCGCCGCCCAGTCTTTGGCCTGACGCGCTTCGAGACGCGCCTTGATTAAGGCTTCAATCTCCGCTACTTCGCCGTCATCGGCCTGGGCGCTGCTCTGCAGGAAGGTTTCCGGCTCCTGCTCCAGCAGGCCCAGCACCGCAGAGAGCTTACGCAGATGCGCCGCCAGGGCGTTCGCCGCCGCCATATCTTCGCTCTTCAGACGGTTAACCTCACGGGCCATATCAAACAGCACCGAATAGGCTTCCGGGGTGTTGAAGTCGTCGTTCATCACCTCGATAAAGCGCGCTTCGAAGGCCTCACCGCCTGCCGCCGCTACCGATTTGTCGGTGCCGCGCAGGGCGGTGTAGAGACGTTCCAGCGCCGAGCGGGCCTGCTTCAGGTTCTCTTCGCTGTAGTTCAGCTGGCTGCGATAGTGACCGGACATCAGGAAGTAGCGCACGGTCTCCGCGTCGTAATACTTCAGCACGTCGCGCACGGTAAAGAAGTTGCCCAGCGATTTCGACATCTTCTCGCGGTCCACCATCACCATGCCGGAGTGCATCCAGTAGTTCACGTACTCGCCGCCGTGGGCGCAGGTGGACTGGGCGATTTCGTTTTCGTGGTGCGGGAACATCAGATCCGAGCCGCCGCCGTGGATATCGAAATGGTTGCCCAGCTGTTTGCAGTTCATGGCCGAGCACTCAATGTGCCAGCCCGGACGCCCGTCGCCCCACGGGGAAGGCCAGCTCGGCTCGCCCGCTTTGGACATTTTCCACAGCACGAAGTCCATCGGATTGCGCTTCACGTCAACCACGTCCACGCGCGCGCCGGCCTGCAGCTGCTCCAGATCCTGACGGGAAAGCTGGCCGTAGGTCGGGTCGGTGGGCACGGAGAACATCACGTCGCCGTTATCGGCCACGTAGGCATGGCCGCGTTCGATCAGCTTTTCGGTGATCTCAATGATTTCGTGGATATGGTGGGTGGCGCGCGGCTCGCTGTCCGGACGCAGAATGTTCAGGGCATCAAAGTCTTTGTGCATCTCGGCGATCATACGATCTACCAGCGCCACAAAGTTTTCGCCGTTTTCATTAGCGCGTTTAATGATTTTGTCATCGATATCGGTAATGTTGCGCACGTACTTCAGGTTGTAGCCGAGAAAACGCAGGTAGCGGGACACCACGTCAAAGGCAACAAAGGTACGGCCATGGCCGATATGACAGAGATCGTAAACCGTAATACCACACACGTACATGCCGACTTCCCCGGCATGGATAGGTTTAAATTCCTCTTTTTGGCGCGTCAGTGTATTAAAGATTTTTAACATCGAAGATTCCATGTGAGACGTGTGTGGATAGAAACTTGCTTATCATACCCATTATTCATCACCGAAGCAGCACACAATGCAAGGTGATCGCGTCCGGTGGTTATGCTATAACAAGCCCCTATATCTGACCCAAATCAGGGTCTGGGCACCACAATAACGGAACAGGATGCAAAAATGGTTACTTTCCACACTAATCATGGCGATATCGTAATCAAGACCTTTGATGACAAAGCGCCTGAAACAGTTAAAAACTTCCTGGACTACTGCCGCGAAGGTTTCTACAACAACACCATTTTCCACCGTGTGATCAACGGCTTTATGATCCAGGGCGGCGGTTTTGAACCTGGCATGCACCAGAAAGAGACCAAAGAAGCGATCAAAAACGAAGCTAACAACGGTCTGAAAAACACCCGCGGCACCCTGGCAATGGCCCGTACTCAGGCGCCACACTCTGCCACCGCGCAGTTCTTCATCAACGTAGCGGACAACGACTTCCTGAACTTCTCCGGCGAAAGCCTGCAGGGTTGGGGCTACTGCGTATTCGCAGAAGTGGTTGAAGGCATGGACGTGGTTGATAAGATCAAAGCCGTCGCTACCGGCCGCAGCGGTATGCATCAGGACGTTCCAAAAGAAGACGTTGTGATTACCAGCGTGACCGTCAGCGAGTAATAGTGGCGACACTCTTTATTGCAGATCTGCATCTGCAAACAGAAGAACCGGCGATTACCGCCGGTTTTCTGCGTTTTTTACGCGGCGAAGCGCGCTCCGCCGACGCGCTGTACGTTCTGGGCGACCTGTTTGAAGCCTGGATTGGCGATGACGATCCCAACCCGCTGCACCGTGAGATCGCCGCCGCGCTTAAGGCGCTGGCCGACGCCGGCGTCCCCTGCTACTTCATCCACGGCAACCGCGATTTTCTGCTTGGTAAAAGGTTCGCCCGGGAAAGCGGCATGACATTGCTGCCGGAAGAGCAGGTGCTCGATCTCTATGGCCGCCGGGTGTTAATCATGCACGGCGACACCCTCTGTACCGACGATGTCGGCTATCAGGCGTTTCGCGCCAAAGTGCATACCCCCTGGATCCAGACCCTGTTTCTCGCCCTGCCGCTGTTTATCCGCAGCCGGATCGCCAGCAAAATGCGCGCGGGCAGCAAGGCCGCCAACAGCGGTAAATCGATGACCATCATGGACGTTAACCCCCAGGCGGTGGTCAGCGTGATGGAAAAACACCGGGTTCAGTGGCTGATCCACGGCCATACCCATCGTCCGGACGTGCATAGCCTGAACGTTAACGGCGAGCCCGCCCACCGGGTGGTACTGGGCGCCTGGCATACGCAGGGCTCAATGGTCAAAGTCACGCCGGATGGCGTGGAGCTGATCGCCTTTCCCTTTTAATCCTTCTGTTTTCCCCACCTAAAAATCATTCAATTATTTTGAATCTTATCGGCAAATTGTTTTGATTTTAATCACCCTCAGGTCGGCCTATCATTACTCACATCAGGGCAACAACGCCCTACTCCAGATAAAACACTTTAGGAATACGACCATGAAATCCATCAAAACTTTCGTTGCTGTTGTTGCGCTGTCTGCCGTTTCTTTCGGTTCTTTCGCCCAGAGCGTGAGCGCTAACGCCTCTACCCTCGACCGTGCGGAAGCCAAAATTGCCGCCAAGGCCGCTGAACAGGGCGCCGCTTACAAAATCACCAGCGCCCATTTCGATAACGGCGTGCACATGACCGCCGAACTGACTAAATAATTTGCCCGATTGCCGTGCCGCCCGATAACAGACCCGCGACAGCGACAATATGATGAAAAGGAAAAACAGATGAAAAATTTCAGCATTGTCAGCGCCCTGCTGCTGGCCGCGTCCCTGTCGTCTGGCGCAATGGCTGCCGGCCACCACGTCCGCACGCCTGAGGCGGGTTCGAATATGGATACGTCCGTGCAGACCAACCATATCGACGTGAACCACGCCTTTGACAAAGAGAACCTGACCGCAGGCAATCTGCTGTAAAACGAGTTAAAAACGCATTTGATAAGACCGCCTCCGGGCGGTCTTTTGCGTTGTGATATATGCGCCGCTTCGGCGGAAGTTTTAGCCGCGCAACCGTTTTCCTTGCCGGTATTACATGCTATTCTCTGTGCCCTCAAAACCCGATAGTTGTGCACCACAGGAGTTTTAAGACGCATGTCTTCCCGCAATAATCCGGCGCGTGTCGCCATCGTGATGGGGTCCAAAAGCGACTGGGCTACCATGCAGTTCGCCGCCGAAATCTTTGACATCCTGAATG
>Ga0209370_1000460_pt1 | contig 55716 bp, 44 predicted proteins | sample AgamicAtPrz_FD_187164 | JGI IMG/M metagenome (GOLD analysis project Ga0209370, IMG submission 187164) | Agave microbial communities from Guanajuato, Mexico - At.P.rz (SPAdes) (version 2) | ecosystem: Host-associated > Plants > Phyllosphere > Phylloplane/Leaf | place: Guanajuato, Mexico...
TGCTGAAGAGCGCGAAGCCATCCAGAGCCTGAAAAACGCTCCGGAAGCGGCTGCCGACACCACCATGGCTGCGCTGCTGCGCGAAGCAATGGCCAAGCAGAACTGAGTTCTGTTTGATCGGTAAAAAGGGCGACCCTCGGGTCGCCCTTTTTTTATGTCGGAAATGGTCCATGTCGGGGGTGGATGATGTTGATGTTTGGCGACGTCATGAAAGGTCGCGGGCGTGATAACAATTTCCTGATCATCAGGTTGCTGGCGGCAACCGCTGTGGTGGTTGGGCATTCCTTCGCGTTGTCCTACCTGGAGTGCCTGAGTTGTGCCGACCCGGCGTTGCTGCTGGGTATGCCGGTGCCGGTTCACAGCCTGGGCGTTGAAGTGTTCTTCATGGTCAGCGGGTTCTTGATCGCTGCCAGTGGTGAGCGCAATGGTGCTCGGGATTTCTACCTGGCGCGCGCACTGAGGATCTTGCCTGGTTTGCTGGTGTGTCTGCTGCTCATGGCCTTTGTGCTGGGGCCAGTGGTTACCTCGTTGCCGCTTGCCGAGTATTTCTCGAAAGGCCAGGTTTACAAGTACGTCTACAGCCCGCTGTTGATATTCAAGGATGCTCAGTTCGTGCTGCCCGGCGTGAGTTTTACTCCGAGGTTTCATGGGGTTTCGGTCAATGGCAGTTTGTGGACCATTCCGCTGGAAATGCGCATGTACCTGGTGCTGGGGGTATTGGTGCTGGTGGCCAGGGTTTGTCGATGGCCGATGGCAGGGCTGACGCTGGCGGCGCTGGTGATTGCGCTGGGGCTGCATACCCTGCATCCGGCTTATGGGGAGTACCCATTCAAGTTGGTGGTGTGTTTCCTGGCGGGTTCGGCGTTCTATTCGTGCCGGGCGGTGATCCCGCATGGGTGGTGGCTGCTGCTTGCCTGCGCCGGATTGTTCTTGCTGAGCAAGGGTGGGCGCTTTGAGGTGTTTACCTGCGCCATCCTGACGCTTTACGGCACCTTGTACTTTGCTTACTGCCCGCAGGTGAAGCTGCCTTCGTTGGTGCAGGATTACTCGTACGGTATCTACCTGTATGCATTTCCGATCCAGCAAGTGTTGGCGGGGGCCATGCCATGGGCCGGTCCCTACTGGTTGATGTTGGCTGCGGTGCCGGCGTCGTGGTTTGCGGGCTATGTTTCGTGGGAGCTGGTAGAGAAGCCTGCCTTGGCGATGCGCAAACGCTTTTCCCGAGCGGGTTCCCGGCAGCAATTGGCATAGGCGTCCGGGTTCCAGCAGCTGGCGTGTCCGCCCCCCCTCAGTGGGATAATGGTGTGTCCACCTCTCCGGAAACTGGCGCGATCCCTCTGTGGGAGCGGGCATGCCCGCGAAGCAGGCGACGCGATGGATGGCACCGGCTATGCCGGTGTTCGCGGGCGCGCCCGCTCCCACATGGGCTGTGCTGGCCTCAAGGCAGGTGATGTCCATGCGGGGGCAGTGTTGCCGGTACTTGCACGATCCTCTTGTGAAGCGGCCCTGTATCGCGAAAAGCCTGCTCTCAACAGGCCGGTACCTGGCTTCGAAGCAGGCAGCATCTAAGCAGGGCCAGCGACCCAAGCCCGATTTCCAAAAAGCCTGCACTATCCCTGTGGGAGCTGGCTTGCCGGCGATGAGGCCGGGCCTGCCAGGCGCCGCCAGCTAGACCATTCCTGTAAAACTTCAATCTTGAATTTTTTTATTAAGTCAAGAACCACCCTGTTCAAATCCCTCCCAGCGTGCTACAAACTGGTTAAGTAATGATCTAGCTGCTTGATAACGAAGGGAAAAATATGACGAAGTCGGAGCTGATCGAACGTATTGTCACCCATCAGGGGCTGCTCTCGTCCAAGGACGTGGAGCTGGCCATCAAGACCATGCTTGAGCAGATGTCACAATGCCTTGCCACTGGCGATCGCATCGAGATCCGCGGTTTTGGCAGCTTCTCGCTGCACTATCGCGCCCCTCGCGTAGGCCGTAACCCGAAGACCGGCCAGTCGGTCAGCCTCGAAGGCAAGTTCGTGCCGCACTTCAAGCCTGGCAAGGAGTTGCGCGATCGGGTCAATGAAGAAGAACATGAGGCCCACACCTGATTCCACAAGGAGCAATCTGATGCGTAACCTCAAGCGCGCCCTGGCGGCGGTGTTCGTGCTGCTGTTGGCGGCTGTGGTGCTGTTCTTCGTGCTGGAGAACCAGCAAACCGTCTCGTTGGTCCTGTTCGGTTGGGCAGCCCCGGCCGTGCCAGTCGCCGTGCTGGTCCTGGCCGCCCTGGTCATTGGCCTGGCAGTCGGTCCGCTGCTGGGTGCCTACGGCGTGCAGCGCAGCAAGCGCAAGATCAGGGCTTCTGCCCGCCAGGCAGCACTGAACGGTAACTAAGGATATTTCCTACAACTGTTTGGGAAAGTCTCACCTATGCCTGTACCGGCCGTCATGGAGTAATAACGCACTTCATTTTCGGCCCAGGCGAGTGTGTGCAGCATGGAATATCCTGTCCTTTCCCATCACGGTGGTGCCCGTGGCGTCACCGGCTCCTGCCATCAACTGCACCTCGCCCCGTCCACCAGCCTGCTGATCGACTGCGGCCTGGAGCAGGGCGCCGAGGCCGCGCCAGGCGCAGCATCGGCACCGTTGGGCTTCGACGTGCAGGGTATCCAGGCCCTGGTCATCACCCATGTGCATCTCGACCATGTAGGTCGCATTCCGGCATTGCTGGCTGCCGGCTACCGTGGCCCGATCCTGTGCAGCGAGCCGTCCGCCCGGCTGCTGCCTCTGGTGCTGGAAGATGCCTACAAACTGAGTATCAGCAGTGAGCCCGCCCAAGTGGCGAGGTACCTGGAGTTCATCCGCGACCTGATCGTGCCGGTGCCTTTCGAGCAGTGGCACACCCTGGTCGAGCGCCCCGGCCTCGGTTGCCGCATTCGCCTGCAGCGCGCTGGTCATCTGCTGGGTTCGGCCTATGTCGAATGCGATGTGCAGCGTGAACAAGCCAATACCCGATATGTGTTCTCCGGTGACCTGGGCGCCGGTGGAAACCCTTTGCTGCGCCCTGTGCTGCCCCCGGAACGGGCCGATGTGCTGGTACTTGAAAGCACCTACGGCGACCGCCTGCACCCGCCTGCAGGCGACCGGCAGCAGCGGCTGGAAGCGGCCATCGACCGCGCCCTTGCCGACCAGGGCACGCTGCTCATTCCGGCCTTCAGTCTCGGCCGCACCCAGGAGCTGCTGTACGAGCTCGAAGGCATTCTTCATCGCAAGGCCTTGCTGAACAAGGCCGGCCCGGCCTCCGAGGGCGACCCGCTCGACTGGTCACAGCTGCCCATCATCCTTGACTCACCACTGGCCCAGCGCATTACCGGTGTGTACCGGGAGTTGCACGACTACTGGGATGCCGAAGCCAGGGCGCGCCTGGCCGAAGGGCGCGACCCGCTTGGCTTCAGCCAGTTGATCAGCGTGGACACCCATGCCCGCCACCAGCAGGTGGTCAATTACCTGAAGAGCACCGGGCGGCCGGCGATCGTGATTGCCGGCAATGGCATGTGTTCGGGTGGGCGCATCGTCAATTACCTCAAGGCCATGCTCGGGGATCCGCGGCACGAGGTGATGTTTGTCGGTTATCAGGCCAAGGGCACGCCGGGCGCGGTGATACAGGCGAGTGAAGGGGCGGAAGGGTTTGTGCAGATTGATCTGGATGGGCGGATGTATGAGGTGCGCGCAAAAGTCGTAACCTTGCCGGGCTACTCTGGTCATGCGGATCAGCAGGGGTTGGTTAGCTTCGCGCTGGATGGTGCGAAAGCCGCAAGGAAGGTTGTGCTGGTACATGGAGAAGCTCGGGCGAAATCAGCTTTGGCCGAAGCATTAAGCAAGCGCGGCGGTAGGGAGGTCGACGTCATGGTTGCCCAGTAGCGAGCCGCAGGCCGTCGGCTCGTGGGGCGGCGGTGGAACTTTGTTGACGGTATCTTTCTCTTAGATCGGATAAGTGCTAAAGCTGTAGGTCGTTTCGAGCGGTCTGCGGTGGATGAGCAAAATGCCGCTACGCTTAGCTTCAGCTGGTCTTTCGTCAGGTCAGCTGCAGCCAAGGCTAAGCCTAGCTGACATAGGAATCATGCAAATGGCCGGATCTAAGGAAAACGAGAACAAATGCGAAATGAACGTAGTCCCGGAGTCGAAAATGACGAAGTTGATGTTCTCGAGCTCTGGCATGTCTTGTGGAGTCGTAAACTGCTCATCCTTTCGTGCGTTGTTTTAGTTACTGCAGCTACTCTTGTTTATGTTTGGCTAAAGACGCCGATGTATGAGGCCAAGTCTTTTATATTGCCACCTACCAAGAATGATATTGCCCAGTTGAACTATGGCCGCACTGAAGCCAGCGGCCTCAAAGCGTTTACACCCAAAGATGTTTATCAGATTTACCTGCGTTCCCTGCAATCCGAGTCACTGCGGCGCCAGTTTTTTCGCGCGGTCTATTTGCCTAATTTGCCAGAGGTCGCCCGCCAAGGCTCTCAAGATGCACTTTATGACCAGTTTGGCAAGGTATTGACTGTGGGGGCTGTGGCGGGAGATAGTGCCGAGCGCTTTTTGATCAGGGCGTTAAGCGACGACCCCAAGATGAGTGTGAAGTGGGTAACGCGTTTTTCGGAAATGGCCAGCGACCTTGCTAAAAAGACGCTGGTTGAAGATGCCGATACTGAAGTGAAGGTGCTGGTCAAGAACCTGGAGCAACAGATCCGCAGCGCACGAGATGCGGCGCACAAGCAGCGGGAAGATCAAATCGCCCGCCTTGAAGAGGCGCTGAAAGTTGCCAAGGCAGTGAACCTGAGCAAGCCCCCCATCATTGCCAGTGGCATGGATACTGAGGTGTCTGGCGGCATGCAGGGCGCACTGACCTACATGCGCGGTAGCCAGGCCCTTGAGGCAGAGCTTGCAAACCTTCGCACGCGGGAGTCCGATGACCCATTCGTCGCCGGTTTGCGGGAGATCCAGGAGAAACTCGACTTCTACCGCAACCTGCAGCTGAACCCTGCCGTGATCGAGGTATTTCAGCAGGATGGTGCCATCGAGGTGCCTGATACCCCGGTCCGGCTGCGCAAATTGCTTATTGTCGTAGGGGGTGTGTTCGCAGGGCTGGTACTCGGTGTGCTCCTGGCCGCATTTACCCACCTGGTATCTACTGAAAGAGAGCGTCGTCTGGGGCGCGTTTGAGCTACCCCGCCCCCCCAGAGCCTGTATGCTGCGGGAAGAGTCGAACTGATAGTAATAAATTTCAACAAGAGGCTGGTTGCGTGAAGCTCATAGAAACAAATATCTCGGACGTAGTCGTTTTTGAACCTACCGTTTTCGAGGACGACAGGGGCTGGTTCTATGAGTCTTATAGCGAGCCTAAGTTTCATGCCTTGCTCAGTGCGCAAGGTATTACCCTTCCGCCTTCTTTTGTTCAGGAAAATTGCTCTTTATCCAAAAAGGGCGTCATGCGCGGCTTGCACTATCAGCTTTATCCGTTTGCCCAAGGCAAGTTGGTAAGCGTGGTCAAGGGCGCAGTGTTCGACGTGGCAGTGGATATTCGAAAAGGCTCCCCTACCATCGGGCAGTGGGTAGGCATGGAGCTGTCGGCGGCCAACCGCAAGATGATGTGGGTGCCTGAAGGCTTCGCCCATGGTTTTATCGCGCTGGAAGAAGATACGGTGTTTCAGTACCGCACGACCAATGTCTATTCCAAAGAGCATGAACGCAGCATTGCCTGGAATGACCCGGAGCTTGCCATCGAATGGCCACAGCTGGAGGGGCTGCTGATCAGTGACAAGGATGCGATTGCGCCAACCCTTGCCGAGGCTGACTTGCCACCGCTGATCCTGAAAGGGCAGGCGGAAGACCTGGTACTACCGATCATTGGTGATGATCGCGGGAGCCTGATCAGTATTGAAAAGGCGTTGAATATCCCGTTTGCCATCCGTCGCGTCTACTACATCTTCGGTACCAAGGCCGGCGTCAGCCGCGGCTTCCATGCCCACCGGGATCTCCAGCAACTGATAATCTGCCTGGCCGGCAGTTGCCGCATGACCCTGGATGACGGTACCGGCCGAGTCGACCATATGCTTGACGCGCCACAGAAAGCCTTGCTGATCAAGAATATGGTCTGGCGTGAAATGCATGATTTCAGTGAAGACTGCGTACTCATGGTCATCGCCAGTGAAACCTACGACGAGCGTGATTACATTCGCAGTTACGATGACTTCAAGAGGCTGATCGCCCATGCCTAGCATTCATGCCTTGGCCGATGTACAAACCGATGCCATCGGTGAAAAAACCAGAGTCTGGCAATACGCGGTCATCCTCAAAGGTGCGCGAATTGGCAGCAACTGCAACATATGCGCCCACACCCTGATCGAAGGAGGGGTTGTAGTCGGGGACAACGTCACCGTGAAAAGTGGTGTGTTTCTGTGGGAGGGGCTCGTGATCGAGGACAATGTCTTCATTGGCCCCAATGCTACATTCACCAACGACAGAGTGCCGCGCTCCAAGTGTTACCCCGAGGCTTACGAAGTCACGGTGCTGAAGGAAGGCTGCAGCATCGGTGCAAACGCAACATTGCTCCCGGGCGTCACGATTGGTCGACATGCCATGGTAGGTGCCGGTGCCGTCGTGACAAAGGATGTACCTGATTACTGCGTGGTAGTGGGTAATCCGGCAAAAATAACAAGGGAGCTAGAGCATGGTTGATTTCCTGAATCTCAAGGCCGTCAATAAACAGTACCGCGAAGAATTGTTGCAAGCGTGTGCCGATGTCATCGATTCCGGCTGGTACATCGGCGGTAGCGCTCTGGCCCGCTTTGAAAGCAACTTTGCCGCTTATTGCGGTACCGCTCATTGCATTGGCGTGGCAAACGGCCTCGATGCGCTGACGTTGACCTTGACTGCCTGGAAACAGCTGGGGCGGGTGAAGCAGGGTGATGAAGTCATCGTCCCGGCCAATACCTACATTGCGAGCATCCTGGCAATCACCGCCAGTGGGCTTGAGCCTGTGCTCGTCGAACCTGACCCCGCAACCTTCAATATTGATACCTCCCTCATACGCCAGGCTATTACCGACAAGACGCGCGTCATCCTGCCGGTGCACCTGTATGGGCAAATTGCAGACATGAAGGCGATCACCGAGATTGCCGCCGAATACGGTTTGCTGGTACTCGAAGACTCGGCCCAGGCTCACGGTGCCTCAATCGATGGCAAGCGGGCGGGGAGCTGGGGGAATGCCTCGGGCTTCAGCTTCTATCCGGGCAAGAATCTGGGTGCGCTCGGTGATGCCGGGGCGATAACCACCTCGGATGCCGAGTTGGCGGAAGTGCTGCGCGCCCTCAGAAACTACGGCTCCCATGAGAAGTACAAGAACTTGTACGTCGGAGTGAACAGTCGTTTGGACGAGATCCAGGCGGCTATGCTGGACGTGAAGCTCAAGTATCTGGGTGAAGAAATCAGCCGGCGCCGGCACATCACCCAGTGCTACCGTGCGGGGATTCAAAATGCTCAAATCGTCCAGCCGCAAAATAGTGTTGTCGAGGAGCATGTCTGGCATCTGTATGTAGTACGCACGCCGCACAGAAACGATTTGCAGCAACATCTTCGCGAGCAAGGGATACAGACGCTGGTTCACTACCCAATCCCGCCTCACAGGCAGCAGGCTTACAGTCAGTACAACGGTTTGAGCCTGCCGCTGACTGAAAAAATTCATGATGAAGTGCTCAGCCTGCCTGTCGATCCCACCATGAGCGACGCGGATATTCAGACGGTCATCGATGCCTGCAACAGTTTTACTGTGTCCGGGCAATAATACATGACGTTGATCAAGACCAGTCTGCTGAATGCTATTGCTGTTTTTGTAAAGATGGCGACATTGCTGGGGCTCAACAAGGTGCTGGCCCTTTATGTAGGGCCAGCGGGTTACGCGGCGATCGGGCAATTGCAGAATGCCGTTACCATGTTCACGACACTGGCCAGCGGCGCTGTCAGCACAGGGGTAACCAAGTACACGGCGGAGTTTGCTGATCGGCCGGACGAACAACACAGGATCTGGCGAACTGCCGGGACGCTGTCACTGCTGGTTTCGTGTGTATTGGCAGTGCTGATCGTGGCCATGCGGGCACCATTGGCAGGTTGGTTTTTCAACGACGAAAAACTCGCCCCGGTGCTGGTGTGGTTTGCCGCTACCTTGGTATTTTTTGCTTTCAACTCTTTGCTGCTGGGCATTCTGAACGGCAAGAAAGACGTTCAGCGCTACGTGCTTGCCAATATTTCTGGCAGCCTGATATCGCTGGTGGTGACCTGTGCCCTGACCATCAGGCTGGGGTTGTACGGTGCGCTGGTTTCGCTGGCTGTGTACCAGTCGTTGAGCTTCGTGGCCACCTTGGTCATCTGCATGCGCACATCATGGTTCCGCCTCTCAGATTTCATCGGGGCGCTGGACAAGCAGTCCTTGTCCCGGCTGGCAAAGTTTGCCCTCATGGCCGTTGTGACAGCATGTTCTCTGCCCGTTTGCCATGTGTTCATCCGGGATTACCTGGGGGCGGAGTTCGGCTGGGATCACGCTGGTTACTGGGAGGCCATGTGGCGGTTGAGCACGGCCTATCTCATGTTGATCACCACGACGCTTGCGGTCTATTACCTGCCGAGGCTTTCGGAGCTTTCAGATGCAGGTGAACTTCGTCGGGAAATCATTCAGGGATACAAGCTCATCCTGCCCCTGACCATTGCTGCCGGCCTGGTTATCTACCTGCTCAGGGACTTCATCATCCATGTCCTTTTCTCGGCGTCATTCCTGCCCATGCGTGAGCTGTTCGCATGGCAGATGGTAGGGGACAGCTTGAAGGTCATCAGTTGGTTGATGGCCTACCTGATGCTCGGCAAGGCACTCACCCGGTTGTATCTGATTACCGAAGTCCTCTCGACGCTTTCGCTTTATGCTCTGACGGTCTATTTCACCCAGTTGTGGGGGTATGAAAAAGTTACCCTTGCATACGCGGCAAACTACCTGTTGTACGGAGTCGTGATGTATTTCTCGGTATTCCGTCGTTTGCACATTATTGTTGGCGATACGGCGCGGAGCTGAGTAGAGATGAAGGACGTCATCGAACAGTTACATGGGCGCATCCTTGGCGCTGAACCTGCTCAGGCATTGGTGCAGGCGCAGGTCTATGGGGCACTGCTCTGGGCGGTGGACCTGGGTATTTATGATGCCACCGCGCTGGAGCGCCACCTGGTGGCCCGATGCGCCAGCCAGGTCACGCTGCCGGCTGTCAGCAGCGTATCGCGCGGCTGCCTGCATGTGGTCAGCGAACCCTATATGCAAGGCGGGCACACCCGGCTGATGGAGCGCCTGGCGCACATGCACGAGGGGCCTGTGGACCTGCTGGTCGCGCGCAGCGCCAAGCCCCAGGTGCTCGAACGCCTGGCAGGCTATTTCGCCCATATCGAGGTGGCGCGCGGCGATGACCCGTGTGCCCGCCTGCAGTCCATCGTCGACATCCTGGCCCAGTACGACAAGGTGGTGTTGCACATTCACCCGGACGACATCATCACCACCGTCGCCTGCGGCCTGCTGAAGCAACAACGTGGCGCCGCGCTGACAGTGTATTTCGTCAACCATGCCGACCACGTGTTCAGCTTTGGCGCGTCGGTGGCCGACGTGTATTTCGAGATCAGCGCCTACGGGCACCATCTGGACAAGAAAAAGCACCTCTCCTGCCAGAAGAGCTTCCTGGCGATCCCGATCGAGACCAGCGGCGCCAGAGTGCCGGATGCCGTGCCAACCCATGAGCGGATCAAGGTGTTCAGCGCTGCCTCGGCGGCCAAGTACAAGCCCCACGGCGGCCTGGACATGCGTCCGTCGATCACGGCGATTCTTCAGCGTTTCCCCAATGCCGAGTGCTGGATCATCGGTGCCAACCCCCTGACCAACACCTGGTGGTGGACAGTGAAGCTGCGCTACCCCAAGCGCTTCTTCATCCGCCGCCACCTGCCGTACAAGGACTACCTGGCCTTTGCGGAAAAAGCCGACTTCTACCTGGACAGCTACCCTATACCCGGTGGCACGGCGTTCGCCGAGCAATTGCTCAAGGGCCGGCGTTGCGTGGGGCTGGTGGCGCCGATTCAGGGCTATTCCCCGGCAGACGGCCTGAAGGTGGCCAGCATCGACCAGCTGCTGGCCAGCATCGAACAACCCCGGCCCAGTGCCTCGGTGGTGGAAGCGGTGCAGCGGGTCAACTCGCTGGAGGCGGTGAAAGCGCGTTACCTGGCGTGCATCGAGCGGGGCGAATTCAGCGAGAACGAACTGGCAGCCATGTTGCCGTGGACGGGCAACCTCGATTTCATGAAACCGACAGGTAAGGTCACTAGCATGGTCCCTGCGGATGTCTTCGACGCCCTGTGCCGCATAGACACGAACCTGGCGTTGCGAACCCTGTTTGCCTACGCCTGGGTGCCGAGAATCAAACTCTTGATCAAGGTCGTGCTTTTCCGGCTGGCCAGGCTGACCAGAGCGCGAGGGTGAGTGTGATCAGGATATTTATCGGCGTGCTGTTCTGCCTGCTGTTCTTCAGCGACTTCGTCGTGTTGACGCTGGGGCTGGGCAGTGTGTTTGCCGGTTGGCGAGAAATGATCAGCCTGCTGATGATCATGTGGCTGCTGCTGCGGGTGCTGGCCAGTGTCACGGCACGTGGCATGGTCAACCTCGAAGTCGGGCGGTGGTTGCTGGTCGTGCTGTTCTTCGTCTTCCTGTATCTGCTGTTCGGCGACCTTAGCGCGTCGTCGGTGCGCATGTTCCGCGCACTGGCCGTGCCGGTGTTCGTCGGCATGGCGGTGGCCATCTGGGCCCACGCGGTGTCGACCGAGAAGAAGCTGCGCCATGTGTACTGGTCGGTGCTGGCGATGAGCGTACTTACCGGCGCATATGCGTTTTACCAGTACCTGACCATCGTCTCGGCCGAGCAGTTCTGGTACTGGCCGCTGCTTACCGCCAAAGGCTATGAGCTGCAACCCTACAACTCGATGCGTGACGGGCTGCCGCGGGTTTCCGGCTTCTTTACCGGCACGCTGGAGTTTTCTGCGGTAATCCTCAATACCGCCGCCATGACCCTGGCCGTGTTGCTCAGCGGGCGCAACTGGTCTTTGACCCGGCGCCTGCTGCTGAGTGTTGCCTTCCTGCTGCTGTGCGGGCTGATTGTGATCGGTTCGGTGCGTACGGCCATGATCGGCCTGGTGTGCATCTGCTCGATGCTGGTGGCGGCCCGGGTACTGCATACGGCCTGGCTGATCTCACTGCTGGGCTACCTGCAGTTCGTGGGCCTGACCGTGGCGATTTTCGCCTACCTGTCGATGGGCTACACCGAGGATTTGTCGGCACTGGACCGTGAGCGGCAGTGGCTGCACATGTTTGAGGTGCTTGGCGCGCACCCCATGGGCTATGGCTTTGGCGCGGTAGGCCCGGGCCAGCCGCACTGGTTCGATTCGTTCTGGCTCAACCTGCTGGCCACCTGCGGTCTGGTCGGCCTGCTGATCATGGCCGGGTTGATCCTCTGGTACCACAAGCTGGTGACGATCATCGTCCGGGACAGGCCTCACGGCAGCTCCTGGAAAAACGGCCTGGGCAACTTCGTGATTGCCAGCTATCCGTTCTTCCTGAGCTCGTTCTTTTTCCAGTCCTATACGAACAGTGTTGTCCTCTACATTTTCGCGATCGTGGTGATGGTGATCATTGGTGAAAACAGAAGAACAAAAGTTGAGCCTGGCAGTCCTGATCGTTCTGTATCGGAAAGCTAGCCAGGACTCGATTGCCCTGCAGTCATTGCTCGCGCAGCAGGCGTTACTGCGTGACGAGGGTATCGACCTGCAGCTGTACGTCTGGAACAACTCCCCCGGCGTGGCACAGCCGTGCCCGGGCGTACGCTGGTACGAGGCGGACAACCAGCGGTTGTCGGTGGTCTACAACCAGGTGGCCGAACAGGCGTTTGCCGCCGGGGTCGACCTGTTCATGATCTCGGACGACGACACCAACTACTCGAACATCCGCCTGTCCAGCTGCCTGGCGCAGATCGGCCAGGTACGCCGTGCGCCAGGCGGCGAGCAGGTGGGCGTGTTCATGCCCCGGCTGGTCAGCCATGGGCAACTGGTCAGCCCCGGCAAGCGCTGGCTGTTCATGGGCCGCCTTACCCCCAACGTGGCCGCGGGGCTGGTGGACTCGAAAAACCTGCTGGGCATCAACAGTGGCCTGATCTTCACCCGCGAGTGCTTCCAGCGCATGACGCCTTTCTATGACGAGCGGTTGCGCTTCTATGCCACCGATACCGACTTTTTCATCCGCTACGAGGGTTATTTCCCCAAGGCCTGCGTGCTGGATGTGGAGATTGCCCACGACCTGTCCGAGCACAGTGCCGATACCCCCGAGCGTGCCTTGTTCCGCTTCGAGGAAATGATCCACGGGCTGCGTATCAGCTTCCATTCCCACGGCCTGCTGGAGCGAGGCCTGCTTGACCTGTACCTGGTCTATGCGGCCATTCGCAAAGCGGTGGCCTACCGCCGCCCGGCCTTCGTCAAGGCCTTGTTTACCCAGGTGAGGGCCGTGAAATGATGCATGCCTTGCTCGAAAAACTGGTGCTGCTGGTTAAAAAGCGCCCATTGGTTGTCGACCGGCGCATCTCGTCGGGCTATCTGCTGGGGCTGTTCGTGACCAAGCTGCTGATGGCCTGCCGCGGCGTGATCCGCCTGCGCCGGCGGCGCCTGGCGTTCATCGGCTCGGGGGTAACCCTGAAGGAAGTGGGCAAGATCGAGTACGGCCCGGGGCTGGTCATCGACCAGGGCTGCTTCGTCGATGCCTTGTCCAATGACGGCATCCGCTTCGGCACCGCCGTGTCGCTGAACAAGCACATCATCATCGAGTGCACCGGCAGCCTGGCCAACATCGGCAAGGGCCTGGTGATCGGCGACAACGTCGGCCTGGGTGCCGGCTGCTTCCTGGGCTGCGCCGGCGGCATCGAGATTGGCAGCGACACCATCATCGGCAACTTCGTCAGCTTCCATTCGGAAAACCACAACTTCGAAGACCCGCTGCAACCCATCCGCCTGCAGGGCGTGACCCGCCAGGGCATCAAGGTGGGCCGCAACTGCTGGATCGGCGCCAAGGTGACCGTACTCGATGGCGCGGTGATCGAAGACGGCTGCGTGTTCGCCGCAGGGGCGGTGGTGGCCGCGGGCGTGTACCGCAAGAATTCGATTTATGGCGGTGTGCCGGCCAAGTTCATCAAGGCGCGCGTAGCGGAAGAAGGGGTGGCATGAAAACGTTGCACTTTGTCCATCTGCTTAATGACTACAGCGGCAGCCCCCGGGTGTTGAACCAGACCATCACCGCGCTACAGCGACACGGCGCCGACTGCACCCTGCACGTGGGCAGCAGCGGCCACGGTGTGCTCGACGAGCTGCAGGTACGCACCTGCAGGTTTGCCTACAAGCGCTTCGACAACCGCTGGCTGACCTTGCTGGCGTATGCCGGCTCGCAGGTGGCGCTGTTCTTCAGCCTGTTGCGCCAGGTGCGGCCGGGGTCGATCGTGCTGGTTAACACCATGCTGCCCTTTGGTGCCGCCCTGGCCGCCCGTTTGCGCGGTGCCAAGGTGGTCTACCACGTGCACGAAACCTCCATCCGGCCTGCGCTGCTCAAGGCGTTCCTGCGCCGGGTGATTGCCGGCTGTGCCAGCAAGGTGGTCTACGTGTCGAAGTACCTGCAGGTACAAGAGGGCGTGGCCGGCGTGCCAGCGGTGACCGTGTACAACGGGCTGGCCGAGGGCTTCCAGCAGCAGGCAATGGTCACGCCGTACCAGCACTTGCACGACGGCAGCTTCAACGTGCTGATGCTGGCGTCGTTGAAGGGCTACAAAGGGGTGGACGAATTTGTCGCCCTGGCCACCGCACTGGCCGCGAACCCTGTGCTGAAGTTCACCCTGGTGCTCAATGCCAGCCCGCAGGAAGTGGACGCCTACTTTGCCGGCAAGGTTCTGCCGCAAAACCTCATGCTCAGCCCGGCCAGTGCCGAGGTGGCGAAGTTCTACCGCAATGCCAGCCTGGTGCTGAACCTGTCCCATGTGGACGGCTGGGTTGAAACCTTTGGCCTGACCATTCTCGAGGCGATGGCTTTCGGCATCCCGACCATAGTGCCCCCGGTAGGCGGCCCGGTCGAACTGGTCAGTGACGGGGTTGAGGGCTACCAGATCGATTCGAAAAACCATGAACAACTGGTGCGCACCGTTGCGCGCCTGTCGCAGGACCCACAGGTGTGCCAGGCACTGTCCGAGTGCGCACGCAGGAAAGCGAGTGAGTTTTCCACTGCCAACTTCCAGAAAAATATCGTGATGGTGTTTGATGACCTATAAGATTGCAGTGATTGGTACGGTCGGTTTACCCGCTCAATACGGTGGTTGGGAAACACTGACCGAGCAATTGGTGCGCAACCTGCCGGGTGACTGCGAACTCACCGTATATTGCAGTGCGCCCCATTACCCCCAGCGCCCGAAGTTTTTTGAGCGTGCCCGCCTGGTCTACCTGAACCTCAAGGCCAATGGCGTGCAAAGCATTCCGTACGATGTGCTGAGCATGCTGCACGCCTACCGCAAGCATGACCTGATGCTGATTCTGGGTGTTTCCGGCTGCATTGCCCTGCCATTCATGCGCCTGCTGACCCGCAAGCCGATCGTGGTGAACATCGACGGCTATGAATGGAAGCGCGCCAAGTGGTCCAACTTCGCCCGCTGGTTCCTGAAGTTGTCCGAAGCGGTGGCCGTGCGTTTTGCCCACGCGGTCATCACCGACAACAAGGTGTTGCAGGAATACGTGACCGCCGAATACAACAAACCCAGCGAACTGATTGCCTACGGTGGCGACCAGGCCCGGGCCGGCGAGCCAAGCGAGCAAGCCCGCCAGGCTTACCCCTTCCTGGGTGCACCCTATGCCTTTACGGTGTGCCGCATCGAGCCGGAGAACAACATCCATGTCATTCTCGAAGCCTTCGCCGGCTCTGGCATGCCGCTGGCGATCATCGGCAACTGGAACCACAGCGAATACGGCGTGCAACTGCGCAAGCAATACGAAGGGGTAAGCAACATTCACCTGCTGGACCCGATCTACGACGTGGAGCAACTGAGCCCGCTGCGCAGCAATGCCACGGTGTACCTGCATGGCCACAGCGCCGGCGGCACCAACCCGTCGCTTGTCGAAGCCATGTGGCTGGGCCTGCCGGTGGTGGCCTTCGATGTGTCGTTCAACCGCGCCACCACCGAAGACCAGGCGCTGTACTTTGCCGACAGCACCTCGCTGCGCAACCACGCCGAAGCCCTGTTTGCCGATGAAGGCGCCCGTGCGCAGCTTTCGGCGCGCCTGCATGAAATTGCCAACCGCCGTTACCGATGGTCGGTGGTGGCAGACCAGTACCGTAGCGTGTTCACCCGCCTGCTGGGCCGGGCGGGGAGAGGCTGATGGCCGAGCAAGGCAACGGGCAACGGCCAGGTATCCTGGCCACCGGCGGTAGCGGTTTTGTCGGCAAGGTGTTGCTGCAACGGCTTGCTGCAGACACACGCTGGGCGCCGCGCGCGCTGGTACGGCAAGCGCCCGGCCAGCGGCTGGCGTGCGTCGACTACCGGCCATTCAGCGAACTGGCGGCGGTGGATGTTGCGTCCGGGCATTTCGAGCAGGTCGACACCGTAATCCACCTGGCCTCCCGCGTGCACGTAATGCAGGAAACCGCCGCCGATCCGCTGGCCGAGTTCCGCCGGGTAAACGTGGAAGGTACCCTGAGCCTGGCCCGAGCCGCCGCCCAGGCCGGTGTGCGGCGCTTCATTTTTGTAAGCTCGGTGAAGGTGAACGGCGAAACCACCAACGGCCGCCAGCCGTTCACCGCCGATGAAACCCCCGCGCCTTCGGACCCGTACGGCATCTCCAAGCGCGAAGCCGAAGACGGCCTGCGCCAACTGGCGGCTGAAACCGGGCTGGAAGTGGTGATCGTGCGCCCGGTGCTGGTGTATGGTCCAGGCGTGAAAGCCAACTTCCGCAGCATGATGAACTGGCTCAGCAAAGGCGTGCCGCTGCCATTTGGCGCCATCCACAACAAACGCAGCCTGGTGGCGCTGGACAACCTGGTGGACCTGCTGGTGACCTGCATCGACCACCCGGCCGCCGCCAACCAGACTTTTCTGGCAAGCGACGGCCACGACCTGTCCACCACCGAACTGCTGCAACGGTTGGGCAAGGCGCTGGGCAAGCCAGCCAGGTTGTTGCCCGTGCCCGCCGCCTGGTTGAAGGGCGCGGCCACCTTGGCCGGCAAGGCCGGGCTGGCCCAGCGCCTGTGCGGCTCGCTGCAGGTAGACATTGGCAAAACCCGTGAACTGCTGGGCTGGCAGCCCCCGCTGGATGTCGACCAGGCACTGCGGGCTACGGCACTCAACTTTCTGAAAGAGCAAGACAAATGATGGCATGGTGGCTTATCCCCCTGGTCGCAGGGGCATCCCTGCTTTTGACCGCAGTGCTGCGGCGCTACGCCCTGAACAAGCAGATCATCGACGTGCCCAACGCGCGCAGTTCGCACACCGTGCCCACCCCACGGGGTGGCGGTGTGGCCATTGTGCTGAGCTTTCTTGGCTGCCTGCCGCTGCTGGGCCTGGCGGGCGCTGTGCCGCTGCCGGCACTGGTTGCCATCGGCGGGGCAGGGGCACTGATCGCGGTAATCGGCTTCATGGACGACCACGGCCACATCGCTGCCCGCTGGCGCCTGCTTGGCCACTTCGCCGCGGCCGCCTGGATGCTGTACTGGCTGGGTGGCCTGGCGCCGCTGCAAGTGTTCGGCTTTACCCTGGACCTGCAGTGGTTCGGCTACATCCTGGCCGCGTTCTACAGCGTGTGGATGCTCAACCTGTATAACTTCATGGATGGTATCGACGGCATCGCCAGCGTCGAAGCGGTGACCGCCTGCCTGGGCATGGTGCTGCTCTCGGCCCTGGCCGGTGTGCCACAGTTGATGGCGTTGCCACTGTTGCTGGCCGCGGCCACGCTGGGCTTCCTGTTCTGGAACTTCCCACCGGCCAGGATCTTCATGGGTGACGCTGGCAGTGGCTTCCTTGGTATCGTGCTGGCAGGCCTGTCGCTGCAGGCGGCCTGGGCCGCGCCGCAGCTGTTCTGGTGCTGGCTGATCCTGTTGGGCGTGTTCGTGGTCGACGCTACCTTCACCCTGATCCGCCGCCTGCTGCGCGGCGACAAGGTGTACGAAGCGCACCGCAGCCACGCCTACCAGTTCGCCTCGCGCCACTATGGCAAGCACCTGCCGGTGACCTTGGCTGTGGCCGGGCTCAACCTGTTCTGGCTGCTGCCGGTGGCCTTGTGTGTGCTGTTGCTGGGCCTGGACGGCGTGTTGGGCGTCATCATCGCCTACCTGCCATTGGCGTTTCTGGCCGTGCGCTGGCGCGCCGGTGAACTCGAACACTAGCTAGAGTGATAGAAAGAAGACGCTAGACATGTCACTTTGCAACACTCTCAGAGGTTCTATGGATAAGCTGCGCTCAAGACTGCTTGGACTACCTCGACGCCACAAACGGCTGATCCAGGTAGCGACCGATGTAATTCTGGTCTGGTTCGCGCTGTGGCTGGCGTTTGTCGTGCGCCTGGGCATCGATGACCTGGCCAACCCTGTCCGTGATCACACCTGGCTGTTCATCACGGCGCCGATCATCTCGATCCCGTTGTTCATCCGCTTTGGTCTTTACCGGGCGGTGATGCGCTATTTCGGCAATGACGCACTGATCGCGATCATCAAGGCGGTGACCCTGTCGGCGCTGATCCTCGGTTTCATCATCTACTGGGCCAGCAACCACCAGAACGTGGTGCCACGCTCGATCACCTTCAACTACTGGTGGCTGAGCCTGATCATGGTCGGCGGCCTGCGTCTGGCCATGCGCCAGTACTTCCTCGGCGACTGGTTTGCCACTGCCGTGCAGCACGTGCCCTTTGCCAACCGCGACGACGGCCTGCCACGGGTGGCCATCTATGGCGCCGGCTCGGCCGGTAACCAGCTGGTGGCGGCGCTGCGCATGGGCAAGGCCATGCGCCCGGTAGCGTTCATCGACGACGATGCCAGCATCACTGACCGAGTGATCGCCGGCCTGCAGGTGTACCAGCCGGAACAACTGCAACGCATGATCGACGATACCGGCGCCGAAGAAATCCTGCTGGCGCTGCCCTCGGTGAGCCGCAGCCGTCGCCGCGAAATCCTCAACCTGCTGGAAGGCTACCCGCTGCACGTGCGCAGTGTGCCCGGCTTCATGGACCTGGCCAGCGGCCGGGTCAAGGTGGACGACATCCAGGAGGTGGACATTGCCGACCTGCTGGGCCGCGACGCGGTACCGGCGCAAGGCGACCTGCTACAGCACTGCATCATCGACCAGACGGTCATGGTGACCGGTGCCGGCGGCTCTATCGGCTCCGAGCTGTGCCGCCAGATCCTCGGGCAGACACCGCGCACCCTGCTATTGTTCGATCACAGCGAATTCAACCTGTACACCATTGCCGGCGAACTGGAGCAGCGCATCATTCGCGAAGGCCTGGCGGTGCAGCTGATCCCCATCCTCGGCTCGGTCCGCGACCAGGCCAAGATGCTCGACGTGATGCGCGCCTGGCAGGTGGACACCGTGTACCACGCCGCTGCCTACAAGCATGTGCCGATTGTCGAGCACAACATTGCCGAAGGCCTGACGAACAACGTGTTCGGCACCCTGTACACTGCCCAGGCGGCGCTGCAGGCCGGCGTTGCCAACTTCGTGCTGATTTCCACCGACAAGGCCGTGCGCCCCACCAACGTGATGGGCAGTACCAAGCGCCTGGCCGAAATGGTGCTGCAGGCCCTTAGCCGTGAGCTGGCGCCGGTACTGATGGGCGAAACCGGCAATGTCTCACAGGTGAACAAGACCCGCTTCACCATGGTGCGTTTCGGCAACGTGCTGGGCTCGTCGGGCTCGGTCATTCCGCTGTTCCACAAGCAGATCAAGGCCGGTGGGCCGCTGACCGTGACCCACCCGAAAATCACCCGCTACTTCATGACCATCCCCGAGGCCGCGCAGCTGGTGATCCAGGCCGGTTCCATGGGGCAGGGCGGCGATGTGTTCGTGCTGGACATGGGCGAACCAGTGAAGATCGTGGAACTGGCGGAAAAGATGATTCACCTGTCCGGCTTCAGCATCCGCTCCGAGCGCAACCCGCTGGGCGACATCGCCATCAATTTCACCGGCCTGCGCCCGGGCGAGAAGTTGTACGAAGAGCTGCTGATCGGCGACAACGTGATTGCCACCCGCCACCCCATGATCATGAGCGCACACGAGGACTACCTGCCCTGGGATGTGCTGAAGCAGCGCCTTGACGCCCTGCGCGCGGCGACTGCGGAAGATGACTTTGCCACCGTGCGACAGCTGCTGCGTGACACCGTAAGCGGCTACGTGCCTGGCGGCGACATTGTGGACTGGCTGTACCAGCGCCGGCGCATGGAGCCCTGAACGCTGCACTTACAAAATGAACGGCGGTGCCGATACAGGAACGCCTACATGAACTTCAAACGCTGTGAAGTTTGAACGCGGGAATTGGGAAGAACTGAACGATGACTATTCTGGTAACTGGTGGTGCGGGCTTCATTGGCGCGAACTTCGTGCTGGACTGGCTGGCCGGCAATGACGAGCCCGTGGTCAACCTCGACAAACTCACCTACGCAGGCAACCTGCAGACCCTGAGCAGCCTGCAGAACGACGCGCGGCACATTTTCGTGCATGGCGACATTGGTGATTCCGCGCTGGTGGAACAGCTGCTGAAAACCCACCAGCCACGCGCCATCGTCAACTTTGCCGCCGAGTCCCACGTCGACCGCTCTATCCACGGCCCGGAAGACTTCATCGAAACCAACATCGTCGGCACCTTCCGCCTGCTGGAAGCCGTACGCGCCTACTGGGGCGGCCTGGATGAGCAATCGCGTCAGGCCTTCCGCTTCCTGCATGTGTCCACCGACGAAGTATATGGTTCGCTGGCCGCCGATGAACCGGCCTTCACCGAAACCCACCAGTACCAGCCCAACAGCCCGTACTCGGCCAGCAAGGCCGCCAGCGACCACCTGGTGCGCTCGTACCACCACACCTACGGCCTGCCGGTGCTGACCACCAACTGCTCGAACAACTACGGCCCTTACCACTTCCCGGAGAAGCTCATCCCGCTGATGATCGTCAACGCCCTGGCCGGCAAACCGCTGCCGGTATACGGCGACGGCCAGCAGATTCGCGACTGGCTGTACGTCAAGGACCACTGCAGCGCCATCCGCCGCGTGCTGGAAGCCGGCAAGACCGGCGAGGTGTACAACGTGGGCGGCTGGAACGAAAAGCCCAATCTGGAAATCGTCAACCGCGTGTGCGCCCTGCTGGACGAACTGCGCCCCCGCGCCGACGGCAAGCCCTACGCCGAGCAGATCACTTACGTGACCGACCGCCCAGGCCATGACCGCCGCTACGCCATCGACGCCCGCAAGCTCGAGCGCGAACTGGGTTGGAAGCCTGCCGAAACCTTCGAAACCGGCATTCGCAAGACCGTGGCCTGGTACCTCGACAACCAGGAGTGGGTGCAGAACGTACAGTCCGGCAGCTACCGCGACTGGGTCGAGAAAAACTACGCAGGGCGCTCGGCATGAAGATTCTGCTACTGGGCAAGGACGGCCAGGTAGGTTGGGAGCTGCAACGCAGCCTGGCCCCGCTGGGCCAGGTGCTGGCGCTCAATTCCCGCAGCCAGGCACACTGCGGCGACCTGGCCAACCTGCCGGGCCTGGCCGAAACAGTGCGCGCCTACGCCCCCGATGTAATCGTCAACGCCGCCGCCTACACTGCCGTGGATAAAGCGGAGAGCGACCGTGAACAAGCCTTCAAGGTAAACGCCGAAGCCGTCGGCGTGCTGGCCCGCGCCGCCGCCGACTGCGGAGCATTGCTGGTGCATTACTCCACCGATTACGTGTTCCCAGGGCAGGGCACTCAAGCCTGGCGCGAAGACGACAGCGTCGGCCCACTGAATGCCTATGGCGAAAGCAAGCTGGCCGGCGAACAGGCCATCCAGGCCGCCGGTTGCCAGCACCTGATCTTCCGAACCTGCTGGGTGTATGCCGCACGCGGCAACAACTTCGCCAAGACCATGCTGCGCCTGGCTGCGGAACGCGACAGCCTGGGCGTGATCGACGACCAGCACGGCGCCCCGACCGGCGCCGAACTGATCGCCGACATCACCGCCCACGCCATCACCGCCACCCGCCGCGACCCGGCCCTGGCTGGCCTGTATCACTTGGCGGCGGCCGGCGAAACCACCTGGTGCGGCTACGCCCGTTACGTGCTGGAGCAGGCAGCGGCCTTGGGTGTGCCATTGAAAGCCCACGCCGAACAGGTCAACCCGTTGACCACCGACGCCTACCCGACCCCGGCCAAGCGGCCGGCCAACTCGCGTCTGGACACCCATAAACTGCAGCAAGCCTTTGCCCTGAACCTGCCAGACTGGCGCCTGGGTGTGGCTCGCATGCTTACGGAAATACACGAGAAATGACCACTATGAAGCGTAAAGGCATCATTCTGGCGGGCGGGTCGGGTACCCGTCTGCACCCCGCGACCCTGGCTATTTCCAAGCAGCTGCTGCCGGTTTACGACAAGCCGATGATCTACTACCCGTTGACCACCCTGATGCTGGCGGGTATCCAGGACATCCTGATCATCTCCACCCCGCAGGACACCCCGCGTTTCGAGCAACTGCTGGGCGACGGCCACCAGTGGGGCATCAACATCAGCTACGCCGTGCAGGCCTCGCCAGACGGCCTGGCGCAGGCCTTCCTGATTGGTGAAGACTTCATTGGCAACGACCTGTCGGCACTGGTGCTGGGCGACAACATCTATTACGGCCACGACTTCCAGCAACTGCTGCGCAACGCCATGGACCGCGGCGAAGGCGCCAGCGTGTTCGCCTACCACGTGCACGACCCCGAGCGTTACGGCGTGGTCGAGTTCGATGAGAAGGGCAAGGCGATCAGCCTGGAGGAGAAGCCGACCAAGCCGAAGTCCAGTTATGCCGTGACCGGGTTGTACTTCTACGACAAGGACGTGGTCGAGATTGCCAAAGGCATCAAGCCATCTGCGCGGGGTGAGCTGGAGATTACCGATTTGAACCGGGTGTACCTGGAGCAGAACCGGTTGTCGGTGGAGATCATGGGGCGCGGGTATGCCTGGCTGGATACCGGGACGCATGACTCGTTGCTCGAGGCTAGTGGGTATATCGCGACTATTGAGCGGCGGCAGGGGTTGAAGGTGGCTTGTCCGGAAGAGGTGGCGTACAGGCAGGGGTGGATTGGGGCGGAGCAGTTGCTGAAGTTGGCTGAGCCGTTGGCTAAGAATGGCTATGGGCAGTATTTGAAGCGGCTGGTGCAGGATAGGGTTTATTGAGAGGGGGGCTCGGCCCTTGAGGTAATGGACCTCGAGGGCGTTGGACTGATAGGTTACTGTGCTGCGTCAATAGCCAAAATGTGGTAGGCCAATATCTGCGAGTGTTGATACCTTCCACTTTATGGACCTCCAGTGCTCTCTTGGTCAAATCGCTGTATAGTGGCCAAATTTTCTAGACGGGGAATGTGCGTCAGGCTTGTATTTATCGGTGCCGCTCCGGCTTAACCAGATCCAGTAAAAAGAAAGTCTTAACGCACTGCGTTGTTAAACCATAAACCATAATGCAAACTAAGAAATTCGCAGCGAACTCATAATGACATTGATAAGAAATGACATACAAGCGCTCAGGGGGCTAGCTGTAGCGCTAGTGGTGCTAGATCATATAGGTCTAAAATACTTAAAGAATGGATATCTCGGTGTTGATATTTTCTTTGTTATTTCGGGTTTTCTGATCACTTCAATTATATCTGGTAAACTCAAGGAGGGAAGTTTTTCGTTTTCGGAATTCTATCTTAGACGTGCGCGACGTTTGCTTCCTTCCGCATTCGCAACGATTGTACTAACGTCAATTGGGTCGGTGTTTTTCCTGAACTCAATTGAGCTTCAAGCACTACAGTCGCAGATCTTAGGTGCTCTTACCTTTAGTATTAATTTTGTTCTTTGGGGGCAAACAGGTTATTTTGATGTTTCTGCTGGCTATAAGCCGCTTTTGCATTTGTGGTCTCTAGCTGTCGAGGAACAGTTCTATCTTATCCTCCCTCTGCTGCTCATTATTTGCCCGCGGCGCCTGTGGCTGTATGCGATTACTACACTTATAGGTGTTAGTGCTGGGGCTTGTGCCTATTTAATGAGTGTCGATACAAGTGCTGCCTTTTACCTGCTGCCGTCGCGTGCATGGGAACTGCTTTTAGGCTCTGCAGGCGCGTTTTTGATACATAGTGGCAAAGTTAAGTCTTTCTCAAAAATTTTACTGGTCCCGTCTATAATTGGGCTGCTAATAGTTCAATTCTTTAGTTCCGGTTTTCCGCATCCTGGGTTGGATGCAGTCATAGTTTGTGTTTTGACCTTGATTATCATACTGGCGTGTAGCCAGAAGCTTAATAGGTTGTGGTTGCTTAAGCCCGCTGCTCGTCTAGGTGATATTTCTTACCCGTTATACTTGGTTCATTGGCCGATTATAGTATTTATGAATAGTTCCTATATTGGGCCTATTCCTATCGGTGCCAAGTTTGGTGTCGTTGTATTATCAGTGGTGCTCGCTATCTTCATGCACAAGGCCATTGAAAATCCCCTGCGGTTTGCTGGGAATCGGGTACTCCCGACACTGTCGGCCTATGCAGCAGCAGCTATAGTGGTGTTTGGATTCCACTTGGCAGTAATCGCTTTATCGAAGCCCACAATTGATTTTACTGTTAATCGCTTGCCCAATGTTGGTTTGGATAAGGTATGTGATAACTTTAACTTTACTGACAGCGCCAAATGCAAAACTAGCGAAAATCCTACCACACTAATTTGGGGGGATTCTTACGCAATGCACTCTGTCCCCGGCCTAGTGAGGTCGCAGAATATCGATCTGCGACAAGCTACTCTGAGTGCTTGCCCTCCGTTCATCGGATCTTCTCCCTATAATCCCAAGAATCCCTATCCTCAGAAAATAAAAAATTGCATCGCTTTTAATGATAAGGTGCTGCAATTTATTAAACAGCATGATGAGATAAAGACTGTGATTCTCGGGGCGTCCTTTGCAGGATATGCAAATGTTGGCGGGAAGCTATCCGTCCGACAACAAAATGGCAGTGATAACCTGATAATTGACACAGGTCTTCCTAACCTAAAAAAAGATATTAAGAATACAATCGATGAAATTCGAGCGACAGGAAAAAACGTTGTAGTTATTTCCACAACTCCAGCGATATCTACACAGAACCTCAATTGTATGGAAAGAACACTAAGTGGCAAGATTAGTTTTGGAGATAACTTGGACTGTGGTAAGCCAAGAGTGATTTTTGATCGACAAACCAAAAATGTTCAAGAATTTTACAGCTACTTGGAGTCCGAACTGAATATAAAGGTCGTCAAGCTTTCGGATACACTATGCAACGCATTAAGCTGCGTAAGCATTCTTGATGGTATCCCTATTTATCGTGATGAAGGGCATTTGAGTGTGGTCGGGTCTGTTAAAGTATTCTCGCTTGCTCCTCAAGTCATTGAATGATCAAGGTTTAGTCTACGAGGGGACTCCCTAGTGATGTCGGGCTTCGTTATTTTGTACCTTTCATGATCTAACCTGTTAAGGTTGGCGTTTACGGATAGGTTGTAGAAGTTTCTGCCGAGGATTGTTTAGGCTCTGTACGAAATCCCGAGAGGCCTAATCGCCACCCCTCGTCCGCTGAGATCTTGTAGAGTTCCCGCGATCAACGGAAAGGAATTCTGCGATGGCTAAGCGTTACGTACTCTCGGATGAGGTGGTCGCCGATCTTTCCACTGAAATCCACGGCCCGGGGGCGACCTCGACCGAGTGACCGACTGCGTGCTCTGGGAGCTTTGCTCGGGTGCTGCGTGGCGAGATATGCCGGAGCACTTTGGCCCATGGTCAAGGTGTATTAACGGATTCGGGGCTGGCGAAACTAGGGGACATTCGATCAAATGCTAAAACGCTTGCACTTGAGACTGAACATCATCGAGTGCATGTTTGGCTGACTGTAAGAGTATTTCCGGATCGTGACACGCTTCGCAAGCTCGTGAAAAGCTATGCCACCATGGTGTCGCTAGCTTGTTCTATGACATCTTTTTTCGTACAGAGCCAAGCATGTAGCATTGCTCGAGCAGGCCTACCATATAATGTAGGGCCTGCTCGTACAGTTAGGGGAAGGCTTGGTCTCAAGTTAGACTGCTAGTCTTCTTGATATCTCGTTTCCATTTCAATAAGTCAGCATCACTGTTTTGAGTTAACCCCTTACCTGTCGTGGCATGCATGTTAAAGACAGTGTGGCTGTAATAAATGGCTTTAAGCTGCTTATAAGCAGCAAATAAAGCATTTTGGTCAATCCACCAGTTATTGTTCTCGTGGGAAATGGTGGAAACAAAATAGTCGCAAATTGATTTTGTGAAGAATAGCGCCGGTGCGCTTTGAGGGAGAAAGGTCCCAGCTGCTGCGATGTTGGTCCATGGGAATGACCTGGCACCGTCGCTTTTCAATGATAGCGCTAGCTCCTTGGCAGCAGCAATGCTCTTAATATCCTCGGCCATTGCGGGAGAAATGATCATGTCAATATCGAATACAAAGGCTTGGCAGTTTGTTTTTCTCAATATTTCATATGCTGCAACAAATCGAGCAGTCGCCGCAACCGGTAATAGTTCATGGCTAGTGCTGCCAAATATATAATAGCTATTCCGAGAGTGCTCTGCGCAAAGAGAATCAATCTCAGCTTTTATGGCGCAGCATTCATGTTGGTCGCCAATAATAAAAAATAAAAAGTCAACATCTAGCTTCTGCTCTAAAGCTGATCCAACTACTTGAAGTGAAAATTTATTAAAGTAATTAGGCTCGGCCGAGAAAATAAAAATGTTTTCCTTGTAGGAGTGCGAAATCTGGTGTAGGTCATTGCTTTCTACATTGATAACATTGAAGTAGTTGAGCGGTTTTCTTTGTTCGCGTAACGCCTTGATAGGATGGCGGAAAGTTGAACTTCCTCTGAGGAAATGTCCCATATGTTCTGTTAGGGGGTAGTTGGAATTAGCGAGAAATTTTTCAGCGGTATCCCATTCTTCAAGCACACTGGCGATGACACCTTTAATCAGTGAGTAGACATGATGCTTGATGTTGCCGCTTGAATAATGATAATCAAGATCACATTCAAGTTTGTCGTACCAACTTACTGGCGGGATGCCTAAGCTTGCATGTTCCCCTTTCCATCCATAGCTAGAGTTACATAGTATGTAGAAGCCATCAATCACCGAAAAGTTAAAAAGTTCGATGTTTTTGATGTTTAGTTCATGGATTTTTTCAAAGAAAATCTCATATGCCTGAACTTTTGTTTCTTTGTCATTGCAGGTATATATTGGGTTTTCAGATCTTGAAAATTTGGGGTTAATTGTCTCGGTGGCCAAGTTGGTGAAGAGAGTCTTTACTAAATTGTCTGGGGCGTGATCCACTGGCGATTCAGAAAGCGTTATTGTTTCGCTCTTGAATGACTTGACCTCAACATCTTCTTTGTCGAAGCGCAGAAATACTTGAGCTTGGAAGGTTGATTTTCCTTCAAATTTATCCCTAGGGATTTTGATTTGGTGAACCTTTGAATACCATATGACATCCTCTTTTACATTATCGAAAAAGCAATATATGGCGGCTTCAAAATCCTCTGCTCCGATTATATCGATAACTATGCCATGCTCTGCGAGTTTTACCTCTGTTGAGATGAGGTCAATTATGCAATTCTTCATTTTGGCCCAATAACTGATGGTTTTTTGGAATTTAGTGATTGCATGTGGTTGCATCACCTATTATAAGTGTACATCTTTTTGATTAATATAAAAAACTTGATATTATAGGTAGTGCCTAGTTCTTGCAATGCTAATAAGTTAATGCTAGTGGGGTTAGATCGTTCGATTAAGTATGGGCGTCTTGCTGATAACGTAAATAATGATATAGGAAATTATGAGGGTGGAAGTAATAGTTAGAGGTATCGAATATGTTGAATTTCCATATAATGCGGACATTTTAAAGCCAAATGTCCCGTACTTTAATGCTGTTATTATCATTGCATGCACTAAGTAGATGCCAAAGCTAAGGGTGCTGATTGAGGTTGCTAAGGTGGTCAGAATTTTTGGTAATTTAATTGCCGAATCGTCGGCTATGTACTTTATTAGTATCATCCACGCGCAGGCCGAAATAATAACAGTGGGGGCTAGGTAGTCATAGAGCGTGGCATCAAGAGAGCCTTTAAACTTACTTAAGTGATATGTTCCGTAAGTAGTAATTAAGAAAGAAGTCGCGATTGCAAAAGTCGATAGGATGGCATGCTTTCGCGTATATTTGAGCCTTCCTAAGTAGGCACCTAGGACTAGGTATCCCAAGAAACCAGTGAACAGGTTAAGTTCATACCGTGATCGAACGCCAAGCACTTTTTGCATCCAGGGCAGCAAGGCAACAACAGCAAACCAAATAATAATGAAGTAAAGAAGACTGCTGTTGCTGGCGCTGCTAGTGAAAGGTCTAATTATGGGAACCGCAAGATACAAACCTATGATTGAATAAATAAACCAAAGGTGATAGTAGGCTGGCGAAAAGAGTATCTCTACAATATTTTGGGAAGGGTCAAATTTGGCGCCTTCAAAATTAACCTTCCAGATTATATATAGCACGGACCATGCTACAAGTGGAGTTATAATTTTGTTGAGGCGTTTTTTAATAAAGCTCGTTATGGTTTCGTTTTTGTTTAGTAGTAGACAGCCGGAAATCATGAAAAAAATAGGGACACATGGCCTTACGAAAGAATCATAAAGGTTTCCTGTCATCCAGGAACTATTTACTGAGTTGTCAAACTTGTAGAGTAATGGCGCAGCGCTGTGCAATGTAATGACCATTAGCATAGCAATGGTTCGCAAGTAATGTATCCATATTAGATTTTGCATGGTAAGTGATGCTGTAAGTTGTTATTTGGGTTTGTGCCATGACTACAAAAGGCCTAGCTCCAAAACGTAGGAGCTTAGCCTTAGTCTTAGTTAGATTTTTGATTCGTGCCAGTAAATGCTAGCAAAACTTAAATTTTTGCCATTAACGGAAGCAGACTTAAGGAAGACGCCAATTGTGGGGGCAGAGTACTTAGTGTAATTAAACTTCACACCTTCGGAACTAGGCAGCGAATATGGCGTGTAGCCAAGAGATTTGAGCTTGGACTCAAGCTCCGCTTGAACTATCTCAATACTTTCCGTGTATTGCAGTTTGTTAATATTTAGAGTGCCTTCTGCATTTGGTTTCTTCGAGCTATTAATGAATATGCCGGAAAGCACAATTTCCGAGCCATCTGGAAGTTTAACTTCTGTTGAAGCCGATTTCTCTTCGTTATTGCATCCAGCCAGCAGGGCCAAAGTGAAAAGGAAGGCGTATTTAATTTTCATGATTTGTTTGAAGTTTATAGTTGAGGTTGACGGTATTGTGGCGATTGTCGAGCATTCTCTGCATTAGAGTCTTTATTCAGAAAATCGGTATTGCGTGATTCTTTGGTACCCTCTTGGCTGGCATTGTCTGTATTTTTTCGGTAAAGATCATTCAAGCATGAAGATGTTGAGATTATATCTTTGGCCATTTCAATTTTTATCAATGGCCTAGAGTACTGCTTAATGAACTCCTGGCGTGGGGTGGCGCGTAACTCGAGATTATAAAACGCGCTGATGGCGCTTTCAATGTCGCATGGTTTGAATAGGGCGATGTTTCGGATGCTGTTCCGAGCAAATCTAGCGGAAAACCCTGAAAGACCGGCCCAGATAGGCTTTTGGCTTGCGGCATATTCAAATAATTTAGAGGGCAGTACGCGACGGAAGGCTTTGAAGTCATTCAAATGTAGGAAAAGAATATCCGCCTCATCATATTTTTCCAATAACTCGGTCCTGTTCATCGGCGGATGGATAATCACATTCGTAACCTTTGATAAGCTAATAGCGGTTTCAAGCTTTTTTAACGTTCCGCCAGCTCCGATTATATGGAACTCGGCTTGCTGCTCGAGTTGCTTGGCTAGGCTCGGTATTATCAAATCTAGACCCTGCCCTGTACCAATATTCCCTGCGTACAAAATACGTTTTCTTACGGTTTCCAAATTCGGCGGCAAGAACTGAGGTGATGAGTTCTTTTCAAGAAAGATCTCGTCGACGCCGTTAGTAAACGTTGTAAACTCAACACCTGGGTATCGGCCCTCAAAGTATGGGGTGAAACCAGGTGAAATTAAATTAACTCGCGTAGCGCTTTTGATAGTCCAGCGTTCTAGCATTGAGAAGAACAGAGCAATAGGTTTTCCGACTATATAGGGAAAAAGATCTGGAACCGTTTCTGCGAAAATATCTCGAATATCCAAGTAGAGCGGGGCTTTTGCTTTGCGGGAAACTATCGCCCCTAGAAGGGCAGTCATCAGCCTTGAAGATGTCGCAAAAACTAGATCGTAGCGTGATTTTTTTATCTGACTTAATACTCTCAGGGCGAAAATAGCAAAAGCGTATGCTTGGCCAATGAAACCTTTATGTCGAGGAACGGTAATCCGTCTAACATTAACTGTGGAGATGCGCTCAAAGCTTTCTGCCTCAGTTACATAGCTGTTATACCTGTTGGGTGTGGTCGTGATTATATCAATCTCAACCTCGTCTCCTAGCTTAGTGCGAAGCGCATTTACAAGCGCTTCAACCCTAAACGACCCAGCGGACAAGTCTGGGGGATAGTAAAATGTGAGCAGCAAGATCCGAGGTTTCATTTACGACGCCTTGCAGGAGTTTTCTTTTATTATCCTGCTATACATCTCACTAAGAAGGTTTTCTTGAGCCTCCCAGTTCAATGCCGAAGCTGATTCTATTGCTTTTTTCGAATAATGCTTTCGGAGTTCAGTGTCTCCAGCAAGCATATTAATAGCTTTTGCAAGCTCATCTTCCGATCCAGGGGGAACAAGCAAGCCTATCTCACCGTCGCGTACGATCTTTCTGATCTCTGGAAAATCTGTTGCAATTACTGGCAGCCCAGCGATGATATATTCAAATAATTTATTGGAGTCAGTTGTGTAGTGGTTAAGGCACGTGTTCTCAATGGGTTGCACACCGATATCGGCCGAAGCGGTGTAGGCAGGTAAGTCGGTGAGAGATAGAGTAGGTATGAAGTGCACTCTTTCTTGGAGATCGCGTTCATCGCGTAGCTCTTTCAATTGGGCCGTCAGTCGGCCGCCACCAATGAAAACGAAGTAGCAGTTGGGAACCTGTAGAGCAGTTTTAACAAGCTTTTCCAAGCCGCGACCTTGCTGCAGGCCTCCCTGATAAAGAACAATTGGCCAAGATTTGTTTAGTGAAAGTTCATCGCGAATTTTATTAGTTCGCTTGCTTATGGTCAGGCGTGGCCGGTTCTGCAGAACAACTGGGCGGTCAATGCTATAAGCTCTGGCGAAGAATTTTGCTCGCGCGGTTGTGGTTGTGATTGTTCCGTGTGCACGTGGCATTAAAACCTTTTCAATTTTGCCAACCATGTTTCTCAGGCTGCTGTAACCCTCACGACTTGTACTGATTTCGTGAGCATCATACACAAGCAAGGATCGGGCGAGCTTTGAGGCCAAGAAAGCTGTCGGTAGAGTATTTACATCATGTGCATGGATTACAGCAGGGCGATATCGCAACATTGCGAGCATCAGACCGCAATGAGTCCAAATTCTGGCAATCGCCCTTAGAATCAGAATTTTTAAGCTGAGCTTGTGATGATTTCCAGGTGGAGTAGGCGCGCCGTTAGTTGAAACGGTACCTTTTTTCCGCCAGCGCCACATTGGGCTGCGCGCAATCCGCTGGACCTCGACCCCATCTTCCAGAGTTTCAATCTCTTTTGTCACGCCAGGCGTATGCAGTGCAAATACTCGCACTCGATAGCCAGAGTGTTGCAGAGTCTGAGCTTCCTTCAAAACCCGAGCATCATTTAGGAATTCATTCCATACAATCATGGCTACTTTATTCATAGCGCACACTCAATCCTGGAAGTTGCAGGCTCATTCGAATCTAGAGAATTTAATAAATCATCTAGTAATTTCAGCGCGGAGCTGAAGTCTTTTCGCTGAATGTATTTTTCCAGTGTGTAAACACGGGCTGTGAGTATTACATCATCTATTTCTAGGTTAGCCAAAGACGAGCGTTTTGACTGCTGGTCACTCAAGATTTTCAGGAGTTTCTGGGTCTCAGCAATAGGCCAATTGCTTCCTATAGCCTCAAGTCGCCAATTGCCCCATTGTGAAATGCAGTAGTTAGAATCTTGAGATATCAAAAGCGACGAATTAGTAATGTCTAGTGAGACAACTTGTTTAGGTAGCGCAGCGATTTTAGACTTTACGGAAGGTATCAGTTCTACGAATCGGTTAACGCGCTCTCGGCTACCTTGATCTGTGCATGCCATCCGTAACGGGCTGATTGTATCAACATCAAATCGCTGCTCAAGGCTGGGGCGAGTACGACTGTAGCGAGTCAAAAGCTCATGAGAAGGCTCGCACATGATCAGTTGTTCTGAGATGCTGACAACACCCGCTCCAATCTCTCGGTGAACAGGATGGCGATGACCGTCGAGCACGAAAATATGGCACTTGGCTCCCTTGTAAGTATATTGGCCGAGCCATTCAAGTGATGGAAGCCCATCTTGCAGTTCTATCAGGGTTTTTTCCTGGTCAGCAACATTTGAGATATTTGTCCCGAAAATCTTGAATAAATATTCTCTTCTCTTGTGGTTTTCCAGCGTTGATACGCGAAATGCCAACAGATCTGCAATCCCGGTTTGATGCCAATGGAACTCAAAGCTTGCCTGTTCATCGACTTTCATCAGTCGTAACAGGCCGGTAATCCATTCGGTTTGGCTAGCTGAGTCTTGCAACTCGTCAAGCCCGTTGGAGTGTTTTGGGCCTTCAAGCAACGGCTGAGAATGGTAAAAAAGCGCGTTCGCTTGGCGGTGCTGAAGCCGCAAGCTGATAATGTCAATAATCATGGTTGAAACACGCTGTAGTCCCTGTCTAATGATTAGAACAGAGATTACTGCGGTAAATATCTTCTCATGAGGTGATGTCAGATAGTCCGAAACAAGATAATAAAAGCTGATCAAAAATCCTGAGGCGGAAAGCGCGTTGAGTATTGAGGTGTAGTTGCTGTTAAACTGCGTCCTGATGGATGTTGATTTATTGTAAATGATTACGCATATGCAAGTAATTAATGTAATATAGCTTGCAGCGACAAGCATAAGTTTTGGGTAGATATATAATAGCGTTGCGCTGCAAACGGAGGCAAAAATGGCTCCCGATATAGCTCTGTTAAAGCGTGCAAATAGCTGTGTGGCTACTTTGTCCTGGTTTTCAAATAGGCTCAGTTTAGAGCTTTTTGATATCAGTGTATTGGTGCCGTGTTTGCAAAGTATTGCGATTATGATTTCACAAGCCAGGTACAGCGCATAGCATAGGGCTGCTGCGCCGCTAAGAATAAAGATCAAGTGATCTTTCTTCAGGGTGTGCATTGCAGTCGGAAAGTAGTTTGGGATCTTTTCAGAGCCAAGCAGAATTATGACCTTTAACGGCAGGAAAAAAGCTAGCAGTAAGAGGACTTGACTAAGCAAGGTGAATGCCTGGACCGAAAGAGTGGTTATTGGCACGACTCTCATGAATTTTGTGCCTAACGAGAAGCACCATCCAATGGTCAATTTTATCTCTTGCTCAAGTCTCATCTTGTCACGCATTCAATATGTTAGTGGTTTAGGGTTTATTCCTGCCAGTATATACTTGCAACGGTATAGTACTGCTTGCCATCGCTCTGTGTTGTAAAAACGGCGCCAATCGTTGGGGAGGATTTTTTGTAGTAATGGACTTTAAATTGTATGGTGTTGTTGGTTATGATTCTTCTGGTGTAGCCATTGCTTTTGAGCGCGCCGTAAAGATCATTTTCAGCTATCTTGTCTATCCCTAGGTAAGTGAACTCGTGCATTACTAAGAAGCCATCCCCATTGATTTTTTTTTGAGTTTTTACGTGTTTTCCCTGTAGCTGAATAGAACTTGAGTCCGTTAACTGCAGTGTTTTTATTTGTACGGCGGCGGAGCTAGGGGGATCAGAGCTTTCTTTTTCGCAGCCGCCGAGGAGAACGAGCAATACTATAAAAAGATAATATGGCTTCATGTTGCCTGTCTCTCTCAGTTAGTTACGCGTGCAAGCAGCTGCTTTGCGACGGTTTTGTAGTAGTTACCATGATAATGGTACGGGTAGTGTGACCACTTGTGCTGGTTGTTAGACACATGCTGGATTATCTTGGCGAAAAATTGTTTGGCAATGGTCTTGTAGTAGGGAGTCCCAAAGTGATAGGGGGCGTAGGCCCAGCCAGGGACGCCACCTGCCATAAGCCCAACTTCTCTACCGCCAATCTTTTCAACAGGAATGGCAGAGTTTTCAAGGCTGGCAAGCATAGGATCTATAATTGAGTTGTTAAGCTCAATCAGCTTTTCGAATGAAGTGCCTGAGAAGCTGGAAACTGTTTCTCTGCATTTGTACTGGCTCGCCCATGTTGCTTGATGAACAAAGATGTTAGGGCAGATGCTCGCGATACGGTCTAGGAATGCAGGTAGGGCCCAAGCGCGGAGTTGCTGGGCTTCTTCGCTCCATGGTGCCTGCAATGTGAATTCTATATTGCAGCGCGCCAATGTTTTTAACATTAGCGGGCTGGCAGAAACTACTGAGGTCCCTGTTGACGCTATACCAATACTTTCGTCAAAAAAATCTACGATAATGATATCGGGTCTAGCCTGATCAAGTTGTTTCCAGTGCTCCTTCTTCGCGTCCCATTGTACGCGTTTTCCATCGGCTGAACTTGTATCCACGTTGAAACGAGAATCTAGACAGGGAGGGGCCATATAGGAAATGACGGATGATTGAGACATATAGAAACAGATCTCAAACCGTTCCAGTGCATCACGTTGACTCTTAAATAGATTGAATGTTGCGCTTGAGCCTAAAATGGCAACACGAATCTTCCTCGTGCTTCCTTTTGCAGGATTTGGGCGAGATGCCTTTAGTTCGAGCCTGGCTTTTTGTGATAAAAGACGATTGAGCACCTCTTCATCAGTTCCAGAGGGATTTTGCTGTGCCTTTCTGATCTGCTGGCGAACAGTATTTAGCTTGTCCAAATACTTATGAGGCATCCCCAAAGGGGATTCCCGTAACAGTTGACTCAGGTATTCAAGACGACTTTGCTGCAGGCCAAAGCGTGCAAATAGTTTTGAGTCGAATCCCTTTACGCATTCAGGAGCGCCAAGGATGCGGGCTCGGGCGCCAAAAAAGTATGAGTCACTCAGAGGATGTTTAGTATAAAGATAAAGCGGTTCTTCTTGTGAAAGATGGATATGCTGGGCTGGGATGCGCTGTTGTTCAAGCGTCGAAATCACCAAGTGGTGTGCGTACTGGGTAATGGAGCGAGTTTTGGCCCCACGTGATTTGTCTACCATCGAAAGGGCTAGAGCCAAGGTCTCATATTCTACCGGGCGATAGCACTGATCCGAAGGTAAAAATTCTAATCCGTTTTTCAAAGATATCAGCAGAACTTCCGAAGCATTGCTTTCGGACGTTGCTTCTTTTTGAAGCAAGTCGATGACATGTTCGTGGACGCAGTCGTCGTCATCAATTCGGGAGGTTATGAGTACTGCCTCCTCGACACTTTTGATGATCGCCACGATTTCACGGTTGACCATGGTGTAGTCACTGACCTGAAGCGTACGGGCGTTCAGGTCTGTTTCACTGAGTAGCATTTCCAAGCGGGCGCGATGAAGGACGGGGAGCCCTTCATCAATGAAAATGATCCATTCGAATCCCTGGTTGCTCTGGTTCACCAAGGACGGAAGAACGGTATTGCTGAAGATCTCCAGCCTGTACGACAGCCACAGCTCATCCTTGATGCCGATGCCAAAATTGGTGAAAACAATATGCTTCAAAGCAGGTTTCATCATGTCATCAATGGTTCTGAATCACAGCGATTTCCCGCTCTGCCATCTTCTTAGCCGCGCTCTGCCCGCGAACTCGTTTGGCTGCAGCATTGGATTTTTCGACGAAAGTGTTGCCATTGAGGTACATATCCTCGATCGCTCTCGCCAGTTGTTCGTAGCTCTCCGGTTCGACTACGTACCCGGATGTGTTGTCGACGAACTCAGGAACGGCGGCGACGGCAGTAGTTACCGGAACGAGACCAGACGACATGGCTTCGTCACGGGATACACCTTGGGTATCCATGCGGCTTGGGCAAAGGAAGATGCCGTAGTCCTTGTGCGTATCGGCAATTTCCGAGTGGTTGAGGAAGCCCTGTTGGATCTTGACGTTGCCGTAACTGCGCAGCGGCGCCAAGGTTTCGTCAAACAGCGGGCCGTCGCCGATCAGGCAGAACTGCATGTCGTTGAACCAGGATTTGCCCGCCAGGCTCTGGATCGCCTTCACGGTCAGGTCGTTGGCATAGGTCTTCGAGGTATATGGACGAATGGACAGCACTTTCTTGCGCTGCTCGGCCGCCTTCTCGCGATGGTCGAACAAGTCGGTGTTGATCGGGTTGTGAATGATTTCGAACTGGCCTTCCGGTAGGCGGAAGCCAAGATCTTCCATCACTTCTTCTGCGAAGTAGCGCGATACAAATACCAGTTTCAGGTTCGGGTGCATTGGTTGTAGCAGTTCGCGCCAGAACGTCATGCGTTTTTCGCTGGCGAGCTTACCCAGGCGCAGTTGCTCATCGGTGGTGAAGTTGTACTCACGACGCCACCAAGGCTGGATATCCGCACCATGTACCCAGACAGTGATGCGCGTGCTATTCAGGAACGGACGCAGCGTGTTCCACATCTGTTCGTCGAGGAAGTGCACGAGGATCGACTTGTAGCGATTTTTCTCGAGCATTTTTGTCAAGGTCGAAGCGCAGCCGGTAACCACATCGACGTTCTGGAACTCGTGGTAGCTGACCGTTTCGTTCGGTCGCAGACGGAATACGTCTACATTGACCCCACGCTCTTGGTAGGCCGTGACCCGGGTGTGCACGAACTTGTTGCGGTACAGGTCTGAGTAGGCCGGGTAGTGGTTGGTCAGTAGCAAGTGCTCTCCGCGGCCCATCATTTCAGATGGCTGCAGGTTGCGGTGCCCCAGGACCAATGCCTTCAGTTCAGTGCTGCCGGCAGAGTAGGCACGCAGACCGAAGCGAATGTAGACAGCTTCCGGTGGAATATCGGAAGTTTGGTTACGGTTGGCATGTTGCATCACGTGGCTGATGCGCTGCTTGTCGGCATCCAGGAACAGCACGACCAACTGCAGATTCAGGCCTGCCGTGCAGTCAACAAACAGCTTGAGGCGGCCATTGTCACAGCCCAGTTCATCTACACGGACTTCCTGCTGGGCATAGATATATTCATGCTTGCCGTCGGCCAGCTTGGAGTGTATACGCCAAGTATCGCCATCAACGACCAGGTCAACGAACTTGTTACGGATGATGCCAAACATCTCAGCCAAACCGCGCCCCGTGATTTCCGGTGCGTCATGGCTGATCTGTAGCGGGGCAATGGATTGTGCACGCGCTTGCAGTTGATCGATGGTCATACCGAGGTTCAGCTCAAGGTCGTTGACCTTGGCACTGATGCTCTCATGCTGTGTAGCACCGTTCTCGCAATAGTTGAACGGATCGATGGCCAAGCCTTGGTCATGGGTGTACTGCAGCGACGACAGGTTCTTCAGCCAGCTGCGTAGCGGCTGTTCGGCAACGACTTCGGTAGCAACCAGCGAACGGCGTGCGCTCAGGGTCTGGGTCGGGCGGTAGGCTTGTTCGTTCGACAGCAGTTCGGCATTTTGGCTCTTGCAGGTGAAGTGGGCCGCCTTACCGACTACCTGGGCTCGGCTGTATCGGGTTGCCAGCGCCAAGTCGAGCAGGTAGTTCGGGCCATAGTAGTCGCCGGGTACAAAGGCGGCCACCCAAGGTGAATTGCCAACCAGCTCTCCCAGCGAGGTCTTTTTCAACTGCGCAGGCTTGAGCACCAGGATGCGTGGATCGTCGCTGACGATGCTCCCCAGATAGGCATCACTGATGATGACCATGCGCACCTGGCTGTAGGTTTGGCGGTTCAGGTGAGCGCGCAGCATATCGAACTGCTCGCGATCCTGGGCTTCACCGATGACCACGATCTCCGGCAAGCGCTGGGCTTTCGCGGTACCAGTGACCTTGTTCATCACGTATTCGAGACGCTGGGTGTAGGTGTGCTCCTGCATCACTTTGCGCAGGGCAGCCAAACGCAGCTTGTCGCTATTAAGCGGGTCTTCGGCCAACAGCTGCAGGCGGCGCAGCATTTCCTCGCCATTGTCGGTGGTGACGACTAGGTCGCCGAACAACAGGCGCACACCGCGCGAGAAGTTGCTGACAGTGATGGTGTTGCAGCCCAGCAGCTCGAACACTCGACGCGCGAACATCGATTGCGATTGCTTGATCGAGTTCAGGTTGATCGCATAGCGGTAGCCCTTGTAAGCAGTATCGATTTTTTCGAAGGGCAGGGTACCGACGATGTACGGCTGGTATTCCTCGGGGAACTGGTAGTTGACGTCGTTCTTGCCGAAGTTTCGGTCGAAGATCTCCAGCGGGCGGAACTTAGGTAGCTCGCAGACGAAGTTGCCCAGATCGCGGGTACGCTCCGGGTAACGGACGTAGTAGGCACCGGCAAAGCAGAAGGCGTCTTTGCGCTCGTACAGCTCGATCGGGTTGTGCAGTGCTGGCTGGCAGGCGAACGGCAGCAGGTAGACGCGGTCGTGTCCGAGCGCACCTTTGTAGCGGTGGATGCAGTCGATGTCGGTGGTGAACACATGGTCGAACTGCTTGGCAGTGGTCAGGAAGGTCTCGAAGTGGACCGGGTCTTCCTTGTTCCAGAACACAGTTGGAACCTTGTTCTGACGGCACCAGGCCAGAATGTCCTGTAGCTCCTGGCTGTTGTGGCCAACCTTGTTGCCCCACAGATCGTCCTTGCCGCGCCAGGCGGATTCGATGAACAGCAGCTCTGGGCCGAAGCCGTCGATCTCGGCTTTCCAGTTGGCGGGTGTCAGCGGCATCAGGTCGCATTCGTAGCGATAGGAGCCGAAGGTGAACTCGTCCATCACGCACGCCACTTTCAGGCGGCTGACGGGCTGGTCGACTTGGCGCAGCAGGGTCGTGCGGGCCTGCTCACTGGTTGCCAGAGCGGTTGGCAGCTTGAGGTAATTTTCGTCCTGAGCCGGTACCGGTGGCAGCAACACCTTGCGCGGCTCGTTGGCCAGCAGCTTCTGCTCGTTTTGCTGGCGCTGCTGGCTAGCTTTACGGTACAGGCGCAGCAGGCGTACTGGCAGCTTGACCAAGCCGCCCAGCGAGGTGGCGCTGTTCTTGATCTGGTAGCCAAGCTGATAGGTCATGCTTGCGCGGGTTTTCACTAGGCGCTGCTCTGCCAGGTGGCGTTGGGTGTTGGCGCGACCGAGGTTTTCATTGAGCTCGTCGATCTTGCGCTGCTGAGCGGCGCTGCGCTCTAGCAATTGACTGAGGCTGGCCTTCAATTGTGGGATTTGTTCGCCTGTCAGGGTGCGGTACTTCATGTTTGCCGCACCAAGGCCTGCCTTGGACGAATTGAGCTCGGCCTCTAGCTGCTGACGCAGGCCTTGCCATTGCTCATTCGTTGCAGCAAGGCTGACCTCGGCTGCTTGGCGGCTGGCGCTTTCGAGCATCAATTGCTCTTCAAGATCCGTTTTAGCTTGATTGAGGGCAGTTATGGTATTTGCTTGGCCCGCCGTGACTTCTTCGGCTTCTGTAATAGCCGCGGTCAATGCTTGCACCTGGTCTTCTAGCTCACTGCGGTGTTCAAGCAGCGCATTGATTGTGTTGACTTGGGCCGCATGCTCACGTTCGGTACGAGCTTGAATTTCATTCATATCTTTCAACCGGGCTTCCAGTTGAGATTGGCTAGCTTGCAAAGCCGTAATAGTCTCGTTCTGAGCATCTTGTCTCTGCAGGCTCAGAGTCTGCAGTTCATTCATGGCCTGGCGATGGTTTTTCAGCTCGAGTTCCAGTTCAGCCTGGCGCATGTGCAGCGCTGCGTTGGTGTTGGTCTGTTCGTCAATTACTTGTTGACTTTGAGCCAGCAAGTCACTTGTGTGTCGCGCTTGGCTTTCCAGTTCAGCTTCAAGCTCTGCCTGACGTCCATGTAGGGCAGTAATAGTTTCAAGATGGGCAGCACTTGTTTGTTGGGCTTGGAGGTGTTGCCCGGTTAGCTTTTGTAGCTGTTGTCTGGCCTCTTGAAGCTCGCGAGCAAGCGCTTGCGCCTTATCAGCTTCAGGTTTTACTTGAGCAAAGGTTTCAGTAACTGCACGGTACTTTTTGTTGGCTTCTTCCAATCGTTGCTTGATGTCTTCGAGTTCCTTGACACGTTGGGCCTCGACTTCAAGGACTTCATGGTAGGTCTTTTGCAACGCTGCAATATCTGCATCGCGTGTATGCAGTTGCTTTGAAAGCGCGTCAGCTTTTTGCGCCTCCGGCTTGAGCTGGCCAATCTGTTCCGTAGCACTGCGATACTTTTTGTTCGCTTCATCCAGACGCTTGCTAATTGCGCCGAGATTTCCCCGCAAAGTGCGCTCGATGGCTTCGAACGCCTTTTCCAGTTCACGAACGCGATCAACAGTCAGCGAGTCGATTACACCTGGCTTATGCGTTTCGCTCTTCACCGCAACGATGCCCAGCCACTTGCCGAGCACCTTGACTTCGACAATCTGCAAGTGCTCGGCCAGCAACCGGAACGGTTCCATCAGGTAGAACGTGTGCTTGTGGTCAATGAAGTCATTGACCCCGAACGGCACGGTAATCACCAGGCGGCCACCCTGCTTGAGCAGGTCGTGGGCCTTTTCGACGAACAGTTCCGGTCGCACCAGGTGTTCGAGCACTTCGCTGATGACAATGGTTTCCGGTTCAACCTCGAGCGTGTCCAGCGCGAGGAAGTCTGAATTGATATACGTGACGTTCTGCTGGATGTGGGCCGGTTCGGCAGACAGGTAACCCTTGGCCTCTGCGATGGCCTGCGGGCTGGTATCCACACCGGTGACCTGGCAGCCTTCACGTGCCAGCAGCAGGGGCACGATGCCCTGCGAGCAGCCGACATCCAGGATCCGGCGCCCTTTGACCTGGGCGCAGATCCAATGGATGCGGGACTGCGTTTCCCGCATGAACTGCTCCCCCAGCTTGCCGTAATAGGCTTCCATCACACGGTCATGAATATCGGCCAAAGGTGAAGGCAGCTCTGTGTTCACGGTAGGTTTCTCAAGCGTGGGGTTGTTCATGCGGTTTGCTCCATCAAGCCTGGGTAACGCCGGCGGCGTCGATCACGAATGCCGCGTCGCGCACGTTGAAGGTGCCGCGGAATTCGCGGTGCTTCACCAGCAGTACGTGGATGTCGGCGCTGTCCTGGGCAAAGTCGAAGTCCACATGCTCGTGGCGCGCCAGGCGCTGCGGCAGGGCTTCGATGTTCGGCTCGACCAGTTGCAGGGTGGCTTCCAGCTCGTTGCCCAGGCGCTCGGCAATGCTCAGGGCAGGGCTTTCGCGCAGGTCATCGATGTCGGCCTTGAAGGCCAGGCCGTAGCAGGCAATTTTCACTTGCTGGGCCGACTTGCCCGGGTTCTTGATCAGGAAGTTGGCCAGGGCCATCTTGACCTTGTCGATCACCCACTCAGGCTTGCTGTCGTTGACCACGCGGGCGGTGCGGATCAGGCGCGCCTGCTCTGGGGTCTGGCTGACGATGAACCATGGGTCGACGGCAATGCAGTGGCCGCCCACGCCTGGGCCCGGCTGCAGGATGTTGACGCGCGGGTGGTGGTTGGCCAGGCGAATCAGCTCCCACACGTCGATGTCCAGCTTGTCGCAGATGATCGACAGTTCGTTGGCGAAGGCAATGTTCACGTCGCGGAAGCTGTTTTCGGTCAGCTTGCACATTTCTGCGGTGCGGGCGTTGGTGACGATGCACTCGCCTTCAACGAAGGTGCGGTACAGGCGTACGGCAGCTTCAGAGCACTTCCTGGTCATGCCGCCGATGATGCGGTCGTTTTCCACCAGCTCGCGCAACACGTGACCTGGCAGCACGCGCTCAGGGCAGTGGGCAACGCGGATATCGGAGTCTTCACCGTGGGTTTGCGGGAAGCTCAGGTCCGGGCGGGCCTGGGCCAGCCAGAAGGCCATCTGCTCGGTGGCGCCGACAGGGGAGGTCGATTCCAGGATGACCAGGTCACCCTTTTTCAGCACGGGCGCGATGGCCTTGCTGGCGGACTCGATGTAGCTCAGGTCCGGCTGGTGGTCATCCATGAACGGGGTTGGCACGGCGATCAGGAAGGCGTCGGCAGCTTCCGGAACGGTGGAGGCGCGCAGGTAGCCCTCGGTCACGGCAGCGTGTACCACCATGTCCAGCTCAGGCTCGACGATGTGGATTTCACCACGATTGATGGTGTCGACTGCGTGCTGGTTTACATCGATACCGATCACGTACTTCTTGCGGGCGGCGAAAACGGCGGCGGTTGGCAGGCCGATATAGCCCAGGCCTACGACGGAAATCTTGTTGAAGCTCATGCTACTTCCTTGGAACGGGAGAAGTTGGAAAGTGCGTCGAGGATTCGCGCGCACGCTTTTCCATCGCCGTAGGGGTTGTGGGCGAAGCTCATTTCGCGATAGGTCGCATCGTCGGTCAGCAGTTTCGCCAGGTTTTCGGTGATCGATTCCACGTCGGTGCCCACCAGCTTGACGGTACCGGCAGCCACGGCTTCCGGGCGCTCGGTGGTGTCACGCATGACCAGTACCGGCTTGCCCAAGGCTGGGGCTTCTTCCTGGATACCGCCGGAGTCGGTCAGGATCAGGTAGGAACGGGTCATCAGGTAGACGAACGGCAGGTAGTCCAGCGGCTCGATCAGGTGAATGTTGTTGACGTCGGCCAGCAGGCGGTTGACCGGTTCGCGCACGTTCGGGTTGAGGTGTACCGGGTAGACGATGTCCACATCAGGGAATTGACGCGCGGTTTGCACCAGGGCCTGGCAGATGCGCTCGAAGCCGCCACCAAAGTTTTCGCGGCGGTGGCCGGTGACCAGCACCATGCGGCGCTCAGGGTTCAGGAAGCTGAACTGGTTTTCGAACTGGCTTTTCAGCTCGGGGCTTTCCAGCTTGCGGACCACTTCCAGCAGCGCGTCGATCACGGTGTTGCCGGTGGTGTAGATGGTCGCGGCGTTCGTACCTTCACGCAGCAGGTTGTCCTGCGAGGTGGAGGTGGGCGCGAAGTGCAGCGCGGCCAGCGCGCCCGTCAGTCGGCGGTTGCCTTCTTCCGGCCATGGCGAATACAGGTTGCCTGTGCGCAGGCCGGCTTCCACGTGGGCAATCGGAATCTGCTGGTAATACGCGGCCAGGCTGGTGGCCAGGGTCGTTGCGGTGTCGCCGTGCACCAGTACCACGTCAGGCTTGAACTCGGCCAGCACAGGCTTCAGACCCTGCAGGATGGCAGTGGTCACATCGGTCAGGTCCTGGCCGGGCTTCATGATGTTCAAGTCGTAGTCGGGCGTGATCTCGAACAGCTCCAATACCTGGTCGAGCATCTGGCGGTGCTGGCCAGTTACGCAGACACGCGACTCAAAACGGTCGTCCTGGGCAAGGTTGAGGGCCAGGGGGGCCATTTTGATGGCCTCTGGGCGGGTGCCAAATACGGTGAGGGTCTTGAGGGACACGGCGACGGTCTTCTGTGTATTGATGTAAAGGCGATTGGATCTGGTGTTACGGGGTGCAGATCACAGGTATTACGCAAATCGGCCGGGGGGAGTGGCCTAGGGGGCTCCACACACGCAAGCGCGAACGGGGGGCTTTGAAGGTGGTGAAGAAAAATTCATTTGGCTCGGATCCTTCAAGCATAGCGGTTGTCCAATGACCGCAAATTTATCATTTCGTCATCAAGATGACATCCCGTATGGCACGTTTTTTTCCCCTGATCGTCCGAATTTGCCTCTATCTATCGGATGATTGGATCCTATTTTTGAAAGTTGCATCAAGAAAAACGATTGTTTGATGTTATTCAGGCATCATGCCAATAAAGTCAATACAACCGAGGCATACGACGAATGGGATGGGGCCTTGTCCGGCAAGGCTTGTGGGAAAAACAACAGCTTTTGGTCTGAATGAAACCTAGGTTAAACGGGAATTTACCTAGCGGCGATTTGCTATCGCCTTTGTTTCATGAACTTATCCTGAAATATGGCGTAACGCCATTGCTTTTGGGTAGGCGAAGTTGCTTTTTTTAATGTCGGATTCGGTAACGATTAACCAGTCAAGAGCCTTTTTGCAAAATGGCAGAGCCGCTAGGGTTGATTGCGCAGCCGAAGGAAAACGGCTGCTGGAAAATGACCAACCCAGGAGTGTTCACCATGCGTAACAACGTTCTGTCGTACCTGCTGCTGCCGCTGTTCGCCAGCCTGTCCTTTTCCCTTAGCGCTGCCCCGGCCAGCGCCACGGCGGTGCCCGAGCCGGTCCCGGTGGTAAGCCAGCAGCAGGCCCAGCAGCCGCAGCGGCTGGACCTGAACACCGCTGACGCGCTTACTTTGCAGAAGGAGCTGAACGGGATAGGGAAGGCCAAGGCTGAGGCCATCGTGGCCTACCGGGAGGCCAATGGGCCGTTTGCCTCGGTGGATGAGCTGCTGGAAATCAAGGGGATTGGTAATGCGTTGCTGGAGCGCAACCGGGACAAGGTGATGGTGGAATAAGGGGGGAGAGGGCTGGGGTTTGTGTCCTGGCCCTGACTTTCATGAAGTAGGCGATCTAATTGGCTGGTTGACGCGCCCTGTAGGAGCGGCCTTGCGTCGCGATAGGGCTGCAAAGCAGCCCCAGCTATTCCTGCAGTGCCGCTGAACCCCGGGGGCCGCTTTGCGGCCCTTTCGCGACGCAAGGCCGCTCCTACATCGACCGTAACAGCCGGTCAGATCGTGGCAGCGCCAGCGACCGGGGTGCGCTAGCGGTCCTGCGCATCCTTGGCATCCGCTTCGGCATTGCGCTCATGCACCTTGCGCAGCTGTTCTTCGGTCAGTGGCAGTTTCTTTGCCGTGTCGCGCAGCAGCATCAGCCCGCCGACGATCGAGCCGAGCGCTATGATGAGTATCAGCCAGGCATACCAGGGCATTTTCGTTCTCCTCTGCTGGTGATGGGCAGCGCTTGTACAAATGTTGAGCAATTGCCCGTTCCGTTGGTTCAATTATAGGAGCCAGCCACTGTCGGGCCAATTCCGTGACCCGCGGGCCCCAAAGCCTGTGCCACTTCGTTTACAATGCGCGCCGTTTTCGACTTGCCAAGAGACCCTGCCCATGTCCGCCTGCCAGACGCCCCTGATCGTCGCCCTGGATTTCCCTACCCGTGAGGCCGCCCTGAAGCTGGCTGACCAGCTTGACCCTGCGCTGTGCCGGGTGAAGGTTGGCAAGGAGCTGTTCACCAGCAGCGCTTCGGGCATTGTCGAAACCCTGTGCGACAAGGGCTTCGAAGTGTTCCTGGACCTCAAGTTCCACGACATCCCCAACACCACCGCGATGGCGGTGAAGGCTGCCGCCGAGATGGGGGTATGGATGGTGAACGTGCATTGCTCCGGTGGCCTGCGCATGATGGCGGCCTGCCGTGAAGAGCTGGCCAAGCGCAGCGGCCCGCAGCCGTTGCTGATTGGTGTGACCGTGCTGACTAGCATGGAGCGTGAAGACCTGGCCGGCATCGGCCTGGATGTCGACCCGCAAGAGCAGGTGCTGCGCCTGGCGGCGCTGGCCGAGAAGGCTGGCATGGACGGTTTGGTGTGCTCGGCGCTGGAAGCCCCGGCGCTGAAGGCGGCGCACCCGTCGCTGCAATTGGTGACCCCAGGCATTCGCCCGGCGGGCAGTGCGCAGGATGACCAGCGCCGTATCCTCACCCCGCGCCAGGCACTGGATGCGGGTTCGGATTACCTGGTGATCGGCCGGCCGATCAGCCAGGCTACCGATCCGGCGCAGGCGTTGGCTGCGGTGGTGGCGGAGATTCGTGGGTAAGTAGCCCGCGTTGTAGAGAAAGGCCAGCATGAGAGTGCTGGCCTTTTTTGTTTGGTACATGGCACCGCCTTTGGCGGTGATCGCCGGCAAGCCGGCTCCCACAGAAGGGCGCAGCCTCACAGGCAGAGCTGGACCTGTGGGAGCGGGTGAGTCAGCTTTTGGATTTTGGGTTGTTCCCTCAAAGCCTGTCAGTGCAGCTTGTTCTTGGCCAGTTCGATGTCGTTCATCAGGGCCTTGGCCATGGCCAGCAGGTAATCGGCGGAGCCCAGCAGTTTGTGGTCATCTTCCATGTCGCCTTCGCGCACAAGGTGCTTGATGTAGCCCAGCAGCACTGACACGTGCTCGTAGGCATCATCGATCGGCACGCCGGGCTGTACGCGGAGCAGGTCGAGGGTGGGGTTGCCGGCTTCGAGGAAGGTTTCCAGGCCTGCGGTGAGGATGGGGGAGGGGGTGTTCTTTTTCATGGTAGTAGCTCCTGACAAGTGGAACTGCCACGCGGATCTTTCTCACGGACCTGGGCGGCAGTCGTACACGGGGTGAGAAACCGAGGGAGCTTCAAAGCTCGGCCAGACCGAGGTCTGCCCGCGTACGACCGCCATGACAGGCAAGCCAGCTAACTCGCAACAGGTTCTCACACCCGGTCACCAACATGGCGACCCGGTGAAGTTATCCCTGAGGGATTTCCCCGACAATTCAGCTGCTTCCGACCGCTGCGTAGGATAGTTCGCTTGTTGCTTCAAGCTGAAGCGGTGAGAGCAAGGTTCAGGAAAGTCTGACGCGCTGCGAACGCGGTGCTGCAGTTATCGCCGGGGCCGCTGTGCGGCTTAATCGCCGGCAAGCCAGCTCCCACAGGTACAGCGTCGGGCTCAAGGGTGGCGCTATACCTGTGGGAGCTGGCTTGCCGGCGATGAGGCCAGTGTTGGCTACCTTAATCTCAAACCTTGAGCACCAACTTGCCAAAGTTCTCCCCACTGAACAGCTTCAGCAAGGTCTCGGGAAAGGTCTCCAGCCCTTCCACCACATCTTCCTTGCTCTTCACCTGCCCGCTGGCCAGCCACCCGGCAATCTCCAGCGCGGCCTTGCCGTAATCCTTGGCGTAATCCATCACCACGAAGCCTTCCATGCGCGCTCGGTTTACCAGCAGCGACAGGTAGTTGGCCGGGCCTTTTACCGCTTCCTTGTTGTTGTACTGGCTGATCGCGCCGCAAATCACGATACGTGCCTTGAAGTTGATGCGGGTCAGCACGGCGTCGAGGATGTCGCCGCCGACGTTGTCGAAGTACACGTCCACGCCTTTGGGGCATTCGCGCTTCAGGCCGGCCAGCACGTCTTCGGCCTTGTAGTCGATCACCCCGTCAAAGCCCAGTTCGTCCTTCAGGTACTGGCACTTCTCGGCGCCGCCGGCAATGCCGACCACGCGGCAGCCTTTGATCTTGGCAATTTGCCCGACAATGCTGCCCACCGCGCCGGCCGCGCCGGAAATGACCACGGTGTCACCAGCCTTGGGCTGGCCGACGTCCAGCAGGGCGAAGTAGGCGGTCATGCCGGTCATGCCCAGCGCCGACAGATAGCGCGGCAGGGGCGCCAGGCTGGGGTCGATCTTGTGCAGGCCCTGGGGTTCGCCAGTGAAGTAGTCCTGCACGCCAAGGGCGCCGCTTACATGGTCCCCCGGCTTGTAGGCGGGGTGGTTGGAGGCAACCACTTCGCCAACACCCAGCGCACGCATCACCTGGCCCAGGGCCACGGGCGGGATGTAGGACTTGCCTTCGTTCATCCAGCCGCGCATGGCCGGGTCCAGCGACAGGTACAGGTTGCGCACCAGCACCTGGCCTTCGCCGGGTTGTTCGGCGGGCACGGTCTCGAAGCTGAAGTCGTCACGGCGCACGGCGCCGACCGGGCGTTTGGCGAGTAGGAAGCGGCGGTTGGTGTTGGTCATGGCGGGTCCTTGTGGGCAATGGAAGGGGGAGGCGTCAAATCTACCCTGTTGATGTAGGCAGGTCCTTAACATCACTGACAAGCATGGTAGCCCAACCGGTGGGGTGATGATGCTGCCCGGGCGGCTGGTGGCTGACTATGCTCTGAACCCCACCAAGCACGCTTTGGAGCACGCGATGAGCATGACCTTTTCCGGCCAGGTAGCCCTGGTCACTGGCGGCGCCGCCGGCATCGGCCGGGCAACCGCCCTGGCTTTCGCCCGGGAGGGCCTGAAGGTGGTGGTGGCCGACCTCGACCCGGCCGGTGGCGAGGCCACTGTGGCCCTGATCCACGCTGCGGGCGGGGAGGCGCTGTTCATTGCCTGCGACGTTACCCGTGACGCCGAGGTGCGCCAACTGCACGAGCGCCTGATCGCTGCCTACGGACGGCTGGACTATGCCTACAACAACGCAGGTATCGAGATAGAGCAGGGCCGCCTGGCCGAGGGCAGCGAGGCGGAGTTCGATGCCATCATGGGCGTCAACGTGAAGGGTGTGTGGCTGTGCATGAAGTACCAGCTGCCGTTGCTGTTGGCCCAGGGCGGTGGGGCCATCGTCAATACCGCTTCGGTGGCGGGCTTGGGCGCGGCGCCGAAGATGAGCATCTACAGCGCCTCCAAGCACGCGGTGATCGGCCTGACCAAGTCGGCGGCCATCGAGTACGCCAAGAAGGGCATCCGGGTGAATGCGGTGTGCCCGGCGGTGATCGACACCGACATGTTCCGCCGTGCCTATGAGGCCGACCCACGCAAGGCCGAGTTTGCCGCTGCCATGCATCCGGTGGGGCGCATTGGCAAGGTCGAGGAAATTGCCAGTGCCGTGCTGTACCTGTGCAGTGATGGCGCGGCGTTTACTACTGGGCATTGCCTGGCGGTGGATGGTGGGGCTACGGCGATCTGAGCCGAAACCGCGTGGCCTTCTTCGCGGGCTTGCCCGCTCCCACAGGTACCCCGCTGCCCTCAGGTCCTGTGATGTCCCTGTGGGAGCGGGTTTACCCGCGAAGAGGCCCTGGCAGACCACCACAATGCCAGCCCTACAACCACACACCCCACCATCAACACCCCACCAAATACCAGCAACGCCAATCGTGATCCCAGCCGGTCGCTCAACAGCCCGGTAAAGATCACCGGCAGGCTGAACCCCAGGTACGCCAGCAGGAAGAACCCGGCACTGGCCCGTGTCTTCTCGCTGCCGGCCAGTTGGTTCACCGCCGCCAGCCCGCCCAGGTAGATAAACCCGTAGCACGCACTACTGGCCGCCACCGCACCCAGCAATACCGCGCCCAGCTGGCCGCTGTCCGCACCCCAGGCCAGCACGGCATAGCTGCACGGCAATATCACCAGCCCCAGCAACGTGGCCGTACGGCTGCTGAGGCGCCGTGCCATGGGCTGGAACAACAACCCGCAGCTGATCACGCAAAAGGTCGAGAACCCCGACCAGGCGCTAAGCCCATGCTGGCGCAGGATGCCCGGCAGCAGGGCGATCACCAGCCCCACGCAGGCCCACGCCAGCAAAATGGCCAGGCCATAGGCCACGCTGCCACGCGGGTAGCAGGGCAGGCGCAGCATGGGGTTGCGTCGTGCCGGGCGTGGGTCCGGCAGGCGCCACACCAGCAGCATGGCCAGCGCCGCCAGCAGCAGTTGCAGGTGGAAGCTGCCTGGGGTCAGGCTGGGGCCGCGCAGCAGGAACAGGCTGGTCAGCGCCGCGCCCAGGCCAAAGCCCAGCGAGGTGCTGGCGGTAACCCAATTGGCGGCGCGGGAGTTGTCTGCGCCGCCCATCAGTTCACCCATGTAGGCGGTGGCCGTGGCCGAGGCGAGACCGGTGCCCAGGCCGAGGAACAGTCGCGCCAGGCCCAGGGTTTGCAGGCTGGGGGCCAGCAGCATCAGCACGGTGGCGACCATCGACAGGGCCAGTGCGACGAGCACCAATGGCCGGCGCCCAACCCGGTCGGCCAGCCCGCCCAGGGCCAGCAGCACGGGTAGTACGCCGAGCACATAGCCGGAGAAGGCCACCGCGGTGGCGGCGGCGCCTTGGCCGGAGAGGTCGGCGTAGGTGATGTACAGCGGGGCCTGCAGGTTGACGGCCAGGGTGATCAGGCAGAGGGCGAAGGCCAGGCGGGCCGGGGCGGAGGGCATGGGTAGGGTCCTTGTCTGCAGGTGTAGGAAATCCAGGCATCATGCGGTTCTTGTAGGAGCGGCCTTGTGTCGCGATGGGCTGCGCAGCAGCCCCGAGATCTCCGCTCAAGCACAAATTGCCGGGGCTGCTGCGCAGCCCATCGCGACACAAGGCCGCTCCTACAAGAACCGCGTCAGCCGGTTGAATGGTGATAACTCTGATTACCGCCCACCAGACACACCCTTACAGCATTTATGCTTAACTGTTCGCTCAAAACCAGCGAACACTTGCCCCATGCACTTACCCCTCGACCGCACCAGCACCACCCCGCTGGTACAGCAACTCACCGACCACCTGCAAACCTGGATCGACCAGCACCGCCTGCGCCCCGGCGCGCGCCTGCCGTCGATCCGGGCCTTGGCCCGCAGCCAGGCGGTCAGTGCGTCGTGTGTGATCGAAGCCTACGACCGCCTGGTCGCCAGCGGCTGGCTGGAGGCCCGCCACGGCACTGGCTTTTTCGTCGCCGAGCGCAAACCCGGCCTGGCCGTGGAAGACGCCCAACCCTGGGGCGAGGCCGGCGACGGCAGCTGGCGGCAGTTTCGCGAGGGCCATGACGAGTTGCTCAAGCTGGGCTGCGGCTGGTTGCCCAGCAGTTGGCGCGCCGCCACCGAACTGGCCCAGGCAGTGCGCCAGGTCAGCCGCGGCAACCCACAGGACCTGTTCGACTATTGCCCACCTTTGGGCCTGGCCAGCCTTCGCCAGCAGTTGCACAAGCGCCTGGCGCAGCTGGGCATCGCCGCCGGCCCCGAACGTATCCTCACTACCCACGGCGCCAGCCACGGCCTCGACCTGCTGGTGCGTACCCTGCTGCGCCCGGGCGACACGGTGCTGGTGGAAAACCCCGGCTACTACAACCTGTACAACCTGCTGCGCCAGCACCAGGTGCACATGCTGCCGGTGCCGCGCACCGCCGAAGGCCCGGACCTGGCCACCCTCGAAGCCCTGCTGGCGGCGCACAAGCCGCGCTGCCTGTTCATCAACAGCCTGTACCAAAACCCCACCGGCACCAGCCTGACGCCCAAGGTGGCGTATCGCCTGCTGGAACTGGCCCGCGAGCACGACTTGCGCATCATCGAGGACGATATCTACGCCGACTTCCAGGAAGGCCCGGCCACCCGCCTGGCCACCCTCGACAGCGAACAGCGGGTAATCTACATGGCCAGCTTCTCGAAAACCCTCAGCAGCTCGCTGCGGGTCGGCTACCTGGTCGCCGACCCCGCGTTGCTGGCGCGCCTGGCCGAGTTGAAGATGGTCAGCGGCATCGGCACCTCGCGCTTTGCCGAGCAGGTGGTGGGGCAGATGCTGGCCAACGGCAGCTACCGCAAGAGCGTGCAGCGCCTGCGTGTGCGCCTGGGGCAGCACATGGCCAGGCTGCTCGGCCAGCTGGAACAGGCGGGCTGGCAGGTGTTCTGCGAGCCCTACGGCGGCATGTTCGTCTGGGCCTGCGTGCCGGGCCGGGATTTCGCCAGCCTGGAGCGCCTGGCGCTGGAACACGATGTGCTGCTCACCCCCGGCAGCGCCTTCGATTACCAAGGCACGGCCAGCACCTGGCTGCGCATCAATGTCGCCTACGGGCAGGACTCTCGCGCCCAGGCCTTCCTTCAGCACGCAGGGCGACCTCTGCCAAGCTGATAGCGACACGCTCATAGCTATTTGACACTATTCTGACGCCAGGCCCTTGTTCATCGGCTGGCAACGTTGCCACCCTTGGCCTTCGGGATAACCTCGCACGCAGAAGGGGAATCGGCATGGGCGCGAGCAAGCACGGTGTGCTGGCCAACCTGGGCATGGCCCGCAAACTCGGCCTGGGCTTTGCCTTGGTGCTGGTGCTGACCCTGGCGGTGGCGGCCATTGGCATTGCCGCGCTGCACAGTGTTGGCCAGCGCTTCGACAGTTTGCGCCAACTGGCCCAGTTCAATACCGACCTGCTGCGCTTGCGCCAGCACGAGCAGGCCTTTGCCCTGCGCTCCGACCTGCAGCAGGCCGAGGCCTTGCGCAGCGGCCTGCAGGGCCTGGCCGAACGTGCCCGTGGCCTGCCGGCGCTGGCGGCGGCGGAAACCGACCTGGCCGCCTACGGCCAGGCATTCGAGGCCTTTGTCGAAGCGGTGCAGGCCAAGGAGCTGGCGCTGGACATGGCCAGCTGGTCGGTGTCCAGCGTGGCCAACAACCTCGATGTGCTGCAGGCCGGCCTGGCTGACGACGGCGTGTATACCCTCAAGCAGTCCCAGGGCCAGCAGGGCGGCGCGTTCCTCGAGCAGGCCGGGCAGGTGGCACAGGTGTCGCGGCTGATGCTGCAGGCCATGGACGAAGCGCGGGTACGCCTGGAAAAAAGCCGCAAGGGCGAAGAGGGCGTCAGCCAGGAACGCATCGCCCAGACTGTCGAGGCCGCCAGCCTGGTCAGCCAGTTGCAGGGCGCCGTCAGCGATGCTGGCTACCAGAGTGTGCTGGGCGAAGTGGCGGGGCACATCGGCAGCTTCTCGGAAAAACTCAACGAATACACTGACCAGCTGGCCCGCGAGCAGGGCTTGAAGGCGCAGTTGCAGGCCAGTGCCGAGCAAGTCACCAGTCGGGTCGACCAGGCCTACCTGGGGCAGGAGCAGGCCCTGCAGGGCGAACTGCAACGCAATGCCGTGGCCATCGGCCTGGCTACGGCATTGGCGTTGCTGGTAGGTGTGCTGGCCGCCTGGCTGATCACCCGCGCCGTGGTCGGCCCGCTCAAGCATGTGATTGCCCGCGCCCAGCGCATCGCTGCCGGCGAGCTGAGCTTTGACGCCCAGGCACCACGGCGTGACGAAGTAGGGCAGCTGATGCAGGCCATGCAGCAAATGGCGGCGGGCCTGTCGGGCATTGTCAGCGGTTTGCAGCAGGGCATCGAGCAACTGGCCGGCAATGCGCAGGCGCTTTCGGCGGTGACCGAGCAGACCAACCGCGAGGTGGGCAGCCAGAAGGAAGAGACCGAGCAGGTAGCCACCGCCATGCAACAGATGACCGCCACGGTGCACGATGTGGCGCGTAATGCCGAAGAGGCGGCGCAGGCGGCCCAGGCTGCGGACGAGAAGGTTGATTCCGGGCAGCAGGTGGTGCGCCAGAGCATGCAGCGCATCGAGCAACTGGCGGCGGCGGCGGAGACGGCCAGCGCCGGTATCGACAGCCTCAGTGCCGAGATCCACACCATTGGCGACGTGCTGGAAGTGATCAAGAGCGTGGCCGAGCAGACCAACCTGCTGGCGCTGAATGCTGCTATCGAAGCCGCCCGGGCTGGTGAGCAGGGGCGTGGTTTTGCCGTGGTCGCTGATGAAGTGCGTGCGCTGGCGCGGCGTACCCGGCAGTCTACCGAGCAGATCGAGATCCTGGTCGCCAGCCTGCGTGGCAATGCCCAGCAGTCGGTGGCGCAGATACGCGGCAGTACCGAGTTGGTGCGTTTGGCGGTGGCCGATGCGCTGCAAACCGAAAGCGCGCTGGGCAGTATCGCGGCGGCGGTGTCATTGATCCAGCAGATGAACCAGCAGATTGCCGCGGCGGCCGAGCAGCAGAGCTCGGTAGCGGAAGAGATCAGCCGCAGCGTCACGCAGATCCGTGGTAGTGCCGATCAGGCGGCGTTGGCAATGCAGGACAATGCCCGGTCGAGTATCGAGCTGGCGCAGTTGGGTACCGACCTGAAGGGGATGGTGGGGCATTTCAGGTTGTGATCTGGGTCTGGGCTTTGTGTTGCCTGTACCGGCCTCTTCGCGGGTAAACCCGCTCCCACAGGAATACCACAATGCTGAATATTGTGTGTTCCTGCTCCCACAGGAATACCACAATGCTGAATATTGTGTGATCCCTGTGGGAGCGGGTTTACCCGCGAAGAGGCCAGTACAGGCAACAAATACCTTCAGGCCCTGCGCGGGTTGAGGATCATCAAGGCCAGTACCCCCGCCACAATCCCCCAGAACGCCGAGCCGATCGAGAACAAGGTCAGCCCCGAAGCGGTCACCATGAAGGTAATCACCGCCGCCTCCCGCTCCCGCGCTTCGCTCATGGCCACGGTCAGCCCGTTCATGATCGAGCCGAACAGCGCCAGCGCCGCAATCGACAGCACCAGCTCTTTCGGCAGCGCCGCAAACAACGCCGCCAAGGTTGCGCCGAACACCCCGGCAATGCCATAGAAAATCCCGCACCACACCGCCGCGGTATAGCGCTTGGCCGGGTCTTCATGGGCATGCGGCCCGGTGCAGATCGCCGCGCTGATCGCCGCCAGGTTCACCCCGTGCGAGCCGAACGGTGCCAGCAGCAGCGAGGCAAAGCCGGTGGCCGAGATCAGCGGCGAGGCCGGCACCTGGTAGCCGTCCGCGCGCAGCACGGCCACACCCGGCATGTTCTGCGAGGTCATCGCCACCACGAACAGCGGGATGCCAATGCTGATGGTCGCCGCCAGCGAGAAGCTTGGCGTGGTCCACACCGGCGTGGCCGCTTCCAGGCGGAAGCCGCTGAAGTCCAGCAGGCCCAAGGCGCCGGACAGCACCGTGCCCACCAGCAACGCGGCCAGTACGCAGTAACGCGGCGACAGGCGCTTGACCAGCAGGTAGCTGAAGAACATGCCCAGTACCAGCAAGGTGCGGTGCTGGGCGGCAACGAAGATTTCGCTGCCGATCTTGAACAGGATGCCCGCCAGCAGCGCCGAGGCCAGCGAGGCCGGGATGCGCTTGACCAGGCGCTCGAAGCTGCCGGTCAGGCCACAGATCAGCACCAGCACGGCACAGGTGATGTAGGCGCCGATCGCCTCGCCATAGCTGACCCCGCCCAGGCTGGTGATCAGCAAGGCGGCGCCGGGGGTGGACCAGGCCACGGTGATCGGTGTGCGGTAACGCAGCGACAGGCCGATGCTGCACACCGCCATGCCAATCGACAACGCCCAGATCCATGAGGAAATCTGCGCGCTGGTCAGCCCGGCTGCCTGGCCGGCCTGAAACATCAGCACCAGCGAGCTGGTATAGCCGGTGAGCATGGCGATGAAGCCGGCGACCACCGCCGACGGGGAGCTGTCTGCCAGGGGCCGCAGGCGTGCGGAAGTGGCATCGGTCATGAACAAAATCCTTGTAAAGGTGTAAGCAGTTTTTTCAGACTACAGCGAGCAAGGTTGATCCTTGCCATACAGCGGCCATTGCTTTTAGCCGTACAGTCGCCAACTATTGGGCGCAAATGCAGAACTGCTTGGGAGTGGAGGGGCGATGTACAAGGTCTATGGCGACTATCAGTCGGGCAACTGTTACAAGGTCAAGCTGATGTTGAGCCTGCTGGGCCGGCCATATGAATGGCACCCGGTGGACATCCTCAAGGGCGAGACCGAAACGCCCGAGTTCCTGGCGATGAACCCCAACGGCAAGGTGCCGGTGCTGGAGTTGGAAGACGGCAGCTACCTGTGGGAGTCCAATGCCATTCTCAACTTCCTGGCCGATGGCAGCGAGTTTTTGCCCACCGAGCCACGCCTGCGCACCCAGGTGTTGCAGTGGCAGTTCTTCGAGCAGTACAGCCATGAGCCGTACATTGCCGTGGCGCGTTTCATCCAGTTCTACCTGGGGTTGCCGGACGAGCGCCTGGAGGAGTACCGCAAGCTGCACAAGGGTGGTTACAAGGCCCTGAGGGTGATGGAGCGGCAGCTGCAGATGACGCCGTATCTGGTCGGCGAGCAGTATTCGATTGCCGATGTGGCGTTGTATGCCTACACCCATGTGGCGCAGCAGGGCGGGTTCGACCTGGCCGACTACCCGGCAGTGAGGGCCTGGCTGGAGCGGGTCAGCAGCCATCCACGGCATGTGCCGATGGTGGGCTGATCTTTAGCCTGTACTGGCCCTATCGCCGGCAAGCCAGCTCCCACAGGTTCACCACAGGACTGAATATTGTGGGATCCCTGTGGGAGCTGGCTTGCCGGCGATAGGGCCGGTACAGGAAACCTGCAAACTGTCAGGCCGAAGCGAACCGCTCATCCAGGTAGGCAATGATCGCCTTGGACTCATACATCCAGGTCACCTTGCCCGCTTCTTCAATGCGCAGGCACGGCACTTTCACCCGGCCGCCACCTTCCTGCAGGGCCTGGCGGTGCACCGGGTCATTCTTGGCATCGCGCAGCGCCACCGGCACGTTCAAACGGTGCAGGGTACGGCGGGTCTTGACGCAGAACGGGCAGGCGTGGAACTGGTACAGCGCCAGGCCCTGGGCCGCTTGCTCGACGCGGGCCTGGGCGGCGGCGTCGCGCTTGCGCTTGGCCGGGCGGCTGATCCAGTCGCCGAACA
>Ga0209370_1000462_pt1 | contig 55204 bp, 45 predicted proteins | sample AgamicAtPrz_FD_187164 | JGI IMG/M metagenome (GOLD analysis project Ga0209370, IMG submission 187164) | Agave microbial communities from Guanajuato, Mexico - At.P.rz (SPAdes) (version 2) | ecosystem: Host-associated > Plants > Phyllosphere > Phylloplane/Leaf | place: Guanajuato, Mexico...
TCTTTCAGGCCAAGGCAAATATGATGGAGTGTCTTCATGGTGGTATGGTAAAGGCCCGGGTGTTGACCGTTCAGGCGATGTACTCCGCCATGCTAACTTAGCTGGTACCTCTGAACGTGGTGGTGTTGTTGCTTTATTTGGTGATGACCACTCATGTAAATCTTCTACAATCCCTCACCAGTCTGAACATGTCATGATTGGTTGCGGTATTCCAATTTTCTACCCAACATCCGTTCAACAAATTTTAGACTTTGGTGTTCATGCCATTGCTGTTTCACGTTTTTCTGGCCTTTGGTCTTCAATGAAGCTGGTTAGTGAAATTGTTGAAACTTCTGCTTCTGTTCATGTCGACCTAGACCGTATTACTCCGGTTATTCCAGAAGATGTTAATTTCCCAGAGGGCGGCGTTAATATTCGTTGGCCAGATCATGGCATTCAGCAAGAAGAACGTCTTTATAAATATCGCTTACCTGCTGTTTTGGCCTATGCTCGCGCGAATAAAATCAACACCGTAACATGGCCTTGTGAAAATGCCCGTGTCGGTATTGCCGCAAGTGGTAAAGGTTATTTAGATACCATTGAAGCCTTACGTATTTTAGGTATTGAAGATGAAACTGCCCAACAGCTCGGGCTACGTGTTTATCAGGTTGGTCTGATTTGGCCTTTAGAACCACAAGGCATTCGTGAATTTGCCGAAGGTTTAGAAGAACTCATCGTTATTGAAGAAAAACGTCCAATTCTTGAAACGCAAATTAAAGACGAGCTGTACTCACTGCCTGATGGCAAACGTCCTCGTGTCATTGGTAAAGCAACTGATGGTAAAGGTGAATGGAGTACCACTATTGAAGAAGCACCTCTCATTGGTCACTATGAGTACCAACCAGAACCAATTGCAAAAATGCTGGCTGCTCGCTTCTTAAAACTCGATATTCCAGAAAGCTTAAAAGCACAAATCCAAAGCAGAATTGACTTACTGCTAAAAGCAGAACAAGAATCAAAACGTGTCATTGATCTTGCTGAACGTAAACCGTATTTCTGTAGTGGTTGCCCTCATAATTCTTCAACAGTTGTCCCTGAAGGTAGCCGTGCACTTGGCGGGATCGGTTGTCACTATATTGCTGTTTCACTTGACCGTGGTACCGAAACATTCTCTCAAATGGGCGGTGAAGGCGTAAGTTGGGTTGGTGCATCACCATTTACTAATGAAAAACATATTTTTGCTAACCTTGGTGATGGAACTTACTTCCACTCTGGTTACTTAGCAATTCGCCAATCTATCGCTGCAAAAACGAATATTACCTACAAAATCCTCTACAACGATGCAGTCGCTATGACAGGTGGTCAGCACGTAGATGGGCATTTAAGCGTTGCGCAGTTAACTCGTCAACTTGCTGCGGAAGGTATTAAAAAACAAGTCATCGTGACTGATGAAGTAAAATTATTAAATGAAGAAGACGGTATTGCACCAAACGTAGAAATTCGCCACCGTAATGAACTTGATGCAGTTCAACGCGAATTACGTGAAGTTTCAGGTGTAACCGCTTTAATTTATGTACAAACCTGTGCCAGTGAAAAACGTCGTCGCCGTAAACGTGATGTCTACCCTGACCCAGCTGAACGTTTATACATTAACAGTGATATTTGTGAAGGTTGTGGCGACTGTTCGAAAAAATCAAACTGTTTATCTATTGAACCAGTAGAGACAGCTTTGGGTACTAAACGTCAAATTAACCAAAGTAGCTGTAATAAAGACTTCACTTGTGCTGAAGGTTTCTGCCCAAGTTTTGTGACTGTTCATACACGTGATATGAAACGACCAGCTAAATTTGAAGGCATTGGCGCAGGCTGGCCAACATCACCAATTATTCCCCAGTTATATGACGTTCCAAGTCGTATTATGGTCGGCGGTATTGGTGGTACGGGTGTTGTGACGATTGGTGCACTCCTTGGTATGGCAGCTCACCTAGAAGGCAAAGCAACCCGTGTTATGGACATGGCTGGACTTGCCCAAAAAGGCGGTACGGTTTATTCATACGTACAACTTGCAGCAAGTGATGAGCAAATTTCTTCTACTAAAATTCCAGCAGGTCAATGTGAATTATTGATTGGTGCCGATGCCGTAGTCGCTGGTGGTAGCGCTGCTCTCTCTCGTTTAAAAGATGATGCATTGGTTATTGTAAATGAAGACAGTACGCCTACTTCTGAGTTTATTAAATCTCGTGACTGGTATGCGCCTATCAGCGATTTAATTGACCGCCTTCGTGGTCGTGTTCGTCAAGGTCAACTGGTTTCTCTGCCAGCAGCTCGTATTGCAACACTACTCTTAGGTGATTCAATTTATACCAACCAGTTATTACTCGGTATGGCATGGCAGTCTGGTCGCATTCCATTACTGCGTGAAAGCATTGAAAAAGCAATTCGCTTAAATGGTACGGCTGTTGAAAAGAACCTCGAAGCTTTCCGCGTGGGTTGTCATCTTGCAAGTGACCCAACTTTAGCTGCACGTTTACTTGCGGCAATGCCAAAAACTAAAACTCCGCAAACTTTAGCTGAACTTGTTGAAGACCGTTCTGCTCGTCTAACGGACTATTGGAATGAAGCTTACGCAACTAAATACCGTACACTTGTAGAACTGGCAGCTAAAAAGTTACCTGAAGAATTAACAGGTACGATTGCAACTCAGCTTTATAGAGTTATGGCGTATAAAGATGAATATGAAGTTGCACGTCTGTTAACAGGTAAAAGTTTCAAAGAATCAATCGAAACCCAATTCGGTAAAGGCTTACGTTTAACGTATCACCTTGCTCCCCCAGCGTTACTCGGTGGTCTGAAAAATGTTCGTAAACGTGCGTTTGGTTACTGGATGCGTTTCCCAATGATGATGCTTGCGCGCTTACAATGGCTTCGTGAAACTTTCCTCGACCCATTTGCGCGTCAAGAAGAGCGTCAGCACGAACAAGCATGGCGTGATCGTTACATCGCATTTGTTGAAGCACTCGTTGAAGCTCCAGAAAATCACAACTTGGCAGTTGCTGAACAAATTGCAAAATTACCGGCAGAAGTTCGTGGTTATGGTCATATTAAAATGAAAGCAATGGACGCTGCAAAACAGCGTTGGGATGAACTTACACCAACACTTCTTAAAGTGCGTAGCTAAAAATTAAATCTCAAAATAAAAAAGTCATCCTTCGGGATGACTTTTTATTGGCTCAAAAATTTATTTAGCCATTTTACGTAACGTCAAAATCTGCTCGCTTCGTCCAAATGGACCATACACATCATGTAAAACTGCACTGGTTAAACCAATACCATCAGCCCCATATTGCTGAACGGTTTCTAGACCTAACCATTTCCCTTGCGGATAACGATGCATGTGAATTTGCAAATCAAGATTTGGAAAGCCCCAAGTAAATTCGCCTTCTTGTCTTGGGACAATGCCGTTTGCCGCATCTACCATGCCAATTAAATGGGCAAAATCTGTGGTCGGCTGCCCTTCCACGATTTCTTTATCATTATTGAGCCAAACAATGCCTTTACCCGCACGATGCTGATCATCCGTTTTAGTGACTAGCGTTTGAATAAAGCCACCTGGCCATCTTTTCATACCCGTCCATTCTGTAAAGGTATCTGGATGGTGAACTGGCTGATCTTCAAGCCCAGCAATATCGGAACTGTCTTGAGTACACATGCGCCATGCTCTAGCCACAATACAGGTTTTAGCTTGTGCTTGCATTTCGGCTTCAATCAATTCAATGGTTTTACCGGCACGAATCACATGTGTCTTAACCGTAAATTCACCAAATGCAATCAATCCAAAAATATCAAAACTAATTCGGCCAATTCGCATATCTTGTCGTGGTGAAAATTGCTCTAACTCAGCTGCGATTACGCCACTTGCAGGGGCCATATGCTGTTCATGAGGGTTCCAAGCTCCTTGTGCATGAACAGTTGAGCAATAATGAGCAATAACTTCACCTTGAGGACCAATTGTTCTATTCAGTAATTGATAATAAGCATTCATGATTTTCTTTCCGTAGTCCTTATGCAACATCTATATTTGATGAAAATTCACGTTTTAATGCTTATGTTAACCCTCTATTTGTTTGGCTCAACTGGTTTTTCCTACCAAAAACTGATGAGTCTAAAATTACAAATTTAATCACTAGGTAAAATTCCGCATTTCAATTTCACCCAGTGATTCTAGAACTTACCATTCACTAAAATGCAAAAGCATCTTGATCGAGCTCCATCACAGATTCAGCTCCAGACTCAATAGAAGCGGCATGGCTCTGTGTACGATGCAAAAGCTTTTGATAGAAAAACTTAGCTGTCGTTAACTTCGCTTTATAAAAAGCTTGCTCTTGTGTACCTGATTCTAATTTTTCATGGGCAACTTGTGCCATTCGAGCCCACAAATACGCGAACACGACGTAACTGGAAAAATAAAGATAATCCACCGAAGCGGCCCCTATTTCTTCTGGGTTGTGCTTTGCTTTCTCTGCAATCGATTTGGTCAGTGAGAGCCATTGTTGCTTAAGCTCAGCTAATTTTTCTAGATACGGTCTCAAGACTTCATTGGTTTGCTGTTGACCAATAAATTGATCAATTAAATCGGTCATATTTTTTAAAAGTTTGCCTTCTGATTTGAGAACTTTACGTGCAAGTAGATCTAAAGACTGAATTTCGGTCGTTCCTTCATATAATGTTGAGATACGCGCATCACGTACAATTTGCTCCATACCATGCTCAACAATAAAGCCATGACCGCCGAATACTTGAACGCCATGCTTGGCAGACTCATTACCTGACTCTGTTAAAAAAGCTTTGGCAATTGGCGTTAAAAAAGCCAGTAATTCATCGGAGTGTTTTTGCTGTTCCTGATCGTTTGAGCTTTCCACAATATCAACATGCTGAGCTAAAAAGTAAGCTAATGCACGGCCGCCTTCAGAAAACGCTTTTTGGGTCATTAACATCGTACGTACAGCGGGATGGACAATAATTGGGTCGGCATTTTTCTCAGGATATTGAGGGCCAGATAACGAGCGCATGGCAAGGCGCTCTTTGGCATAACTTAATGCGCCTTGAAATGAAATTTCAGAAGCAGCGAGCCCTTGTACTGCCGTTCCAATACGTGCGGTATTCATAAAGGTAAACATACAATTAAGCCCGCGATTTTCAGGACCAATCAAATAACCTTTTGCGCCATCAAAATTTAGTACACAGGTGGCATTTCCATGAATACCCATTTTATGTTCAATCGCGCTACAGACGACTTTATTACGGTCTTCTAAATTACCATCACCATCTACATTAAATTTAGGCACAATAAATAAAGAAATACCTTTCGTACCCGAAGGTGCCTGAGGTAATCGAGCTAAAACAATATGAATAATATTTTCAGAAAGATCGTGTTCACCCGCCGAGATAAAAATCTTTTCCCCCGTAATGGAGTAGCTCCCATCCGGATTTGGTTCTGCTTTCGTTCTAATTAACCCAAGGTCCGAACCCGCATGTGATTCGGTTAAACACATGGTTCCGGTCCAGACACCGCTAATGAGTTTAGTCAAATACCGCTGTTTTTGTTGCTCAGTACCATGGTGCTCAATGGTTCTCATCGCGCCATGAGACAAACCCGGATACATTGCCCACGCCCAATTAGAACCACATAACATTTCAGAAATAGCGATCCGCAACAATGTCGGTAAGCCTTGCCCACCGTATTCCGGATCGGCCGTCAAAGAGGTAAAACCTAACTCGGCATATTTTTGATAGGCTTCTTTAAAACCTTTCGGCGTTGTGACTACGCCTTGATTTAAATGACACCCTTCCTGATCACCATTTTGATTAATCGGTGCCAACTCATTTTCACAAAAATCTGCTGCTGCTTCTAAATATTGATCAATTAATTCTCGATTTACGCTTTCCTGATATTTGCTTAAACCTTGGTAGTTCTGTTCTGTTTGAAGCATTTCATGCAACACAAATTGCATATCACGTAATGGAGCTTTATATAAAGGCATAGTTTTTCCCTTCCACGTTACTGCCTTTGTTATAGGGGCAGATATCGTTTTTTCCTTAAATGGACTTTTATTGTTTCAATCTCACCAAAATATCAAAAAATTTCTTATAGCAAAATATATTTTCACTAATTTAGTAAAATTATTGTCACCAAAATATAGGTATAAAATGTAAGCTTATGTTTTAAAGTAAAAATATTAAGAATAAAATAATGAGTAGCGTTTATAAGAATAATTTTAAATTTTGTATAGCAAAATTTTATTCCGTAAAAATTCAATTTATAGTATGGTAATTAGATTGCTTAATCATCCAAGGACGATTTATGGAAAGCCCGAAATACACAGGTCTCGAATTTTTAACCGCTTTAAAAAATGGTGAAGTTTCTCCATCACCTATGGCTCACACCATACCGATGGAACTCGTTGAAGTTTCCGAAGGTAAAGCAACTTATAAAGTTACCCCTCGCAAAGAACATAGAAATATACAAGGCGGTGTACACGGCGGCTTTTGCGCCACAGCTTTAGATACAGCAACAGGCAGCGCAGCTCATACATTACTTGAGCATGGCGTCGGCTATGGAACTATTGATTTAAATGTAAAAATGATCCGTCCCATGCAAGTTGATACGTCGTACTATGCGACAGCCGAGTTGATTAACGCAGGCCGCAATATTATTAGTACCGAAGGAAAAATCGTAGATGAAAATGGCAAAGTGTATGCCTTTGCCTCGGCAACCTTAATGATTATTCGAAAATAATAAAATATTGAAGCTCCTGTTTATGGAGCTTTTTCTTGCTTTGCAATCTTGTTCATTTCATAAAAATCTAAGCGATCAATCATAAAACTCACCATTGCCATCGCTAAACCTAAGGCAGCACACGCTTCCCATCCCCAGTGTTTCCATGCATAAACCGCAATAAAAGAACCTAAAGCAGCTCCACCAAAATATAAGGTCATATAAATTGAATTAATACGAGAACGCGCCTCGGCCGAAATTCGGTAGACCAGATTTTGGTTCAAAACATGAAATGCCGACAAACCAAAGTACGCCATAATCACGCCAACAGCATAGGCCACCAAAGACTGCTGGGCAAAAAATAGTGGTATCCATGCACTTATTAATAGCCCCATGCAAATCACTGCAATTTTATTTTCAAGTCCTGCTGCAATTTTCTTACCTGCCCATGGGGTCGCAAATACACCAGCTAACCCAACAATTCCAAATAAACCTATCTGGAAATCGTTAAAGTGATAAGGCTCATTCGCCAAAATAAAAGTCATGGTAGTAAAAATGAGAGCCAAAATTCCAAAGCCAATTCCTCCCGCAAAACCACGGCGCAGCAAATGAGGCTGATGAACAGCTAATGAAAATAGTGAAGCATAAATCTGTAGAATATTAAGTTGATGAGACTTACGCGCAACTGGCAACTTCACCCACATTACCCAAGCAAACACCAAAATGGTAATTCCGCTAATTAAATAAACCGCATGCCACGACCAAACTGTAGAAAGTAAACCTGCAATAGAACGTGCCAATAATATTCCCAAAAACAAACCACTCATGAGAGTGCCTACAACTTGAGGACTTTTTTTCGGGCTAGCTAAACCTGCGGCAAAAGGGACTAAAACTTGAGTCGCAATCGAAAAGAACGTGGCTAAAAAGGTAAAGCCATATAAAGCTGGCAAAGTTTGACTTAAGGATAGCCCTACTTGTGCAAAGCCCGTACAACACATGAGCAAGCAAATATAACTACGCTTTTCAAAGAAATCGCCTAAGGGAACCAATATAAAAAGGCCAACTGCATAGGACAGTTGGCTAATCACAATAGTTAAAGCGACTTGATCTGCATTAACTCTTAATGCTTCAGCAATTGAATAGATTAAGGGCTGGTTATAATAGTTTGAACCCGCACAAATTCCACATGTCATTGCCATGATAAAAATAAAGCTTTTTGACAGTATATTTTCTGCATTGGGCTCAACTATTTTTTCCATTTTTAATTACGCCCCATTTTAAAATTTATACATCGATACAAAGTTTACGCGTGATACATCAGCGGTTCTGCCATCAAATACTTCTCGTTTGCCTTGGTGATATTCCATACCAATATCCATTTGCTCAATCGGTGAATAAAAGACGTTCGCGGCATAGTCAGTTAAGCGTTTATTGGCATCTGGATTGAGTTTGGCATAAGCCGTGTCGTCATCATAATCAAACATTGAAGCCGATAAGTTTGCACGCCATTGCTCATTAAATTTATATGAATAACCAATATTGATGCTATTCAACTTATTCATCACCAGATCTGTTTTGTCTTCGTTTAAAGAAAAATCACCCGCGGCATTTAAACTCGTTGAATTTGCCAAACCACTTTGGGTGGTGTAAGGCATAAATTTTTGATCGCCAACAATATATTGATAATTTGCTTGTACCGATTGTTGTGGCGTGAGTTGATATTTTAAGCCGCCACCAGCGCCCCAGCTTACTTTCTTAACCGTGGCAGTTGCGACATCTGTAGATTTTTCATTAATAAAGCCTTGAGCAAGCGCCGTTAAAGGACCTTGTTTAAAGGTATAGCGCCCCGTTAAAGTTGGAAATGCCGAGACTCTCGTACCTGTATATTCCAAGGCTACTTTTAAATCATTATTGGCATCGATTTTCCAGTCATAGCGAATTTGGGGAGTACGTGTATAAGAGGTTCCTACAAATTGAGTGTAATCGACAGCTTCGGTACGAGTTTCCATGTTAGACATGAGTGACCATGTTTGACCAAAAGTCCAGTCTTTATAGGTGAAAAAAGCATGACGGATACGGAATTTACCATCCCCTGTTCCCATGTTAGAGCTATCAAAGAAATCGGCTTCGATATTCCCTGTAACTGCTTTATTTGGGCTATTAAAATAAACACCAATTCGACTTGCATTAATCATCGCATCAGAGCGCGCATGATTTGAACGCTTTTCACTTTCAAAAGGTGTTCGGTACAGACTGCTGGTTGTTCTACCGCCCGAGTCAGGTGATGATTTAAAATCGACCGCTGCATCAACACGGGCAATACCGTAAACCTTTACGTTATCCGTCCAAGTCACCCACGAAGGAGCAATGGGCTTCTCTGTTACCGTTGCTTTAGTTTTTTCGATGTTCTCTTCGATCTTTACCTGTTTAACCTGTAAATTATTTTGAGTTTGTTTCTGAGCAGCAAGTTCTGCTTTTAATTTTTGCAGCTCGGTTTCTAGCAAATTAATTCTTTGTTCTGTGGTATCTGAAGAATTTGCAAAAATAGTCCCTGAAGCCGCAGCGCAAGCTGCAGCTAAAATTAATTTTTTCATCTTTTAATCCTTAAAGAAGCGTTTTTTCCGTGTGTAATCTAGGCTACACGTGCATCGATTAGTTCACAGTCTGTGACTGCCTGTAATTCTTCAAAACTTAAGCCTTCCACCATTTCCGTGACATAAGCTTTTTGGTCTTTGAGTTCAATAATGCATAAATCGGTATAAATACGATTTACACACTGCTCACCTGTCATTGGATAGCTCAGTTCTTTTACAATTTTGGACTCACCTTTTTTGGTGACATGTTCCATATAGACATAAATTGTTTTAGCGCCGACTGCCAAATCCATTGCACCGCCAACTGCGGGTACATCATCTGCTTTACCGGTATGCCAGTTTGCTAAGTCTCCATTTACCGCAACTTGGAATGCACCAATCACACAAATGTCCAGATGGCCGCCACGCATAATGTCAAACGAGTCACCATGATGCATAAAGCATCCACCATCTAATAAAGTGACAAGTTCTTTTCCGGCATTCACCAAGTCTTCATCTTCCTCACCCGGTTGTGGTGGAGGCCCAAAAGCCAAAACGCCATTTTCCGAATGTAAAAAGATTTCTTTGTCTTTTGGCAAAAATTTAGCAACGTTGGTCGGTAAGCCAATGCCTAAATTGACATAGGAACCTTCCGGAATGTCATTAGCAATGAGTTTGGCAATATCTTCACGAGAACGCTTTTGAACTGACATTAGATATCTCCTACTTTTACAACGTGCTGAACAAAAATTCCCGGTGTAATAATGCACTCTGGGTCAAGCGTTCCTAGCTCTACGGTATCATTCACTTGAACAATTGTGGTCTTAGAGGCTTTTGCCATAATTGGCCCAAAATTGCGGGCTGCTTTGCGGTAAGTTAAATTGCCCCAACGGTCGGCTTTATCGGCATAAATCAGTGCAAAATCAGCTTCGAGTGGATATTCAAGTACATAATTTTTACCGTTAATAGTTCGCGTTTCTTTACCCTCGGCGACTTTGGTGCCATAGCCAGTCGGAGTAAAAATAGCACCTAAACCAGCCCCCGCTGCCTGAATCCGACATGCCAAATTACCTTGTGGAACCAGTTCTAACTCGATTTTTCCCGCACGATATAAGTCTTGAAAAACGGTTGACCCAGCAGATTTCGGAAATGAACAAATCATTTTTTTAACACAACCCGCAATAATGAGCTTAGTTAAACCACGATCACCAGAAGCCGCATTGTTATTTACAATGGTGAGTTCTTTTTTTCCTAAATCAATTAAGGCTTCAATTAATTCAGCAGGTTGCCCCGTCACACCGAACCCGCCTGTCATGATGGTTGCTCCATCAGGAATCGCTTTTAAAATTGGTTCAATGTCACTGGTGATTTTATTTATCATCTCACTTGTCCCTTTTCATCCTTAATTTAAGGTGACAGATTGATCTGTCACTCTGCCTTTTGCGGGTTAAATAGTCGGTCTTTAATAAATAACAATGGAATTACCCCGCAGATAAAATAAGCTGCAGCCATTACTAAAAGCCCTAAGCCAATAGAACCATGTTGTGATAGATAACCAATTGTTAATGGAGAGAAAATTGAAAGTACTTTGCCGATGTTATAAGCACCACCCACTGCCGAACCACGAATGGAAGTTGGGAAGCTTTCAGTCATATAAGTGGCATTAATTGCGTATGGAATACCGTAAAGGAAACCGAAGAACAGCATCATCCATAAAATGTTGGTTGGTGTATTTAAATAAACAATAACTGGAATAAATAAGGCAGTCCCAATGGTTCCGAAGGCGAATACAGCACGGCGTCCTAATTTATCGGCAATAATTCCTGCAATCACTTTGGCGAACATCATAATCAGGAAAGTACCGACCATATACATGGCCATTTCTTTAAACTTGATGCCAAGATCAGACTCTAAATAAGCCGGTAACCAGTTACTTACACCGTAATAACCGAACTGCAATGCACCAGTACTAATAATCCAGAGAACAAACATGGTGCCATGTTTCTTGTCTCTTAAAATTTCAAGATATGGATTTTGACGTTTTTTAGGCTGGTTACTTTGAGCGACTTCTAACGCTTTTAATTGACGAGATTTTTTCCAAGACTCTGGTTCAGGTACACAAAAGTGCATCAAAATTGACAACACCACAGGTGTAATTGCAATCCAGTAGAGGAAACGCCAGCCATGTTCAGGAATAATATGTCCTGCTAATAAAGTCGCTAGCAAAGAACCCAAGGTATAGCCCGTCATGAGGGTAGCCAAAACAGTCGAGCGATGTTTAGTTGGCACCATTTCTGACATTAAAATATTACAAGCAATATAGAGCGCACCTAAACCCATCGCTCCAAAAGTTCTTAAAACTGCAAATTGCATATAAGAATCAGTAAAACCCAGTGCGCTGGTTAAAACTGAAGAATAAGCAATAAAGAACACAATAATACGAACTCGCCCAAAACGGTCACACGCCCAGCCACCAATTAAACCACCTATAGCCGATCCAAAAAGCGTTAAGCTACCTAGTGTTCCAGCTTGTACCCCCGTCAAATGAAATTCTGTTTTAAGACTGGTCAGGCTTAATGCCAAAAACCCTAAGTCTGCCCCATCACACAACAATGTTAAAAAAGCGAATATAAATGCGGTAATCCAAATTTTTTTTGGTGTCTGGATAGCTTCACTGCTAGCCGTATTTTGCATAACTGTTTCTGTTGTCATATCCATATCCTCAGAAGGAACATGAGGCATCCCATGCCTCATGGCATTTGATTTTTTATTAGGCTGTAGCTTCCCTAATCATATTTTTGGCAATAATAATTTGTTGAACTTGCGTGGTTCCTTCATAGAGACGGAACAAACGGACATCCCGATAAAAACGTTCAATAGCATATTCACTGATATAGCCTGCGCCACCGTGAATCTGTACACAGCGGTCAGCAACACGTCCGCACATTTCAGTTGCAAACATTTTTGCGCAAGATGCTTCTGTACTAATGTTTTCGCCATTATCACGGCGACGGGCTGCATCTAAAACCATACATTTGGCCGCATAAATCTCGGCTTTTGAGTCAGCAAGCATGGCTTGAATCAGCTGAAAGTTTGCAATAGGCTGACCAAACTGCTTACGTTCAATCGCATAGTGCAATGCGTCGTTTAGCATGCGTTCAGCAACACCCACACTATACGCACCAATGTGCAAGCGACCTTTATCAAGTACTTTCATGGCCGTTTTAAAACCGACACCTTCTACCCCACCAATCAATGCAGAAGCAGGTACACGGCAGTTATCAAAAATTACGTCACAGGTGTGTGAGCCTTTTTGTCCCATTTTTTGGTCAATTTTTCCCAATGTAATACCTGGTGTATTGGCCTCAACTAAAAAAGCTGAAATGCCACCCGACCCTTTAATTTCAGGGTTGGTTCGCGCCATTACGGTGAAAGTTGCAGCGTGAGGTGCATTAGTAATAAAACGTTTGGTGCCGTTTAATACATAAAAATCGCCATCTTTTACGGCACTGGTTTTTAAAGAAGCAGCATCAGAACCGGATTCAGGCTCGGTTAAACAAAATGAACCAATAATTTCGCCACTTGCATAACGCGGTAAATATTTTTGCTTTTGCTCTTCTGTGCCATCAATCAAAATCGCACTTGAGCCAATACCGTTATTGGTACCAATTAAAGAACGAAAAGCCGGTGAGGTTTGTCCAAGTTCAAATGCAACTCTTACTTCTTCTTCCATGGTGATGCCTAGGCCACCATATTCTTCGGGAATTGTGAGGCCGAACAAACCAAGCTCACGCATTTGCTGCACAATGTCATCCGGAATTTTGTCTTTCTCTACCACTTCGTTTTCACGAGGGATCAATTCATTTTTTACAAAATCTCGAATTGTTGAAAGTAACTGCTCCAACATCCCTTCATCACGGATCATCTGTGATCTCCCTTTTTATGTATTTCCATCGTACCCATCAGCCATCTCCAGCTTGTCTGGATACCATGTTTTAAATCTTGTTTACTGCGGATGTGTTTCATAGTACGAGAACGAAAATACAAATTTCAAGTTTTTTTGAAAATTAATTTCGTTAAACGAAATTTAAAAACACACCATTACGGAATATCAAATACTTAGCTTATTTAATAAATCCTAATTGCTCTAATGGACTAAATAAGACTTGAAATAAATTCCAAAATAAGCATCATAAAAGGAATATAGTTTTGATATGCGAAACAAGGAATTCAAAAATGAGTGTATTAACAGGGAATAATTTCGTAGAAGTCGACTTTTCTATTCAAAAAATAGCGATTGTAAAAATTAACCGACCTGAAGCAAAAAATGCACTGAATACAGAGGTTCGCAAACAATTAGCACAAGCTTTTACCGAATTAAGTTTTAACGATGAGATCAATGCAGTTGTGCTCACAGGTGGTGAGGAAGTCTTTGCGGCAGGTGCTGATTTAAAAGAAATGGCAACCGCAACTTCAACTGAAATGTTATTAAGACACACTGAACGTTATTGGAATGCGATTGCTCAGTGCCCTAAACCCGTGATTGCTGCTGTAAATGGTTATGCATTAGGGGGTGGCTGCGAACTTGCAATGCACGCTGACATTATTATTGCAGGTAAAGGCGCAACCTTTGGTCAACCAGAAATTAAAGTCGGTTTAATGCCAGGTGCTGGTGGGACACAACGTTTATTCCGTGCGGTTGGTAAATTTCATGCCATGCGCATGATTATGACGGGTGCTATGGTGAAAGCCGAAGAAGCTTATATCATTGGTCTTGTTTCACAAGTCACAGAAGACGACCAAACCATTCCAACTGCGATTCAAATGGCACAGAGCCTCGCAAAAATGCCTCCTATTGCCCTGCAACAAATTAAAGAAGTTGCACTCATGAGCGAAGACGTGCCATTAAATGCAGGCTTAACTCTAGAACGAAAATCATTCCAGTTACTGTTTTCTACCGAAGATAAAAATGAAGGCGTTCAAGCTTTTATTGAAAAACGTAAACCGTCATATCAAGGTAAATAATTTAAAACGATAATAACAAAGGAATGAAAATGAGTAGAAAAGTATTAATTAGTGCAGGTGGTTCAGGGATTGGACGATGCATTGCTGAAGTCTTTTTAAACAATCATGATGAAGTTTTCGTTTGTGATATTAGTGCTAAAAGCCTAGAACAATTTCAACAAGATTATCCTAAGCTGCATATACATACGTGTGATTTGGCTGATCATGAGCAAATTAAACTCATGTTTAATGAAGCAGTGCAGAAACTTGGCGGTATTGATATTTTAGTTAATAACACAGGCATCTCAGGCCCGACTGTTGCCGCAGATGAACTAAGTTTTGATGATTGGAACTCGGTAATTAATTTAAACCTGAATAGCACTTTTTTAATTACCCAGTTAGCCATTCCCTATTTAAAAAAAGCAAAAGCAGGCGTAATTATTAATATGTCGTCTATTGCCGGCCGCCTAGGCTATCCATACCGTTTGGCCTATTCAACCTCAAAATGGGGGCTGATCGGCTTTACCAAAACGCTTTCTATGGAACTCGGTGCAGACAATATTCGAGTTAACGCTATTCTTCCGGGTGCGGTAGATGGTGATCGAGTTCAACGTGTATTACAGGCCCGTGCCGATGTAGCGCATACCTCACTTGAAGAAGTGACTCAAAACGCACTGAAAAATCAGTCGCTCAAATATTTTGTCAATCCAAAGCATATTGCAGATTTATGCCTATTTATAGCTTCAGATAGTGGACGCTCTATTTCAGGTCAAATCTTACCAATTGATGGTGATAAACAATGCTTAAGCTAAATCACCAAGCCCTATTTTTCCGTTTAATTTCAAATATAGATTAATTATCAGGATGATCGACATGACTTATGATATTAAAAGCATGGCTGTGATTGGTGTCGGTATTATGGGCAGTGGCATTGCTCAAATTGCGGCGCAGTCAGGTCATACTACTTATTTATATGATGCCAAAGCAGGCGCAGCAGAACAGGCTAAAGAAAAACTGGCTGCCACATTTCAAAAGTTAGTCGACAAAAATAAGATTACATCTGAGCAAGCAGCAGCGGCAAATAACCATTTAATTGTTGCTCAGCAAATTGAGGATTTAAAAAATTGCGACCTTATTGTAGAAGCAATTGTTGAACGCCTCGATATCAAACAAAGTTTGATGCAACAGCTTGAAGATATTGTTTCAGAAAACACTATTTTAGCCTCAAACACCTCTTCTCTTTCTATTACAGCCATTGCGGCAAACTGCAAAAAGCCTGAGCGTGTTGTGGGTTATCACTTTTTTAACCCAGTTCCACTCATGAAAGTAGTCGAAGTCATTCGTGGTTTAAAAACTGACCCACTTATTATTGATGCTTTAAATGATCTGTCTCGTGCATTTGGTCATCGCCCTGTTGTTGCGAAGGACACCCCTGGATTTATTATTAATCACGCTGGTCGAGCTTATGGAACAGAAGCGCTTAAAATTTTAAATGAAAACGTCTGTGATATCAGTGAAATTGATCGAATTTTACGTGACGGCGTTGGTTTTAGAATGGGTCCTTTTGAATTACTCGATTTAACAGGCCTTGATGTTTCTCATCCTGTGATGGAGTCGATTTATCATCAGTACTATGAAGAAGCCCGTTACAAACCAAACCCACTTACCAAGCAAATGCTTGATGCCAAGCAACTTGGACGTAAAGTTAATCAAGGTTTTTATAACTATGAAACTGGTTCAAAAACAGGTGAACAACCTGCCAAGTTTGTAGAGCGTTTAACGCAATATCCAAAAGTTTGGATTGCGGCAGATTTCTTAGACGATAAAAAACAGCTTGAAGATTATTTAACTCAGCAAAATATTGCTCTAGACACCAACCCCGAACCTCAAACAGATAGTTTATGTTTACTCGCTTGTTACGGTGAAGACACAACCCAAGCGGCAATCCGCCTAGGGGTTAACCCAGAACAAGCCGTTGCTATAGACATGCTTTATGGCATTGCAAAGCACCGCACCTTGATGCCTTCACTCATTACTAAATCTGAATACCGACAAGCCGCTCACTCTATTTTCAATCTAGATGGAAATCTGGTGAGTATGATTAATGAAAGTATTGGCTTTGTTGCACAGCGCGTTTTAGCGATGGTGATTAATCTAGGCTGTGATATTGCCCAGCAAAATGTTGCCACGGTAGATGACATTAATGCCGCGGTGCGTCTTGGTTTGGGTTATCCGTTTGGACCAATTGAATGGGGCGATCAAGTCGGTAGCGAAAAAATCTTACTCATTCTGAACCGTATAACAGCACTTACGCATGACCCACGTTACCGCCCTAGCCCGTGGTTACAGCGTCGTGTCGCACTTCATTTACCTCTTACTTTTACTCACGAGTCTTGAAAAGGAATTTCTCAATGTTAAATGCATATATTTATGATGGTTTACGCAGTCCATTTGGCCGTCATGCAGGTGAACTTGCCTCAATTCGTCCTGATGATTTAGCTGCAACCGTCATTCAAAAGTTGCTTGAAAAAACTGGTGTGCCGGGCGCGGATATTGAAGATGTGATTTTAGGCGACACTAACCAAGCGGGTGAAGATAGTCGTAATGTGGCGAGAAATGCCCTGTTACTTGCAGGTTTACCTGTCACTGTACCGGGCCAGACGGTAAACCGCCTATGTGCGAGTGGTTTAGGTGCTGTGATTGACTCAGCACGTGCCATTACTTGTGGTGAAGGCGAACTCTATATCGCAGGTGGTGTAGAAAGTATGTCACGTGCTCCCTTTGTGATGGGTAAAGCAGAAAGTGCTTATAGCCGTGATGCAAAAATTTATGACACCACCATTGGCTCTCGTTTTCCAAATAAAAAAATTATTGCTCAGTACGGCGGACATTCAATGCCTGAAACGGGTGATAACGTTGCTGCTGACTTTGGTATTACCCGCGAGCAAGCTGATTTATTTGCAGCTCAATCACAAGCCAAATATCAAAAAGCCAAAGAAGAAGGTTTCTTTGCCGATGAAATTACCCCAATTGAAGTTTTCCAAGGCAAAAAATTGCCACCTAAACTCGTTTCAGAAGATGAACACCCTCGCCCAAGCTCAACTGTTGAAGCACTCACAAAGTTAAAACCGCTCTTTGATGGTGGCGTGGTTACTGCGGGTAATGCCTCAGGTATTAATGATGGTGCAGCAGCACTTTTGATTGGTTCAGAAGCAGCAGGTCAAAAATATGGCCTAAAACCAATGGCAAAAATCTTGTCCGCTGCGGCTGCTGGTATTGAACCACACATTATGGGTGCAGGCCCTATTGAAGCCATTAAAAAAGCCGTTGCGCGTGCTGGTCTTACCTTAGATGACATGGATATTATTGAAATTAATGAAGCCTTTGCTTCACAGGTTTTATCTTGTTTAAAAGGCTTAAATGTTGATTTTAATGACCCACGTGTAAACCCAAACGGTGGCGCTATTGCTGTTGGTCATCCACTTGGTGCATCTGGCGCTCGTCTTAGCTTAACAGTAGCTCGCGAGTTAATTCGCCGTAAAAAGAAATATGCCGTGGTAAGTCTCTGTATTGGTGTAGGTCAAGGTCTTGCGATGGTGATTGAAAACGTTTCATAAACTGCACCAAATATCCATTCATCACAACAGCGCAGTGATGAATGGATTTATTTTGCAGAGCGAAATATAATGGCAAAACTATTGCTTTAATTATATTTGAGGATCGAATGTCTCAAAACACGGAAACTGAAAAACCAATAAATTTTGATGAGATACGTTTAGATCCTATTTCGCATATACATCGGGAAAATAACCCGCAATTTATTGCTTCTTTAGCGCGCGGTTTAGAACTTTTAAGATGCTTTTCTGCAAATAATCAGGTACTTGGTAACCAAGAATTAGCAAAAATGACAGGTTTACCTAAACCGACGATTGCACGTATTACCAATACCCTTGTGTCATTAGGTTATTTAAAACAATTGCCTAATTCGACTAAATACACACTAGATATTGGTGTCTTATCTTTAGGATACGCAGCATTATCTAACATCTCGATTCGCAATATTGCTCATCAATATATGGAAGAGATGAGTCAGTATGTTCAAGCACCTGTAGCGATGGCAACGCGTGATCGCTTAAATATGGTGTATATCGATGTTGTGCAAATTGAAACTGCATTAAATATGCGCCGTCCAATTGGTTCTACTTTGCCAATTCATAGTAGTTCAATGGGCCGAGCATGCTTAGCTGCGACCCCTGAACGTGAACGCAACTTTCTACTTGATGCGTTGAAACAAAAGAATCCCGAAAACTGGCCAGCCATAAAACGTTCTTTAGAGCGAGCTTTCCGTGATTACCAAGATTATGGATATTGTTTGTCTTTAGGCGAGTGGCATAAAGAAGTGAACTCGGTGGCTGTACCTTTAGTCAGCTCCAAACATGGTCTTTATGTTTTTAACTGTGGTGCGCCAAGTTTTCATTTAAATCCGGAAAAACTTGAAGGTGAAATTGGACCACGTTTAATTCACATGGTGCACAATATTCAAGATGCCTTGAATGAAACGCACTAACAATCCTGCTTAAAACAGTCATGGTTGTGTTGATTAAAGTTCCACTTTCATTATGACTAAGGCATGATGAAAAACGCACTCTATACCCCAACCATTATTTTAATGGCAATTGCCGCAGGCATTTGTACAGGTGGAAATTATTTTAGTCAGCCACTTATTCACTCAATTAGTGTAAGCCTAAATTTAACCGAAACAACTACAGCGTGGGTGCCAACTCTAGCCCAAATCACCTACGCATGTGGCTTACTCTTTTTAATGCCGTTGGGCGACATAATAGAAAAGCGCAAGCTGCTATTTATCTTTATGTTATTGGCTTCAAGTGGATTAATTATTAGCGGTTTTTCGCACAACATTTATCTTTTACTGCTTGGTACCGTCATTACTGGTCTATTTTCCAGTTCAGCCCAACTTTTATTACCCCTCGCTGCAAGTCTGGTTCCGATTCAACAAAGCGGTCGTGTGGTTGGTTTTTTACTGAGCGGACTGATGATGGGGGTTTTACTCGCCCGTTCCCTATCAGGATTGATGTCTACTCTTTTTGCTTGGAACATTATTTATCTGGTCAGTGGTTTTCTATTACTTATTATTGCCTTTATTTTGCACCGTAATATCGGGTTATTCCCACCGACTAAATCTGAAAACTATGCAAAAACCATCCGCTCACTTCCGCAGATTTTTATTCAAAATCGACGTTTAAGAACCAGAACTTATATTGGTGGTTTTACATTTGCTTGTGTGAGTTTAACCTTTACGACCATGTCGTTGCTTTTGGCTCCAGCGCCCTATTTTTTTAGCGATTTTACCATCGGGCTTTTCAGTTTTGTTGGGGTGTTAGGGACTTTCGTTGCCAATTTCTCAGGCAAATTTATTGACCAAGGCTATATCCATAAAATTTCAATTTATTGCGGTATTGGGCTTATTTTAAGTTGGATTCTTTTTTCACTTTTACCCTACCACTTCGCTTTTTATATTATTGCCTTACTTACTCTCTACGCTTCACTTTCTGCTGTTCATGTCACCAACCAAAGTATCGTATTTAAACTTAATCAAGAATTACGCTCACGGTTTAATGCTATTTATATGACAGGTTACTTTGCTGGCGGCGCATTAGGCACAACAGCAGGAAGCTATGCTTGGAAACACTACGGATGGATGGGTGTCTGTATTTTAGGCTTATTTTTTGCCGTTTTATGTCTTTATTATTGTATGAGTGATGCAAAAAGTCAGCACAATTAAAACTTGTGCTGATCTTATATAAAATAAGCTAATAATGAGTTATAGAAGCTAGGATAATTCTATAAAAGTCCTAATAAACGCCCACGAATAATATCTTCTGCCTCTTTGACAATTCGGTTAACCAGTTCATCGCATGTCGGAATATCATGAATCAAGCTTGCGACTAAACCGCATGACCATGCACCTGCATTAACATCACCATCAATCATGACTTTTGGATAAACACCCGCAACTTCTTCGATAATATCTTCAAATTTAATGTTATCGCCGAGTGCTTTTTCTTTTGCCACGATTTTTTCTACAGCAGCATTATTCATAACACGTTCAGTATTACGTAACGCACGCATAATTAAACGTGTATCTCGTTCGTTTGCATTTAAAATCGCCTGTTTCACATTTGCATGTACGGGAGCTTCCTGAGTCGCAATAAAGCGCGTTCCCATATTAATTCCATCGGCACCCATCGCTAAAGCAGCAGCGAGTGAGCGTCCATCTGCCATCCCACCTGAGGCAACAAACGGAATTTCTAATGCATCGGCAGCTAAAGGCAATAAAATCATATTGGGCACATCATCTTCACCGGGGTGACCACCGCACTCGAAACCATCTACAGAAACCGCATCGCACCCAATTTGCTGAGCTTTTAAGCTATGTCGAACCGAAGTACATTTGTGAATTACTTTAATGCCCGCAGCTTTTAAATACGGCATGACTTGTTCAGGATTACGCCCCGCTGTTTCTACAATCTTTACATCACCTTTAATAATTGCTTCTACAAAACCCGGATAATCAGGAGTATTCACCGTAGGCAAAAAAGTTAAATTTACCCCGAAAGGCTTATCGGTCATTTCTCGGCAACGTGCAATTTCTTTTGCCAAATTTTCAGGCGTACGTTGAGTCAGGCCAGTGATAATGCCTAAACCGCCCGCGTTTGAAACCGCAGCCGCCAGCTCTGCAAAACCAACATAATGCATACCGCCTTGAATAATAGGATGCTCGATTTCAAATAGTTCTGTAATTTTGGTCTTCATATTATTTCCACTCACTGTTCTACAGCTAGCTTCTCATTTCCTTCGCAGAGCTAGATGCTTATTTACGCATAAATCCCATCATCTTTTAAAGTGATTTAAGGTAAAAATTTCACAATACAAAATTTTATACCACAATATAAAACAAAATAATTGATAACGGAATTATTTTTCGATAGCATCACTTTAATAAGTTTAAATTTTAGACGGCAAGTTATTTGAATAAGTATGAGTTTCCGTAAAAAAGAAACAAATAATTTTCAAATAGTTAATTTAAAGGAATGGATGATGCAACAGGACAATAGAGCTCAAAACGTGCTTAAAACAGGCACAATTCATGAGTGTTTTGATAAAAATATACTAACGCTCATCATGAGCAATCCCACCAAAAAAAATGCAATTAACTATGAAATGTATACGACTCTAAGTCTGGCATTAAATGAAGCTGCAACCAATCAAGACGTTCACGTGGTTATACTGACTGGTGAAGGAGCTGCATTTACCAGTGGCAATGATGTCAACGCATTCGAAACACGCGATACAACCAGTTCCGAACCGCCTTCTTCCATTGTTTTCTTAAAAAGCTTGGCAACCTTTCCAAAACCAATTATTGCCAAAGTAAATGGTGTGGCCATTGGCATCGGCAGCACCATGCTTCTACATTGCGACCTTGTGTATGCAAGCCAAAACTCTATTTTCCAATTCCCATTTGTAAACTTGGGACTGGTACCTGAAGCAGGTTCAAGTTATATCTTGCCAAGACTATTGGGCTTTGCTCGCGCTTCAGAAATTATTTTGCTCGGTGAAAAGTTTTCGGCAGATCAAGCAAAGAATTATGGCTTATTGAATGAAATATTTGAGGCAAATGAGCTGGATCAAGTCGTTGAAGATGTAGCAACTAAACTGGCTCACAAACCAAGCCAAGCCTTACAGCTCAGTAAAAAGTTACTAAGAGATATGCCAATTGATGATCTACTCAATCATATTGATCATGAGTCGACTATTTTCTCACATTGTTTGCAAGGTTCAGAGTTTAAAGAAGCATTAAATGCTTTCAAAGAAAAAAGAAATCCGAACTTTCACAAGCAAACAGCTTAAAATTCGCCTACTAAAAAGCCAGCTTTGATTTTCAAAGCTGGCTTTTATAAGTAAATCAAATTGGTTTAGCTAATCTCGGTGCGAATATTATTCACCATGTGTAAAAGACGTGGTGCGATATCTTCTTCAAGCTTTTCACGGTTCATAATAAAACTTGGACCGCCACAGTTAAATACTAGTAAACCATGTTGTTCATGAATGAGTGGAACCGCAACCGAATTGACATCTTTATGCCATTCACCGATCGAAAAACAATATCCAAAATCTTGGTAGTCTTTAAAAGCTTTGTCTAGATCACGGTTAATTTTGATCCAGTCTTCTTTATGTTTGCTACGAATAGCATCTAGCAGAAACTCTCTTTCATCTTCAGGCATTGCGGCTAAACATGCACGCCCCATCGAACTTAAATGAATCGGTAAATACGTTCCAACTTGACGGCGCATGGTCATATTGCCTTTACCTTGTACCACATCAAGATAAATCATATTCAGTCGATCGCGTGTTGCCATAGCAACAGCAGCGCCAGCATAGTCTGCTAAATTTTTCATATATGGATGAGCAATAGAGCGAATCGACACGTTAGATAGCATGGAATAACCAAATGCAAGAACACCCACTGAAAGCTGGAATTTGCTTGAATTAGGTACTTGTTTGATATAGCCCAAACGCGACAAAGTATGTGTAAGGCGAGTAATGGTTGGTTTTGGCAAACCTGTCATCTGAGCAAGTTCTTGGTTGCCCAAATGCTGATGCTTAGGCGTAAAACAACGTAATAGCTCTAAACCACGTGCTAATGCAGTAATAAATTGGCGATCATTTTCATCCTGCATATCTTCAATCGGATGTAATAATTCATGCCTTAACGGCGCTAATAATTTTTCTGTCGGTTCTGCATCTACTGCATCGTTCATTGTCATACCAATCCATATTTTGTTTCGCACTGCGAAAATTATAATCTATTTTTTCTATAAATAGCAAAAGAGCAAACATCCTAGTCTGCGTCTAAAACATAACTTCATTTAACTCATTAAAGCAAAAGGTTAAATATTTTATTTTCTGATTTTAAATATAATTTTAACCTTCCGCTTTAAGCCACTTATCCAATTACGCCCTTTTCTTTAAGCTCGGCTAACTTGTCTGAAGAAACCACTCGACCTAAAACTGCCTGAGTATGTTCTCCTAACAACGGAGGTGCTGTTTTGTACTCAACAGGTGTTCTAGAGAGTTTGATTGGTGACCCGATTACCTTCAATTTTTCACGTTGCGGGTGATTCATCTCGACCAGCATTTCTCGGGCTATCACTTGCGGCTCTTGGAAAGCTTGTTCCAAGTTATTAATCACACCGACCGGAACTTTAGCCGCATAGATTGCATCTACCCATTCATCTGCTGTCTTAGTTAAAAAGTGTTTTGATAAAATCCCGATAATTTCCTCACGGTGTTTGATTCGATCTGCATTTCGGGCAAAACGTGCATCATTTGGTAAATCGGGTAACCCAATACTTCGACAGAGCTGAATAAATTGAGTGTCATTTCCACATGCAATAATAAAATCACGGTCAGAAGCTTTGAACACTTGATAAGGCACAATATTGGCATGTGCATTGCCATAACGCTTCGGGATATTACCCGATGAAAGATAGTTCATTCCCTGATTTGCCATTGTGGCAATTTGAACATCAAGCAAAGCCATATCAATATATTGGCCTAAACCTGTCACATGGCGGTTGAGTAAAGCAGCTTGTATAGCAATCGTAGAATAAAGACCTGTGGCTAAATCGGAAAATGCCACACCTACTTTTTGTGGCCCACCGCCCGGCAAATCATCACGTTCACCCGTAACTGACATGAGTCCGCCCATGCCTTGAATAATAAAGTCATAACCCGGTTCTTCTGCTCTTGGGCCAGTTTGACCAAAGCCTGTAATTGAGCAATACACCAGTTTAGGGTTAATGGCAGATAAAGACTCGTAATCCAAACCGTATTTTTTCAAAGAACCTGCTTTGTAGTTTTCAATCACGACATCGGTGTCTTGAATGAGGGCTTTAATTAGTTCTTGGCCATCAGAACTGGCAATATCGATGGCAACCGATAACTTATTGCGGTTAGTGGACTGGTAATAAGCGGCTTCTTGAGTGTCTTGGCCTGAGTCATTTTTCATCCAAGGCGGCCCCCAAGAACGAGTATCGTCACCGACTTTCGGTCTTTCAATCTTGATTACTTCTGCACCTAAATCGGCGAGAATCTGCCCACACCAAGGTCCAGCCAATACCCGACTTAAGTCAAGTACCCGAATTCCATTTAAAGCACCCATCTTCATCCCACTATATTTTGTGACTCATTTCCTATTGGAAAATTTATCCATTTAAAATTTCGCATAGCGATATATATTTTTAATATACACAGCTCATTTTAAAAATCAAACTTAAATTTTCCACTAAAAATAATGATTTTTTATAAGAAAATATAGCTTAAATAAATCAATAAATTAGACAAACATAAAACAATAACAAAGTATCGCATTGCGAAATTAATTTTCAAAATATATTGTTTTACGCTCTTCCTTTGATTACTATCGCTTCAAATATTGATGATTTTACAAACATCACATTGATGTTTTTTGCATGTAGTAAAAGGACGAGACTATGATTCGAGATCAGGAAACCTTAGATCAACTTGTTGATATGATTCGGCAATTTGTTGAAGGTGTATTAATTCCTCATGAGAATGAAGTCGCTGAAACGGATGAAATTCCTCAACATATCGTTGAACAAATGAAAGCGCTGGGATTATTTGGTTTAACCATTCCTGAAGAGTACGAAGGTCTTGGCCTAACAATGGAAGAAGAGGTCTATGTCGCTTTTGAATTAGGTCGTACCTCTCCTGCTTTTCGCTCTCTGATTGGAACCAATAATGGTATTGGTTCAAGTGGCCTGATTATTGACGGGACGGAAGCACAAAAATCATTTTTCTTGCCACGTTTAGCGCGTGGCGAAGTGATCAGTTCTTTTTGTTTAACCGAACCAGACGCAGGCTCGGACGCAGCCTCTTTAAAAACCAGTGCAGTAAAAGATGGCGATTTTTATGTGTTAAACGGTACTAAACGCTTTATTACCAATGCACCCCATGCTGGCGTATTTACAGTCATGGCACGTACAAATTCTGATATTAAAGGTGCTAGTGGTATTTCTGCGTTTATTGTCGACAGTCAAACCCCAGGCATTTCACTTGGTAAACGCGATAAAAAAATGGGTCAAAAAGGTGCCCATACCTGTGATGTGATTTTTGAAAATTGTCGTATTCCTGCCTCAGCACTCATTGGTGGCGTGGAAGGTGTTGGTTTTAAAACGGCCATGAAAGTGCTCGATAAAGGCCGTTTGCATATTGCTGCTTTAAGTGTTGGCGCAGCCACCAGAATGCTAGACGACTCTTTAAATTACGCCATCGAACGCAAGCAGTTTGGACAACCTATTGCCGAATTTCAACTCATTCAAGCCATGCTTGCCGACTCAAAAGCTGAAATTTATGCCGCTAAATGTATGGTCTTAGACGCTGCACGCCTACGCGATGCCGGACATAACGTTAGCACTGAAGCTTCATGCGCAAAAATGTTTGCGACCGAAATGTGTGGTCGTGTCGCCGATCGCTGTGTACAGATTCACGGCGGTGCAGGTTACATCAGTGAATATGCCATTGAACGTTTTTATCGAGATGTTCGTTTGTTCCGTCTCTATGAAGGGACCACTCAAATTCAACAAGTGATTATTGCCCGAAACATGATTCGCGCTGCGTCTTAATCAAATTTTAAGCACTTTAAAACGACTTGAAGTGCTTTTTATCAAATGTAGGTAATGGATTATGGCTACAAATTACAAAGAACGTCTTTCTCGTATACAACCTCATACGTGGAAAATAGCATTCATTTTTGCCTTTCTGGCCCTATTGGTAGATGGTGCAGATTTGATGCTACTGTCTTATAGCTTAAATAGTATTAAGGCAGATTTTGGATTAAGTTCAGTACAAGCAGGTATGCTTGGCAGTTTTACATTAGCAGGTATGGCTGTTGGTGGTATTTTTGGGGGATGGGCATGCGATAAATTTGGTCGTGTGCGCATTGTAGTTATTTCTATTTTAATTTTCTCACTTCTCACCTGTGGCTTAGGTTTTACTCAAAGCTTTCTTCAGTTTGGTATTTTAAGATTTTTTGCGTCACTCGGTTTGGGTTCACTCTATATCGCCTGTAATACCCTCATGGCCGAATATGTACCAACACGTTACCGCACAACAGTCCTTGGGACCTTACAAGCTGGCTGGACTGTTGGATATATTGTTGCGACTTTACTTGCAGGTTGGATTATTCCTGATCATGGCTGGCGTATGCTGTTTTATGTTGCCATTATTCCCGTCGTTATTGCTGTTCTCATGCATGTTCTGGTACCCGAACCAGAAGCATGGCAAAAGTCTCGACTACAACAACCTGTTTTGGCGCAAAACGCTCCGAAAACTTCAGCATTTAAGCTTATTTTCCAAGATAAACGAAACCGTAATATGTTTATCTTGTGGGCATTAACTGCGGGCTTCTTACAGTTTGGCTACTATGGCGTAAACAACTGGATGCCGTCATATCTAGAAAGTGAACTAGGTATGAAGTTCAAAGAAATGACGGCTTATATGGTAGGTACATATACCGCCATGATTTTAGGTAAAGTCCTTGCAGGCATGATGGCTGATAAATTAGGACGTCGCTTCACCTATGCATTCGGTGCAATCGGTACTGCTATTTTCTTACCGCTAATTGTTTTTTATAACTCGCCAAGCAACATTCTCTATTTACTCATTACCTTCGGCTTCCTCTATGGCATCCCTTATGGCGTAAATGCAACCTATATGACCGAAAGCTTTGCAACAGCTATTCGCGGTACGGCCATTGGCGGCGCTTATAATGTTGGACGTTTAGGCGCGGCATTAGCTCCTGCAACTATCGGCTTCTTAGCATCCGGCGGCTCAATTGGTCTAGGTTTTGTCGTGATGGGTGCAGCTTACCTAATTTGTGGTGTGATCCCTGCTCTATTTATTAAAGAAAAAATATACGACCCACAAAAGTCGTAAAGAGATTCATTACATATATCTATATGTGGTGATGGAACTAACTATTGGAGCATATGTTTAGATAGTTAGAGGAAAATAGGAGTTTAATCCGCAAGGTTGCTCCTTATTTCCACGTATGTAGAGTTTATTACTCTTCATTTTAATTTTTTAGGTAAGCTTAGCTCCCAAGGGAGCTAAGCTTAAAAATATATTGACCTAAACTATATTTAAGGTCGTTCACCCTGTCCCAAACGGCGTTCAATATCGTCCAGTACATTTGGCAAGTCCGCGACACTATCAATCACATAGTGAGCACCCGAGGCATTCATTTTTTTATACGCTTTATCTTTTAGAACAATTTGTTCATCAGGCGATAATGCACTCCACTCTTCATAGCTTAAACCGACTTCATTGCCGCTAATCGCAAGCCCTACCGTCCAGCATCCGGCATTTAAACCTTCATCAATACCCACCACGGTATCATCTACTTTTACAACTGTTTTGATGTCAGATACGTCGAGTTGAATTAAGTTTTTCCATAACATTTCAGGATATGGACGACCAAATTTCACGTCGCTGGCCGTAACAATACAGTCCGGTCGATAGCCCTGATCGGCAGCATCTTTAACTAATCGTCCAATCATCATTGACGCATACCCTGTGTTACTGCCAATTTTTGCACCGCGGCCTTTAATATTTTCAAAAGTCGCCAATGCACCCGGAATTAAAGCAGAACAAGTTGGAATCGATTTTAATTGATAAGGAATAAAGTCTTTATATAAACGGTCAATATCTGCCTCTGTTACTGCCTGCCCATATACACCCTGCCATGCTGCTGCTACGCGCGGCATTTTTAAAACAGCAGCAATATGGTCACGTTTTTCCAAACCCATTGGTGCACGAGCTTCTTCAACCGTAATTTCAACTTTATTGTCTTTAAATAAAGCCATAAAAGCCAAAATGGGTGCGCGTGAACCAAAATCTACTGTTGTGCCAGCCCAGTCAAAAACAACAGCCTGAATTTGTGTATTGTTGGTCGTCATGGTGTATTTCCTTTAATGTAAATAATTTAATAAAAATTATGCTGTTACAGCTTAATTTAGATGGCTTTTGCAATAGCTGGCAATTGCAGCAAGAAGTCCTTCAATGTCTTGAACATAAACTTCGCCAATATTGCCAATACGGAAACAGTTAAGATCGGTGACTTTACCTGGATAAATTACATAGCCTGAATTTTTCAAGGTCTCGTAAAATGACTGAAAGCTAAATGTTTCAACTGTCGGGTAAAGGAATGTGGTGATAATTGGTGATTGGGGTACTTGATTGCCTAATACCAATTCAAAACCAAGCTGCTGCATACCTTGAGATAAGGTTTGTTGGTTTTGTAAATAACGTTGATAACGTGCAGCAACTCCGCCCTCTGCCTCAAGCTCAAGCAAGGCTTGGTAAAATGCACGTACTACATGGGTTGGCGAGGTAAAGCGCCATTTACCGTTATGCTGCTCCATGGTATTCCACTGGTCATATAAATCGAGGCTGACCGAACGTGCCAAACCTTTACACGCTTCTAGGCAATCACGTTTCGCCAAAATAAAACCAAAGCCTGGCACACCTTGAATACATTTATTCGCACTTGAAATCAGAAAATCAATTTCAAGCTCCGCGATATCCATTGGCACACCGCCAAATGAACTCATCGCATCTACAATCCAGATTTTTCCTGCTGATTTAACTAAACGGCCAATGTCTTGAATCGGGTTTAAAATTCCTGTGGTAGTTTCACAGTGCACACAAGCAACATGGCTAATAGTTTGATCTTGTAAAACACGTTCAATCTCTTGTAAATCTGGTGTTTGGGTTTCTAAATAGTTCAGCTCGATCACTTCAATATTTAGGCAACGCGCCATTTGCACCATACGTGCACCATAAGCGCCATTATTAATAATCAAGATTTTGCCATCACGCGGAATAGCTGACCCAAGCACAGACTCCACCGCAAAACTTCCACTGCCTTGCATTAACACAGCCGTATATGTTTCAGGTTGACTGGTTGCCAAATTGACCAATCGAGAGCGGATATCTTGTACAAGCGAATTATATTCTTGGTCCCAAGTACACCAGTCTTTTTGCATGGCACGGCGGACCGTCGCAGATGTTGATAATGGACCTGGTGTCAAAAGCAGATATTTGTTTTCTAAATCCATATCGAGTTGTGGTTGCATGTTCATAAGATTGCTCGTTTCGTTCACGTTAATTTCAATATACACCAATCTGGTTTAAACCAGATGACAAGCTAGTAAATATTTTGTTCTAATATTTCTTTCATAAATCCAGCCCCTGTGGTCATGCCTTTGCCAGCAATTGCACTCACCAGAAAGATGTTCTTTTCAGCTTCAGTGACACAGGCCAGCTCATGTTCATGGGTGAGGTAATAACCATTCCAACGCTTTTGAATTGGAGGTAAAGTCAGCCCCAGTTTTTCGTGGCAGTAGGCTTGAATAAATTGATTAATGTCTTCGCGTTGCTCAAATTGAGGTGCTTCATCAAGCGGATGGTATTCGTGACTATCACCCACAATCAGTTCACCAAATTCGTTTTGTTTAATCAAAATATGAATCCCAAATTCTTTAACAAATCCTTGTTGTGACGCTTTAACCAGCTCATGGTGACTAGGACAAATTGCAAAGGCTGGATAGCGCGAAATCGACAAACCTGAATAAAGAGAAGCATTTAATTTTTGTTGAAATGGTTGAGTCAGCGCCATTTGTAAGCCACAACGTTTCAGGTTCAGCCTTTGCAGCAATTCTGGATATAAAATATCGATGACCTCACCGTGACAAATCAAAACTTTATTTGCCCGATAAATCTCGCCATTTGCCAGATGAACCTGACACTTTTCCTGCTGGTATTTAGTTTGTACTACACAAGCATTGGTATAGATCACCACACCTTTACTTTCAGCATGCGCCAATAGTCGCTGACCGATCACATGCGGCTCTATCGAATAATCTTCCTCAAAGATTAAGCCGCCTTGGAACTGCTGCTCAGGATTCAAATACGAAAATTGTGTGGTTAGTTCTTCATGGCTGAGCAGATGAACCGGAATCTGGTACCGGCCTGCACGCTCGGCAAACTCATTTAAAACCTGCCATTCAAGTGCAATGTTTGCCAGATATATGCCTTGTCTTTGCTCAAATGAAATATCGGTTTCAGCTTGAATACGCTGGTAAAAAGAGCGCGTTTCAAGTGCATACTTTCGCCACGGTTGTTCTGGATGGGTTAATGTCGATGTTCCGACCATGCCAAAATTACGTCGAGTTGCACCTACAGGCTTGGCATTTTTCTCGAAGATACAGACTTTTAAGCCTTGCTCTTGTGCCTGTATAGCAGCGGACAAACCTAAAATTCCGGCACCGACAACAATTAAATCAAACTGTACGTTATTCATAAGACTTCCAATTTGCGAAATTTAGGATGAACAAACCCTTGCCTTGTTGAACAAAGCATTTCGTTTCAGTCGGTTAAATAAAAATTATATTTAGCTAAACATCACTTAGTGGGAACTTTCACGCCATTGTTGGCTTCTTGCCATGATTTTTCGGGTAAACAACCAATGAATGAGTTTTACAACACATGAGGTTGTTAAAATCAAAATACTCATCGCAACAGCAGCAACCGTATCTCCCGCATCATCCATATTTAAAACAGCGACCGCAGCTAAACTGGTGTCTGGTGAATAGAGGAAAATCGCAGCCGACACAGTGGTCATGGCATTCACAAAAACATAGACCGATACATCGCATAGCGCTGGGAAACACATAGGCAAATACACTTTCCAAAAGGTTTTCCACTTCGATGTCCCTAGAGCTTGTGCTGCCTGATCAAGCTGTAGCGGAATCTGTTTAATGGCATTGGTTAAAGTCAGATGCGGTACAGTGTAATAATGCACGATGGTTGAAATCACCAAAATGGTCATGGTGCCGTACAGAATGTTTAAGGGATTACTTTGTTGGTTAAAGAACAGAATATAAGCAATACCTAAAACCAGACCTGGCACTGCAAGAGGTAATAAAACCAAAGCTTGCACATAGTTTTTAATGAGTGGATGTGCCTTAAAACGTTCAGTTAATAGTGCCACCATAAAAATAAGTGCCGTGCCCACAACCGTACTAAAAAAGGCCATACGAACCGAGTTAAAATACGCTGCCCAACCGCCGCCATCGACATATTCAAAGCTGTAATGTGCTAAGGTCAAAGACAAATCGTAAGGCCAAGACTGGATAAATGACGCCAAGACTGCCGTTAAAATAATCAGTAAAATCGCACCTGAAACCAAGCCACAAAATAAAGTCAAAACCGTTTCAAGCTTATTATTACGCGCAGAGACATAAGGTTTAGTCTGAAAAGATTGAAAACGTGCATGACGTTTGCTTTGTATACGGTCGAAAATAAATACGAACACTGCTGGTAGCAATAATAAGATGGAAATGACTGCACCCATGCTCATGTTTTGCTGACCAATAATCTGTTTATAGACATCAAGCGCCATCATGTTAAATGAACCGCCAATGACTTTTGGAATACCAAAATCTGTTAGTACATAAATAAAAGCCACCAGACTTGCGCTGATAAGTCCATAACGAATTGCAGGTAAAGTCACATGATAATGGGTCTTCCAGATATTTTTACCCAGCGACAAAGAGGCTTCAATTAAACGCTGATCGACACTTCTAAAAGAGACCATCATTAGCATTAAAATTGCTGGAAATAGCCAAAAGCAATAACTGATTAAAATACCGATTGGGCCATAAATCTGTACATCACCCAATAAAGGCTTGAAAACACCTTGCTTGCCAAATAAATAAACCAATGCCAAAGATGGCAAAAGTGACGGTGCCAAGATCGGTAAAAATGCTACCAATTTAAAGAAACCTTTGCCTTTAATAGTGACATTAGTCAGTGCAAACGCATAAATACTGGCAAGAAAAACTGTAATGACAGTAGCAGTACAAGCGATCCACACAGAGTTAAATACGGAACTGAGTAAAGCGGAACTACCAAAGTAATTGTAAAAGTTTTCAAGTCCGACAAAGTTTTGATTTTCATCAAAAAAAGCACTTTGAAACAGCATTATTAAGGGAGCAATAATCGCTAAAGTCAAAGCAATTGCGACGCTCGCCAAAGCAATATTTGACCTTAATGAGTATTCAGTTTTTTGACGCGGCTGTGTTTTTAAAACCGCTGAAGCAGTTTCATTTAACATAGTGCATATCCTTGATCGTCAAAAACATGGATGAGCTGATTAGGCACTTTTATAAACATGAGTTCTTGCAAAGATTTGAACTTTGTATTTTCAATTTCAATTTGCAAAAGGTGTTTTGCCTGCTCAATTCCATCAATATGAATGGCGCAAAACAAACGGCGTTTTGCACCTAAAAATTCAGTGCTTAATACTTTAACTGGCAAATACAGCGATTCTTTGTCACTGCCAAAATCATCTACCAACTCGACAGCTTCGGGTCTAAAACCCATACTGTAGTTTTGCCCAGTTTTTAGCTTTTGCTGCTCCAAATTTAAAGGAATAAAACCTAAAACATTGAGCTGATTCGGTACTGCACAAGTAGCTTTTAAAAAGTTCATAGTCCCAATAAACTTTGCAACGAATTGGGTTTGTGGCTTGTAATAAATATTGTGTGGCGTATCAATTTGCTCAATCACACCATGATTCATCACCACAACACGGTCAGAAATACTTAATGCTTCTTCTTGATCGTGCGTCACCATAATGGTGGGCAAATTAAGCTGCGATTGAATGGAGCGAATCTTTTGTCTTAAGTTCAGACGTACCTGCGCATCAAGTGCCGACAATGGTTCGTCCAACAGCAAAATATCTGGATTCGGCGCAATTGCTCGAGCAAGCGCAACGCGTTGCTGCTGCCCGCCCGACAATTGATTTGGATATTTTTTAGCAATATCGGGTAACTCAATCAGTTCTAATAACTGCTGAACCCTTTGACCACGCTTTGTTTTATCCCACTTTTTTTTGTCCAAGCCAAAAGCAATATTTTCTTCAACGTTTAAATTTGGAAATAACGCATAGTTTTGAAACACAATGCCACAGTGACGTTTTTCAGCACTCAGCAAAGTAATATCCGTACCCTTTTTTATGACTTTTCCATAATCAGGTTTTTCTAGACCTGCAATTATGCGTAACAATGTGGTTTTACCGCATCCTGAAGGCCCTAAAAAGCTGACGAACTCGCCAGCTTTCAGGTCTAAATTAATATGTGTTAGAGCCTGAAAGTGTTGGAACTTTTTTTGAATATCCACCACTTCTAAAACTGAGGGGCCATGTTCAGGATATTTATAGGTCGTTAAGGTCGACAATAAATGCCCTGCTAACTCGCCCTTTGGGTTTTGACCTAGCAGCGATGATTGCAATGACGAAGGTATTTGCATAATGAGGCCCTTATTCAAAAGATCACTTTTCAAAACGCTTTGACCATTCAGCCAAAATACGTTCACGCTGTTCGGCCGCCCAATAAAAATCATTTTTTACAAGCAGTTGAGGAAGGTTTTTCGGGAAACTCATGGTGGTATTTTCAATACCTTTATAAGCGACCATTGAAAAGTTATGCGCATAAGCTTCATTTGCCGCTTTGCTTACCGACCAATTTATAAATTTTTGTGCGCTACTTAATTTCTTGGTTCCTTTCACAATTGCTGAGGCTTCCATTTCCCAACCTAAACCTTCAGTTGGATAAACCACTTCTAAAGGTGCCCCTTCAGCTTTTAATTTAAATGCTGGATAACCGAAAGAAACACCAATTGGAATTTCGCCTTGTGCGGCCATCTTGCAAGGTTTTGAACCAGAGTGAGGATATTGCGAAATGTTTTTATCTAAAGCCTGCATATAGTCCCACGCCTGCTTTTCACCCCAGATCTGCATCCAAGCCGTGACATCCAAATACCCTGTGCCACTCGAAGCTGGATTTGGCATCACAATCAGGTTTTTATAAATCGGGTTGGTTAAATCTTTCCAAGTTTTTGGAATCGGTAACTTACGTTTTTCTAATTCGACTTTATTCACACAGATTGCAGATTCCCATGCATCCATGCCTGTCCAAGTCGGTACAGGTTTTTGACTTACAAATTCGGGTTTTAAATTTTGGATGCCTTCAGGTTTAAAAGGCTCAAGCATGTCTTTCTTTTCCATGACCAGCAAACTGGTTAAAGCCACACCAAAAACCACGTCCGCTTGTGGATTTTTCTGCTCTGCCAAAAGTTTCGCGGTGATTACACCTGTTGAATCACGTACCCATTTTACTTTGAGTTCTGGATAGGCTTTATGCAATTCTTCTTGGTATTGTTTAAGCTGGTCGGCTTCCACTGCCGTATAGACTGTAATTTCTTCTGAGTTTTTTGATGTTGCTGATGAACATCCCATTTGAATAGCGACCACCACACCTAAAACTGATGCAGTGCCGAGTTTAATTGTCTGTTGAACATACTGTTTCATCTGCAAACCATCGAATGCAATTATTTGATGATCTTATTTCAACAGGTTTATATGACAGTTTGATTAATCTGGTTTAAACCAGATTGCATTTTTATGCTCGAGCTTCGAAATGTAAATCTAGAACATCATGTAGCCAATATTCTTGGTCAACATCGGTAATCACGCCCTTTTCATTTCTGTTACTACGGCAAATATATAAACCGAGTGCACCGACATTGACATGAAGCGCTTTGGCCTGTTGTTCCGATAAAGCTGTTGGATAGAGGTTAATGTCGGCTCTGGTGATATGGCAGTCATATTCATTTGCCATCAGTAAAGTAATGGATTGCTTGAGATCATGAGTTAAAAACTCAGGAAAAAGCTCTGCATTCACACGTAAATGTTCAACCAAAACAGGGCGTCCATTAATACAGCGACGACGCCAAACTGAATAAATCGGATGCCCTTTTTCAACTTTTAAATGCTTGGCATCCCAAGAAGTAGCCTGAGTCAGTTCACTGGAAATCACTTCTGTAGAAGGTTCATAGCCTTGTTCAATCACAAACTGGTTAAAGTTTTTCGTCGATTGAGGGTGATAAATAATACGAGGAGAACGAACATACCAACCACGGCGGTCTAGTCGATAAATCAGACCATCAGTTTCCAAAGCCAGTAAAGCTTCACGTGCAGCCACTCGTGTGGTTTGGAATTGTTCCGAAAGTACTCTTTCTGATGGGAGTTTTGCGTGGGCTTCTAATACGCCAGATTCAATATCGTGGGCAATCGCATCGCGAATAGGAATATATTTAGGTATGCGTGCTTGGTCCTGTTCCATACAAATTTAGAATTTATAAATAAAGAAATTAATAGCAATATACTGAAAAAATATGACAAAAGCTTTTATTAATGCTGATCTTTTAAGCAAAGCGCACCGCATCTCAGACTTTTTCCAACTAAATTTTCCTATAGAAAAAGGGCATCTATGTGCCCTTTTATCTTTTTTTAATTGTTAACTCGCATGTTTAAAACTATCAATTTGCTTAATCTCATAAGGCAAACCGACATAGTTTTCGGCTAATGTAGTTTTACCCGCAATCGAACCCAGTACATAACTTAGCTCTGCTTGCTTAATCTTATGATCAAACTCACTTTCAGTTTCAAAACGATGCAACAAGTGAGTCATCCACCAAGAAAAACGTTCAGCTTTCCAAACACGTTGTAAGCATTTTTCAGAGTATTCATTTATACCTTGTTCTGAACCCTCCACATAATATTCAACAAGTGCACTTGATAAATAAGCAATATCAGAGGCAGCGAGGTTGAGACCTTTTGCTCCAGTCGGTGGAACAATATGCGCAGCATCACCTGCTAAAAATAATTTTCCGAAACGCATTGGCTCAGTCACAAAGCTACGTAACGGCGCAATACTTTTTTCAATAGAAGGCCCTGTCACTAGCTTTTCACGGCTTTCAGGGTCAAGGCGGTTTTTTAACTCATCCCAAAATTTTTCATCGGACCAATCTTCTACGTGATCAGTTAAAGGGACTTGTAAATAATAACGGCTACGTGTTTCTGAACGCATACTGCATAAAGCAAAGCCACGTTCTGACTGTACGTAAATGAGTTCATCGGCTACAGGTGGGACATCGGCCAACACCCCTAACCAGCCAAACGGATAAACTTTTTCAAAGGTTTTAATTTTATCTTCGGGCACGCTGGCACGGCAAACACCATGGTAGCCATCACACCCTGCTATAAAGTCACACTGAATTTGAAAAGCTTTACCTTGGTACTCAAACTCAACTTTCGGAGCCGTGTAGAAATCTTTCACCTGTACATTTTGAGCTTCATAAAATGACGTGAGTTGTGCTGCTTCACGGGCAGTCATTAAATCTTTAGTCACTTCGGTCTGGCCATATACGGTCACTTGTTTTCCACCCGTGAGTGCTGCTAAATCAACCCGATGCAATTCACCGTTGGTTAAGATTTCAATGCCCGAATGCGGTAATCCTTTGTCTTTTAGGTTTTGGTCAACGCCTGCTTGTTTCAGCAAGTCGACCGAAACTTGTTCTAAAATTCCTGCACGAATCCGTGAAGCCACATATTCAGCACTACGTTGCTCAACAATAATATGATCGATGCCAGCTTTATATAGAAGTTGCCCAAGCAATAACCCTGCTGGTCCAGATCCAATAATTGCAACCTGTGTCTTTAAAATATCCATAACTTCATCCTTGTTTCATCCTGACTTTTAAATTACTGGCTTTAAGTTTTGTTCACTATGTATCCAAGACGAAAATAACCGTTTATCATTTAGTTTGTCCGGATAGCGGACAGAAACAACCAAAATAACAGGAATGAATGGATGCCTTCTATCGATGCTTTTTTAGAGCACCCGACCTCGCATGAGAAAATTCGTCAAGATGACTACATTGCAGGATTAGCTAAAGGCTTGGCTTTACTGGAAGCTTTTGGAACAGATCGGCAACGGCTTAATGTCACTCAAGTAGCTGAGCGAACCGGTATTAGTCGTACAGCGGCAAGGCGCTATTTAAAAACTTTAAAATACTTAGGCTATTTAGAAACAGATGAACATTACTTTTGGCTCACTCATCGTGTGCTACGCTTTTCGAGTTCTTATTTGAGCTCTGCTCACCTGCCTAAAGTTGCTCAATCATTTTTAAATCTTTTGTGCGCGCAGACATCTCTTACTTTTTCGATAGTAGTTTTGGACGATAATGAAGTCGTACCAATTGCCCGTAGCTATTTACCGCAGCAAGATAATTTGCGTGTAAGCCCTTATGGTATGCATTTAGGCAACCGACTCCCTGCCCATGCCACTTCTACGGGTAAAGTATTGCTTGCAGCACTGTCTGAAGAAGCTCAACATACGTGGGTAAAAATTTACGGTTTAAAGCGTTTAACCCCTTTTACCCTCGTAGATGAGTCAAAGTTTTTTGAAGTACTTAAGGGCATTTCGTTATCAGATTATTGTCTTTCTAAAGAAGAACATGAACTTGGCGTAATTGCGATTGCCGTGCCCGTTTTTAATGCACAAGGTCAAGCGGTGGCAGCGCTTAACTGCATGTCTCAAACCAACCGCGTACAAGAAGATTATTTAGTTCAGCAAATTTTGCCATTGCTACGCAACACGGCAAATGAACTTAGAAATGTGATTTAAATTATATAAATAAGGCCTCGTCCACTTGAACAAGGCCTTTTTTAATATTCAAAGCTAATGTTTATTGCTCAGATTCAAATTCTTTAATTGCCTCTTTTGCAATACGAAAGCTATCTACAGCTGCAGGCACGCCACAGTAAATGGCTACCTGTAACAGCACTTCGCGAATTTTCTCTTTAGGTACGCCATTTCGAAGTGCACCTTTAACATGTAGTTTTAACTCATGTGGACGATTTAAAGCTGAAATCATTGCCAAGTTAATTAAGCTACGCTCAGGCTTACTTAACTCTTCACGTCCCCAAACAGCTCCCCAGCAATATTCAGTCACTAACTCTTGAAGAGGAAGATTAAATTCATCGGCATTATTAATTGAATTATTTACATATTCTTCACCAAGAACTTGTTTACGGATTGCTAAACCCTTTTCAAATTTTTCATTACTCATATATTCAATCCTCCAAACAAGGTGTATTTAATTTCCAGATAATCTTCAATACCGTATTTAGAACCTTCACGCCCCAAACCAGACTGTTTAATTCCACCAAAAGGCGCAACTTCATTTGAAATAAGGCCTTTATTAATTCCGACCATGCCATATTCGAGCTGTTCACTCATTCGCCAAGCACGGCCTAAATCTTTGGTATAACAATATGCAGCTAAACCAAATTCGGTTGCGTTTGCCATTTCTACCGCTTGTTGCTCGGTTTCAAATTTAAATACGGCTGCTAGTGGGCCAAACGTTTCTTGAGTTGCAACGTCCATATCTGCGGTAACGTCTGCAATCAGTGTCGGTTCAAAAAATAATTCACCCGCTGTATGTTTTTTACCACCAATCACAAGACGACCATTTTTATCTAAGGCATCTTGAATATGTGCTTCAACTTTTTTCACCGCATTGGCATTAATTAATGGCCCAATGTCATGTCCTGCTTCTAATCCATTACCAATATTAAAGTTTTGAATTTTTTGACTTAAGGCAGCAACAAATTTTTCATAAATGCCAGCCTGCACCAAGAATCGATTGACGCAGACACAGGTTTGCCCTGCATTTCTAAATTTGGCAATGAGTGCTCCCTCAATTGCCGCATCTAAATCGGCATCATCAAATACAATAAACGGCGCATTGCCACCCAACTCTAAGGAAACTTTTTTCAAGGTTTTTGCTGAACGCTCAAGCAACATTTTGCCGACGGGTGTTGAACCAGTAAAAGTAAACTTGCGGACAACATCACTTTCAAAAATCGCGTCACCAATAAGAACTGCGTCGCCCGTAATCACACTAAAAATTTCAGCAGGCACGCCAGCTTGTACAGCTAAGTCGACTAAAGCCAAGGCAGTAAAAGGCGTTTCAGGTGCCGGTTTTACAATACAAGGACAACCTGCTGCCAAGGCTGGAGCCACCTTACGCGTAATCATGGCAGCGGGGAAATTCCAAGGTGTAATGGCTGCAACGACACCAATAGGCTGTTTATTTACAACAATTCGAGCATCGGGATATGGGCTTGGAATAATATCGCCATACACTCGTTTTGCTTCTTCGGCAAACCATTCAATAAAACTTGCAGCATATAAAATTTCACCTTTGGCTTCGGCTAAAGGCTTTCCTTGCTCACTTGTTAAAATAAAAGCCAAGTCATCTGCATTTGAAATAATTAAATCGAACCATTTTTTTAAAATAATTGATCGATCTTTTGCTGTTTTATTTTTCCATAGCGGCCAAGCTTCTTTGGCAGCTTCAATGGCACGCTCGGCTTCAGCCTTGCCCATATTTGGGACAGTACCAATCACTTCTAATGTCGCCGGATTTAAAATTTCGGATGTTTGTTGATGGTCTGCATCGCACCACTTTCCAGCAACAAAGGCTTGCTGACGAAATAAAGCGAGTTCATTAAGCTGCATGATCATTATCCTGTTGAGATCTTCTGCATTGATAGTGGAGCGATACATAAATTAAATAGCTCACCATCAACTTTGTATTATGGCATACCAAAAATTAATTTAAAAAAATTTTCGGTATGCCCGAATGTTTAAATGTATTTAGAAATAATAAAACAGCGTTAAGTTAAGCAACTTATTCCACTGGTTATCATCCCCTTGTGCCAATGAATCTTGAGTTCCCCCAATGAACGGGTCATTTTTACTCATGATGTATTCAGCCACCAAAGATAGCTGTTTATGGTCAATAGACACACCAATAATATTACGGATTGAATCTTTCATATTGTCCTGATCTTTATCGTACTGACTGTACATAAAGTACGGCGTAATGTTTCCGATCTGCTTAACATTTTTGAAAGAGTAGCCCACGTCTGCGGTATAGAACGTTCCTTTGTTCGCGACATAATATTCAGTGTCGTAGGACCCCATGAGTGACTGATTAGGATTGAGCTGATCCTGATTAGTTACATCATTTTTACCACCTGTAAGAGTCACATTAAAATTGCCATAATTGGCTTTACCAAAAAGTGCCCATGCATGACGACGGCCATCACTCGAAGCGGCTTTATTTTCAATATCCGATGTCCAATATGAACCACCGAGCTGTGTGGTTAAACCATTAATTCCAAGATTTACATCTTGAGTCACTCGGCCCACCCACATGTTCTTTTCTTGCAAATCGGTTTTATTCGGATCGTCTGAACTCACGTAGTTTGCTGTATAGCGACCTGAGTCTTGGGTAGAGCCTGTGTAGTTTCCGCCATCTACTGCAAAATACCCCACATCAAATTTGGTTGCTGTCGGCAATTCAAAGTGATAATTCAAACCAAGATTATGAACATCTTCTAGACCTGCGGTTGTGCTCATACTTCCATATAGGCTATTGCCCCAAAAACGGCCTGGCCCAAATGGAATCGGCTGAACACCTGCCACCACCTGATCTGTTTTATTTAATTTGTATCCCACATAACCATCAACCAACGTAGAAAAATCACATAGACGGTCATATTGATAACAACGATATTCCGCATGACCAAATAAAGGTCCACGCTCGTAGTCCAGTTTTAACTGCGCAGCATCAAAACGAATTTTTTGGTCAGAAGCAGACTCTCCATAGTGTTTATCTTGATAGTTAGCGCGAACATAGCCTGATACGGTGAGCTTACCGTATTCACCATCGGTGTCTCCAAAACTTACACCTGCGTAACTTGGATAGATTACGGCCATCAATGCTGTGCTTAGAGCCGCTTGTAAATAGCTTTTTTTCATTGTGAGATTCCTTTCACTACAATGCTTATTGAGGTAATTTTGCGTTTAATGCGGGTGCGGAACATTTAATCTTTCCTAGATTAAAGACGTAATACACCACCAGACTCACCACCAATCCAATGACCCAAGAAATATCCGCATCTGGAATTACATCGGCCAATGCACCTGTGAAAAACGCATTTTTTAAGAATGGAATTTGTACCGCGATCCCAATGAAATAAGCCGTAAGCGCTTTTGCATTAAATTTGCCGTAAATACCGCCATCACGTGCAAAGATCGATTGAATGTCATAAGACTTTTTATTCACGACATAGAAATCTAGTAAATTAATAGACACCCATGGCACCAAAATAAATAACAAGGCAAAAATCACATTCAAGAAGAAACTAATAAAGTTACTTGATGCCCAAAGTGCTGTTAAAGTGGCTAGAACTAACACAATGATTGATAACACGACTCTGATATTTCGGCTTGGCATCCACTGCCCTGCAAAAGTCTGAATAGAGGTAATACAAGACAGAACCGCACCGTATAGGTTCATGGCATTATGACCAATGATATTGCATAAGAACAAAATCATAAGAACATAACCGAATAGCCCAGTACCCGACTTTACCGCTTCCATAGCATCTGTGGTTGAGCCAATACTGACCGCAATCGTACCAAATGCCATCGCAAAAATAGTTCCTAACGATGCGCCTAAATAGGTAAAGATAAATGGCTTATAAATACCAATCGACTTCGGTAAATATCGTGAATAATCTGAGGTATAAGGCGAGAAACTAATTTGCCATACAGCACACAACCCAAACATGGCAAACCAGCCTTTCATATTGAAAGAGCCTTTAGCAAGTACATCTGCATTAATATGCGGCACCATAATCATGAGGCCGATCAGCAACGAACCACCCATAAACCAAGTTCCAATTTTATTGAACTTATGAATAAAGTGGTAACCGATCACACCAATTGTGGTTGCTGCAATTGCGCCAATCACGGTCGCGGTCGGCACTGGAATGGCAGGAACAACGGTATGCAGGGTTTTGCCTGACAAAATAATGTTAGAGATGAAAAAACCTAAATAAATGAGGGTGGTAAACAGTACAACCAGCAATGCCCCATAACGCCCAAACTGTGCGCGGCTCTGAATCATTTGAGGAATGCCGACCTGCGGACCTTGCGCAGAGGTTAAAGCCAGAATCGCTGCACCAAAAAAATGTCCGCAGCAGATCGCAAGCAATGCACTTACAATATTGAGGTTAAAGGTTAAAATGGACATTGCACCCGTAATCACGGCAAGCGGTGCAATATTGGTACAAAACCATAATGTGAATAGATCGCGAACTTTCCCATTACGTTCAGAGGGAGCAACATAATCAATAGAATGACTTTCGATAGCGAAAGCATTATTGCTATTTTCGTTTTGGCTCATATCCTTAATCTCTCTTTGAGGAATTCATTTCCTCAACATCAAAAAATCTGCCCAGCCAAAGTCATTTCAATATGACTCGGCTTCATCTTTTTATTTCCTTTTACAAACAGCTCATTTCTCTGTTTGTGTTGTTTTAGCCAAGAAAAAGGTAAAGCCAGTCCGATCAATACTTGATTAAGCATCGATACATCTAGTTTTACGTTTTCAACTATTAAAGCTTTAGGCGATTACTGGGTTTGACTGATTCATTTTTTCATCCTTGAAATTAAAATCCCGTTATATTTTCATACCTCAAGTCATGACTTATCTCATGACAAATGGGTCATCAATTGGCTCATCTGAGGTACGTAACCAAACCGTTTTGGTAGCGGTATAATCTAGAACCGCATTTGCACCACCTTCCCGACCATGTCCCGAAAGCCCATGTCCACCAAAAGGTGCAAGTGGTGAAACAGCGCGGTAAGTGTTTAACCAAACAATTCCCGACCCAATCACTTTCGTCATACGGTGCGCACGGCTTAAATTGGTGGTAAAAACGCCTGCTGCCAGCCCGTAAGGCGTGCTATTGGCTTTTTGCACAGCTTCCGCTTCATCTTTGAAACTATCTACCGATAACACCGGACCAAATAATTCCGTGGTAATGCAATCTGCTTGAGGTGCATCGGTACAATCTAAAATGGTCGGTGGATAGTAATAACCTGCTCGCTCAAGGCTTTTACCGCCAGTAAGAAGTTTTGCACCTTGCTGGATTGAACTTGCAACAACTTGCTCAATTTTTTGGCGTTGGCGTAAGGTACAAAGTGGTCCAAACTCGGTTGCCATTTCATGAGGTAAACCAATTTTTATGGTTTGTACACGCTCAACCAAACGCTGAACAAATTCATCTTTAATGCTTTCTTCAACCAGTAAACGTGAACCTGCCACACAACTTTGCCCAGTAGCAGCAAATATAGCAGCGACCTGAGCATTTACCGCACTTTGAATATCTGCATCAGCAAATACAATAAATGGAGATTTGCCACCTAATTCGAGTGAAACTTTTGCAAGATTTTCAGCCGAGTTACGCACAATGTGCTTTGCCGTTTCTGGACCACCTGTAAACGCGACATGAGCAACATCAGGATGACTACTCAACACGGCGCCACATTCAGGCCCGAAACCGGTAATTACATTGACCACTCCAGCCGGAAAACCTGCTTCATGGACCAATTTAGCAAAAGCCAATAATGGCCCAGGGCCGTCTTCAGAGGCTTTTAACACGACTGTACAACCTGCCGCTAAAGCTGGGCCGACCTTCACTGCCGATAGAAATAACTGACTATTCCAAGGAACGATTGCAGCAACCACACCTACTGGTTCACGAACAATCCATGCTTGCATGTCTGCCTTATCAATTGGTAGAAAACTACCCTCTAATTTGTCGGCAATACCTGCATAGTAGCGATAATATTCAGCGACATAGGCAATCTGGCTTGATGTTTCACGAATAATTTTGCCCGTGTCACTGGTTTCAATTTGAGCCAATTGCGGTGCAGCTTTTTCAATTAAATCAGCCAGTTTATAGAGCAATTTACCGCGCTGTGAAGCAGTTAAACCTGCCCAAGCTGGTGCCTTTAACGCACTTGATGCGGCCTGAACTGCTCGATTGACTTCATCGGTTCGAGCTTCTGGCATGTGTGCCCAGACTTCACCTGTTGCAGGATTAATACTTTCAAAAGTCGCTGCACCAGATTCAAACTGACCATTAATATAAAGCTGAAAATCTGCTGTCATGATATTCGCCTCTATGCAAATGCCGGCATAACTTCATTGATCATACGTTCTAATGAGGCTTTTTTACGTTCAAAGCTCATGCCCGTATCAATCCAGAAAGAATATTCGTTATAGCCCATCGCTTCATAAGCTTTTAAGCGGTCAATTACTTCTTGGGCCTGTCCAATCACGTTATTTTTGCGCATCGCTTCTGGTGTATAAAAAGGATGTGCAGCAATTTCTTCAGCACTTAAAGGTGCGATTAAACCTTGATTAATTTCACGCTCATTTTTAAACCATGCGCCAAAATAGTTATAGAAGGTATTGATTTCATCTGCTGCCAATTGAGCATCTTCTTCACTATCTGCCACATAGGTATGGCGAAGCAACATAATTTCAGGGCGCTGAATTTCATTGAACTTTTCGCAAGCTGCATTGAAATGTCCCATGAGTTTTTCAACTTCTTCGTCACCTAAATGCAAAGGCGTTACCTGTACATTACAGCCATTTTGCACAGCAAATTCATGGCTATTTGGATCACGGGCTGCAACCCAAATTGGTGGATGCGGTTGTTGAAGCGGTTGAGGTGCTGAGGTGGTTTTTGGAAACTGCCAAAATTCACCGTTATGCTCATAATCGCCTTTCCAAAGGTTTTTAATCGCCGGAATCATTTCACGTAAACGCTGACCTGCACTCCATGCATCCATACCCGGAACCATACGTTCATATTCAAACGAATAGGCACCGCGAGCAATACCAATATCTAAGCGACCATTGGTAATAATGTCGGTCATTGCAGCTTCGCCTGCAAGTTTAATCGGATGCCAGAATGGCGCTACCACCGTACCTGTACCTAAACGAACATTTTTTGTTTTATTGGCTAAATCGACCAGATTTAAAAATGGGTTGGGTGCAATGGTAAAGTTCATGGCATGGTGTTCACCTGTCCAAACCGCATACATACCGCCACGGTCTGCAATCTGACAAAGCTCAACCATTTCATCATAAAGCTGTTTCTGAGTTTGCTGATCAGAAACACGTTCCATATGCACAAATAATGAAAAACGCATGATTAAACTTCCTCTTTAACGATTTGACGAACTGTACCTGTTGTCTGATTTCCGTAATAAACACCATACGTTTTCAAATGGTTTTCTTTACGATAGCGCATCAACATACTTTCTAAGGCGCTGTCTACAAACTCAAGTTTCTCTAGGTCATTTAAATCGACAAACTGACCTTTGGTCGCTTGAGCTACGGGTGTGTTGCATAAAAATGAAATATATTGCTGCTGGTTTTCAACGTTTTCATATACAGAATAAATGAAGTTAGCTGAAGCATCTGGCTGATATTCTGCAAAGATTTTCTCAAGCGCTTTATCTGCACCATCTTTATCTACCATCACATGTGGAATAGTCCATTTATGATCGGCAGTTTCTTCAAGTAAAATAGTATTTTCATGAGCAATGATCGCACTCATTACCACTTTAGGACCAGAGATGACCTCGGCTGAAAGTTTGGCTGGTGTGAAATATCCACCACGATAATAACCAAGACCTGCAAAACCTGTCGAAGCAAAATCTTCAACTTTACCAATTAAAATGGCATGATCGCCTGCATCGACAACTTGATAAGTTGTACAGTCAAACCAAGCACTCACATGATTGATGAGTGGGTTTTGGCAAGCACTTTTTGACCATGAAAGATTTGCAAAACGGTCTTCGCTTGGACGAGCAAAGGTATTCGAAACATCCTTTTGCTCTTCTGCCAAAATATTAATCGCAAAATGAGTGGTATTTGCAAAGTTATGATAATTGCTTGATGTCTTGGCAATACTCACTAGAAGTAAAGCTGGGTCCAAAGACACCGAAGCAAAAGAGTTCGCTGTAAAGCCAAGTGGCGTTCCATCTTCTTTACAGGTTGTGACCACGGTAACGCCTGTCATAAATGACCCGAAAGCATCACGTAATTCACGTATTTTATTAATTGTATCCATTTCACTCATTGTTATATTCCTTCAGCAATGTGTGGCAATTTAAACGCTGGTTTCCAACCACGCTTGCATTGCATTATTCACTTTGTCAGGTGCAGTTAAGTTCACCATGTGACGTTCATTTTCAATGACAATTGCAGTGCCATGCTTTGCCTGATTCGCCATTTGCACAGCCATTTCTGCAGTTGAGTTCGGATCATCCGTTCCGGTCAACACCAAAGCAGGACAAGTGATCTTTGACCAGTCATCTGCATAGGTTTCATCGCCTTGCGCAAAAGCAGAATATGCAGTGGTATAACCAGACAAGTCGACATTTTCGAGCCATGATTTCACTTTGGCTGCTGCTATACGCTCGACTTCGCTTTCACCAAACCAGCGCTGTAGCGGAGTCTCAACATCAATACGGCCTGTTTTTAACTCTTCAGCTCTTTGGATCACGGCATTACGTGCTTGTGTTGTACGTTTATATACACCATTGAGCACCGCCATCCGTTTAACTAAATCAGGACGAGTAACGCTAACCCCTGTGGTAATTAGCGAACCCATTGAATGCCCAGCTAAATTTACAGGTCCTAAATTTAAGGCTGTAATAAATTCGATGGTCCATTCAACAAAATCTTGTAACTTTGCGTCTGCCGGTAATTTAGTGCTTTGACCATGTCCCGGCATATCTACTGAAATGACATGATAATGTTTAGAAAAATATTCAATTTGTGGATACCATGCCGCAGCTTGCATTCCCACTCCATGGATTAGAACCAGAGGCTCTCCTTCGCCTTGCTCAAAATAGTGAGCAATACGGTTATTTGACAGCTGCAGGGTTTTTGACATCATGACCTAACTCTTCCAAATCTTTATAACGATCACCAATACGATGATGTGGTCGACCACCTGTTGCTGCACCAATCACAACAACCAGCTCATCGGCAGCAGGTGCATCTGGAATTGCAAATTGCAATGTTAAGTAATGAGAACGGCGGCCTTCGTCATTTTTATCCATCATTGGAATTAAAATCGGCGCGTTTGCCGGGCCACGGGTATTGTTAAATGCTAAATAAGATTTCGCACCAACAGCACTACGGTAAGTATTACCAAAATGTAAGGTGTGAATTAAAGCTGATGCATGCTCAAGTTCACCGTTTAAGCCCACCACTGCACTTTTACCAAAAGCTTCAACAGCTTCACCAGAACCGACTTCATCAAGAATAAGCTTGGTTAAATGTTCGCTTAAGATCGGCGCAATACGGCGAATTTCCGGTGTTAGGTTTTCTACATAACCTTGCCCTGCCCACGGATTTTTAATCACCGCTGCGGCTGCCACCATTTTTAAAGGCTTTGCTGCTTCTTTGCCGCCATCTACATAAGTGGTTTCTACATGAAGCACTGTTTTACGTATGAGTTCCATTGCTCTTCCTTGCAAGTAAATTATCTTGTCATTCGTATTATGGTATACCATAATACATACTGAAAAAAAAGCAAGAGTTTGCTATGCTAATTTTTATTGAAAAACATGTGATGAAACTCAACATGTTAAAAAACAGGAAAATTTAATTATTTATGAATCTTAAAATTGAAAACCCGCCCGTAACTTTACGAGAGCTGTGTTTAGATAAAGTGCGCAATGCCATTATTACGGGCTATTTCCCTTCAGGAAAAAGACTGGTTGAAAGAACGTTATGTGAAGAACTCGGCGTGAGCCGTTCTGTGGTTCGCGAAGTGATTCGTTATTTGGAAGCAGAAGGTTTAGTTGAGATTTTGCCAAATAAAGGCCCTATCGTTTCGCTACTAAACTGGGACATCGCTTCACAGATTTATGAAATTCGTCTTTTATTAGAGCAAAGTGCTGTGGTTGACTGCACTAAAAACCTCGATGAAAAAACTGCTGAAAAATTAAAGCTTTTATTAGAAGATCTTAAAGCTGCTTTTGCTGCCGATGACATCAATCTAATTATTGCGACCTCAACCCAGCTTTATCAAACCATCTTCGCTACCGCAAAGCATCATATTGCTTGGGAAGTGGTGCAACGTTTAAATGGTCGGATTAGCCGTCTTCGTGCCATGACTATGAAATCGACAAAGCGTGAAATTTCAGGTTATCAACGTATTAAAAATATGTGTGAAGCCATCTATCTTCACAAAGACCCTGAAAAGGCAAAACAAGCAGTTGCTGAACATATTGCTGAAGCTGCTGCTGTCGCAAAAAATATTTTAGATGCGTGAAATCACAAATTTTAGGAAAAGGTAAATAGACCTTTATTTAATAAATTATAGGGAAATACGATATGTCTGCTTACTGGATTGCTCATGTCACCATTCATGATATGGAACAATATAAACAATATATGGCTACTGCTCCGCAAGCTTTTCAAAAGTACGGTGCCAAGTTTCTTGCCCGTGGCGGTGCCTCAGAAGTTTTAGAAGGACAAGAGTTTGAACGTCACGTGGTGATTGAGTTTCCAGATATGGAAACAGCACGTGAATGTTATTTTTCACCTGAATATCAGCTTGCCAAAAGTAAACGTCAAGGCTGCTGTGATGTCATGGTGAGTTTTGTTGAAGGAATCTAAATTGCTGAATTGATTTCTCTACTTGAGAAATCAATTCTTTTTGAAGTGCTTAAGGGCATTTCGTTTTTAGGCATTGGTTTGGTGAGGAAGATTTTGTTCTATAGACATGGCTTTTTGCCAGCTTTCTAAGCTTTCTAGACTTTTTACATATTGTTCAATATTGAGATATTTTGATCGAATATTTAAAGAATTAATTAGACCATAGACTACGAAACCAATCATAAAATCTGCACCCGTTAAGCTATTGCCTACTAAGAATTTTTTGCCTACTAATTGTTGATCTAAATACGAAAATACTTTATCCAACTCGGCATGCGCATATCGGTCCAAGAACTTTAATTGAGTGCCATTTTTTAACTCAATTGAATTAAAAATGTTTAATAAATATGGAACCATTGCCGAACTTTCTGAAAAATGAATCCATTGCAAATAATCAAGATAACTGTCTGAATCTTTTGCAGGCATAAGTTGTGGAGCAAACTTTTCAATCAAAATTTCTACAATTGCACCTGATTCTGCAATTACTTTTCCATTGAGCTCAATCACAGGTGATTTTCCTAAAGGATGAATGTTTTTTAATTCTTGAGGTGCGAGATTTGTAGTTTTATCTCGAAAATAACTTTTTAATTCATAAGGTTGATTAATTTCTTCAAGTAACCACAGAATGCGAAATGAGCGTGAAGCATTTAAATGATGAAGAATAATAGACATTAATTTTCTCTTTAACACTAAAAGGACAACAAAGTAAGACCTCACTATATAGATTAGTAGACGACCGGTCTAATATTTTTTTATTAATAATGGTCCTAACCAAATAAGGCTGTATGGACTACTCACTTAACAGAGTCAAAGTATGCCTCAATCATTTTGGCTATAAGTTTAGTACCAGATAAGTTTTTCTCTGGATCTAACTACTAAAAGCTAAACAAAGAGGCCGAAACCTCTTTATTCTTATTGCACTAAAAATCAGTCATCAAATATGGCGAACTCTTGCTTAGGAATATCTTTCACCAAATGGTGACGCTTACGTAACCCCGAAAAAATATGCTCTCAGACCAGCATCGACTGCTGAGCAGAGATACCCGCAAGTGCGCCCTGCGATGAGGCTGCGGTAACTGAAGACATGAGTGGATTAGCGAGATCACCAGCAGCATAGATGCCGGGTATACTGGTTTCACGACGTTCATCAACCTTAATGGCTATACCGAAAGGTGTATTGATCGTGGCAAGACCCAATGATTCATGTAAGCCTGCGGACGGCTTAGTGTCTGGATGTGCAAATAGAATATCAACCATGACATTTTGATGGTTATAAAGACCTACAGTTACTGTGCGCCCTTCGTTGTGGACAATTTTGGTAATCTGACCTTCTACAACATTTACATTACGGCGTTCGAGATCTGCGAGAACATCAGCAGAAATCTCGTGACCATTGGTGAAGACTGTTAATGTACTCGTCCAATCATGATATAGACGTACATAATTCTGGGACTTTGGACCAGACCAGATGAGTCCCCAATGTTGTTCAGCAACTTCAAAACCGTCACAGTAAGGACAAGGCACGATGGATGTTCCCCAATTTTCAGCGAAACCAGAAATATCAGGCATCTGATCGGCTACACCATAGCTTAAGATGAGACGGCGTGCGCCCATAGTCTTGCCATTGCTAGTAAGGACAGAGAAGTTATCGATAGAACCAGAGATGCTTTCAGCCCGAGCATTGACTAACTGAATCGTTGGATAGCGTTCTAACTGTCGACGTGCTTCAGCTAAGATTTCTAGCGGCGGTTTATGGTCATGTCCAAGCAGTCCATGAGAATGACCAGCGAAGCGATTGCGCGGCAGACCCGTATCAAGAACAGTGACCTTACGACGGGCACGGCCGAGTTGCAGTGCAGCAGCAAGACCAGCAAAGCTGCCTCCTATAATAATGACGTCATCCATAGTGATAGGCTCCTAATTTAAATCAAGAAGTTAGCTGATGCCTTAAGTTCAATACCCTGCTCAGATATTTACTTGTAACAGGCAATTAATACACTTCGATATTGCAGTCACCCATCACTGTGCTGCCCCATCGAACAACATGGCATTAGATATGCAGGAGGAAATCTAGGTCTAAAAGACATCGCTGAGATCTAACCACTGGCTTGCACATTTTGGATACTCTATGGTATCGTAATTCAGAAATTAAGATACTGTCAAGGACTATAATTATTGTGAGTGAGAAAAAAAGAAGTCAACGCGGTCGGCCAGTCAATCAAGCATTAGCTCAAACGATAGTGGATGCTGCGTATGAGCTTTTTGTCGAATTGGGTTTTCAAGCAGCAACATTGGACAAGGTTGCCCAGAAAGCAAAGATATCGAAGCTTAGTATCTATCGACATTTCGAAAATAAAGAGGCCCTTTTCAGCGCAGCAATATTGGATCGATGCCAACAGTTTGCACCACAAACTCTTTTTGAAGGGCTCCAAGGTTCGGCCGAAGAACAACTTATGGCGGTGGGATCATCTCTACTGCGTACGTTATTAAGCCCAGACGTTCGTAGTGTTGAGGCTATGATCGTAGCTGATAAGACAAACCAAAAGACATTAAGCAAGCTCCATTATGAAGCTGGCCCTACCCACGTTATAGCCCAAATTGAAACCCTACTACTTCAATTACATACAAAAGGAACTTTGAACGTACCTGATCCTTTTCAATCGGCTCGAATGTTTGCCGCACTTTTTAAAGGGTGTGATCTGTTAATGATTGCGCGTTTTGATGAAGCAAGAGCAACGGACGACCATGAAATCGAATCCTATTGTCGATCGGCTGTCAAAATGTTCATCGCTGCTCATGGTGGCAATGACCACGCCGCTGGATAAGCTTAGTTATTAGCTAGACAGCTTAGCCTGAAATTGTTAGTAGTTAATTGAAAGCTCAAATGAATTATTTGAAATATTAATAAAAACCAGTCTCGTAAGATCTAGACTGGTTTTTCATCCTCACACATAAAATAAATTAAGATTTTTTCTCTGCCGAAGAAGCAAGCAAACTTGTAGCGTAATTCATAACTAACAAAACTAAATTGTTAGCTTTCTCTTCAGATTCAGCTAATCGCCCTTCCAGTAAAAGATGAGATAGACCATGTACAAGGCTAAAACTTAACATTGCTAATAATTCAGCTTGTGCATCATTATCACCGACATCCAATATAGAAGCAGTCAATTTATGCAGTTGGTTGTATGTACTATCTGCTGCCTCTTTTAATTCAAGTGCTTCATTTTTTTGTAAGTCAGGATTAAACATTAAAGCAAAGAGATTTCGATTATTTTTTGCAAAGTTAATATAGGCTAAGCCAAAGAGTTTGAAAGCCTCATGCTGAGAACTCCCCCCCTGTAACGTTTGACTTTGCTCCTCTTGTAATTGCTGAAATCCTTTTGCTGCCAATGCTGCCAGAAAGCTATCCTTACTTTCAAAATGTCGATATACAGCATTAGCACTTACACCAATTTGTCTCGCCATTTCCCTAAAACTAAGGCTTTCAGCATCATTATTTTCTAAATGAATTAATCCAGCGTTTAATAATTCTTCACGTACATTTCCATGATGATAATTTGTTTTTTGATTTAAATTTTCAGATTGCTTTAAAGACATGTTGACACCGCGCACATAATACAATCATAATGTGTGCACTGAACACATTATTGTATTGTTGTTTAACTCTCATAAGAGACCAAATCACCATTCTCGTTCAGTAAAGCTGCTTATAAATAACCATACCGCCTAGTGAAGAATTTCTAGAACCACACTAAGCCTATGAAAAATAGTATTTAACCGATAAGAAAAATTATTCTCTTAGCGGATAAATAATATTTAAGCAAAGGAACTGACATGAACAATCTTAAAAGTATAAAACAGGCTATCTTATTTACAATACCATTAATGTTGGTCAGTTCTCTTGTAAAAGCCCAACTTAACCAGCTAGATGATAAGAGTTTATCAGGCGTAACAGGCCAATCCTTTCTCACTATGGACTATATCTCTCCAACCGAATCAGGAAATATAAGTAATTTAGGCTTCTATTCTCTAACTGCTTCAGCTGAAGTTCAGCTAAATGCCAATATAAAGACTTTACAATTGGGATGTGGTGGGGAAAATGGCCGAGACAACTGTGATATCGATTTATCAGACGTTCGTATCACTGGGCCAAAACCAGGCATAAGCGGTACTTATGCCGATTCAGATGGCATTCTTAATAATCCATTCATTCAATTTGCAATAAAAAACCCGGAAAGTGCTTCTACTCGTGAAATTGTTGGAGTGGCGATAGGTGCACAAAGTGCAAATTTACTCATGTCTATTGGCCAAAATCCTGATCCCACCACACCCGGACAAGTGGGTGGCACCCCTGACGGAGAAACAGGCATAAATGTATTAAGTGGAGCTTTTCAGGGCTTAGTACAAAACTTAAGAAACCCGATGGTTATTAATGCGCTGGGCCTAATTCCTGTTGCAACGGGTAATGCCTATGTCCAAGAAACCACAACTCAACCTAGACTTTCCTCAACCTTACGAACACAAGAGTCAGGCATTAATGTAGATACAGGCGCGTATTATCAATTTATCTCTGGTAAACGTATGACTGGGGTTAACTTGGGCCCTATTAATCTTATTGTTCCTAATCTCTATGCCGCATCATTACTAAATTTAGGCAGCCTGACAGCAAGTGCTACTTATACCCCTTTTAACTTCATTGATTTACATAATTTATATGTTGGGGAAAACCCAGATGCAGGAGTGCTACTCTCATTAAATAGCCAACCCATTCTATGGCCCCAAATCGGTACCAAAGGCGCATATACATTTCCAACCACAGCACAAGTACTTGATGCCGAAGGAAACGTAATTACTCGAGCTTACAATTCTAATGGCAATCCAATCACGACCGAAGATTTAATGGCTCAACGCGGTTGGTGGCTTTCTATTCCCCAAGCCACAATTGGTGATAGTTCAGGTTTTGTGACGACTTCGACTGCCCACGTTGATGTTGCAGATGCTTTAACAGGTTTAGCCCTTGGCAACATTATTGTTGGTCCAGTTAATAGTGGCCAAATTCCAGTACAAAACTGTTATGGGAACTTAAAGTTTTGCTAAGTAAAAATTGCATAAAAGCATTTATATGACGCTTAAATTAAAAAAAATCATCGTTTTTATATCATTATTAGCAGGGCTGAATACAACCCAAGCTACCACAATTTATAGGTCGATCAATATGTGCTCAGCTTCTGTTAAAAATATACCTGATAATATCCAGAGTTCTATCTCTAAACTTAAAGTAGGCTCAATAGAGTCAAATAGTTCAAACATCGCCTTTATTATTGCTTCCGCAATTACTGCAAAATACGATAAACAAATAGATTTAGACCGTATTACTGCTTATCTGCAAGCTCAACGAAATCAGAAAAATTTCTATTATTCATTACTGGATATCAAGAAAACTTTCGAGAATCTCAATATATCAGTTGAGGCAAAAAAAAATGCATCACCGTTTGACTTGTTAAACTTAAGTAATGAAATACTGGTTGGTATTGATCAACAAGATCAGTTTTTTGCATTAGTTGGCTCATCGCAAGAATATGTATATTTAATTTATGGGATCATGAACCGAAAAGCGCTGATCTGTCCTCTTAAAAAATCTTTATTTATTCAAAATTTCACTACTAATAAGTTTTTAATTCTTAAATAAGTAAGATTATGGGTAAATAAACTATTTTTTAAACTCTTCATTAAAATATGCAAAAGGCCTAAATCATAAAACTTAAGCCTTTTTTATTTTTTGATAAGTGTTATAGCACTAACTTAAGATAAAAACTCTTTAATCGTTTCTTGCATAGTTGTAGTGGTACGACCAATTAACTGATGTAAGTCTTTGCTATCACTATATAAAGCATCTTTAGATACACCGTCATCTGAGTTCGCTAATATACTCGCAAAACCTTCTGGTAGACCTACTTGTATCAAAAGCGCTTTATATTCCTCTTCTGATAAATCTTGGTAAATTACCTCTTTTTTGCTAATCTCACTTGTCCATCTTGCTACATCATCAAGGGTATAACTTGTATCACCTGCAAGTTCATATACTTTATTCTCATGCCCTTCTTGAGTTAATACCACGGCGGCGGCAGTCGCATAATCTAAGCGTGAAGCAGAAGCAATTTTACCGTGATGCGTTGCCCCAAAAATC
>Ga0209370_1000463_pt1 | contig 55119 bp, 56 predicted proteins | sample AgamicAtPrz_FD_187164 | JGI IMG/M metagenome (GOLD analysis project Ga0209370, IMG submission 187164) | Agave microbial communities from Guanajuato, Mexico - At.P.rz (SPAdes) (version 2) | ecosystem: Host-associated > Plants > Phyllosphere > Phylloplane/Leaf | place: Guanajuato, Mexico...
CATCCCCGGCCAGAGCGAGCCTTTTGCCCATACCGACCGCAACACCTTGCACAAGATTGGCGAGCCCACGCCCAACCCAACGGCAAGGGCCGCAGTTGAAATCTGATTAGCACTCTCAAAGGACTCCACGCCCCGGCCGAATTCACTGGATCCGCAGGGCGCACACTCCCCGATTACCGCATCGTCCGTGATGGCCTTACGCTGCTGGTCATGGCCCTTACAGGCAAGAAGGCGCTTGCCTTCAAACTGGCTTATATAGATGCCGTTCAGCGCATGGAGGTCATTCACAGCAGGCTGCCGGCATTCGGCGCATGGAGCTGACCTTCAATCTAGTCGCGAAGGCTGAGGCGCAAGTGCACCGCACTGCGTTCATGACCTTGATACAGGGCGATGCCGATAGATGAGCGCACAGCAGCCACCTGCCGAACCTGAATTACGGTCGCGCACCCTGCGCCATATACAGCCGATTGTGACCGAGCTGAGGCAGGCCTCCTTCGACAGCCTGCCATGGCGCATTGCCGACGGCGAGACCATCGGCTCGACCGATGCCCAACTGGCCAAACTGGCAACAGCCTACTCCCAGCACCGCGAGAGCCAGTCCAGCCTGCCGACCGGCAACAGCCGCAGAGCAGGCTGCGCAAGACCTTCGGAAAATCTACTTTTGATAGCTTTCAACGCTTTATGGATAAGGGCTTGAGGCGGTTTTTACTTGCAACCTCATGAATTTGATTTCCATCAAGAAACCGTCTGAATACTCATTTCAAGGTGTTGCATTAGCAGCCCTGGAGTGTGAGTATGAGTTCGGTGATCGATCGAATTGATTTGGCAACAAGACGCGCACCTATGCGCAAGGAGGCTGGATATGTTCAAGCACATTTTGATTCCTACGGACGGCTCTAAGCTCTCTGAGGCCGCGCTGCGCGCGGGCATACAACTGGCCAAGGAACAAGGCGCACAGGTGACGGCGCTGTATGTGATGCCGGATTACGCAGCCATGATTTACGGAGCCGAGGCGCTGATCGCCTACAACTCTGCGGAGTTCGACAAGAGCGCCCAGAAGGAAGCAGATCAGGTGTTGCAAGCTGCCCTGGACATTGCCAAGACGGAGGGCGTGGCCTGCCAGACGGTGCGGGTCACGAATATCTCCATCAATCAGGCCATCATCAAGCAGGCGCAGGAGGGTAACTGCGATCTGATCTGCATGGCATCACACGGCCGCAAAGGCATTGCCGGCATTTTGCTGGGCAGTGAGACCCAGCGCGTACTGGTCAACAGCAGCATTCCGGTTCTGGTGCACCGCCCGGTTTAGGCCTGATCGACTGCAGCGCAGCCACTTCCCGGCCGCTCTCACAATGCAAGCAACGCCCCATCGCCCTCGTGCGGTGGGGCGCTTTTTCATGGGCCGATCGTCGTGTAGCATCGGTGCATCAAATTGTGAACCTTTGGTTCCATTTGTCACGCCGGCAGCGGCGTCTCTGGTTCATTTTGAAAAAGGGAAAGCGCAGATGAGTCACGCAATCGCAACCGATGCCGGCCTGGCGTGGCGGACCGGCCCGATTCGCCCGAGAGCCTGCACCTGCGGCAGCGTAGTGTGCCAGTTGCTGCATGAGCGGGTGATGAGCGATATGTCGCGCCGCATGTTTGTGGGCGGGGTGGCGGCCATGATGGCGCCATTTGTGGCCCTGCATGCTGCCGAGACAGGCGTGGGCGGGGCGGCCAGGCCGGCCGACCGCCCCGTGTTGCTGACCAATCTGCGCCTGTTTGACGGTACGGGCAAGTCGGTGCGTCAAGGCGTGCAGGTGCTGATCCAGGGCAAGCTGATTGCCGCCCTGCCCTTCGCCGGCGAGAAGGTGGAAGGTGCCCAGGTGATCGACTGCCAGGGCAAGCTGGTGATGCCGGGCATGATCGATACGCACTGGCATACCATGCTGGCAGCCATTCCGCAGATGACGGCCATGACGGCAGATCTGGGCTATCTGTATATCTCCGCCGCGCAGGAGGCGCAGCGCACGCTGATGCGCGGCTTTACCTCGGTGCGCGACGCGGGCGGCCCCGCCTTTGCGCTCAAGCGCGCGATCGACGAGGGCATGGTCCCGGGCCCGCGCATCTATCCCAGCGGGGCGATGATTTCTCAGACCTCGGGTCATGGCGATTTCCGCCTTCGCAGCGATATTCCGCGTGCGGCGAACGAGCCGCTGAGCATGGTGGAGCAAACCGGCGTGGCCATGATTGCGGACGGCGAGGCCGAGGTTCTGCGCCGCGTGCGCGAGCAGTTGATGCTGGGAGCATCGCAAATCAAGATGCTGGCAGGCGGCGGCGTGGCATCGCTGTATGACCCGCTGGACAGCACCCAGTTCACCGAGAAGGAGCTGCGCGCCGGCGTGGAAGCCGCCGCAGACTGGAACACCTATGTGATGTCGCATGTTTACACGCCCAAAGGCATCAAGCGGGCCATCAAGGCGGGCGTGAAGAGCATCGAACACGGCCAGTTGGCCGACGAGGAAAGCGTGCGCATGATGCGCGACGAGGGCGTGTGGTGGAGCCTGCAGCCATTTCTGCAGGACGAGGACGCCAACCCCTATACCGATGCAGTGCGCCGCGAGAGCCAGTCGCGCGTGGCCCAGGGCACGGTGCGCGCCTATGAGATGGCGCAGAAGTACGGCATCAAGACGGGCTGGGGCACGGACATTCTGTTCAGCCCCAAGGGCACTGTCACACAGGGCAAGCAACTGGCCAAGCTGACGCGCTTTTACGACCCCATGACGCTGCTGAAGCAGGCCACGGGCACCAACGGCGAACTGCTGGCCCTGTCGGGCGAGCGCAACCCCTATCCCCAGCCGCTGGGCCGCATCGCCCCTGGCGCATTTGCCGATCTTCTAGTGGCCGATGGCGACCCGACGGTGAATCTGGACTTCCTGAGCAGCCCTGAACAGAACCTGCGCCTGATCATGAAGGACGGCAAGGTGTACAAAAACACCCTGTAAGAGAGACAAATGACCCAGTACATCAACACCACTCCGGGCATGGCAACGGCGGCGCTGGCCGCGAGCCTGCTGGCAGGCACGCCGGCCAGGGCACAGGACAAGACGGCAGCCGATGCATGGCGCTTTCAGCTCACGCCCCATGTATGGATGACGGGGCTGGACGGCAGCGTCCGCCCGTTCAGAGGAGCGCCAACGGTGAACGTGAACAAATCGTTCACGGACATTCTGGAGGAGCTGGACGCTGCAGCCTTTGTGAACGGCACGGCACGCAAGGGGCAATATGTGCTGCAGGGCGACTTCAGCTACGCCGCTACATCGGACAAGGCTGCCCTACCCTTAGGCCTGAGCGCAAATGCCAAGATTCGCCAGACCTCGCTGACGATGACCGGCGGGCACAACTGGATGCTGAGTCCGCAGTCGAGCGTTGACCTGATGGCGGGCCTGCGCCTATGGCAGATCAAGGCCGAAGTGAGTGTGCCAGGGGTAGGTTCGGCGCAGTCCAACACCTCGTTCGTTGACCCAGTGGTCGCCGCACGCTGGCGCTACGATATTGCGCCGCGCTGGTCCACCTTGGTGTATGCCGATATGGGTGGGCTGGATGTGGGCTCGAAGTTCACCTGGCAGGTGCACGGCTCGGTGAACTACCAAGTCAAGGAAAACATCTTTGTGTCCGTGGGCTACCGCCACCTGAGCGTGGACTACCGTGACGACGGCAAGCGACTGGACTTCAGCCAGAGCGGCCCGATCGTCGGTGCGACGTTCAGGTTTTGATCACCACCAGCGGATAGCCAACACCCAGCCCGTCAGACCTGCAGCTGCAACGCCGCATGCAGCAATGGCATAGGCGATGGCAATCGCTGCGGGCGAACCAGGCTGAGCCAGGCCCTCTATAGCACTGGATTACCTGGTGCGCGATCTCTCTCCGTTTCAGCGCATGGAGTCACCTCGACCACCGGAGAGTCAGAGCCTGAAATCGCGCTCGAAACACCACCACAGGACAAACCAGGGGCGTGCGCACTCATTGCTGCAGCCTGCCTTTCCTTGCTCCGTCAGCCGCCCACGCCGGGCGACAATGTCAAAGCAGCACCAACTGACCAAAACCAGAAATCCGACAGGCCACAAGGCATCAATGAACCGCACCGAATTTCTGCAACAGCCCGAAGTCATTGGCTTTACCGACTGGCTTGCAGCCACACTCCCCCAGCGACGGATTCAGTTGAACATTCGCTCTTCCAGCTACGTCCCCAAGGGCTTGATGGCCGCCACCCGTTTTGCCGATCTGGTACCTCGCCACTACCGCTGGCGAGCGACTGGCCTGGCAACGGGCGACTGGGCCGAGTCGTGCATCAAGACAAGCGCTCTTTCTGCCAAGCTGCGCGCTGCCGTGCAGGCCAACGATGCGACAGCCACCCTGGCCGCCTGTAGCGATGTGCTGGACTGGGGCGGCGAGCGCAACCCCAAAGAAGGCGCACGGCCCTTTCTTGTGGGCCTTGGCACTAACATCAGCCACTACATTGCCCAGACCCACCAGGAAATGGCGCTTGGCTCGGCCAGCCTGCGCACCGGCTTTCCGACAGTGCGGCTCATGAACTCGATGCTCACCAAGGTGCACGCCTTTTATTCGGCCGAAGGCTTGCCCATCTATGACTCACGGGTCAGCGCCGCAGCGGCTGCACTGGTGGAGTTCTGGCGCCGCAGCAGCAGCAGGCCCCATCTGCCCGATACGCTGAGTTTCCCGCTGGCCGGCGGCAGCCAGAAGCCCCAGCACAAACTGGCTTGCCTGTTTGACCAGCCACCCTCGCCGGGCACCCTGCTCTACACCAGCCAAAGCACGCCCCAGCGCTGGGCTGGCGCCAAGGTGCGGCTGGCCTGGGTAATTGCCGAGACCCTGCGCAAGACCCCCAGCCTGTTTTCAGGCCAGCCCGATCGCATGCGCGCCATGGAAGCTTCACTCTTCATGGTGGGCTACGACCTGAACTGCCTGGCCTGAACAAAACAGCCCCTGCCAACCAGTGGTTGCAGGGGCTTTTCTCCGCATCCAGGCATTTAGGTCCGATAGGCCTCCAGCGCTTATCCGTCAAACGCCGGAAGCTATCAACACGGCTAGCTCTGGAAAAAGCCAATGGGCCTGTCGAATGCGGACAAGGCAAAACGGCAAGACTGGCGGAATCACGGCAACGCCCTTCACCAAGGCATAAGGCCGGCCGGTGGACCCGGTTCAGGGTACTGCGATTGGAGCGACTTGCATCGGGGAGGCAGCGACCGCAATCCTGAATGAGCCCGGAACCCACCACATCCTGCTGCGCGTCCGGATGAATACTGTGAGGAATATCGAGAGTTCCGCCTCAAACGTAAACCAAATGCTACGTAATGGCCGTGAATTCACAAAATTCAGCGTTGCGCCACGTTCTCCTACAGAAGGGTTTTCCATGACTCGGCGACCATGCATCCACAGCAAGCCAACCCGGTTTGCTGGTCACCTACCTGAAGGAGTGAAGGACATGACGCAACAGGCGAACCAGCAGCACAGCCCCAGCCAACAGGACAAGCAGCAACAGCAGCAGCAAAACCCTGGGCAACGCCAACCAGGCCAGAGCACCAGCCAACCCGGCCAGCAGCAACAGCAAACCCCAGGACAGCAGAAGACCCCTGCTCAGCAACAGCAGCCTGGGCAGCAGCACAAAATGCCCCAGCAGTGAAAGTGAGCGCCTCAGCGCTGGCCCACCTTGCCAGCGTTGTTCTGTACCACGCAAAGAAAGGAGCAGGAATGCAACCAGCCTCACCTGTCATCTCATCCGATCGTGTCAACGGCACCAACGTCTACAACCCCAACGGCGACAAACTGGGAGCTATCGACTCACTGATGATCGACAAGCTCACCGGCAAGATTCGATATGCAGTGATGCAGTTTGGCGGTTTCCTGGGCATCGGCTCAGATCTCTACCCACTGCCGTGGGATAGCCTCAAATACGAACCCAGCCAAGGCGGGTACGTGGTTTCCGTCACCAAGGAACGGCTTGAAAACGCCCCTCGCTACGAGGGAGGCACATTGCCCGAATACACCGACGACTACGGCCGCCGTGTTTATGACCACTACGGTGTGCCCTTTGTCTAACCCCGGCACGCAACCACACATGCGCTAGTGCCCAAACTCAAGAAGAACCGCAGGCCGGTCGGCGCCGGCCGCCAACCAGTTGGAGTTCAGCCCACCTCGCGGTCGGCTTTTTTTGCGCGGAGATTTTCAAATGTAGCCTCCTGGCCCCGCGGGCCTTAAGCGCGACCTCTCCCCGCAGGGTCAAGCGGGGCCATCTGGTGTGATGGTTCCTGGTACAAGGTATTGCTCAAAATCGAGGCCTGAAATACGCTTTTCCAATACCGTAGTGCACAAGCCGTGAGCTGCGGTCTGAGCGGTCACACCAGATGGTGATGATATCCATTGCTTTCTGCCGAGCCTGAGGTTCTCTACCCTCCCTCTGCTTCCCCAGGCACGCCGCAAGGCATCGGCCTTTACACGCAAGCCCACCAGCCAACGCTGGTGGGCTTTTTCTTTGCCGGTAGACGCTCAGTGCGGCCACGCAACACATGAGGTCGATGTCTGTTGACGCGCTGTACAGGGAAAATTTAAACTACTGTACAAATAAACAGCACTGATAAAAATAACAGTAAAATTCAAAGCAACAGCTTGCTGCGCCAGAGCGCGAAGCGCATTCACTCCATACCTTTGTTGGTTTCACCTGCTCTCAAGAGCGCTGGTCTTTTTTATCCGCCCCCGCCCATCCAGCGGGCCTGCTTCTCGCCAAAAGGAGACTCCATGCTGTACAGCACCGTTCCTCAACCCGTTGATGAAGACCTCGTGCAGCGCCTGCGCGAGAAGGGAGGCCTGTGAAATGGCCACACATCCCCACCGTCGCGCTCGCGCTGCTCCTGACAGTCCTGCTCTTGATCGCCCCGGCCTTGGAACAAAGCTACTGACCGCCGCGCAATGGGGCCTCTGCCTCCTGGGGATCTTTTGCCTCATCGGCGTGGCCGTCGTCATTGCCACCACCCCGCAAGCCTGGCCGCTGTAAACGGTCAACCTCATCGCTTTTGATAACCACAGGCGTTTTCCTGACAAGCGCCAGACCGGAGAAATATCATGGAAAAGATCATCGAATCCCTGATCCTCGTCGCCGCCATCTTCATGGGTGTACTGTGGCTTGCCACCCCCAACGCCCAGGCAGACGAACCCACCACCCTCACCAAATCCGTGCGCGACGAGTTCGCCTGCCCGGGCATGCACGCCGAATGGCTGGACGCCCACACCGTCCAGTGCCTGCGTGAAAAGCCCTGATCTACCGTCCCGCAGCCCCAGCGAACAGCCCATGCCCCATCGACACCGTACGGCAACAGCTACAGCACCATCACAGCCAACACAGCCGGCTGCTGCCTGCTATGGAAAGCAAGACTGCTAGTTCAATCCAGACGATGCCATCAGTCGCAGCACACTTTCAAATGCAGATAGGGCGGGCGCAACGCAATCGCCAATTCAGAAGCTCGGAAGCGCCCGCCAAGCAGACAAAAGCCCGCAAGGTTCCAGACCTAGCAGGCTTTTTTGCCAAGTGGTTGGCATGTACTACCGCTACCTCAATCTGCTATGGCAAGCCCGCAAGCACTTGCGCGAGCGTTACTCGGAAGGTTTTGCGTAGACCTCTGCACTCAGCACCTCAAGGCCGACAAAGGGTTCAGTCCCTTCGACCCAGGCATCGTGACCGGGTGGGATGGCGTAGGACTCCCCTGCGCTGAGCATTTTCTGAGAGCCGTCCTGCATTTGAACGGTGAGCTTTCCCGAAACGACGTGCCCCACATGCGAGAGCTGGCAGTATTCGGTCTTCACCACGGGCTTGATGCATTCGGACCAGCGCCATCCGGGCTCAAAGTTGAACCGTCCAATCGTGTAGCCCTGAAGCTTTACGAGCTCCACGCGAGTTTTGCTAGGTGTGCGAAGTTCATCGGGCTCGCTGTGTGACCTGACTTCTAGCTTCTCAACGCTGACTGGAGTGGCCATGATTTTCTCCTTCATAAGAGCTGCACCTCGAGCCCCCAAGGAATTCTTCAGGTATAGCTGGTGAGCCGAAGGACAGCTGAAAAAACTTATCACTACGTCATTCGCATGGCATTGCCAGGAGCACTTATCGGTTACCAATTGCTGCATGCGGCACGGCACTGTCTGCGCCGCCCAATTCACGGCTGACAGCAAAAAGCATGCTTTGACATACGTGGTGCCTACGCGGCCCATCTAAAGCGCCACAAGTTCGCACAGATTTTTCAGATTTGCATACAGCAAGCAGATCGAATGCAGCTGCAGCAAGAACGGCATGACTTCTTTGCGCAGCCCCAAGACGGCGCAGTGCTGACTGTTTTGGGCGCAGCCAATGCCTTAGCCATTGGTAAAGCTGGCTGAACTGTCCAGCCCCTGCCCACCCTGCCTGCGCCGTATGGTTTTTTTGTCTGCCATTCACGGAGGCGCGATGGGTCGCGCCGACCCCTTGGCCTCAGCGAGGTACATGCCCGAGCCACCCACCGCGCACCAAGAACCTACTAGCACTTGAGCCCGCTGATGTTAGGACTACGGCTCGGTTACTTTGCAGGGTGGTCGCGGCGGAACAACTCCCACTCGTCGATTTCCGTGCCGTTGGGCAGCACGCAGATGCCGCGCTCTCCGGCAGTGGTCTTCTCGATGCGGGTCTTGCCGCCCAGCTTGGCACAGTACACCGATGCGGGGTTGGCCATGCCGATCACAGGCGCAGCGGACTGAGGCTGGGCGCACCCGCTGATGGCCAGTGCAGAAAGTACTGCGCTGGTGGTTCCAAGTGCTTTTTTCATGGACTCAATGTAGCAAATGCCGCCTTTTTCATGGAGCCGCAAAAAATCCTGACTCACATCAATTTCTCGTTTCCTTCATACATATGGGCTAAGGGTTGGCACCGACGATGCTGGCGACACTCTGTCAGCCAATGTCACTTTTAATTATTTCACCTCCAAAAGAGGAAAAGTGAACTGTCAGAAATCGCAAGAAGTTGTTAATTTCTGATCCGGAAGATGAGCGGCTGACACATTAATGGCCGCCTTGGCATTTAGATTTGACTAGAGATATGGCCAGTCTGGCCTGTCTGTTGGTGATCACTAGCAGAAGGGCTGTGTGTATGCATACGAGCAACGACCACATCTTTGTGTTGATGCCATCTCTGTCCCTGCTCTTTCTGGCCGGTCTGCTGGGAGTGTGCTGGGCGACCCAGCCCAAGCAACGCTTTCTACTCTGGCTGTGCGCCTCTTTCCTGCTAACCGCAATGTCTATCAGCATTCGCAGCGTGCTGAAGTTTGAAGTCCTCAATCATTATGTGGTTCTCGTCAACGCACTGTTTCTGGCGGGAGCTTGGTGTTTTACCAAGAGCTTTTCAGAGCGTCGGTGCGTACCCACATATCCGCTTGCAGCATTTGTCTTGTGTGCCGCGACGCTGGCCTCGCTCTACTATTTTGCCAATGTGGCACAGAACCAGGTGGGTCGGCTGCACACATTCGGTATAGGCGTAGCTCTGATGCTCTTGCTGCCAGTGCCGGCAGTTCTCAAACGAGGCCTCACCAACGACTGGCTGGATAGGATTTTGCTGTGCTCCTATCTGTCTTATGCCGTCTTTACCATGCTGCGCCCGACGCTGGTCGCAACTTTCGCGCATAACGGTCTCGGCGATGCCATGGATGCCAACTCAACCTATTGGCTGACAACGCTGATGAGTATTTTGCTTTTTGCATTGCTCTTCACGGTTTTAGTCTGTGCAGTCACCATCAGGGACACAGTCCGTCAACTGCGCACTGAACGCGACCTGGATGCTTTGACCCAGATACTGAATCGCCGCGCATTCAGTGAAGCCGCACAGCATCGCCTGGCCGACCAGCGCCTGTATCCCATGGCGCTTCTGGCCAGCGATATTGATCATTTCAAACGCATCAACGACAACTGGGGGCACGACAAAGGTGACGCGGTCTTGCAGCTTGTCGCCAAAGCGATGCAGCACAATGTGCGCAGCAACGATCTGGTTGCACGCTTCGGCGGTGAAGAGTTTATGGTTCTGCTGACAAAGATCGATTTGCTAGGTGCCGAGCAAGTCGCCAAGCGCATTGGCCTGGAGTTGAGAAATGACCAGGAGCTATTGCCGAAAGGGCCAGCCCTGACGCTGAGCTTTGGCATCACTTCAATCAGCAATGCCGACCAGCTTGAAGGTGCACTGAGGCAAGCCGACCAGTTGCTGTATAGCGCCAAAAATGCTGGCCGAGACCGCGTTCATGTGGAAGGCCGCAACTACCCAGACATCAGCTTTGAACACACCATACCGGCAGACCACCCCATGGCATTGCTGACGTAATCCGGTGAATTCGCTGGCCAATGCCATCCGTACCAGGCAGCTCACGTATCCAAGTTGGCCCACAATGACTCCTGCATGGTCGCTGACAAACCAATTTGTCAGCATTGATGCACCCCGTCATGGGTGCACTTTTGTCAGTGGAATCCTTGATGCGCAGACTTCGCCATCTCACCAACCGGCATCGCACACCGTCCACCAATATCGCCCTGGGTCTGCTGCTGGCCTTTAACGCGGGCGCGGTCAACGCTGGCGGCTTTCTTGTGCTGCGGATGTATACCTCGCACATGACGGGCTTTGCCTCTCAACTGGCTGACGGCCTGGTGCTTGAGAACGCCAAGCTGCTGCTGAATGCGCTTGGTGCCATCATCGCCTTTACAACGGGCGCGGCCGTCTGCGCGTTGCTGGTGAACTGGGGGCGCAAACGCCATCTGTACAGCGTCTATGCCCTGCCGCTGATGCTGGAGGCCGTCATGCTGATTGCCTTCGGCCTGATGGGCACAGTCACCTTGACATGGAATACGCCCTTCGCAGTGCCGCTGACCGTGCTGCTGCTGTCCTTCATGATGGGTTTGCAGAATGCCGTGGGTTCCAAGACATCCGGCGGCAGCACTCGCACCACGCACATGACCGGCAATTTCACGGATCTGGGTATGGAACTGGGCAAGATGTTCTTCTGGAAGCGCCACGCCAACGCCGACCTGCAACTATCACCCCTGGTTAGGCATGACTGGCGCCGTATGAAGGTGTCCGCAGGGCTGATCTTGATGTTTGTGCTGGGCGGCATTACCGGTGCGCTGGGCTTCAAGCATATCGGCTTCATCTGCGTGGTTCCGCTGGCCGCTCTTTTGCTTGTACTGTCCGTGCCACCATTTATGCGTGACGCAGCGCAGTCCGCCGAGCGGCCGTCACTCTTCAGCAAGAAGAGCTGAGTGCATCCTGTATCTCACGCCGCTGCCGCGACGTCCCCGAGTCCATGCACGACGACCTGATCGCGCCCAAGCTCCTTGGCCTTGTAGAGTTGCTGGTCAGCCCTCATTACGGCTTCGCGCAGATCGCTGCCGAATGGGCTGACAACGATACCCATGCTCAAGGTCACGCGCTGACCATCGGGCAATGGCGCAATGATCTCGACCGCTCCGGCACGAATACGCTGCGCCACACGTTGTGCAGTCTCAATGTCGGCATGGGTCAACAACAGCACAAATTCTTCGCCTCCAAAGCGAGCCACCAGGTCGGTACCACGGACACTTGCCTGTATGACTTCCGCGACGGCCTTGAGTACTCCGTCGCCATACTCGTGCCCCCAGTTGTCGTTGACCCGCTTGAAGTGATCCAGATCCGCCACCACGATGGAAAGCGGCTGCGCTTTTCGATCCCGGGCCAGCGGGTCTGCGAACTCCCAGAAGCCGCGACGATTCAACACGCCAGTCAGCATGTCGTGATTGCGTTCGTCTCTGAGTGTGGCCATTGCATCCCTCATCGAAACGATGAGCATGAGGCCCGAGAACACCAGGCTGAACAATAGCGAGCCCAGCATGGTGACCAACCAGTAAATGGAGCTGAGCATGTCCTGGAGCTCAGTGAATCCAAGAAACAGCACCATGATGGGCCTGAGCACTGTATAGATCGCAAAGGCCCCGTAGGACCGGTAAAGCAGCTTCTCCAGCCCGTCACGTCTGACTTTTTTTAGCGCGATGGCAGGAAACGGTATGAAGTGAATGACGCCAAGCCCTGTGTTCAGCCAGAGCACACGTGCAGCAATGTTGTCCTGCACGATGCTGTACTCGTAAAGAGCAGCAACCACGATGATCGATACCAGGGCCGAGATCTTGGGATATGAGGAGACGGAAAATTTTTGAGCAACGCCCCAGGTACAGAGCCAGGCACCAAGCAGATAAATGGGCCCGGTGTAAACAGCCCATCGAACCAGTTGTCCGTGAGGTGTCAAGCATTGCCAACCCAAGGCAAGCCCCGTAAGTGTCAACCCACAAGCCGTCGAGAGCAGAAACACGGAGCGGCGCTGTGCAAGCCAGCAAAAAGCCATGAGTGCGCCCAGTGCCGTTATGCATACCGGCGCGACCAACAAGTACAGCTGCAAATTGCTAGGCATGAATTGGCGGATCAGAAAAGCTCATTCACGCGGCAACGCAATTGTGGTGACCCATGCTCTGAGACTCAGAAGGTGGAGTCCATTTGATAAGTGGACTGATAAACGCCCGAATGTTAACAATTGTGCCGAGAACCCTGCAAATCTCCTCCAAAACACATCGGTTTCCCTGGTTCGTCACGAGTCCGTCAAGAAGCAGCAACTCGCGATCACCCCACCCGCAGCACTCGCCTCGGCCCCACCTTTGAGCGGGCTTTTCATGACTAAATCAAGGATGTACCTCCGAGGCATTCGCTCCCCAAATCATCGCCAAAGAAGTCGCTGCCCAACTGCCGGGCCTGTCCGGGAAGACCTTTGAGCGCCTTGTACGGCAAGACGACCTGCCTCAGCCTCGGCAAATCAGCGCGGGACGCTGGCTGGTTAGCGATCTTGACGACTGGGCGAACAAGCACTCTTTGTCCCGATTGCAGTCGCCGGAGCACACCGGCGCCCAAAAAGCCTCTCCGCAGTCACACAGCATCTGCTTGAACAACGGCCTCGAGCCCCAGTGCCAGACGGCTACAACCATTGCTGCTTCTCGGCGTCGTATTTGTGGCAGTTATAGATGCCAGCCGCACCGGGAATCACATGACCCGAAATAGCGCCCCTCACATCCTCTGGAGGGGCCTGGATGCATCGGTGAAACAGGTACTCGGCCAAGTCCCGAACCTGACCTGTCTCATACGCCCGTCTACCAGGGACTTATACCTATAAACCCAACTTTTAGCTGACGCAACAGCCTCCAGTCGCAACCCTGGACAACCTTGGATCACAATAGCATTCCCAGCGGACAGAGCTTTTGCGGCATGGGCATCAAGATAGATGCAACCTCCTTGGGCCAGCGTAGCTTTCAAAACCTGCGCCAAACCTACGCTAAGCTCTGGAGTGTGTAGGGTGCGCGTAGGGAATCTGGTGGCGTCGATTTGGCGTAAGTTTTCACAGAAGCAATCCTAAGCCTTTGATCGCATTGAATTTCATTCAATAAACTCAGCCACTTATTTAAGGATTCCAGTGGTGAACATCGTTATCCTGGACGATTACCAAGACGCGGTTCGCAAGCTCGATTGCGCCAAGCTGCTTGATGCCTTCAACGCAAAGGTCTATACCAACACCATCAAGGGCGTGGGTCAGCTCTCGGTTCGACTGCGCGACGCGGATGTCATCGTCCTGATTCGCGAACGCACCCAAATCTCGCGCCAGTTGCTCGATAAGCTGCCCCGGCTCAAGCTGATTGCCCAGACGGGCAAGGCTGGCGCCCATATCGATGTGCAGGCTTGCACCGAACGTGGCGTGGCGATTGCAGAGGGCGTGGGCTCTCCCATTGCGCCGGCAGAGCTGACCTGGTCTCTGATCATGTCGGCCATGCGCCGTCTGCCGCAGTACATCTCCAATCTCAAACATGGTGCATGGCAGCAGTCCGGTCTCAAGGCGGCCTCCATGCCGCCCAACTTCGGACTGGGCAGCGTGCTGCGCGGGCGCATGCTGGGTATCTGGGGCTACGGCCGCATCGGGCAACTGGTGGCGGGCTATGGCAAGGCCTTTGGCATGCAGGTCTGTGTCTGGGGCAGCGAAACCTCGCGCCGCAAGGCCGAGGCCGATGGTTATCTGAGCGCCCCGTCCAAGGAAGTCTTTTTCGAGCAATGCGATGTTCTGTCGCTGCATCTGCGCCTGCACGATGCGACGCGCGGCATTGTGACTGCACAGGACCTGGCACGGATGAAACCGACAGCCTTGTTCGTCAATACCTCGCGCGCCGAACTGGTGGAGCCCGAAGCATTGCTCTGTGCCTTGAACCGTGGCCGCCCGGGCCTGGCCGCGATCGATGTATTCGAGAGCGAGCCAATCTTGCAAGGCCATGCCCTGCTCAGACTGGAGAACTGCATCTGCACGCCCCATATCGGCTACGTGGAGCAGGACAGCTATGAGCTGTATTTCCGTGCTGCGTTTGAGAACGTTGTGAACTTTGCCGACGGCCAGCCCAGCAACATTCTGAATCCTGAAGTTTTCAGCGGCCCACTGCGTTTGAACCGCTAACCGCGAGAGCTCGGCCGACTACTGCCGGGCTTGGGCTTGCTGCGCCAGCTCGGCCTCCACGGCTTCGTAGACCGATTGACGCACCACGGTCTCCACTTCTTCACGAAGACGAAGCACCATGGATCGGGTCTGTGCTTCCACAACCTGAGCTATTGCTTCCTTGAGCTTGTGCTCCAGCACAATGTCCACCCGTTGCATCAGCCGGTGGACCAGATATTCTTCGGCCACCACGGCACCGTGCTCATCCAGTGCCTGCTGCAGGCCGACTGCCCCAAAGACCGGGGCGGGTTCAACAGCCTGCTCCACATCTTGTGCTTGGACGAGTGGCTCGGCGGCTTCCTCATCGAGTACCTCAGGCCCGGGTTGAAGTTCTTCATCCTGGGGTTGGCCAGCGTCCGTAACGGATGGCTGCTCCGCCTGGTCTGCAAGCGGAAATGCCTCCACGAGTTCGGCAGTTCCCAACTCAGTCTCAGGCTCCACCTGCCCGGCCGATATTGCCTCTACCACCTCCCCTGCCATGCTCTGCGCAAATGACTGCTGCGGCGGCAAGGATTCCGGCAAAGGGGGCAACTGATGCGGAATACCTGCAGGCCGGCCACGGCCGTAGAGACCATCCGCCAGCCATGAGGTGTGAAACGACGGCCTCGCCAGAGGGACAACGCTGTCTCCCAGCGTCCGCGGGCCTAGCACCTGCTGCACAGCTCCGTGAGACTGCTCCGGCGACGCCGACTGAGCGCTGTCCGCAGTGTCTTCGAGCGCGGCAGCTTCGGGCTGAACCACCTCGGTCAGGGTGGGGACGAAGCGTGGCGGAACTTTGGATGAGGAGTTCATGACCTAGCCCTTGAGATTCAGATCGTGCCGGACAATGGAAAAACCACGCGCTGCATAGTCGCGCCAGCGGGCACGCGCATCCTGGCGATCCATCTCATCGCCGGAAGAAACGATTTCCACCACGCGCGCGAAGCGCTCAAACCCCGATGGCACCTGCGGCGTGAGATTGACCAGCACATCGTAATGAGGCAAGTCCTGCAGGTGTTCGGCCAGGATGACGGGAGAAGCAGCAAGCATCTGCGCTCCATCCGACTCGCAAGCATGCGCGAGAAAATCCGTGGCCGACACGCTCCACAAACGGGGCGAAAGCCGGCTCAGCGTAGCTCCATCCCCCAGAACCACGATGCGCGCACCATGACGCAGAGCCTTGCGTGCGAATCGGCACACATAGCCCAGCTTGTCTGGCGCATTGAAATGAAAGGCAATTTCTGTCACAACTCTTGGCGGCAGATGCGACCTGAAACCAGGCCGCATCTGCCGACTTTTCTTAAGCCGAAGCCTTGGCAGTCACACGCGTACGGCGCGAAGCCGCAGGTTTGGCAGCACTCTTGCGAGCCACCGGGGTCCTGGCAGCAGTCGCTGCTGCAGCGGCAACCCGGCCTTCCTGACCCAGCAGATATTGCACCAGCAGGCCTACGGGGCGACCCGTAGCTCCCTTGGCAGCACCGCTCTTCCAGGCAGTCCCGGCGATATCCAGATGTGCCCAGGGAATATCGCCCACAAATTTCTGCAGGAACTTGGCGGCCGTCACCGCACCTGCGGCGCGCCCTGCCACGTTGCCCATGTCCGCAAAATTGCTCTTGAGGCCATCGGCATACTCCTCGTCCAGAGGCATGCGCCAGCAAGGATCGAGTGCCATATCGCCAGCGGTCTGCAAGGCCGATGCCAGCTCGTCGCTGGTCGAGAACAGGCCGCTGCGCAAACCGCCCAGAGCTATCACGCAAGCGCCAGTCAGCGTGGCCATATCGACCAGCGCAGAGGGCTTGAAGCGCGCTGCGTAATGCAGCACATCGCACAGCACCAGGCGGCCTTCTGCGTCCGTGTTGAGGATTTCGATGGTCTGGCCGCTCATGCTGGTCACCACATCGCCGGGCTTGACGGCTGCACCGTCGGGCATGTTCTCGCATGCAGGGATCAGGCCCACGACATTGATGGCCGGCTGCAGCCTGGCCAGCGCCTGGAACACGCCCAGCACGCTGGCAGCACCGCCCATGTCGAACTTCATCTCGTCCATCTCGGCTGCAGGCTTGAGCGATATGCCGCCGGTGTCAAAAGTGATGCCCTTGCCCACCAGCACGATGGGGGCCACGCTCTTGGCCGCACCGTTGTAGTGCAATTCGATGAAGCGCAGGGGTTCGCGCGAGCCCTGGGCCACCGCCATGAAAGCGCCCATGCCCAGCTTGGCCACATCGGCAGGGCCGTGAATCTTGCAGCTCATGCGTGCTGCCTTGGCAATGCTCTTGGCAGCGTTGGCCAGCAAGGTGGGCGTTGCATGGTTGGCCGGGCGGTTGGCCCATTCGCGGGCCATGGCCACGCCCTCCTGCTGCGCCACTGCAGTATTGAAAGCAGCGGTAACAGCAGCCGTCTTGGACGATACGCCCAGCACGAGCTTGGTCAGCGCAATGGGCTTGGCCTGGGATTTGGTGTGGGTATAGAGGTAGGTCGCATCGGCAACCGCCTGCACGGCAGCCGCTACAGCCTGGGCATCGGCATCAAAGGCAAAGCTCACAACGGCCTTGGCAATGCCTTCGGTCTTGAGCACCGCGCCGCAGCCGGCCAAGGCATTGCGCACGTCCTTGGGAGTACCAGCTCCCGCGCCCAGCAACACCACACGGCGTGCGGCAATGGCGGGCACTTGGTACAAAGGCAATTGCTTGCCGCAAGACAGGGCAAAATCACCCTGCTTCACCGCATGAGCCACCATGGCTCCGATGGCGTCGCTGCCGAATGTGCCCGATGCTGCCTGTTCAGAAACCAGCACCAACAGCAGATCACATTTTTCACGCGCTGCGGCGGCAGCGGTCAGAGCCTTCAGTTCAAAGTTCATAATCGGTGTTTTCCTTTTAGCCAATGTTATTCGATTCATCCATACGCAAAGAGCTGGCCCGCAGCTTTGGCGCGACGGCCGTGGTTCTGATCACTGTGGTGATGACCATGATGCTGATCCGCACCCTGGGTCAGGCTTACAAGGGCAGTGTCAGCCCTTCCGACGTGATGCTGGTCATGGGTTTCACCGTGCTCGGACAACTCCCGACCATTCTGGGCCTGAGCCTGTTTGTCGCCATTGTGGGATCTCTTTCCCGCATGTACCGCGACAGCGAGATGGTCATCTGGTTTGCCGCCGGCCAGGGCCTGGCCAGTCTGCTCAAGCCCTTGCTGCGCTTTGCCTGGCCAGTGATTCTCATCACCGCCGTGCTGGCACTGGGCGTGCTGCCCTGGTCCTATCAGCAAATCGAGCAGATCAAGACCCAGTTCCAGCAGCGCAGCGACTTGGATCGCATCGCACCCGGCGAGTTCCAGGAATCGGCCGGCGGCACACGCGTGTTCTTCGTCGACAAGGATTCCCCTTCCGACATGGCGGCCAGCAATGTCTTCGTGGTCTCGCGCGACCCCGGCAAGGAGTCCGTGACCTCCGCCAAGGGCGCGCATCTGGCCGTCATCAAGGGCCAGCGCATGGTGATCCTGGAGGACGGCCAGCGCATGGAGACGCGCAGCGACGACGGCTCGGTGCGCATCACCGAATTCAAGGAATACGGCGTGCAGGTCGACAACGACAACCCCGTCACCATCGAGGAGATGGCGGCGCGCAGCATGCCCACCAAGGACTTGATCGGCAAGGACGAGCCGATCGCCCGCTCCGTGCTGGCATGGCGCCTGGGCCTGCCCTTTGCCGCGCTGAATTTTGTCATTCTGGGCCTGGCCATCTCCAGCGTGAACCCGCGTGCGGGCAATAGCAGCAGCCTGATGATCGCCCTCTTCGCATTTATCGTTTACTACAACCTCATGACCCTGGGCGAGAGCTGGGTCAGCGCCAACAAGATAGGCATGTGGGGCATTCTGGGCCTGCTGCATGGAAGCATCCTGATCGTCAGCGTGCTGGTACTGCTGGCGCGCCACTTCCGCTGGTCACCGCGTGACCTGCTGCGGCGCTCGGGCAAGCGTCAGGAGAGCGCACGATGAAAGTTCTGCGCAACTTGATCTATCGCGAAGTCATACAGGCCGTTCTGTACGTCTCGCTGGCCTTTCTGGCGCTGTTCTTCTTTTTTGATCTGGTCGATGAGATGCGCTGGGTGGGTAGCGGCAATGCCGGCTACACCGCCACGCGCGCGCTGCTGTTCGTGACTCTGTCCATTCCGGGCCACCTCTACGAGCTGATGCCGATTGCCGTGCTGATCGGCGCCATCTTCGTGATGGCAAAGTTCGCCCAGAGCTCGGAATTCACCATCATGCGCACCAGCGGCATGGGGCCCTGGCTGGCGCTGCGCACGCTGCTGGTACTGGGTATGAGCTTTGTAGTTCTCACCGTGCTGGTCGGTGACTATATTGCGCCCGCTGCCGACAACTTCAGCCAGAAATTGCGCGTGGTCGCCAAGGGGCAGATCTCCCGGGGCGCGACAGGCGCCTGGCTCAAGGAAAAGCAAGGCGATCACTCCGTCGCTATCAACGTCGGTGCCGTCAAGGCCCCTGGAGATTTCGTCAATGTGCGCATTTTTGAATTCGACAGCAAGGGCCGCATCGCTGCGCAGATCAACGCTCAATCCGCCCAGGTCGATGAAGACAAGGAGCTGTGGACCTTGAATGGTGTGCAGGGCAGCAAGGTCGCTCAAGAGGGCGATGTCACCAAGCTCAGCCGAATCAGCGAAGCCAGCATGAACTGGCCAACCAAGGTCACTGCGGCCATGGTCTCGGGCGCGCTGCTCAAGCCCGATCGCATGACCACGATTGCACTGTTCCAGTTCGTACGCCACCTGCAGGACAACGGCCAGGCGGCGCAGAAGTACGAAATCGAGTTCTGGCGCAAGGTCTTCTACCCGCTGAGCTGCCTGGTGATGGTGGTTCTAGCCCTGCCTTTTGCCTATCTGCATTTCCGCTCGGGCGGTATCACGGCCTATGTGTTTGGCGGGGTGATGGCCGGCATCAGCTTCTTCCTGCTCAACAACGTGTTCGGCTATATCGGCACCCTGCAGTCCTGGTGGCCCTGGCTGGCCGCCGCGGCGCCGGGCCTGCTCTACACCGCGCTATCGCTCTCGGCCTTTGGCTGGCTGGTACTGAGGCGCTAGGCCATGAACGACGAGCAACGCCCTTCTCCAGATCAAACCGGTCTGATCCTGCTGGCCCATGGCTCCAGAGACGCTCTCTGGCGCCAGCCCATAGAGGCCGTGCACCAGCTGGTAGAGGCAATGCGCCCCGACCTGCCCTGCATCTGCGCCTATCTGGATGCCTGCGCACCGGATCTGCCTGCAGCCACGCAGACCCTGATTGCGCAAGGTGTCAAACATCTGATCGTGCTGCCGCTGTTTCTCGGTACCGGCAAACATGCACGAGAAGACATTCCGCGCCTGCTGGACGAATTGCGCCGACACCATCCCGGCTGTCGGTTCGATCTGCAGACCGCGGCGGGTGAGAATCCTCGCGTCACGTCCCTGCTGGCGCAGCTGGCGATAGAGGCGGCAGCCGACACCGAAGCGCTCAAACATACAGATTTCAAATAAAAAATAGCTTCTTTAGATATTTGAAGCATAATGATGCAAGTTCTTAGTCCATGCCGTCATGAACCTGCATCAATTCCGCTTCGTTCAGGAAGCCGCCCGCCGCAATCTCAACCTCACCGAGGCGGCCAAGGCCCTGCACACCTCCCAGCCCGGAGTCTCCAAAGCCATCATCGAGCTTGAGGAAGAGCTGGGCATCGATATCTTTGCGCGCCACGGCAAGCGTCTCAAGCGCATCACCGAGCCGGGACAGGAAGTCCTCAAGAGCATAGAGCTGATCATGCGCGAGGTGGGCAATCTCAAGCGCATCGGCGAGCAATACAGCGCCCAGGACAGCGGCACGCTGAGCATCGCCACCACCCACACCCAGGCCCGCTATGTGCTGCCGCCCGCCGTGGCACGCCTGCGCGAGCTCTATCCCAAGGTCACCATCAGCCTGCACCAGGCCACTCCTGCCGAAGTCGCACGCATGGTGATCGACGAAGTCGCCGAGATCGGCATGGCCACCGAATCGCTGGCCGACTATCCCGATCTGGTGACCCTGCCCTGCTACGAATGGCAGCACGTGCTGGTCATCCCCACGGGCCACCCGCTGGCGCAGAAAGAGCGCATCACGCTGGAGGACATCGCCCAGGAAGCCCTGATCACCTACCACCCGTCGTTTACCGGACGCGGCAAGATCGACCAGGCCTTCGAGATGCGCCGCCTGCACCCGCACATCGTGCTGGAAGCCATCGATGCCGACGTGATCAAGACCTATGTGCGTCTGGGCCTGGGCATTGGCATCGTGGCCGAGATGGCCATGCGCGACGACCCCGTCAATGACCTGGTGGTACGCCCCGTCGGCCATCTGTTCGGCACCAGCGTGGCCCGTGTGGCCATCAAGCGCGGCGCATACTTGCGCAACTTCGTCTACAGGTTTGCGGAGCTGCTCAGCGACCGTCTCTCGCGCGACCTCATCATGCGCGCCATGAACGGCAGCGTGGACGACTTCGGGCTCTGATCCGGCCCGCCTCAAGGGCTGGTGCCTGCGTGCCCGGCCCACGCATTGCAAGACTATCGTGACTCCCAACTTCCCCAGCAAGCTGCCCAATGTGGGCACCACCATTTTCACCGTCATGTCGGCGCTGGCCGCCGAGCATCAGGCCGTCAATCTGGGCCAGGGCTTCCCTGACTTCGGCTGCGACCCCAGGTTGCTCGACGCTGTCAACGATGCCATGCGCGCCGGTCACAACCAGTACCCGCCCATGGCGGGCTGGCCCGCGCTGCGCGAGGCCGTGGCTGCCAAGATCGAAACACTGCACGGCCGCCGCTATGACGCGGGCAGCGAAATCACCATTACCGCCGGTGCCACCCAGGCCATTCTCACAGCCATCCTGGCCACCGTGCATGCAGGCGACGAAGTCATCGTGCTCGACCCCTGCTACGACAGCTATGTGCCCAATATCGAGATGGCCGGCGGCGTGGCCGTGCGAGTGCCGCTGACTCCCGGCAGCTTCCGCCCCGACTTTGCCAGGATCGCGGCCGCCATCACGCCGCGCACGCGCCTGCTGATCATCAACAGCCCGCACAACCCCAGCGCCACCATCTGGACCGATGCGGAAATGCGCCAGCTCGAAGCCCTGCTGGCGCCCACCAATGTGCTGCTGATCAGCGACGAGGTCTACGAGCACATGGTCTTCGACGGTGCCGAGCATCTGAGCAGCGCCCGCTACCCGGGCCTGGCCGAGCGCGCCTTCATTGTTTCCAGCTTTGGCAAGACCTACCATGTCACGGGCTGGAAGGTCGGCACCGTGGCCGCGCCCGCCGCCCTCACCGCCGAATTCCGCAAGGTGCACCAGTTCAATGTGTTCACCGTGAACACGCCCATGCAGGCGGGTCTCGCACAGTACATGCAGGACCCGGCGCCCTATCTGGAGCTTTCGGCCTTCTACCAGGCCAAGCGCGATCTATTCCTCGGCGGCCTGCAGGGCTCGCGCCTGAAGCTGCTGCCCACGGCCGGTACGTATTTCCTCTGTGCCGACATCTCCTCGGTCTCGGATCTCAACGAGGCCGAGTTCTGCCAGTGGCTGGTCCGGGAAATCGGCGTGGCAGCGATTCCGCTGTCGGCCTTCTACGGCGACGGTTTCGACCAGCGCGTGGTGCGCTTTTGCTTTGCCAAAAAGGACGAAACCCTGATCGAGGCTGCCGCGCGCCTGCGCAAGCTCTGAAACGCTGCGGCCCATCAAAAAAGGAGCGCCTACTGCGCTCCTTTTCTCATTTTTAGCATGTTTTCATGCTGATTCTGTTTATCAGCAAGCGCAAGCAGCTATCAAATTAACTCTGCTTCATGCCGTCTCTGCCAGATGGCGCAGCATCAGCACCGCCCCGAGCACAATGCCGGCCAGCGCCACAAAGCTGCCCAGGCTGAGCATGGAAATCGCACTGATGCCCTGGCCCACGGTGCAGCCCATGGCCGTCACGCCGCCCACGCCCATCATCAGCCCTCCCAGAAGATGGCGGGCCAGATCGCCACGGTCGGCAAAGCCCTGCCACTGAAAGTCCCTGCGCCACAGCGCATGGACAAAGCTGCCCAGAACCACGCCCGCGACCGAGGCAATGCCCCAGGTCAGCACCTTGTTGCGGTCGCTGAAGAACATCAGCCAGTCCAGCGTGTGCGCTACCGGTGTGACAAAGCTGAAGGCCTCGATGCGACCGCTATAGGTCGCGGCATAGACCTGCTCCAGCGTCTCGGGGTGTTCGGCCACCAGCGCCAGATGGCCGCCTAGCCACCAGGCCGCCGTCACGCACAGGCCGACCAACAGCCCGCCCAGCAGCACGATCCGGCTGCGCTCGGCGCCGGGCCGGGGATCGAAGGCCAGCAACAGCAGCAAGCCCCCCAGGCCCAGGCCCAGCACGCCGCGCAATGGCGTCAAGGGCCAGGCCATATGGCCGGCCAGCCATTCGGGCAGCAGGGCCGGGGCCGGGAATTCAAGATGCACGCTGTCCAGCCAGCGCACCCGCGCCACGGCGGTAATGCCCTTGAGCGTGGCAAAGGCGGCCACGCCCATGACCAGCAGCACCACCAGCGCCTTGAGACTGCCGCTGCCCAGCCGGGTCAGATTCCTGGCCCCGCAACCCGATGCCAGCACCATGCCGCCGCCAAACAACAGCCCTCCCGCCAGGGCCGAAAGCCACAGCAAGCGGCGGCTGGCATAAAGGGCATCGCCCACCTGCAACTGACCCCACAGCGCCAGCGCCGTGAAGCCCAGCATGCTCACGGCGATGGCCATGCACCACTGGCGTGCCCGTCCCCAGTCCTGCAGATACACCACATCGCTGATCGCGCCCACGGTGCAAAAGCGGGTCTCGCGCATCACAAAGCCCAGCACAGCGGCCAGCAACAAAATGGCCACCAGAACGGTGGCCGTCAGGGAATCAAACTCGGCAGGACTCATGCGGGCATTGGACGGCGCGGCCCGGCGTCAAGGCAATGGCATATACCCCAGCCCGCGCGATAACACTGTCTTAATCGGCTTTCCAATCAGCTTTCATCAGGCCTTGGCCAGCCCCTGATTGCCGCCGACATTGATCAGTCTTGGCTCGTCAAGCCGGCGCGGCCCGAGCGTCTTGCGGTCCTTGAGCCAGGGCTCGACCAGCTCCCAGATCGGCTTGTTGCCGGCCGTCCTGGCTTCCTCGGCCACCGGCGCCCAGCCGGCCACCTTGTATTTCTTGTCCGCCTCCAGCAGCTGACCGTTCAGGCGCATTTCGCTGATGCGCTGGCCCGCGCCGGCCGCCGGGTCGCACTGATAATGCAGGCCGCCCACGCGCACCATGTCGCCGCCCTGCTGGTAATAAGGATCGGGATTGAAGAGATTGTCGGCTACGTCTTCGAGTACCGTCTTGATCGTGGCCCCCGTCATCTCGGTCACCGTAGCATAGGAATAAGTGGTGGCCGTCATGTCCATCAGCCATTCGCGCGTGATGTCCTGCCCGGCCAGCAACGATGTCCCCCAGCGAAAGCCCGGCGAGAAGGCAATCGGCGCATTCTGCACCTCCATCATGGCGTCCAGCAGCAACTGGTCGCCCGTGCCGTTGAAGTTGCCACGGCGGTACAGCGTGCCGTCGGTGCGCGCCAGCACTTCGCCCAGCCGGCTTTCATAGGGCGCACGCACTCGGGTGATCAGCGCCTGCATCTGGGCATCGGCCGGCAGGATGTTGGCGAACACAGGCAGCAGGCGGTACTGGAAGCCGCGCACCTTGCCGTCCCTCACATCAAAGTCCAGCACACCGAGAAACTTGCCGTTCGAGCCCGCGTTGGTGACTATGGTCTTGCCGCCCGCGTTCTGCACCAGCGTGGGCACAGGCATGCCGTCATGCGTGTGGCCGCCCAGGATGGCGTCTATGCCGCGCACGCGGCTGGCCATCTTGAGGTCCACGTCCATGCCGTTGTGCGAGAGCACGACCACCACCTTGGCGCCCTTGGTGCGAACCTCGTCCACCATCTTCTGCAGATTGTCGTCCTGGATGCCGAAGCTCCAGTCCGCCACCATGTAGCGCGGGTTGGCGATCGGCGTGTACGGAAAGGCCTGGCCGATGATGGCCACGGGCACGCCGTTGATCTCACGGATCACATAGGGCTTGAACACCGGATCGCCGAAATCGGCGGTCTTGACGTTTTGTGCCACAAAGTCGAGCTGCGTGCCGAAATCCTTGTCGATGATCTCCTGCACGCGCTGCATGCCGTAGGTGAATTCCCAATGGCCCGTCATCACGTCCACGCCCAGCAGCTTGCAGGCATCCACCATGTCCTGGGCATTGGTCCAGAGCGAAGTGGCAGAGCCCTGCCAGGTATCGCCGCCGTCCAGCAGCAGTGCGCCAGGACGCGAGGCGCGCATGCGCTTGACCAGCGTGGACAGATGGGCAAACCCGCCCACCTTGCCGTAGCGCCTGGCCGCCGCCTCGAAGTCCAGATAGCTGAAGGCATGGGCCGACGCCGAGCCTGGCTTGATGCCCACGGAGCGCAGCAGATGCTCGCCCACCAGATGCGGGCGCTGGTTCTTCATCGCAGCGATACCAAGATTGACACTGGGCTCGCGGAAGTGAATCGGGTTGAGCTGAGCATGGCAGTCCGTCATATGCAACAGGGACACATTGCCGAACGGTGCCACCTCATACAAGGCCTTGTCGGCCAGCGACTGATCGGCGTAGGCATAGCGCTGCAATCCCATGCCCGAGACACTGGCTGCCGCCAGCACTTGCAGAAATTCGCGTTTGGAAAGACTCATGGTGATATCCGTTGGTACTTGTGCCAACCAGGGACAAGCGCGGGCATTTCCGTCGACAGGACGCTCCGCGCTATCCAAACTGGCACAAGCCATGTCCGCAATGCTGCGCCGCCCGGTCTCGCCCCCCTACCGGATGGCTCAGCACTGCGAGACGGGCAAGCAGCAGCGCCGCTTGAAGAAGGCTATTTGTTGACGGGAGAGGCAGGATCGACAAGCAAGGCGACAAGATCTCGTGTCTGCGCTTCGGTAAGGATGCCGGAGTGACCGAAGCGGGGCATGCCCGAGCAGGCGTTGTAGGCCTTGGCGTTCCAGATCTTGCCCCAGGTGTACTCGACGATGGCTCTGGATTCGGGGCTACCTGGATCCTTGATGCCGCGAATCTTTCCATAGTTGTAGAGACTGGGGCCCAGCGTGCCAAAGGAGATTTCTTGCTTGCTGATCTGGTGGCAGTTGTAGCAATTGCCGCCATTGGCGCTGCCTGCCTTGTCGCTCCAGGTCATGCCACGACCGTTCTGGGCGATTTTTTCACCCTCCTTCCAGTCACCGAGCAGCTTGCCATCCTGAGGCCATTTGACGGTCTTGAGATTGGCAGCTTCGATGGCTTGCGCACGCTCAGGCGCAAGCGGCTTGCCGGATGCATCGGCAGCACTGCAGGCCGCATTCGATTCGTCCTGCTGCAGGCGATCGACCTTGGCGATGCCCTGATCGCGAAAAGAGGTCTGCACCATCTTGGCCGTCAAGGCATCGATGTCCGCAGCCCCGTCGACGGAGGCACAGCCCAGCACCAGCAACGATGCGGCTACGGCCAGGTACGGCATGTGTTTTTGCTTGCGCATAGGGCCTCCTTATCGCTTGATGGCCGGTGCGGTCGACGTCCCGCCCTTGCCGTTGACGCCCATGAACACACCCAGCGCCACCGTCACGTCGCTGGCGTAACCGGGATAGGGAAAGCGCTGCTGACGGAAGCAGTCGTTGAGGCGGCGCTGCATGCTCCAAAGCTCGCCCGATGAGACCCGGTAGGCGGGCCAGGCGCCAAAGCCTTCCGCAGCCCCGGGGTTCCTGGTCAGATTGGGCAGATCCTGCATGCGGATTCGCTTGCCATCCGCACCATGGCAGGAGGCACAGGCAAAATCATGCGGGCCGCCGCGCATATAGAACATGCGCTTGCCCGCCTCGTACATCTGCCTTTCCTGCGCATGGCCCTGGGGCAGGTTGAACTTCATGCCTTTGGACTGCGATGAAATCCAGGCCACCAGCCCTTCCATGTTCTTTTGCTCGTCCTTGCCGAACGCTGTTGCCGCAATCTTTTGCGCATCCAGCCACTGCAGCCTTTCCATGCAGGTCAGCAGGCGCGACTCCAGATCCTGCACCTTGCCCGTGTCGGCAAAATAGCGCGGCAGCTCCACAAATGCGCCCTTGACCACGCCCGGCCCCTTGCCCAGATCGCACTGCTCCATGGACGTCTTGCGGGGGCCGCGCTTTTGCTTCCACAGCTCCTCGCCCTTCATCTCGAACAGCTCGGCAGGGTTGCCGTCCTGCAGCATCTCGCGGTACTCGGCAATGCCGTCGGCTGTGGACTTTTGCGCCAGCACCGGCGCGGCCATGCACAAGGCCAGCACGGCGGCAGCCGCCTGGCCCGGGGAGGAATGTCTCATGGGGCACCTCTCTGTTTTTGATTGATTCTGGACTGGGGTGAAGGCTGGCCGGTGGCCAGCCGCTGTCTCTGCCGTGCTCAGCTCACGGTCGCTTCATCGGTGCGGGTCTCGCCCTTGTTGTCCTTCCAGCTCACCGAAATCTTGTCGCCAGCCTTGGCACCCTTGACCACGAACTGCAGAAACGGGTTCTTGGAAACCGCCGGCCCCCACTCAGCCTGCAGCACCTGCTTGCCGTTGTGCGCGGCCGTCACCTCCTGAATAAACCAGGCGGGCACGGTCTTGCCTTCCGCATCCTTGCGCTGGCCGGTCTCCATTTCATGGGACATCAGCACGCGCACGGTGGTCTTGTCACCTGCAGCCTGGGCACGAATACGCATTGGATCAGCCATGTTCTTCTCCTTTTTCAGATGATTGGTTGCAATCAACCGCCGCAGCCACCGAGGGTGACCTTGACTTCCTTCTTGGCATAGAAAGCCTTGCCGTCATTGGTGATGGCCACGGCATACACATCGGAGGACTGGCCCAGCTTGGCGCGGGTCAGGAAGTTGGCTTCCAGCGCCTCGTTGACGGTGAAGGCCGCAACCAGCGTGTTGGGGTTCTTTTCCACCAGCACCAGCATCTGCTTCACATTGGGCAGGCTGGTCGCTGCGCCCAGGGGCACGACGGCCCCGTTTTCGGCAATGTCGGGCGCCGTCAGCGTCACGTCCTTGCTCTCGGCAGGCGCAGCAGCTCCCATGGCCTTGAGCACATCGGCCACGGTCTTGGCGTCGAAAGCGGTCTTGTTATAGGCAGCCTGCGCAGCCTGCGGCAGCAGGCCGGCGGCCATCAGCATGCCGAGCACGGCCGCACTGTTCCTGAGGGCGTCTCTACGTTTCATCTTTGTCTCCTTTTCATTCACTTCATAGTCGCACGACACAAGCTGCATCAGGGCTTGGCGCCCGCCGCCAGCCACTGGGCAATCACCTTGGCATCAGCATCGCTGAGATTGGGCTGGGGCGGCATGGGTGTTGATCCCCAGACGCCGGAGCCTCCGACCCTGATCTTGTTTTCCAGATAGTCCAGCTGGCCACCGTGCTTGCTGGCAATTTCGCTGAAGGCCGGGCCGACGATTTTCTGCGCCATGCCGTGGCAAGCCATGCAGGCGTTCTTCTCCAGCAATGCCGTCGGTGCCGCACTGCCCGATTTCTTGTCAACCGCAGGCTTGACCGCCTTGCTTGCACCGCCATCGGTCTCGATGCCGCGTTGGGCACCGACCAGCCGGTTCTGCTGAGCCAGATTGCCGTGGTTGTTGCTGGCATGCTCGGGCAAGGCCGAGCGCAGCCTGGGCTCGGGGCCGCAGTTGCTCATGCAGGCAGTGGCCTGCACATCGGGCCTGGCGCTCTTGCCGAACTCATTGCCGGGCCACAGAGCATGCCGAGTCGTCATGCCATTGCGGTTGGGCAGCTTGCGCTGCACCTCGGCAATGTTCGTGTCGCTGAGCGTGAAGCTCTCGGGCACCACGCCACCGAGGTTGAGCAGATAGGCCGTGACGGCATACACCTCCTCGGTGGACAGCGACTTGGGCGCATTCCAGGGCATGGCACGATTGATGTAATCCCACAGCGTGGACACCGTGGCCACCTTCATCAGGGTCGTGCGGCCCGGAAAGGCCGGATCCTTGAGCCGCGCCACATGTCCGGTCTTGATGTCCTCGGCCGTGGTGCCGCCGACCAGCGGGCTGAACACCTCGTTGGATTCGCCGAACACCCCATGGCAGGATGCACATTTGGCTTCCCACACATCCATGCCTTTTTGCACCGAGCCCGAGCCTGCGGGCAGCCCCTTGAAGTCGGGGCGCACATCGATATCCCAGGCAAGAACCTCCTTGCCCGTGGCATTGCGGCCCACGCCGGGATAGCGGTCTTCGGCAGACTTGCTCTGCGCCGCAGCGGACCCGGCGGCCACGCCCATGGCAAGCAGCGTCAGCAGCACCAGCGGTTTACGCAAGCTGAACATTGGCGACCTCCCCGTTGGCTCGTACCGCCCAGGACTGGATGGAATTGTTGTGATAGATGGAGCGCGTGCCGCGCGCGGCACGCAGTTGCTGGTAGGTGGGCTGCACATAACCGGTCTCATCCATGGCGCGGCTCTGGATGATGCATTCCTCGCCATTCCAGACCCAGTCCAGGTTGAAGCGCGTCAGGCATTTGCCCATCACCGGCCCTTCGAGCCTGGCCGTGCGCCAGTTGCGACCGCCATCCACACTCACATCCACGCGCTTGACCTTGCCGCGCCCTGACCAGGCCAGGCCCGTGATGTTGTAGAAACCCTTGTCCAGCAGCATCTGGCCGCCGGACGGCGTGGTGACCACACTCTTGCACTCCTGAATGCTGGAATACTGGCGGTGCTGTCCGTCGGGCATCAGGTCCACATAGTGGATCGCCTCGTCCTTGGCTGCATAAGGCATATCGCCCACCTCGATGCGGCGCAGGTATTTCACCCAGCTCACGCCCTGCACGCCCGGCACCACCAGGCGCAGCGGATAGCCCTGCTCGGGCCGCAGCATCTCGCCGTTCTGGCCGTAGGCCACCAACACTTCGCCCGAGGTAATCAGCTCTACGGGGATGGTTCGCGTCATCGACGAGCCATCCGCCCCCTCGGCCAGAATGAACTTGCCCTTCTTGAGATCGGCACCGGCCATCTCCAGCAGGGTGATCAGGGGCACGCCCGTGAACTCGCTGCACGACAGCATGCCGTGTGTGTACTGCACCGTGGGCACGGCCACATTGCCCCACTCCATGCCGGTGTTGGCGCCGCATTCTATGAAATGAAAGCGCGACACCGAGGGCAGACGCATGATCTCGTCCATGGTGAAGACCTTGGGATTCTTCACCAGACCATTGATCATCAGCCTGTGCCTGGAGGGGTCGATGTCCCACCAGCCCTGGTGGTGACGCTCGAAATGCAGACCGCTGGGCGTGACGATGCCGAACAGAGACTGCAGCGGCGCAAACGATACCGAGGCCTGCTTGGTCTGGGTCAGACCCGGGCTCTGGCGGCGCTGCACATTGGCCTCGTACCTGGAGGGCTTGCCGTAGCCGTCGGTGACCACCGGCTGACCCAGGCCCTTGCTGTGTGCGGGCAGCTCCAGAATATTGGGGTCTCCCTCAGCGCTCACGGCCTGCCGACCCTGCGCATGGACGGCTGCAGCGCTGGTCGCCGCGGCCGCGAAAGCCCCGCGAATGAAGTCACGCCGACCTGCCCGGGCTTCGGCAAACACCGTACCTACATCGTCCGCCCGCACAAAGTTTTCGGGTGCCTTGCGCACCTTGCCCATCAACTGGCTTTGCATAAGCTCTCTCTTTGATCTTTGGTGGCGCTTACCGGGAAAGCACGACACGCTTGTTTCATTTGGAACCCTTGAGAATCCAGGCCGCCAGCGTCTGGGTGTCCGCATCGCTGAGTGCTGGCTGGGCTGGCATGGGCACCGGCCCCCATTTGCCGGAGCCGCCGGCCTTGATGCTTTTGACCAGATAGGCCTGTGCATCGGCCTGTGCCGCATATTTCCTGGCCACATCCTGGAACGCCGGGCCTACCAGTTTCTTGTCCGCCGCATGGCAGGCCATGCAGGCGTTCTTCTGCGCCAGCGCCTGATCCGCCTGCGCCAGTGCAGGCACAGCCAGCCCCAGCAGCACCGTCAAGCCACTCAGCCAGGATGCAGTTTTCATCGCTTGGTCTCCTTATATTTATATATAAGCATGTTGTTATTTAAAGTATCCAACAGCTCGTCAGATTTGAGATCCCGCGCTAACCCTCGTTATTCCCGAACAGGAATAGCGATACCCATACCCGGCTCAACGCCCCTGCACCGCTGCCCGGGCAGTCTTCATGCGCTCATCCAGATAAGCGCCATAAAAATCGGGGATGGAGCTGCCAATCAGGCGATCAGCCACTTCCCGTCGTCCTGCTCCATGAAAAAGCACGGTGGGAGCAACCTCGATCTCCAGTTGCCTGACCATGTCGCCATGCGTGGTTGCCGTGCCATCCCAGCTCTGCAAAGGCTCACGCGACAGAAAGTGAATCTGAGTCACCAGAGCCCCGGACTGCTGCAACGGCAGCAGGTAATGTTCGCGCACGATCTTGCAATACGGGCAGCCATGCAGGCTTGCCATCACCACCAACGGCTGCTTGCGGGCCAGCGCCAAGGCCAGGTCGTGCTGCAGACTCTGACTGGTGGGCAGCAGGCGCTCGGAGGCATCGAGCGCCGCCCACGCCGGGGCCGCGCCCGCCAGCAGCAGCTGCAAGCACAGTCTTCTGCGGGCACGAAAGGAGCTGGCTGTTTCCATCACGGCTTTTCCTGCTCCATCAGCAAAAAGGTGTTGTAGGCATTCATGCGATTGGCCTCCTTGAACAGCGGGTAAGCCGAGAACCTGGACCAGTCCGTCGCCTGATAGGCCTCGTCAAACGGGTCAAGATTGGCTGCGGCCTTGCCCATGGCCTCGCGCAGATAGTGCAGATAGTCTCGCGTCAGCTGCATGTCCTGGCGCGGCTGCTCGGAGGCCGGGCCGTGACCCGGCACCATGACCTTGACGGGGAGCTTGAGCAACTCATCCAGCGCGGCAATCCAGTGGCGGCTGTCGGCCTGGCCCACATAGGGAATGCGGTTGCGAAACACCACATCGCCGATGAACAGCACACCGCTTTGCGGCAGGAAGATGGCCGTATCCTCCGGCGTATGCGATGGCCCCATATGCTGCAGCACAAAGTCCACGCCCCCCACCTTCAGCGTGGAGCTATCACCTGCCACCCATTGATTCGCGGGCACCAGGCGCGTGCTCCGGTCGACCCAGGGAGCCAAGTCCTTGCGCGAAGCCTCAAGCCGCAGATGCGCGGTTTCTGAGTTGATGTATTCACGCGCCTGGGCATGGGCCACGATTTTTGCACCCAGGGCCTCGAACACCTGCAGGCCATAGATGTGGTCGGCGTGATAGTGGGTCAGCAGCACATGGCTGATGGGCTTGGGCGTCAGCGTACGGATTTTCTGCACCAGCTCTTCGGCCAGTGCGGGCGAACCCAGCGCATCGATCACGACCACGCTGTCATGGGTGATGACAAAGCCCGCATTGGAGATGAAGTTGCGATTGGCCGGGCTGCCCAGCGCCGATACGCCCTGCACAAAAAATACATTGGCCGCCACCTGCTGCAACTCCATCACGGGCGCGCTGACCGCTTGCGGAATGAGCGACCTGGGGACTGCATCATGCGCTGCCGCTGTACCTGTCGCTGCAACCGCTGCCCACACAAAGCTCCTCAGCGCAGCTCCTGCCCAGCTTGTCATGGCTTTGTCTCCCTTGCATGGGCAGCGCGTCATGCATGAATGCCGCCACTAGCGCTTGCCCTATTTTTGAATGTTTGCGTCATCGTTAATATAAGCAAGTGGCAATATTTAACCAAGGGCATCTTCCCTGATTCCCACAGACACCACAGGAGACATTCCATGAAGCGCCAGTTCGTTGCCCTGAGCTTTGCCCTGTGTACGGCGATTGCCGCCGCTCAGGATGTGAAAGTGGTCTATCACGTCAACACCGGAGTGGAGACCGCGGCCGCCATACTCGCCAATATCAATAACGAACTCAATGCCTCGCCCACGGACAAGATCGTGGTGGTCACCCATGGGCCCGGCATAGACTTTCTTCTGAACAATGCCAAGGACAGCAAGGGCCGCGAGTTCAGCGGCCAGGTCAGCGCACTGGTGGGGCGCGGCGTGGAGTTCAAGGTCTGCAACAACACGCTGCAAACGCGCAAGCTCGATGCCTCAAGCCTGCTGATGGAGGCCTCGGTCGTCCCCTCGGGTGTGGCCGAAGTTGCACGCCTGCAGGCCAAAGAGGGCTTTGTCTATCTCAAGCCCTGAACCGCATACGGCCCATGAAAAAAGGCGCCTGGTGCGCCTTTCTTCTTTTGGGGCTCAAGCCATCAGTTCTGTTCGATGGCAATCTGCACGCAGATGGTGCGGCACATATGGACGACCTTCTCGTTGGCGATGAAGTAGTAGATGCTGACCCCTTCACGCCTGCGGCCCAGAATGCCGGACTGGTACAGCGTGTTCAGGTGCTGAGACATATTGGGCTGGGTCGTGTCTATGGAAGCCAGCAGCTCGGAGACGTTTTTTTCTCCGTTGCACAACGCGCTGATGATCTTCAGCCGCATGGGCGCAGCCATGGCTTTGAACAGCTCGGCCGCACTCTCGAAAACGCTGTCATCCTCAAGCTCTGACGATTCCATGAAACACTCCTGAACACCGCTTCAGACTGCAACCTTCAAACAGAGGTGGTAGGCCATGGTGCATGGCACCAGTTTATAGGAAGGTCATGCAGCGCCTGTCATCACCCGACGACAAACACCGATTGGCATCAGGCAATCCCGAAAAAGAAGCAGTCAGAGCCCGACTGATATGAATTTCAGGCACTTTCATAGCTGAAACCCATATTCATCGTACGCAAGCAGCTATCAAAAAAAAATCAAGCCGACTTCCACTCCAGAGACCAGGCACCGCTTTGCACATTCTGCAGCCACAGGCAGCAGCTCAGGGTTTTGGCATCCGTGACCTGGCCGCTACGCACGCCGTCCAGCAGCTCGTCAGCCGTCATGCTGCAGACATCGAGAAACTCGTCGGCATCGAGCTGGCGCTCGCCCGCGGTCAGGCCGCGCGCGAAGAAGATGTGAATGACTTCGTCGGAGTAGCCGATCGCCAGATGCATGGGGCCGGCATAGGCCCATTCGCGCGCGCTGTAGCCGGTTTCCTCCAGCAGCTCGCGCTGGGCGCAGAGCAGCGGCTGCTCGCCCGCATCGAGCTTGCCTGCGGGAAACTCCGTCATGACCCGGCCCACGGGGTAGCGAAACTGCCGCTCCAGCAGCACGCGGCCATCGTCGAGCAGGCCTATCACCACCACGGCGCCGGGGTGCACCACATACTCGCGCGTGGCCTGCCCGCCATGAGGCAGACGCACGGTATCGAGCCTCACCTGCAGAAAACTGCCCTGGTGCACCAGCTCGCTTTTGATGGGGTGCTCGATCAGATGGGCTTCCTGAGCCTGTTTGTCTTGTTGGGTCATCTCCGACTCGTCTTTCAAAGCGCTGTGGTGACAGCGCAAATACATCCAAGGTCTTAATCTTCGCAGAAGCCGGCTTTACTTTCCTCCACTCAGACCATGATGCATCCCATCGACACAGCCCAGACAGACATACAGCGCCACCAGTTTGGCCGCGTGACGGTGTTTCGCGGCGCCAAGGGTGGCAAGTATCCGGACGGCAACCAGATCATGATTCGCGGCAGCGATACGCTGGCAGCGCTGGATACGCCTATCGTTGCCAACCATGTCGGGGCCGAGTTCGATGCCACCGAGCTGGTGGTGATGGGTCATGTGCATGAGGACCATATGGCCGGCCTGCACCGCCTGCCGGACGCGCAGGTTTTTGCTCACGTAGGCGATCTGGCGGCCTTGCAAAGCTGGGAGGGCCTGGTTGCCACCTTTGGCTGGGCCGATTCGGCTCAGGCCGGCATCCTGCGCAGCAAGCTGGAGAGCGAATTCTTCTACGCCCCCAGACCCGATGCCAGGGGCTATAAAGATGGAGCCGTCTGGGAGCTGGGCCGGTCGCAGATTCACGCCATTCATATGCCTGGCCATACCGCCGGCCATACCGTGCTGCTGATCGAGCCCGAAGGTGTAGCCTTTATCGGCGATATCGACCTGACAGGATTCGGCCCTTATTACGGCGATGCCTGCTCCTGTCTGACGGACTTTCGCCGCAGCCTGGCGCGGCTGCCCGAGATCGATGCCCGGGTCTGGGTGACCTCGCACCACAAGGGCATTTACACGGAACGCGAAGCGTTTCTGCGAGACCTCAAGCGCTTTGCTGCCGTCATTGACGAGCGCGGTGCACGCATTCTCGAATGGCTGGCGCAGCGGCCCATGACGCTCTCGCAGATGGTGGAGCAGCGCCTGCTCTACCCGCAAGGCTTTGATGCGCCCTGGGTACAGGAGGCCGAGACGCGCAGCATTTCCCAGCATCTGGATGAGCTGCTGACGGTCGGAGAAATCCTGCAGGAGCGCAACCTGCGCGGCGAAGACCTTTATCTGCGGGCCTGAATCCAGAGAAATAAAAAAGCCGACTTCTCAAGGAAGTCGGCGGGGGTAGGCGCTTGGCCACGCATCCACCAGGCAAGCGTGACAAACGCACAGCGGCTAGATCAGCCGGGCCCGGTCACCCGGGCTTTGAGACTCAGGCCACAGCGTCCATGGGCTTGCGCAGAAAGCCCTGGTTGGCACCCTTGCGGTTGGGCGCGAAGCCGTTCCTGGCCAGGGTTTCGTCGGCGGTTTCGTAGAACACGCCGATCTGCTTGATCTCGCGGGCCTGCTGGGCCGTGGCAATCGGGCGACCAAACTCGCCCGCAATGCGCACCAGCTGCTTGATCTGCTCCACGGTGCTCATCTTGCCGGTGCGGGTTTGATTCCACAGCACGTCCTCAATACCGCAGCGCACATGCAGACCCAGGGCCATGCCGATCATATTGATGGGCAGCACGTTCAGCACCGAGCTTTCCACCGTCACGATGGCGTTGTCGGGCACGGCGCGCAGCATATTGGCCAGGTTGTAGATATTGGCCTGGTCCATGCCGCCGCTGATGGCGACCCAGTTCATGACCAGCGGGCCCTTGTAGACGCCACGGCGGATCATGCGCTCTATGGTCTCGAAACTGTTGATGTTGTAGACCTGGAAGGCGCTCTGGATGCCCTTTTCGGACAGGCGACGGATATGTTCTTCGACGAAGCTGGGGTTCGAGGGAACAATCATGTCCTTGTAGGTCTTGTGCAGATGCGGGAAGCCGCGCGAGACACCGCGGAAGTCGTCTTCGCCGGCATGCTCGGTCACGTTCATCTGCGTGGTGTTCACGGTCACCGTCACCTGGTCGGGTACAGGAGTCAGCTCGGCCAGCATATGGCGGGTATCGTCGGAGAGCCACTTGGCTTCGCCGTCAGGGCCTTCGGGCGCAAAGCTGATGGAGCCGCCGACCTGGATGATCATCTCGGGCACACGCTCACGCACACCGGCAATAAGCTCGTTGAACTTGGACAGGCGCTTGCTGCCCTTGCCGTCGTCTTCACGCACATGCAGATGCAGCACGGTGGCGCCGGCCTCATAGCAATCCACGGCCTTCTGAATCTGCTCTTCCATGGTGATGGGGATGTCCTCGGGGAAGTCCGAGGGAATCCAGCCCGGAGCGTAGGGAGCTGCAGTGATGATCAGCGGTTGCTGGTTTTCGGGATACAGGTGACCGTCAAGAAAGTTCATGGTTGTTGTCTCCGGTTTGAGTGCGAGAAATCAGTGTCTGGACAAACTGCATCAGCCGATTTCAGGCCATTGCCGATGCGTGAGGCCAGTATCAAATGCCATGTGAGATGCCACTTTGCATTTCAAGACACGCGCTTTCTCAAACGCGACAAGACCGGCAAACCATGCCTGAAGATGATTGGGGCAGGCAACGGAGAGACGACATCGGTTCATGCACTGCAAAAGTCCAGGCGACTGCTGCGCACCATCGGCAACCTGCGATCTCCCCCTCCTCGCGGCTCCGATTGCAAGGCGCCCATACCGCGCCACAAGCACACATCGAAGCCATGCAGGCTGCAGCCCTACATCGGGTAAGTGCGGAGTACTGCAGTCATCAAATGCGAAGTCACAGGCATGAAACGCCAAGTCACCGAACTTGCGGACCTCCATCATGAATTGGTGCATTCCTACACCCCAAGCACAAGAGCGCAGGGACATGCCGGCAGGTTCAGCGGATCACCTATTCGTTGGGTCTGCCCCCTGCGAGACAGAGATCGGCGTCATGCCGAATGTCTGCCCCCCATGAAAAACGACAGGAGACATCAATGACAACCGCTGTGAATTTTGCTGGACCACCCGGCCCGCAAGTGATGCCCGTGATTCGCGTCTTGCGAGCCAGAGCCGATAGCACCGCTGCAAGACAGGCACTGAATGCCTACGTTCTTGAAGATGGGCGGGTCACAGACTCTCCCGCCGGCGCCATCTGAGCAACTCCATTTAGGGAGCAACACATGCGAAACATTCCTCGAACCCTGCGTTCCTGCGCCGCAATTCTTTGCGTCGGCGTAATGGCCAGCACCGCCGTACAGGCTCAGACCCCTGCACCCGCCTGGCCCGTCAAACCCATCCGCCTCGTCGTTCCTGCGCCTCCTGGTGGCATCACCGATGGTGTGGCGCGCCTGGTGGCCGATCATCTGCAGACCAATCTGGGCCAGCCCGTGGTCGTCGACAACAAACCCGGCGGATCGGCCGTGATTGCCGAGCGCGCCGTGATGAATGCACCTGCCGACTGGCATACGCTGATGATTGCGCCCTCCAGCATCTGGACCGACTTTCCGCTTACCGTGAAGACGCCGTTTGACGTGCACAAGACATTCACCTATGTCTCGGATGTGGCCTCCATGGTGCATATGCTGGTGGCCAACAACAGCTTTCCCCCCAACAGGATTCAGGAGGTGCTGGACTATGCAAAGAAGAGCTCCGGCCCCATCAATATCGCCAACCTGAGCCCCGGCACTCGCTCCGACATGCTGGGTGCGTTGCTGAGCGAGAAAAGCGGCGGCAAGATCACCGCCGTGCCCTACAAGGGCTCGGCCCCTGCCATCGTCGACCTGATCGGCAATCAGGTACAACTGACCTTTGAAGTGGTGACCAATGCAGCCCCGCTGGTCAAGGCCGGCAAGATCAAGGCCCTGGGCGTGGTCTCGCCCAACCGCTCGCGCCTGCTACCCGATGTGCCCAGCTTTGCCGAGCAGAACATGCCCGACTTTGTGCTGCCCGATGCCAGTGTGGGATTGTTCGTGCTGAGCAGCACGCCCCCGGCCCTGATCCAGAAGGTGCGCCAGGAAATGGACAAGGTGACTCAATCCGCCAAGTTTCAGGCGCAACTCAAAACCCAGGGCTTTGACGCACCCCAGCCCAGCACGATGACGGAGCTGCAACAAAAAATGCTGAACACGGTGGAGCAGAACCGCAAAATTCTGAGCAAGCTCAGAATCGCCAGCAACTGAAGGACGCTGGCGTAGCCGCCCTCTCCCCGGGGGTGGCACTTTGGTAGTGTGTTTGGCGGGCCCTTACGGCCCGCTTTTTTATGCGCCGCCCGTGCCTTCGGTCTGCGCCTTGGCACGGCTGTCCTTGGCACTGCAGCCGAACTGGCTCTGATACCAGCGTGAAAAACTGCTGGGGGCCGTAAAGCCCAGCAGCTCGGCCACTTCGGTCAGAGAGCGGTTGCTCTCGAACACATAGCGCACGGCCAGCTCCTTGCGGATATCGTTCATCAGCGAGGAAAAGCTCTGGCCCTTTTCCGTCAGCCGGCGCTGAATGGTGCGTGGCACCACACCCAGGTGCTCGCTGACTTTCTCAATGCTGCAGCGCCCGCTGGGCAACAGCAGCAAGATGGTGCGGCGCACATCGTCCAGCACTGCTTCCTCGCTCATGGGAGCCACGGACTCCAGCAGCTTCTGGGCATAGCGCACCATGGCAGGGTCGGCAAATTCGTTGCGCGTATCGAGATCGGCCTTGACGCAAACAATGCAGTTGAACTCTTGGTTGAACTCCACGCGCGGGCCGAACATCAGGTGATGCATGCTCAGGTCCTTGGGCGCAGCGTGCTCGAAACACACCATGCGAGGCTGCCAGTCGCGACCTATCAGCTGCCGAATGGCGCGCACCATCACGCCCAGCGCCAGCTCCACGCGCTGGCGCGTAGGCTCATGGGCACGGCCGGCCAGCAACAGCTCACGGATCAGCACCGTGTCGGCCTGCTCGTCCAGCTCCAGCGTCATGGCGCCGTTGAGCAGGGCCAGATGACGCACCAGCAGGTTCAGCGAATCGCGCAGCGTAGCCTGATCGCGAATCAGCAGGCCCACCGGCCCCATATTGGACAGCAGGCGCGAGCGCGCCATGCACAGACCAAAGCTTTCATTGCCCGACTGCATGGCCGAGGCCTGCAGCAAACGCCCCACCTTGTCCACCGGAATCATCAGATCCGGCTCGTCGAGCACACCGGGGCTCAGGCCGGCATCGAGCAGCATGCGCGCGCCATTCAGCCCCGAAGCCTGGGCGACTTCGGCGTAATTGGTCAAGCAGGCTGCGCGAACGAGAGAGGCCATGGGGTTTCACTAACTTGGCACTAATTGCAAAGCACCAGTCATGTAATGACAAGCGCCGATCGAGGGGAGTTTTCACACTGGCGACATTGATTCTATAAGGAGACTTCCCAATGAAAAACAAGGTTGGCGCAGCACCCGCCCTTATCCGCTCCAGCTCTTTGACCCGCTCGCTGGAAGTCAATCCTCTGACCTGCTCCATCGGTGCGGAGCTGTCCAACGTTCACCTGGGAGCGGCCGCCGAGGACGAAGGCCTGATGGCCGAAATCCGCCAGGCACTGCTCAAGCACCGCGTGATCTTTTTCCGCGACCAGGACATCACACGCGCCGAGCATGTGGCGTTTGCGCGCAAATTTGGCGAGCTGGAAGACCACCCGGTGGTGGGAAGCCACCCCGAGCACCCAGGCCTGGTGCAGATCTACAAGACCCCCGACAACCCTCTGGACCGCAACGAGAACTCCTGGCACACCGATGCCACCTGGCGCGAGCAGCCCCCCATGGGCTGCGTGCTGCGCTGCGTTGAATGCCCGCCAGTGGGCGGCGACACCATGTGGGTGAACATGGTGATGGCCTATGAGAACCTGCCAGACGACATCAAGGTCAAGATCGAGCATCTGCGTGCCCGCCATAGCATCGAAGCGAGCTTTGGTGCCGTCATGCCTATCGAAAAGCGTCTGGCACTCAAGGCCCAATACCCCGACGCCGAGCACCCCGTGGTCCGCATCCACCCCGAAACCGGCGAGAAGATTCTGTTCGTCAACAGCAGCTTCACCACCCATTTCACCAACTACAACACACCCGCCAACGTGCGCTTCGGCCTGGACAAATCGCCCGGCTCCTCGCAACTGCTCAATTACCTGACCAGCCAGGCCATGATTCCCGAGTACCAGGTGCGCTTCAAATGGAGCAAAAACAGCGTAGCCTTCTGGGACAACCGCTCCACCCAGCACTACGCAGTGATGGACTACCAGCCCTGCCACCGCAAGATGGAACGCACCGCCATCATCGGCGGCCCCACGGACTGAGCCAGGAGACAGAAGATGACCTTGAAGCACACGATTCTCATCATCCCCGGCCTGCGCGACCATGTGGAAGAGCACTGGCAGACGCTGCTGGCCAAGGAGCTGACTGCGCAGTCCGTCCCCTGCGTCACCGTGCCACCGCTGGAGCAGGACAAGCTCAGCTGCCAGGCCCGCCTGGACGCGATCGACCGGGCGCTGGACGGTATCGACGGCCCCGTCATCATCGTGGCACACAGCGCCGGCTGCATGATGGTCGCGCACTGGGCGCTGCGCCGAGCCCGTCCCACTCTCGGAGCCTTGCTTGCAGCCCCCGCCGATGTGGAAACCCAGATGCCTGCCGGTTACCCCCCCAAGGATGTGCTGGCAGCCCACGGCTGGACGCCCATCCCGCGCCAGCGCCTGCCGTTTCCCACACTGCTGGCAGCCAGCAGCAATGACCCGCTGACCCAGTTGGAGCGCGCGCGCGGCTTTGCGCGCGACTGGGGGAGCGAGCTGGTGGAGCTGGGCCCCCAGGGCCACCTGAACCCGGCCTCGGGCCACGGCCCCTGGCCGCAGGCAAAACAGCTGATCGAGGATTTGCAGGCTCGGATCGAAGCCCGACAGCCCGAGCCAACGGCCTGAACCGCCCGAAGACCATCACGATGAATGCGCAGCCACCCACAAGATATAAAAGGTGCGCGCAGATGGGGAGCCAGATCTCCCCATTGAAGGAGACAAGCAATGAAGGCAACGACACCCGCCTCACGCAATTCAGTGGACACCGCAGGCTCTCGCACCGCGACAGCCAGCGCACTGCGCCGGAAATTAGGCCTGGCCGTCATGGCCGTGGCCGCCAGCCTGGCCCTGCCCGCACAGGCCGAGCAGACCGCGGACTGGCCGACCAAGCCCATACGCCTGATCGTCACCGGGCCTGCCGGCGGCACGGCTGACACCCTGGCCCGTCTGCTGGCAGAGGGCATGCAGCAAGAGCTCAAGCAGCCCGTGATCGTGGAGTCCAAGGCCGGTGCCTCGGGGGCCATCGGCATCCAGGACCTCAAGTCCCATGGCAAAAACGGCTACACCTTTCTGGTAATTCAGGACGGAGCACTGAGCGAGGCGCCCCTGGCCCAGAAAGTCAGTTTCGACCCGTTCAAGGACCTGACACCGCTGGCCCAGCTCACACGCACCGGACTGGTCATGGTCGCCAACAAGGATCTGCCGTTCCAGACCCTGCCCGAATTCATCAGCTACGCCAGACAGCAACGCGACGGCGTGGACTTTGCCTCCTACGCCACGGGCCTGAAGGGTCACACCTCGGGCATGCTGCTGGGCCAGTTGGCCAAGATCAATATGCGCCATGTGGGCTACAAGGGCTCGCCCCCTGCTCTGGTGGACCTCATGGGCGGCCATGTCCCGGTGATGTTCGATGGCGTCACCACTTCGCTACCCCTGATTCGCAGCGGCAAGATCAAGGCGCTGGCAGTCGTCTACCCGAGCCGCCTGCAGACTTTGCCAGAGGTGCCGACCTTCACGGAGCTGGGCTACCCCCAGCTTTCCAAACCAGGCTGGTTTGCCGTGTGGTCCCATCCTCAAACCCCGGCAGCCATCCAGCAGAAGCTGCGGGATGTGGCGCTGGCACATTTCCGCAAGGAGTCCGTGCTCAAACAGCTCGCCACGGTGGGCATGGAGCCCGGCCAGCCCCTTACCACGGCAGAAATGACGGCCGACCTCAAAGAGGCCAGCCGCAAGCAGGCAGCCCTGCTCAAGTCCATAGGCTACAAGCCCGAAAACTGAGGCCCGGGTCCTTTAGCAGTTGCCCTCAAGCTGCTCCATTACTTATCTGATTCAAGACCTCTGCCCGGTACCCCCTTGGCACCGTGGGCGGCCGCACCCGGCTCAAGTCCTTTGGCGGGATTAGAGCTGGGGGCTTGCCTGCGCCCTCAACCCATCCCCAGGCCCGGCCTTGCCCTGCTGTGTTTTTCGTCGGTTTGCCATCAGGCATCTTTTTTCAACGGTTCAAGGAGACATGAATGACTACAAAAAAAATGGCTTTCAATGCGCTGAGCGCTCTCGCATGCACGCTGGCGCCGCTGGCGGCCTCGGCACAATCCTCTGTGCAGGTCTATGGCGTGGTGGATATGGCCGTATCCAATTACCGCGGCGCTGGCGCAGGCTCGCGTCAGATGCTGACCTCCAGCGGCAATCAGGCCAGCCGCCTGGGCTTCAAGGGCCGTGAAGATCTCGGCAGCGGTCTGGCCGCCGGCTTTGATCTGGAAGCGGGTCTCAATACCGACAACGGCACCGGCCAGGCCTCCAACACCAACAACCAGCCTTCGGGGGCAGGCAGCAGCAACGGCCTGAGCTTCAACCGCAAGGCCCTGGTCTATCTGCAGAGCAAGCAATGGGGCGAGGTACGTCTGGGCCGCGACTATGTGCCCGCCTTCTGGAACATGTTCAACTACGACCCCTTTCGCCTGGGCGTGGGCATGAGCCTGCATGTGCTGCACGGCACCACTGTGACGGGCTTTCGGGCATCGAACAGCATTGGCTACTTCTCGCCCGGCTGCTCCAGCTCCAGTTGCAAAGGCCTGTTCTATCAGTTGATGACTGCATTCGGTGAAAACGATGCCGGCCCCAACCGCCAGGACGGCCGCGTCTACGGTGCACGCCTGGGCTATGGAGGCGAGAACTGGGATGCAGCCGTCGCCATCACGTCCACCAAGAACCGTGCCGCCGACGATTACAGACAGATCAATGCCGCCGCATCCTACCTCTGGGAAGGCCACCGCCTCATGGTTCTGGCTGCCGATCACCGCATCGGCAACCGCCTGGCAGGTCTGGACAATGCCGACCATGTACGCTACTGGCAGCTGGGTGCCATCTGGAAGGTCGGCAACGGCAATATCCCCATGAGCTTCATGCGCCTGAACCGCAATGACAACAGCGGCAGCAGCTCCAACAAGTACGCCGTGGGTTATGTGCACAACCTCTCCAAGCGCACCGCACTCTACGGCACCTATGCCTATGTAGACAACCGCGGCAGCATCAACCTGCCGGTGGCCACGGGCGCGCTGCAAGGCCCGATTCCAGTCGCAGGCGGCAATGCTTCAGGCTTTGACATCGGCATTCGCCACACGTTCTGAGTCCAATCCATGGCAACCGGCGCCTGCCGGTTGCCGGCCAGAGGACATCAATCCTGAAACCATAGAAGAAGGCCCGCAGAGAAAATCTGCGGGCCTTCTTCATCGCACATCGGCGCTCGATGGTTTATCAGCAGTTGTCAGGCGGTTTGAGCCAGAGCAGTCCCTCTCTGACAAGAACTTCGTAGAGAGGAATCGTCATCTGCGGCGATGCCGTGCACTTGCCGCTGCGGATATCGAACTTGAGTCCATGCGCGGGGCAGCTCAGCACATGAGCATCGCAATTGCCGCCGGCCATGGAGGCACCCGCATGCGGGCAGCTGTTCTCCAAGGCATAGAACTCGCCTTCGACATTCAGCAGCAAGATGCTCTGGCCATCAGGCGTGAAGACCAGCTTTCGCCCGCCAGGCGGCAAATCCCGCACCGCGCCGGCGGCCAGCAATGCGGTATCAGGCGAAGATGCTGTCGGCAACACGGGCATGCTCCATGGCGCGCAGCAGCTCCGCGGGCGCCACAGCGCCCGTCACCTGCAGGCGCTGGTTGAACACCATATGCGGCACGCCGCCGGTATGGCCGGCCTCGCTTTGGTAGCGCAGCGCATCGAAGCGGGAAGGATTCCAGTCCAGTGCTGCCGAGTGCGCCAGCTGCTGCAGCACCATGACCGAGCCTATATCGCGGCCCTGCACAAAGTAAGCGGCAAAGATGGACTCCACAAAGCGGATCATGGATTCGCCATCGAGCAGAGTCTGGGCGTAGTTGACCAACGCACAAACCAGGCGCGTGCTGGGGAAGGTTTCAATCAGCGCATGATTGATCTGCAGGCCCGCCGCATGGGCCGCCGAACGCACCTGGGCACGGCGAACCTCCACGGCCCTGGGACCGCCCAGCCTGGCTTCGTAGAAGGCCTGGTAAGGCACTCCATGCTCCGGGATCTGGGGCAGCAGAGTGTCTGCATGCCAATGGATTGCAAGCTGCTGGTCGGGATATCTGGCCAGCAGCATCTCACGGGCAGCCAGCAGATTGCGCAGACCGATCCAGCACCAGGGGCAGATCAGGTCCAGCGAAAAGTCGACCTGCAATGTCGTTGCAGCAGAGCTTTGAGTCATGGCATTTATTTCCTTGGGCAATCACCGGGGTTGATGCAAAAAGGGCTGAATGGCTCAGCCCTTTTCATACCGACCTGCTGCCTTCGATATCTCAGAGCGTGAAGATGGCCGATCCCACAATCTTGCGGGCTTCCAGATCGCGGTGAGCCTGCACGGCGTCTTCCAGCACATAGCGCTTGCTGATATCCACCTTGATACGACCTTCGGCCACATGGGCGAACAGTTCGTTGGCCAGCTCTGCACGCTCCGTGGGGTCGGCGATGTAATGCGCCGATGCAGGACGGGTCAGGAAGAGCGAGCCCTTGCCGGCCAGAATCTGCGGGTTGAATGGTGGAATGGAGCCTGAAGCCGTGCCCAGACAGACCATCAGCCCGCGCACCTTCAGGCTGTTGAGCGAGCCCTCGAAAGTGTCCTTGCCCACGCTGTCGAAGACGGCATTCACGCCCACGCCGCCCGTCAGCTCACGCACGCGCTTGGCCACGTCCTCATGGCTGTAGTTGATGGTGTGAACACAGCCGTTGGCCTTGGCCACTTCGGCCTTGGCATCGCTAGAGACTGTGCCGATCACGTTCAGGCCTTCCAGCTTTGCCCACTGCGACACCAGCAGGCCCACACCACCGGCTGCAGCATGCAGCAAGATGGTGTCGCCCTTCTTGAAGTCCCAGATGCGGCGCATCAGGTAAGCCGCCGTCAGTCCACGCATGGTGATGGCTGCTGCGGTTTCAAAGCTGATGTTGTCAGGCAGGCGGATCAGGGGGGCTGCAGAAATCAGGCGCTCCGTGGCGTAAGCGCCGATGGTGTTAAGTGCACCGGTATAGGTCACGCGATCGCCGACCTTGAAATCCGTCACGCCGTCGCCCACGGCCGTGATCGTGCCGCAAGCCTCGCTGCCCACGCCCGCGGGCAAAGGAGCGGGATACAGACCGGAGCGGAAATAGGTATCGGCAAAGTTCAAGGCCACAGCGCCTTGCTTGAGGCGGACCTGACCTGGACCGGGTTGGCCGACTTCAATGTCTTCCTGTCGCAACACCTCGGGGCCGCCAACTTCGTGATAACGGATTACTTTAGCCATACAAACTCCCAGTCAGATACCAATCGAAAGGTGATACGGCACACTGCCTCACCTCGAACAGAAGCAATACGAATCAATAACTTAGGTCATATCCCCGGTATTCTTCCATTCAGACTGGACTGAATTTATGGGAATTTTTCTCCAGGACATTTCCCGAGAACGCCGCTCTCTTGTCTTTACGCGACATCACGGGTAAACACCAGGACAGAAAAGTTTACTTAGAAGTTTCTATTTAATTGAAAGCTTGTCGCAAGCGTTGGCCACCATATTGCGCGTCTGCGACTGCGGCAAGCCCGTCACAGCCTCTAGAATCATTCCGTTTACGTAAACGTCAAACCAATGCGAGGGCCTGACATTCTTGCCAGGCGCCGGACATGAAGTCGAGGGAAGCCCCTGCCATCCGTGGCTGGCAACATCCCCAACAATCCAAGGCACAAACCAGGTCTGGCAGCCAGCCGGGCCAGCATTCAAGGAAACAGAGACGATGACCTACAAAGCGCCCATCAAAGACATGCTGTTCGACATGGAGCATCTGGCCCAGATCGAGCAGGTCGCCCAGATTCCCGGCTTTGAAGATGCGGGGCTGGAAACCGCGCAGGCCGTTCTCGAAGAATGCGCCAAGCTCTGCGAAGGTGTGGTCGCCCCCCTGAATGTTCCCGGCGACCTCAATCCCTCGTCCTTCAAGGATGGTGTGGTCACCACCACACCCGGCTTTGCCGATGCCTTCAAGCAGTACGCCGAAGGCGGTTGGCAGGGTCTGCAACATCCTGCCGACTTTGGCGGCCAGGGCCTGCCCAAGACCATTGGTGCGGCCTGTATCGAGATGCTCAACAGCGCCAACCTGAGCTTTGCGCTGTGCCCGCTGCTGACCGACGGCGCCATCGAGGCGCTGCTGACTGCGGGCAGCGACGAGCTCAAGTCCACCTACCTGGAAAAGCTGGTGACCGGCGAGTGGACCGGCACCATGAACCTGACCGAGCCCCAGGCCGGCTCCGACCTGGCCCTGGTGCGCACCAGGGCCGAGCCTCAGGGCGACGGCAGCTACAAGGTCTTCGGCACCAAGATCTTCATCACCTATGGTGAGCACGATATGGCGGACAACATCGTCCACCTGGTGCTGGCCCGCGTGGCGGGGGCGCCCGAAGGCGTCAAGGGGATCAGCCTGTTCGTCGTGCCCAAGTTCCTGGTGAACCAGGACGGCTCTTTGGGCAAGCGCAACGATGTGCACTGCGTCAGCATTGAGCACAAGATGGGCATCAAGGCCTCGCCCACGGCCGTGCTGCAATTTGGCGACAACGGAGGAGCCATCGGCTACCTCGTGGGCGAGGAAAACCGCGGCCTCGAATACATGTTCATCATGATGAACGCAGCGCGCTATGCCGTGGGCCTGCAGGGCCTGGCCGTGGCCGAGCGGTCCTACCAGCACGCCGTGGCCTACGCCAAGGAACGCGTGCAAAGCCGCCCCGTCGACGGCTCGGTCAAGGCCAGCGCCACCATCATCCACCACCCCGATGTGCGCCGCATGCTGATGACCATGCGTGCCAGCAACGAGGGCTGCCGCGCCATGGCAACCGCCGCCGCTGCCGCCTACGATGCCGCCCACCACCATCCGGACGCCGAAGTGCGTCAGGCCAACCAGACCTTCTATGAATTCATGGTGCCCCTGGTCAAGGGCTACAGCACCGAAATGAGCCTGGAAGTCACCAGCCTGGGCGTGCAGGTGCATGGCGGCATGGGCTTCATCGAGGAAACCGGCGCTGCCCAGTACTACCGCGACGCCAAGATCCTGACCATCTATGAGGGCACGACCGCCATCCAGGCCAATGACCTGGTCGGCCGCAAGACCGCGCGTGATGGCGGCCAGACCGCCAAGGCCATTGCCGCCCAGATCGAAAAGACCGAGGCGGCTCTCATTGCCAGCGGCACCGATGCGGCCAAGGCAGTCGCGAGGAATCTGGCCCAGGCCCGTCAGGCCTTTGTGCAGGTGGTGGACTTCATCGTGGCAAAGGCCAAGGCCGACCCCAATGCGGCCTATGCCGGCAGCGTTCCCTATCTGATGCTCACCGGCAATCTGGTCGCCGGCTGGCAGCTGGGCCGCTCGGTGCTGGCCGCGCAGGAGCTGCTGGCCAAGGGCCAGGACACGGCCTTCATGCAGGCCAAGCTGGCCACGGCACAGTTCTATGCCGAACATATCCTGACCCGAGTGTCCGGCCAGGCCGATGCCGTGATCAACGGTGCGGCCAGCGTGATGGCATTGCCCATGGATCTGTTCTGATCCTGTACCTGAGGGCGGGGCGATAACGCCCTGCCCCATCATGATGTGCATAGAATAGCGGCTAGCGCTTATGAATAAAGCGCAAGCCGCTATTTTTTTGAATCCCTAGAACACATCTGCCAGGACTTACGCAAACAAGATTGCAGCGACGGCCTGCCTCATGCAGCAGTCATCCTGCCTGAACCCGTTCCATGCCATCCTCATTGCTTTTCACCGGGATTATGACGCGGATGTACAAACCCTCAGTCAGGCCTCGTGGTCATTTAGATTCGCAGGAGTTTTCCATTTAATCCGTAGGCGTCGCCTAACTTCCCACACTTCTGCTACCTGGAAATGCCATATGCAAATAGATCAGTTTGGAGAAGTTGAGCAACAAATTACTTTGAGCATTGTCTAAATTCGGAAAACGATTTCCAAATCAAATGACGCTGAATGCACTCTCACTCACAGCAGCACGATATCGTATTGCTCCTGCGCCATAGCAGTCTCGGCCTGCAGCGAAATGGGCTTGCCGATGAAGTCGGAGAGGCTGGCTAGGTGCTGGCTTTCCTCGTCGAGGAACATCTCCACCACTTTGGGCGATGCCACGACGCGGAACTCATGCGGATTGAACTGGCGGGCTTCGCGCAGGATTTCACGCAGCACCTCGTAGCAGATGCTGCGCGCGGTCTTGACGTTGCCCTTGCCGGAGCAGGCTTCACAGGGCTCGCACAGCATATGGGCCAGCGACTCGCGCGTACGCTTGCGCGTCATCTCCACCAGGCCCAGCTGAGAGAAGCCTCCAGCCATGGTCTTGACGCGGTCGCGTGCCAGCTGGCGGCGGAATTCGGAGAGCACCTCGCTCTGGTGCTCCTCGCGCACCATGTCGATGAAGTCCACGATGACGATGCCGCCCAGATTGCGCAGGCGCAGCTGACGTGCAATGGCGTGCGCCGCTTCCAGGTTGGTCTTGAAGATGGTGTCGTCAAAATTGCGCGCACCGACATAGCCGCCGGTATTCACATCGATGGTGGTCAGGGCTTCGGTCTGATCGACGATCAGATAGCCGCCCGACTTCAGATCCACACGCCGCCCCAGCGCACGCGCGATTTCCTCGTCGATGTTGTAGAGGTCGAAAATCGGCCTCTCGCCCTTGTAAAGCGCCAGCTTGGGCACGGCCGCAGGCATGTATTCCTGGCCAAAGCTCTTGAGCAGCGCAAACTGCTCGCGCGAATCGATACGAATGCTCTGGGTGTTCTCGCCGACCAGATCCCGCAGCACACGCTGCAGCAGGTTCAGATCCTGATGCAGCACCGACATCACAGGCAGCTTCTGCGCCGCATCCTTGATGCGCGTCCAGGTCTTGCGCAGATAGCGGATGTCATCGGCCAGCTCGGCATCGCTGGATTCCTCGCCATTGGTGCGCAGAATGAATCCGCCGCCCCCGCCCCCCTCCTTGGTGCCTACCAGCTCCTGCAGACGGGCCCGCAAGGCGTCGCGCTCGTTCTGGGGAATTTTCTGCGAGATACCGATATGGTCGTCCTGCGGCAGAAACACCAGCAGGCGCCCGGCAATGCTGATCTGCGTGGACAGGCGCGCACCCTTGGTACCTATGGGGTCCTTGATGACCTGCACCATGATGGACTGCCCCTCGAACACCTGTTTTTCGATGGGCGTCAGCGGCTGGTCCTTGCGCGCGAACATCGGGGCTTCGCCATTTTCCTGACGCTGCCAGACATCGGCCACATGCAAAAAGGCCGCACGCTCCAGACCGATATCGATGAAGGCGGACTGCATGCCTGGAAGCACACGCGAGACCTTGCCCAGATAGATGTTGCCGACGAGTCCCCGCTCCAGCGGACGCTCCATGTGCAACTCCTGCACGGCGCCGTTTTCGACAATCGCCACCCGCGTTTCCTGCGGCGACCAGTTGATCAAAATATCTTGCTGCATTGACTGTCGTTCTTTCTTTATATGTCCTGGCTTTTGCTGCGCCCAGTGTGCGACGCGTGCATGGCTGGCGCAAGACAGCTGCCATGCAGACCTTCCCTCGGGGGAAGCCTCAAGAACAGAGTGTCGATTGCGCCAAAGGTTCAGAGCGGCCAGCCCAGCTGACGCAAAAGCTCGGCAGTTTCGTAAACAGGCAGGCCCATGATGGCCGAATAGCTGCCGCGGATCTCTGCAATATGTGCGGCCGCCCTGCCCTGTATGCCATAGGCACCGGCCTTGCCCATGGGCTCGCCCGTAAGCACATAGGCATCGATCTGCGCCTCGGTCATGGGCGCAAAGCGCACGGTGGACACCGACAAGGCCTGCAGACGCCGCACGCCGCTTTGCAGCGCCACGGCGGTCAGCACCTCATGTTCGGCCCCGGAGAGCAGACGCAGGATACGTCGCGCGTCTTCGGCATCGGCGGGCTTGCCCAGAATCTGCTTGCCCAGGGCCACGGTGGTGTCGGAGCACAGAATGGGCGCTACCGGCAAACCGCGCCGCGCATGGCGGGCCACGGCCGCATCGAGCTTGCCGGCCGTCACGCGCTGCACATAGTCATGGGGGTCTTCCCCAGCCAGCTCGGCCTCTATGGCCTCGGCATCCTCGGCGATGTCGCCGGCTGCATTGGGCAGCAGCAATTCATGCGCCACCCCCAGCTGCTCGAGCAACTGACGACGGCGGGGACTTTGGGATGCAAGATAGAGAATGGGCGCCATGATTTTGATTAAAAATGGCCTCTAGCGCCCATATATAAAGCGCAATAGGCTATCAAAATCATAGTATCACGCACTGCGCGAAATTGCACGCAGAGTCCGATCACAAGCGCTTATTCGCGATGGTAGGGATGGCCGGCATTGACCGACCAGGCGCGGTAGAGCTGCTCGATCAGCAGCACGCGCACCATGGCATGCGGCAGGGTCAGATCGGAGAGGCGGATGCGCTCGTGTGCCGCTGCCTTGAACTCGGGGTCCAGCCCGTCGGGGCCGCCGATGACCAGGGCCACATCATCGCTCTCGAGCTGCCAGCCCTTGAGACGCTGGGCCAGCGCCTTGGTGGTCAGGTTCGTGCCGCGCTCGTCGAGCACCACGATGCGGGTGCCTCTGGGAATGGCGGCTTCGATACGCTTGCGCTCTGCCGCATACAGGGTCTCCAGCGTCTTGGAGCCGCGCGGCTCGGTCTTGACGGCCTTGAGTTCGACCTTGAGTTCGGGCGGAAAGCGCTTGGCGTAATCGTCGTAGGCCGTCTGCGCCCAGTCGGGCACATGCAGGCCTACAGCCACGATGGTCAGCTTCATTTAGGCCTTGGCGCGGGGAGCACGCTTGGCTGCGGGCTTGGCCGCAACCGGCTTGGCCGTACGGGGCGTGCTGGGCTTGACGACCACGGTCTTGACCGTCTTGGTGGCTGCGGACTTGGCAGCAGGCTTCTTGGCTGCAGGCTTGGCTGCGGGTTTCTTGGCCGCAGCCTTCTTGGCAGCAGGCTTTTTCTCGACCACGGTGTTTTCCGCAGCAGCCTTTTCCACGGCCAGCTTGGCAGCCAGTTTCTTGGCGGCCACTTCTGCGGGCTTGGGCTTGGCGGCACCGATCTTCATACGCACCGGTGTCTCGCCCCAGATTTCTTCCAGGCGGTAGTACTGGCGGATGGCCGGCTGCATGATGTGGCATACAACCGAGCCGCAGTCCACGATGATCCATTCGCCGTTTTGCTCACCTTCCTGGCGGGGCACGGGAAAACCTGCTTCCTTGACGGCTTCGCGCACGCTGGAGGCAAGTGCCTTGGTCTGGCGGTTGGAAGTACCCGAAGCCACGATCACGCGCTCGAACAGCGGGGACAGTGCTTCGGTGTTGAACACCTGGATGTCGTGGGCCTTGACGTCTTCGAGGCCGTCAACAATGGCTCGCTGGAGTTTGGTGACGTCGCGCTTGGCTGCGGAATCCGATTTGGTGGAGGTGGTCATCAGGCGATGGAATCAGTAAATGATGGGATCAATATAGCGTGTGCTGCGCCACACCCGTATCAGGGTTGGGTTAGCGTCTGCGTTCAGGCCTCTAAGACCTGCGCTCTTCACGCATTGAAAAAGGTTGACGCGCCAGTCGATAGCGCGCATCCAGCTATGGAAATTATAGTTTTCTAAAAATTTCCCTGCTGACAGGGCTTTATGCCCGATCAGCAGGGGAATCCGGCCTGTTGGACAAAGGCCTGTGCCTCAGAGCCAGTCACGGCGAATCAGGAATTTCTCGAGCAGATCGCGCTCGGGTGTACCGGGCGCATCCTCACGCTGATAGCTCCAGTCCGCATGAGGCGGCATGGACAGCAGAATGGATTCGGTGCGGCCGCCGGACTGCAGGCCGAAATGCGTGCCGCGGTCCCAGACCAGGTTGAATTCCACATAGCGGCCACGGCGGTAACGCTGGAAATCCACCTGCTGCTGCGTGTACTGCGCATTCCGGCGACGCTCCACGATGGGCAGATAGGCCTTCAGAAAGGCATCGCCAACCGAGCGCAGCATGGCAAAGCTCTGCTGCTGACCCAGTTCGCTGAAATCATCGAAGAAGATGCCGCCAATGCCGCGCTGCTCGTTGCGATGCTTGAGGAAGAAGTACTCGTCGCACCATTGCTTGAAGCGCGGATAGAGCTGATCGCCAAATGGCGCCAGCGCATCACGGCAGATCTGATGGAAATGCACGGCGTCTTCCTCGAAGCCGTAGACCGGCGTCAAATCCATGCCGCCGCCAAACCAGCAGGTCTTGGGCTGCCCCTCATGGCCGGCCGAAATCATGCGCACATTCATGTGCACCGTTGGCACCAAGGGACTGCGCGGATGAAATACCAGCGACACGCCCATGGCCTCGAACGGCGCACCGGCCAGTTCGGGCCGATGCTGTGTGGCCGAGGGCGGCAGCTGCGGCCCGCGCACATGCGAGAAACCGCAGCCTGCGCGCTCGAACACGCGCCCGCGCTCCATGATCTTCGTGACACCGTTGCCCTGCAGCTTTTCGCCCGGCTCCTTGTGCCAGGCGTCGGCCAGGAAACGCGCACCACCCTCGCCTTCGATGGCTTCCAGCGCCTCGGTGATGCGGGTCTGCAGACCCATGAGGTACTCACGCACCTCGGCCGCAGGCAGCTGATCAGCCACAGAAGATGAGGATGTCTGGTTCATCAGTCGGCCTTCTTGACGGCACGGAAGCCGATGTCGCGACGATACTGGGCACCATCGAAATGGATGCCACGTGCCACGTCATACACCTTCTGCTGCGCCTGCTTGACACTGTCGGCCAACACGGTCACGCAGAGCACGCGACCACCGCTGGTCACAGGCTGGCCGTCATCGCCCAGCTGGGTGCCGGCATGGAAGACCATGGCATCGTCGGCTGCGGCGGGCAGACCGGTGATGACATCGCCCTTGCGCGGGTCTTCGGGGTAGCCAGCAGCAGCCATGACCACGCCCAATGCGGTACGCCGGTCCCACTGCAGCTCCAGCTGGTCGAGCCTGCCTTCGCAGGCTGCCAGCATCACATCCACCAGATCGCTCTTGAGACGCATCATGATGGGCTGGGTTTCCGGATCGCCCATGCGGCAGTTGAACTCCAGCGTCTTGGGGTGACCTGCCTTGTCGATCATCAGACCTGCGTACAGGAAGCCGGTATAGGGCACACCGTCTTTTTCCATGCCACGGATGGTGGGCAGAATGATTTCGCGCATGGCACGGGCGTGCACATCGGCGGTCACCACGGGCGCTGGCGAATAAGCGCCCATGCCGCCGGTGTTGGGGCCCTGGTCGCCGTCCTTGAGGCGCTTGTGGTCCTGGCTGGTCGCCAGTGCCAGCACGTTCTTGCCGTCGCACAGCACGATGAAGCTGGCTTCCTCGCCATCGAGGAATTCCTCGATCACGACGCGTGCACCGCCTTCGTTGTGCTGCACACCGTACTTGTTGTCCACCAGCATGAAGTCCACGGCGTCGTGGGCTTCCTGCAGCGACATGGCAACCACCACGCCCTTGCCGGCCGCCAGGCCGTCGGCCTTGATGACAATGGGCGCACCGAGGCGATCCACATAGGCATGGGCAGCAACCGGGTCGGTGAAGGTTTCATATTGCGCCGTGGGGATGCTGTGGCGCGCCATGAAGTCCTTGGAGAAGGCCTTGGACGACTCCAGCTGGGCTGCCGTCTTGGTCGGGCCGAAGACCTTGAGTCCGTGGGCTCGGAACTCATCGACCACGCCAGCCGCCAGCGGAGCCTCGGGCCCCACGACGGTCACGGCAATCTTTTCGGCCTGGGCCCATTCGCGCAGAGCCTTCACATCGGTGATGTCGAGGTTCTCCAGCTTGCCGCCAGCCAGGGCAGTGCCACCGTTACCGGGAGCCACATAGACCTTGGTCGCCTTGGGCGATTCGGCCAACTTCCACGCCAGAGCGTGCTCACGGCCACCGCCGCCAATCACAAGAATTTTCATAGTTCTGCGTTGTGGTAGACGTCCTGAACGTCATCCAAGTCTTCGATCATGTCCAGCAGCTTCTGCATGCGAGCTGCATCATCGCCTTCGAGAGCGATTGTATTTTCGGGGCGCATGGTCACCTCGGCCATGTCGGCGGTAAAGCCGGCGGCCTGCAGTGCGTCACGCACGGCTTCAAAGTCGCCGGGGGCCGTCAGCACCTCGATGCCACCTTCGTCATCGGTGATCACATCGTCGGCACCGGCCTCCAGCGCGATCTCCATGACTTTTTCTTCGTCCGTACCGGGGGCGAACATGATCTGCCCCACATGCTTGAACTGGAAAGCCACCGAGCCTTCGGTGCCCATATTGCCACCGTACTTGCTGAATGCATGGCGAACATCGGCCACCGTACGTACGCGATTGTCCGTCATTGTGTCCACAATGATGGCCGCGCCGCCGATGCCATAGCCTTCGTAACGGATTTCCTCGTAGGTCACGCCGTCGAGGTTACCCGTGGCCTTGTCGATATTGCGCTTGATATTGTCGGCCGGCATATTGGCGGCCTTGGCCTTGTCCACCGCCAGACGCAGACGCGGGTTGGCGCTCAGATCGCCGCCGCCTTGGCGGGCTGCGACCATGATTTCACGAATGATGCGCGTCCAGATGCGGCCACGTTTTTCATCCTGACGACCCTTGCGGTGCTGGATGTTGGCCCATTTGCTGTGTCCTGCCACAGGGAATCCTTTGATATTTGATTTAACCTAGCGGGAGCGATTTTACTTTTGACTGCATGCCCCCCCAGAGGAAACCCGAAATGGCTTCACCCCTTTTGATTGCCCAGCACTCTGCCACAGAATGTGTACTGCTGCCCGGACTGGCCAATCGGCATGGCCTGATCAC